>Ga0181526_10000894_pt1 | contig 30243 bp, 26 predicted proteins | sample PEATcosm2014_Bin_35_FD_119750 | JGI IMG/M metagenome (GOLD analysis project Ga0181526, IMG submission 119750) | Peatland microbial communities from MTU Mesocosm Facility, Houghton, MI, USA - PEATcosm2014_Bin06_30_metaG | ecosystem: Environmental > Terrestrial > Soil > Wetlands > Peat | place...
GGTCACCCAGACCCCGCCGCACCTCGATCTCCATTGCATCGCCGACAACTTCGCCGCCCACAAGACGGCCAAGGTCACCGAATTCTTAGAGGCCAATCCCCGGGTCCACATCCATCACACACCCACCCATGCCAGCTGGCTCAACCAGGTCGAGCTCTTCTTCTCGATACTCGAACGTCGGCTGCTGCGCCGTGGTGAATTCGACTCACTCGACGACCTGGCCGACAAGGTCATCGCCTTCATCAACGACTACAACCGCCGGGCAACACCGTTCCGCTGGACCTATGACGGCAAGCCGCTCCGAGTCGCGTAAGTCACAATGATTTACGCGCGAGACCACTAGTCCCAATGGGCCCACCTTTGAGGAGCGGGGAGAAGGGCCCGGGGGCCGAAACGGCCCAGAACCGCCGCGCACGGAACGGGGAGCCGGGACCCGAGACCCGAGGGCAAAGTGGCGGCCGGCGCAACCGGGAACAAGGGCACGCGCGGCGCGGGGCGGGGGGCATGCCCGATCGACTCAGTGATCACCGATCGACCCGCCCAACGCGCAGCACGTATGCATACCGCAAAATCTCCTGAGTCTTGCAGTGGAGGGTCGGGCGACCACGCGGCCATCGTCCGGGCGGATCGGCCACAGGGTGGACGCGCCATCGGCCCCACCGGATCGGGCTCGGCCGAGGGCCCGTTGCTGGGTAGCACCACCCTCCCGGTACGGCTGTCACCCTGGTCCGACGACCGGAGTGTGCGCGATAAAGGGACCATGCTGCATCGGGCACGGAGGAAGCTGCGGCCACCTCACGGTGCCTGCGCCCGCCCACACCCCGGCCAGCGACCGGCGCGGGGGTCGCGGTGATCCGGGAGATCGGGCGGGTCGCCTGGTACCGCCTCCGCCTCGACCTGCCGCGGCGCTGGACCAGCTACGCCGGCATCGTGCTGCTAGTCGCACTGGTCGGCGGCATCTCGCTCGGCAGCATCGCCGGCGCCCGCCGCAGCGAGTCGGCCTTCCCGACGTTTCTCAAGGGAACGAACCCGTCCGACCTCGCCATTGACGTCGGGTCGTACAACCCAAAGATCCTCAAGGAGATCGCCCGCCTGCCCCAAGTGACGTCGATAGAGACCTACGTCTCTCCCAATGCCGTTCCGGTGACGAAGGCGGGCCTCGTCGACACCCACAGCCCGTTGTTCACCTCGAACTTCGACCCCATCGCCAGCCTCAACGGGCTCTACTTCAACCAGGATCGGATGACTATCCTGCAGGGAACCCGGCCCGACCCGCGCCGACCCGACGAGGCCATGGTCGACGAGTTCGCCGCCAAGCTGTACGGGTTGCACGTCGGCTCGGTCGTCCGCTTCGGGTTCTTCTCCAACGCGCAGCTCGGGCAGAACGGGTTCCCGACGAGTCCCTCCACCCGCATCGTCAGTGTGCGTATCACCGGCGTCGGCGTCGCCAACACGGAGGTTGTGCAGGACGAGATCGACACGATCCCCAGCATGATCCTGACGCCCGCCCTGACACGTCGGCTGGTGCCCTGCTGCATCACCTACGCCTGGAGCGGGCTCACACTGCGCCACGGCGCGGCGGACGTGCCGGCTGTCGAGTCGGGCTACCTTCACCTGCTACCGTCCGGGTACCCGTACTACTTCCATGTGACGTCGGTCATCGAGAACGAGGCGGAGCAGGCGGTCAAGCCGGAGTCCATCGCGTTGGCAGTCTTCGGCCTCATCGCCGGCCTGGCCACAGTCCTCATCGCCATTCAGCTGATGGCGCGCCTGATCCTCCTGACCACCGAGGAACGTGAGGTCATGTGGTTCGTCGGGGCGCGGCCGTGGAACACGGCCACCGACTCTCTGCTCGGGATCGGGATCTCCCTACTGCTGGGCGCTGCGGGGGCGGCCGTCGTCGCCGTCGCGCTCTCCCCACTGCTGATCTTCGGGCCACTGCAGTCGGTCGTCCCGGCGTCGGGGTTCTACGTCGACCGGACCGTGCTCGGGCTCGGCGCCCTGATCCTCGTGGTCGTCCTCGGCGCGGTCGCCGCCGCATTGAACTATCGAGGCGCTCCGGGCCTGCGGGCGGCACGACAGGCCAACCGGCCTCTGCGGGCCCCTCAGTTCACCCATGTCGCCTCCCGGCTGGACGTGCCGGCCCCGGCGCTGCTCGGGATCCGGTTCGCCCTCGAGAGAGGACAAGGGCGCACGTCGGTCCCCGTGCGCTCATCCATCCTTGCCTCGACGCTCGCCATCGTCGTGGTAGTGGGCACCCTCACCTTTGGCGACAGCCTGCACACGCTCATCGGCACCCCCCGCCTGTACGGGTGGAACTGGAGCGCCATGCTCGAGTCGGACGCGGGGTACGGCAACGTCCCGCAGACCCACGCCGCGCACCTGCTCGATGATGACCACTCGGTGACGGGCTGGACCGGCATCTACTTCGACTCGCTGCTCTTCGACGGGCAGGCCGTTCCGGTCGTCGCCGGCGACACCCGGGCCCAAGTCGCTCCGGCGCTTTTGTCCGGCCACGAAGTCGATGCCCCCGATCAGGTCGTCCTGGGGGCCGAGACCCTGTCCGACTTGCACAAGCGGGTGGGCGAGACCGTCCGCGTGTCCGGTGGCGCCAGATCGGCCGTCTTGCACATCGTGGGCATCGCCACCATGCCTACGGTAGGCATCGGATTCGGCCTGCACTTGTCCATCGGCTCGGGCGCCTTCGTCGACCAGAGCCTGATCCCCCAGAGCGTGCCGGCGCTCCTCGGCTTGTCCGACCCCGGCCCGAACGCCATCCTCGTGCGCTTCGCGCCGTCGGTGAGCGCGGCGGCGGCCCAGCGCTCCCTGGTGTCCATGGTGAGATCGCTGAACCGGCTCGAGGGGGGCGAGGCCGGTATCATCAGCTTCACCGACATCCGCCCGGCCGAGATCACCGATTACCAGGCCATGGGGGTGGCCCCGCTCATCCTGGCCGTCGGGTTGGCCACCGGTGCCGTGGTCGCCCTCACCCTGACCCTCCTGACCTCAGTCCGTCGACGGCGGCGAGACCTGGCGCTCCTCAAGGCGCTCGGCTTCACCCGCGGCCAACTCTCTGCGGTGGTGGCCTGGCAGTCGACTGTGTCGGTGGCCATCGGGGTCCTCATCGGTGTGCCGCTCGGCATCGTGTTCGGCCGTGCCATGTGGGACCTCTTCGCCCACGAACTCTTCGCCATTCCCGACCCCACCGTCCCACTTCTGGCCACTGGGCTCGTCGCGCTCGGCGCGCTGCTCCTCGCCAACCTCGTCGCCACCATCCCGGGGTGGCGTGCCGCCAACACCCCGACCAACCTCATCCTGAACGCGGAGTGACGCCGATCATCGACGCGGCAACTGGTTGAGGCCGGCAGACTTCGAACCTCGAGCCGTTGGGGGTGTTCGGAGCTTTGGACCGCTGATCTCCTATGCCTGAAGATCGCCATCGGGGAGAAGGAATAGCGGCGCGGAAAACCGCACTCAGCGTGCCACCCGCCCATTGGCGTATGGCGGTCAATGCTGCGAACGATCTCTCGCGAGGGCGAATCACTTCAAATCAGCCGGACGCGGTCATCTCGTATCAAAACCCGCCATTCAAGTTGACGTTGTTGCCCGTGGACTGGCCGCGAGCGGAGTCGCCGATGTAGGTGTAGAGCGGATGACCGTCATAGGTGACCTGGGTCCCGCCACCGGTTCCCCAGCAGCCCTTGTTCGTCGATCGACCTCATCGAGATAATCCAGGTGATCGCCTGGTCAACGAGCTCTCGAGGGTCCTGTCCCTTGAACGGGCCATCATTCATGGTGTAGGTGATCTCGCTGCGTGGCGAAGGACCCATGTACACAGTTACACCCTGGCCGGCCCTCAGCTGATACTGCTTGAGGAGCAAGTTTCGGTCCATTTCGATGAAGTCCTTGAAGATGGGGTCGGTGTTCCGTTCGTTCCACACCGAAGCGTTGGCCGACTTCATGGGTTCGGTGACAGCATCAACCTTGTCCAGTGCGTGCATCGAGGCACGCAGTAGGGCCATGACCATGAATACCCGGATTCGCCACTGCGGACCTTGCAGTCCATCAACAAGCTCCGACCGTGCCAGTCGGCAGTCCTCGAGCACAAGGCGACCGTTCACCTTCTGCCGGTACATGGCGTCGCAGAACAAGCCGTTCTGTGACGCCCCGCACGCCTCCATCGGCTTCTCCGCCTGACGACGCCTAACGCCTGGCGCGTCGCAGACCGAGCGGCCTCGGACGCCTGCTCGGGTCGCCTGAGAGGCCCACCGTTTGCCCCCCCAAAGTGCCCTGCTACTGCCTGCCGTCCCTCACTGTGATGGCACTGTTGAGTGATCGGGCACTGTTGACCTGGGCTAGCCGATTGGCTACCTTGGGCCCGAGGCCATCGGCCCAGTGACCGAGTAAGGGGGTTCCGCCTTGTCAGACATCGACGACCATGTGAAAGAAACGTTGTCCGAGGTTCGGAAGGTGGGCGCCAACTACGAGGAACATCAGCAAGAAGTGGGACTCGACATTCCGGTCGATCTCATCCATTTCAAAAAGTTCCCAGTCGTCGATTCACCGGGCAAGTACATGAAGGTCGGTCACGACACCCGCTCCGACATCAGTCCCGACGACAGCCCCGAACTGCCGGACTACAGCGGCCCGTTCAATGGAAGCCTCAGGTTCTCGGATTTCTCGAAAGACGCCCTCATCAACATGCTCGAAATGAGCGACGAGTACTACCGGGTGTGCATCGAAGGCTGGGCGGAGTCGGTTGCGGAGCGATATGGACGCGACGACATGCACCGCATCCAGGCGGAGGCGTGGCGAGACACCATTCTTCCCCAACTGCGGGGGATGATCGACAATTGGATGGAGCTCAGCGATGACGAGGCCGAGGCCCTCATCTCCGAGACGCAAGAAGAGGTGGAGGCCCAGGTCGAGGCTGGCGGTGTGATTCTCGTCAATCCCTACAAACCCAAGGCGGACTGGAAGCAGTACTCCAAAGAGCGCCTGGTGAAGCTCGCCCTGGGCAGCCATGAATTCCTGCTTGCTGCCATCGAGTCGTGGGCTTTGGTGATCGTCATGAGAGACGGCCTGGACGAGATGTTCGCCTTCCAGTGGACTCTGTGGAGCGAGAAGTTGCTGCCCGCCGCGAAGGACATCAAGTCGCGCTGGATGAAGATCTCCGGGGACCCGGTGGAGGCCTTCATGAAGGACATCCAGGTGGACGCAACTTCGTTCCCCGGCAAGGCCTTCGAGATGACATTCGAGATGCCCGAGAAGGAGGTGGGGGTCTTCACGTTCAACAAGTGTGTCTCGGTCGACCAATGGGAAGCGTTGGGTCGGCCGGACATTGCCGAAAAGGCGTCGCATACCTCCTGTCCCGCCGCAATCATCGAGACGGCGAAGATGTACGACCCGAATATGAAGGTTGAGATCCTGGCGATCCCGCCCCGGGTGAGCAAAGACGAGGTCTGTTGCAAGTGGCGGCTGTCCATTCGGGACGAATCAGATCCCGAGTACGTTCGCCCCGGGGAGGGTAGCGCAAAGACCTAGTTTCGAGTTGCGGATTGGGACTGCTTGGGCTTCGTGTTCATGGCAGGGACAAGGCGCTCGGCGAGCCGTTGTAGCTCGGCGCGAAGCACTTCGTCGTCAAGTCCGGCCACGAGCGGGTGCATGACTGTGCCGCTGATGGCGGCGGTCAGCATGGCTGTTGAGACGCGTGCCTCGTGTCCACATTCGTCGCCCATCAGGACACGACTCATCCGGTCCATGACAGGGCGGAACGATTCCTGCTCGACAAAGAAGCGGACGATGACCGGATCGTTCAGGATGGTACTCACAGTGTGGCGGTGAGCGACGGCGAGGTCGACCATCCCTGTAATCAGGGTCTTACGAGCCCGCGCACGCGATGGCTCAGCCTCGGCGGCACGAACAACCGAGTCAACCCTTTCCAGCTCAGCCTTTGCAGCGGCGAGCACGATCTCGTCCTTCGTCTTGTACTGGTGGTAGACGGCAGCCTTCGTCACGCCGATGGCGTCGGCGATCATCTGCAGCGAGGTTCCTCCAACCCCGTTCTGAGCGAACAGTTCCAGGGCGGCGCTGATGATTCGGGCTTGCGCGGCACTGGGTATGCGTTGCGTCACTCCGTGCGCGACTACACCCCCGGGATTGATCATCGAGCGAGAGTAGTTGATCGGCTATCGGTGTTGTGCCGGCCAACTGGTCAGGTACCTCTCGCGAGCGTCTAGGTGAGCGCCGCCCGCCAACGGATCTTGGCAATCCAAATCGGCAATCAAATGAGCGCTACCGAAAAGACGGCGGCAAACCGCACGGACGGGAGTGGCCTGTTCAGGAGCACTGGGGCGAACGGGCAGGACGGCGTGGATAAACCGAATGGGCCTCCGGAGCCGGTGGCGCAGGTTCGAGTCCTGCCGGGGGCGCCTTGTGCCGGGGGCGTTTTGTGATGTCTCAGCACTACTGGGACACGTGACCCTCAGACGATATTCCGATCCTGTCGCTGGTAGTCGACCGAGTGCCCTGCGTTCTCAGCCTGTTCGGCTGTTCCAGCGCTCGTAGTAGGGCTGGACTCCGAAGACTCTCGCCAGGACGGCCAGGGGCGGAAGAAAGAGGTTCTGCGTCCAGATGGGCGGCGATGTCGCTCTGCTTTCGTGCCGGAAGTGCCAGAAGGTCGCGCCGAGCTGTAAGGGGTTCTTCGGTGCACCTCTGGGTGTCGTCCTGCCGTCGTTGACCAGCCCCGCCAGGGCTTCGTGGAACTCCTTGGTGCGCAGGGCCGGCCGCAGCTCGACCATCCCCTCGATGTCCACCGATCCGGTGTTCCCCTCGGAGTGAGGAGCCCCGGGCGGCACGACGATCGTCTCGCCCGCCCGTGCCACCAGTGCCCGACCGTTCAAAGTGAAGTGGGCCTCACCTTCCTCGATGGTGAAGCGCTCCTCTTGGTGAGGGTGGACGTGCTCGGTGATCACACCACCGGGCACGCTGCGCCAGGTGAACCGGATGAAGATTCCGTCGCTGTCCTCGCCCAGATCCGTGTACTCGATCCATTCGCCGGTGGCGGGGTTGAAGAAGGGTCGGAAGCCGGTCACGGAATCTGCGGGCGAAGCTGCACGGGCCTCGACAGGCCGGAAGCTCGTAGCCCGGCGAGGTCGTGGAAGCCGGCGGCGGCGGTTGCCAAGAGCAGCACGCCTGCGGCGATGCCCGTAGTGGCCGCCAGGGAGGTACCCGACATCGTGGCGACCAGGATGACGGGGCCGACGGTCAGCGCCCAGCCCACCGGTCGGTAGCGGGGGATATGGACCACGTGGTCGAGCCAGAGCAGAAGCGGTCCGATTGTGATGGCGATCGACGGCAGCACCCAGTCCGAATGGCCGGCGGCGATGACGATGACCGGCAGAACGAAGGCCGCCACCAGCTCGATGATCGTGGCGATGGTCACGGATCGCTCGATCCGCTTCGCCTCTGCGCCCGCTGGACGGGCACCGGTCCCGGCCGTGACCCGGATGCCGTAGGCCAGCACGACGAGGACCATGACGCCGAAGACGCCGACCAGCGCGAGTTTGACTGCGCCGTGCAGGTTGAGGCTGCCCCGCACCAGCCAGAGGGCGGCGAAGGCCAGCTGGATGAAGCCGCCCACACGGCGGACTCTTCGTGACCAGGCCACCGTTGGGCTCGCCTCGGCCACCGGCTGCTCAAGATCCGTCATTTCTCGCTCGCCTGAGCGCGATACCAACTGACGGTCTCCTCGACTGCCCGGGCAAGCGGGGTGCCGCCCGCGCCGAAGGTGGACTCGAACTTGGTGGTGTCGAGCACGAACGGCTCGTCGAACTCGTAGGTCATCTCGACCAGTGCCCGCATGGTCGGATTGAACAGGCCGAGGCCGCGCATGACGAGCTTCGGCACCGAGCGAACCGCAACCGGATGCCCCACTTCGCCCGCGACGAGGTCGAGGAGCGCTCGGGTCGTGACTGTCTCGGGCCCGGGGAGGTGCCAGACCTCTCCGACCGCCCGGGCATCGGTGCCGAGCGTGGCCAGGCCGACCGCGATGTCAGGGACATAGCTGTAGGTGTGGAGCAGGTTGGGGTTGCCGAGGAAGTCGGCCTTGCGGCCGGCCTCGGCGTTGGCGAAGACCCGCTCGCCGAGCGTGGTCTCGGTGACACCCGCACCGAAGAAGTCCGATGCACGCCCGATCGCCATCTGGACACGACCATCGGCGGCCGCGGAGAGGAGCTCCTGGGTCATGGCTGCTCGGGCACGACCCTTGACCGTCGTTGCCGCCAGGGGCAGATCCTCGGTCATCGGCGTACCGTGGGTTGGCCCGTAGGCGTAGAGGTTCTCGAGCGTGACCAAGAGCGCGCCTGAGCGCTCGGCCGCACCGAGGACCCCCCGCTGCAGGGGTGGGAACAGCTTCGGCCACTCGGTGTACGGGGCGTTGAGACATTGGTAGACGACCGCCGCGCCCTTGGCTGCGTCGTTGGCCGCCTCGGGATCCGTCGCATCAGCGGCCCGCCAGTCGACCCCTTCGATCAGCGTGGCGGGTCGGCTCCTCGACACCGCGCGCACCGGAAGCCCCAGGCTGAAGAGGTGCGCGGCGAGGGCTTTTCCGACCTGGCCCGTGCCGAAGACGACGTGGACGTGATCCTCGCTCATGGCAGGATCCCTTTCGTAGGCCCGAGCACGTGGCCGTCAGCGGCGGCCGAGCCTCAGTGCCTTCAACGACCATAGACGGGTTCATCAATACTTGCAATACAATTCTGGAATCGCCTTACTAGGGTTCAGGCATGGCGGAGTGGAGCTTTTTGACCAACCACGCCCGGGTGCTCGTGTGCATCGCTCACGACCCTGGGATGCGTCTCCGTGACATCGCAGCCACCCTGGGCATCACCGAGCGCAGGGCCTTTGGCATCGTCAACGACCTCATTGCTGCCGGGTACGTGGTCAAGCACAAGGAGGGCCGTCGCAACCGTTACTCCATCGAGACCGAGCTCACGCTGGGAGAGAGCGTTGGCCGAGAACGGACGATCGGTGAGGTACTGGATCTGCTCGTGGATGCCACGAGACGAAGCGAGGAAGCAACATAACGCCGGCAGTATTCGTTCGACGGGGCATCAGGGAAGAGAAGGAATGGTCGGCTCGGAGCTGACCAACCATCAACCCGCGCCGAATCCTCAAGGCCCCTGCGACAGGTGTGCGACGAGGGGCGGATCGCACCGCCGGGTTTGCCATCGGAGCCGTCGGGCGGTGCGCCCACCGCGCTTCCTCAGTCGCCTCGTGGGGGCGCCGGGACCGTGGGGAACAGCTCCCGGTAGGCGTCCTGCGTAATGCGCTGCCGGACCGGAGCCGGCACGTCATCGAAGAGCTCGTGCAGGGTCTTCTGCGTATGGCCCCACGTACCCTCCATGTGCGGATAGTCAGAGCCCCAGCAGATCTTGTCGTAGCCGAACTGCACCATCGTCCCCGTCGCCGTCTCGTCATGCTGGAACGACGTGTACACCTGCCCGTAGAGGATCTCCTTGGGCGGCCTGCTCAGGACCGGCTTCACCATCGTGGCGTGCTGGCGATAGGCCTCGTTCATGCGATCCCCGAGTGAGGGAACCCACGATGAGCCGCCCTCGGCGATCAGGATCTTGAGTTCGGGGTGCCGGTCCAGCGCCCCGCACGCCACCAGCTTGGTGGCAACCCGCTGACCGCTGTAGGTCGTCTCGGTGTAGTTGAGGATCGCCCCGCCAGGGCCTCGGAACTGTATTCCGATTTCGTCGTTGGTGAAGTCGAAGGCGTCGGTCCCGATGTGGAAGGCCAGGACCAGGCCCAGCTCCTCGGCCGCCGCCCAGAAGGGCTCCCATACGTCGTTGTAGTTGTAGTCCTTCTGTCGGGGGTGCGGCGTCGTCGTCATAAACACGGCCTTGAACCCCATGGCGGCAACCCGGCGCATCTCGGCCACTCCGTCTTCGGCATCGAGCAGCGACACCTGGGCCGTGCACAGGAGGCGGGCCGACTTGTTCTGGATCTCGGCCATGGCGTAGTCGTTGGAGACCCTCATGGCCTCTCGCAAGAGGGTCGGATCGCGGAACGACGCGTTCCACATGCCCAGCGAGGGGAAGACGAGCTCAGCCCAAATCCCCTCCTCGTCATTGTCTGCGAGCCGCTGACGCACGTCGTGGGCCCCCTTCGGCCGATTCGACGCCTCCATGAAGGCCTGCCGCTTGGGGTTCGGCAGCCTGCGGCGGATCTCCAGCCCGTCGATGTGGACGGTCTCGTACTGTCCGTCAGGGTCCTTGACCGAGCGGGGCATGCGCTCCGCCAGGGCCGGTGGCAGCTCGCTTCGCCAGAGGTCATCGGGCTCGAGCCAGTGGGAATCGGCCGAGTTGGCCCAGATCTTCGTGTGCGCTGCCATGTCGAGGACCTCCTTGAAGTATGCAAATATCATTTTCATATTGGGACCGCCATCCATAGAGGCAAAGGTCACAACCGAAGCTGAGCCCGGACGCGAGACGGAGCTGGTGCTCTCGAGCTCTCGACGACCTGGGCACCAGGCGACGGCGACCTCGGAAAGGCGATGCCTCGGACCTCCCGCCTAAAGGCTTCCTCAGCCCTGCCCTGCGCTGCCGTGACAGTGACGGGCACAGCTCATGCCGCCGATGGGACCGACGATCAGCTCACCGCCTGCGCTGCCATAGTCCCTGATCACCGTGGTTGCCGTCGGCTTCGCCAGCCTTTCGCGCTGTGCTGGAGAGTGCACCATTTTGTCAAGCACGGACGCTAAAACGCCGATTGCCCTGGTGGTGCACACATTAGAGATCATCTTGGGGCTTGTCTCGGTGGCGAGCTTCGTGAGTGTGGTGCTGGGCAACGTCGAGTACTTCAATGCGATTGTCCTCGCGCTTGCCGGGGCCGCGCTGCTGGCGGCGATCGCCCGCCTGGCCTTCTTGTTGCGCGAGCAAAGGGCCCTCAATGAATCACGCCAGCACCTGGCGGTAACCGACGAGCTCACAGGACTCGCGAACCGCCGACGGCTCCTCGACGAGCTCGAGGGGTCCCTGGCCGCCCTGTCCCACGAAGGCCCTCAGGCCGGCAGCCTGGCCTTGCTCCTGATCGACCTCGATCATTTCAAGGAGATCAACGACTCCTTCGGACACCACACAGGAGACGAGTTGTTGCGCCAGATCGGCCCCCGCATTCGCCAGGTCGTCCGTCAGAGTGATCTGGTGGCGCGCCTCGGCGGCGACGAGTTCGCCGTCCTCCTTCAGGGTGCGGACACCTTCAAGGCAGCGACGGTGGCGCAACGTATCTCGACTTTGCTCGAAGAACCGATCGACGTTGGTACCTCGAGCCTGCGTGTCGGAGCGAGCATCGGCGTGGCGCTGGCGCCAGCGCATGCCCTGAGCTCCGATGACCTGCTGCGTTGCGCGGACATCGCCATGTACCGGGCCAAGAACGAGCGTGGGTCCTTCGACGTCTACGAGGCTGCCCTCGACGACGAGGCAGATCGGGTCGCTCTCATCGAAGACCTGCGCCGAGCGATGGCCGACGGCTCACTTGCACTGCACTATCAGCCCGAGATCGACCTACGGACGGGCGGAGTGGTCACCGTCGAAGCGTTCCTGCGCTGGCCCCATCCAATGCTCGGCCTCATCCCTCCGGAGCACCTCTTGGCCCTGGCCGAGGAGAGCGGCCTCATCCACCCTTTGACCACATGGGTCTTCGACCAGGCAATCGCCGATTGTGCCCGATGGTGGCGTGAGGGGCACCGAGTGGCCGTTGCGGTCAATCTGCTGGCCACCGACCTCTTGGATTCCGCACTGCCGCAGCGAATGGGGGCACTCTTAAATGGAGCTGGCTTGGGGCCGGAGGCCCTGGTGCTCGAGATCACCGAGGGGATGGTCATGGCCGACCTAACCCGATCCAAGCGCGTCATTCAGAGCCTGGCGGACGCGGGAATCATGGTGTCGATCGATGACTTCGGCACCGGGTTCTCGTCGCTCTCGCACCTCAACGAGCTTGCGGTCGGCGAGGTCAAGCTGGATCGTACCTTCACCTCACGTCTCCAGCTCGGTGGAACAGACTCGCGGGATGAGAACCTCGTCCGCTCGATCATTGACCTCGGTCACGCGCTCGGGCTCCGCGTCGTGGCCGAGGGTATCGAGCGGCTCGACTTCGTAAAGGTTCTGGCTGCACTCGGGTGCGACTCGGGACAGGGATTCGCGATTCAAGCCCCGTGTCGAGCTGCAGAGATCGATTTTGCCGGGTTGAAGAGACCGCATGGTGACGCGGACGCCGCCGCCAGCAGTTTCCATCGTTAGGAGCCAGGTTCCGAGTCTTGTAGCGCGGTGCGAGTGGATCTTCCTGGAAATTGTCGAGGCTCCGTCGTCTGAAATGGACGCACCGCGCAAGAGCAGGCTTCCCGGATGCTCTGACAACGGTGTGCACTGGCTAGCGACGGTTGGAACGAGCAGGATCGGCGCTAGGCGTACTTTGGCAATCCGATATGGCAATCAAGTAAGTCAGGACAAGACAGAGGACACCAACTATCCGACGGATTGAAGCGCCAGCTCAGGACGACGAGAGCGGACCAGTAAGACGGCCTGGACAAACTGGATGGGCCTCCAGAGCCGGTGGCGCAGGTTCGAGTCCTGACGGGGGCGCACACTGACGGGGGCGCCTCAGACTGCTGGGGGATAGGAAATAAAGGGGTCCGAAACTCCGCACCCCCGGCCCCGACCGCCTGAGGTTCGAAGCCTGCCGGGCTGCGGCCCCACTGAGGTGAGCCCCCGGTAATAAGCTTCCCCCGTCTTGGCTTCCGCCAAGAGTGCGGCTGCCTCCGGCAAGCGCTCCTCGACTGGCTGGCTCCCAGCAATGTCTAAGGCCAGTCCCCAGAGCTTCTCGCGTGTCCCCTTGCGTGGCCGAGCCCCTCTTCGAATCCCGAGGATCGTTTTACATCACAATTGGGCATCACCAGATGCGGTGTTCCCAAGCGGTCCCGCCTCGTCATGCGGGCCTTGTCGCAGCAAGCCGAGCAGATCCTCGGGGTCGAAGGTGCCGGGCTCCGTTGTACGCAGGAAGTCCTTCAGGATCTCAACGAAGCGGGCAGGCTCCTCCACATGGGGGTAGTGGCCCACTCCCTCCATCACCTCCAGCCGGCTGTTGGGGATGGCCTCATGGGCCAGGTGGGCGTGGCGGAGCGGAATGATCCTGTCGTGGTCGCCCCAAACTATGAGCGTGGGCATGTGTGCGCTCAGGTAGAGGCGGTCTGCGGCGCTCACCGACTGCCCGCCTGGGTCGATCACGGACCGTACAGTGCGGACGAAGGCGCGGCGGCTCTCACCTTCCGTCAACGACCTGTAGGAGCGCCACATCTCCACCGCCTCGGCGTGGCGGAACCCTCGGCCGCCGAAGAACTTGACGACCGCGTCCCCCCAGTTCCCCACGAATTCCGGGAAGAGAACCGGCATCACGTATTCGGCCCCTGGCAGGGTGGCGAGACGGAGGATCCAGCTCACCTCACGGCCCAAGCCCCCGGCATCGACAAGTACCAGGCGCTCGCAACGTTCGGGGAACTGATAGGCGAACTGCATGGCCACTCCACCACCGAAGGATTGTCCGACCACGGTGGCCCGGTCGATACCGAGGAGGCTGAGGAAGTCCCGCATCACGGTGGCCAGGTTGCCGAGCGAGTAGTCGCCCAGAGGTTTTTCCGACGTCCCGTGCCCGAGGAAGTCCGGGGCCAGCATCGTGTAGTCGCCCTCCAACAGCCTCATGGCGGGAACCCAGGTGAGAGAGCTGCCGGCGATGCCGTGCAGCAGCAACAGCACAGGGCCCTGACCACCACGCCGGAAACCGATCTGGTGGCCGTGGATTGCGATGTGCTCAATTGCGAACTTCTCTGTCGAGTTGGTCGGCATGGCCTCAATGGATCCTTTGTCCCGGCACTCGGGCCGCCCGACGGACACTCGCAACATTCGAAAGTCGGCGAAATGCGTCCATCAAACATCCGAGGCTGCAACGAGAGCGTATGTGAGGTGGGCGCTCCGCGGTAGGGTCGCAGGTCCCATCTACGGGCGGGCAACTATTGCAAGGGCCGAGGTGGATGTCGTACGCCCACGGTCTTTGGCAATCCGATTTGGCAATCAAACCAGGCGCATAGGCGAGACGACTTACTGCGTGGAAAGACCGCCGAGAACAGGAGGGCCGAGCGGGACCAGAAGGCGGACGGATGGCCCTCTGGAGCCTGTGGCACAGGCGGTCTAGCCAATGCGGACCAATGCGGAACAGCCTCCCGCGCCCGCGAGGAGACGCCTTGTCCGACGCCAGATCAGTGGTTCAGCGGGGCACCGCTCTGCGTTCTTTGCCTGCCCACCCGGTCTTGGACGTCCTCGACCGACGCTCCTTGGCTGCCGGGCTGAAACGGTGCTCGGCACCCTGTGGCGTGATCCCACCGACTGCTTCTCCGAGCTCACGCCAACTGGCACCGTGAGTTCGGGCCTCCATCGCCGACTCCTGACACAAGCGGTCCGCCGAACGTCGCAATAGATCGGCGAATCGAACGAGGGCGAGTGACTCCTCGCGATCATCGGAGAGGCCCGCTGTCGCTTCGAGCCGGCCCCTCTCCACCAGGGTCTCGACAATCGATTCAGCGTCGGTTGACATGGAGCAAGGATAGGGCGTCGTCTGGAATAGTTCAACTAGATGTTGACAACCATGTGTTGAGGGAACTCACGGAACGGGGCGGAGAGTCCTTGGTAGGCCGCCTGGGTGTTCGCGAATACGGTGTGACCGCCGAGCTCGGGCATCGCGATGGCGTTGAGGATAGAGCCCATCGGCGGGGCTCCACGAAGGTGACGTCTGTGTGCCAACCCTCACGGCGCGGCTTTCGAGTCGGATCCTGACGTCCCGCATGCGCCTCGCGGAGCTCTGTGTAGTTGATCTCGTTGAGTCCCCATCGACCATGCTCCCCAGCTGATGTCGGGTGACCTTCGGTGATATCACCGAACCGCGCGGCGAACGCGAAATGCTCATCGGTCGAGAGGTGCTGTCCCGGGAAGAAGGTGACCTTGTACGCGAAGAAGGCCCGACGGATCTCGGCCACCGTCGCCGGCTGCAGTGGATCGTGCAGGCTGACGCCGCGGATCTCCGCGCCCGTCGCACCTGTCAGGGGAGTGATGGCAAGCTCGACGTTCGAGGCAACGGTCGTCAAGGTCGGCTCCTCCTCTTCGAGATCGCCCGGAAACTAATAGTTGACTAAATCCATCCATAATGCATGTAACGCACCGAGGCAGCCGTTCGGGCTCGAAAACGCGTCGGCTGGACCGGCCAGACGTGCAAGTGGTGGGCGGGGCTGCTGGTCGTCTCCGACACCATCATCTCGACAAGGTCCGCCGGAATCAGACGAGTTGCACCGCATAGACGTGGACAGACGGGCCGGAATCGCAAGTGAGCTCGGGAGGACCAGTCGAGCCGACGAGGTGGCTTGGACGGTCCGAATGGGCTCCCGCCAGTGGCGAAGGTTGGAATCCTGTGGGGGACGCTCGTGCCGGGACCGTCAGCGGCGACATCGGCTGCCACCCCGCCATCACGGCATGCTCAATCGTCCCGAGGATCGTTGCCCTTCTGGGCCTTGGACGACGATTGGCTGCGGCGTCGAGGAACGAACGCCGCGTAAGCGCGGTAGGCTGGAGGCCTCGTCCCCTTGGGAGAGTCGCTTCGCTTGGGCTGGACGGCCATGTTGGCCGACGCCGCTCCGTGCAGGTTCGACGCCTCGACCGAGCCTCATTGAGGAGTGTTCTTGCGCGTCCCGACTCTGCCCATCGAAGGCCTCGGCCGTCGCGAACGCTCCTTCGGGATGCTCAGCTCGTTCCCTCCGACCGCATGCGGTCTAGCCACCTTCACCGCCGCGCTGGCGGCCGGACTTGCCGCGCACAACACGCAGGTCGGCGTCGTGCGGGTCGTGGACGCCGGCGGGCCACCGTCGCGGAGCGACCTGGTCGTCGGCGAGCTGGTGAACGGATCTTCGAGCTCGATGGTCGCCAGTTCGGATCTGCTGGATGAGTGCGATGTGGCAGTTGTGCAGCATGAGTACGGGCTCTACGGAGGCGCCGACGGTGACGAGGTACTCGAGATCCTCGGCGGCCTCCACGTGCCCTCCATCGTGATCGCGCACACGGTCCTGACGGACCCGAGCCCGCATCAACGGTCGGTGCTGAACGAGGTCGCGGCGCTGGCCGGCCGGGTCGTGGTCATGACGGATGCAGCCCGTGTCCGCCTGTGCCAGGGCTTCGATGTGGACCCCTCCAAGGTGACCACCATCGCCCATGGCGCAGCGGTCCCAACCGGGCGTGTCGCACCGGACGGGGGCGGCCCGCCCCTCATCTTGACGTGGGGGCTCATCGGGCCGGGCAAGGGAATCGAACGCGTCATCGACGCCATGCCCACGTTGCATGATCTCCCCGGCGAACCGCGCTATCTGGTGGCCGGCCAGACCCACCCGAAGGTCCTCGCCGCCCACGGAGAGTCCTACCGTCGGGGCCTGAGGGCGCATGCCGAGCGCCTTGGGATCTCGGCGTCCGTCGTCTTCGACGCCGACTATCGCGACGTGGCGTCACTCACGGCATTGATCCAGTCCAGCAAGGTGGTCGTCCTTCCCTATGACTCCAAGGACCAGGTGACGTCCGGCGTGCTCGTCGACGCCGTCGCGGCCGGACGCCCTGTGGTGGCAACGGCGTTCCCGCACGCAGTCGAGCTGCTCTCGAGTGGCGCCGGAATCGTCGTCGACCACGATGACCCCGACGCCATGGCACGAGCCCTACGCAGGGTGTTGACCAGACCTGAGCTCGCCGCCAAGATGGCTGCGGAAGCGTCCCGGCTCGCGCCAAGCCTCGGATGGTCGGTCGTGGCGGGTGAGTACCTGCGCGTGGCGGAGTGCCTCCTGGCGGAACGACTCGCGCTGGTATGAACCCACCATCGGGAGCTCCTCAGCCGGACTTCGGCCACCTCGTCCACATGACCGATGACCGCGGCACCTTCGAGCATGCCCTGTTCCGCGAGCCGAGACCCGAGCACGGCTACTGCAGTGACGACATGGCCCGGGTGCTCGTGGTCGCCACCCGCGAACGTGGCCGCGCCGCGGAGACGCGCGGGCTCGCGATGCTGAGCCTGAGATTCCTGCAGGACGCGCTGGACTCGCAGGGCAGGTGCCGGAACCGGATGAACCGGAGCGGTGACTGGGAGGACCGCCCCCGGGTCGACGACTGCTGGGGACGGAGCATCTGGGGACTGGGCACCGCCGCTTCGCACAGCGACGACCACCTGCTCCGCCACCTCGCCACGAAGGGCCTCGAGCGAGCGATGCAACGGCGCTCACCGTGGCCGAGGGCGATGGCATTCGCGGCGCTGGGGACAGCCGAGGTGCTCAGCGTCGATCCGGACAACGTACTTGCACGCTCCCTTCTGGCCGATGCCGCTGATGCGATGACGCTCCCCCGCCGTCACCCTGGGTGGCCCTGGCCCGAGCCACGCCTTACCTATGCCAACGCCGCCGTCCCCGAGGCCATGATCGCGGCCGGCGCAGCGCTCGAGCGTCCGAACCTTGTCCGGCAGGGTCTGCTCCTCCTGGACTGGCTGCTCGAGCGCGAGACCCAACACGGCCATCTCTCCGTCACCCCCGTCGGGGGCAGTGGCGCCGACGACCATGGTCCCGGTTTCGACCAACAACCAATTGAGGTGGCGGCCCTCGCTGACGCCTGTGCCCGTGCCCACAGCGTCGATGGCGACGGGCGATGGATGGACGGCGTGACCGCTGCAACCAACTGGTTTCTCGGTGACAACGACGCGGGAGTGATCATGTGGGACCCCGAGACTGGCGGAGCCTTTGACGGCCTCGAGCGAGACGGGGCCAACCTCAACCAGGGCACGGAGTCGACACTCGCCCTCCTCTCGACCCTGCAGCAGGCGCGGTCTTTCGTGGGTGTCCCGGGATGAGCGCGGACCCGTCACTCCTGGCTCGTCGCAGCCCGGTGCACATTGCCGCCGACAAATCGCGAGTCGTAACCCGTCTGTTCGTCCCCGGGCAGGAGGGATTCGACCACCAGGCCTCTCGTTCCTCAGCGGTGCTTCAGCGCGTGTTGGCACTCGAAGACGACGAGGTGCGGCGAAGCCTTGACGATGTGATGGCACGGTTCAGCGGGCGGCACCACGACCTGACCGACACGTTTCTCCGGCACGCCGACGAGCTCGCCGATCGGCTCGACTCGGAACGTCGCCTCTCGCCGGCCCGCCGGCTGCTGCTGGGTGCGACCTTCACGAGTGAGTACGCCCTCGAGGGCGCGGCGCTGTGCAATCCGAGCATGGTGCTGCACCCTGACCAGACATTGGTCAGCCCGGGCAGTGTGCGATTCCTCATGAGTGTGCGGGCGATCGGTGAAGGGCACAGCTCATCCATCGGGTTCCGAGAGGGGACGATCACGGAGGCGGGCGACATTTACTTCGACCCTGCACCGACCTTTGCGACGACCGGACAACAGGACACGGTGATCCTCGAAGCCGACGTATTCAAGGTGGAGCTCAGTCGGCTCGGCGGGGAAGGTGATGACGCCGACCACGTCCTGAGTCACCTCGGACAACGATTCACCGCAGAGGACCTGGAGACCCGGCTCAGACTCCTCGAAGAGCACATCGCCACTCGGATGCAGGTGAGCAGGACCGTTGGCTTGCTACGTGCAATTGCTGAGCGGAGTTACGGCATCCGGTTCGAGAGCCGTACGCCGCTGAGCGAGCGTGTGCTACTGCCGGCGACGGCGACCGAGCTCCAAGGGATGGAGGACGCTCGATTTGTACGCTTCACCGAGGACGATGCCATCGTTACCTATTACGCCTCCTACGCCGCCTACGACGGCAAGGACGTAAGTCAACAGCTGCTCGAGACAACGGACTTCTTGGACTTCACCTCCTCACCGATAGTTGGGCCCGCCGCAGCAAACAAGGGTCTTGCTCTTTTCCCGCGCCGGATCCGTGGCCGTTATGCCGCCCTCTGCAGATGTGATCGAGAGTCGAACACCGTCGCGTACTCCGAGAGTCCCCGACGCTGGGAAGAGGCGCTGCCATGCCAGGCGCCGACGACGTCCTGGGAGGTCGTGCAACTCGGCAACTGCGGGCCACCGATTGAGACCGACGCAGGCTGGCTCGTGCTGACCCACGGCGTCGGTCCCATGCGCACCTACAACATCGGAGCCATATTGCTCGACCTCGAGGATCCCACCCGGGTCATCGGCCAGCTCCGCGAGCCCCTCCTGAGCCCAGCCCACGACGAGCAGGACGGGTACGTGCCCAACGTCGTCTACTCGTGCGGGGCCCTCCTCCATGCGGGCACCCTGGTCCTGCCCTACGGAATCGGCGACGCCGCCATCGGCGTGGCGACCGTGCCTCTGGATGAACTCCTCGCGTCCTTCAGCCCACCCCAGTTCAAATGACCCATCACTACGAATGACCGGAGAACCACGTGCCTGACAGATCGCCTCAGAAGCCTTCCGGAAAGAAGCCCGGCAGGTCCATCAAGGAGAAACGGGTGGCAAAGAAGGGGAAGCGGGAAGAGCGAGACAAGAAGGCTGACCACCGCCTGGGACTGGGGCGTTGAAGCGCCCATGCGCATCGCGGTACTCGCGCCGATCGCCTGGCGTGTCCCGCCACACCACTACGGCCCGTGGGAGCTCTTTGCCTCTCTTCTGACCGAGGGGCTCGTGGCACGCGGTCACGAGGTCACGCTCTTCGCCACCGCTGATTCGGAGACGTCGGCTCGTCTGTGCAGCGTGGTCCCCCGAGGTTGGTCGGAGGACTCGACGATCGACCCGAAGGTCGCCGAGTGTCTGCACATCTCGGAGGTCTTCGAGCGGGCATCCGAGTTCGACGTCATCCACAACAGCTTCGACTTCCTGCCGCTCACCTACTCCGGGCTGATTCCGACTCCGGTTGTCACGACGATCCACGGGTTCTCTTCGCCCCGGATCGTGCCTGTGTACGCCAAGTACAACGACGGAACGTTCTACGTCGCGATCAGCGATGCCGACAGGCATCCTTCTCTGGACTACGCGGCAACGATTCATCACGGGATCGACACCGGGGCCTTCGCGTTCGCTCCGGATCCCGGTTCCTACCTGGCCTTCTTCGGACGCATCCACCCGGACAAGGGGGTGGTCGCCGCCATCGATGCCGCCAATGCGACGGGAATCCCACTTCGGATTGCCGGAATCATTCAAGATGAGGCGTATTTCGAGCGCGAGGTCATGCCGCGCCTTGACGACGACCAAGTCCAGTACATCGGACCTGTGGCCGCGGAGAATCGCTCATCGTTCTTGGGAGAGGCAGTGGCCCTCCTCCACCTGATCGACTTCGACGAGCCGTTCGGCTTCTCGGTCGTGGAGGCCATGGCGTGTGGCACGCCGGTGATTGCCTTCGACCGCGGCTCCATGCCGGAACTCATCATCAACGGCGTGACGGGTCTTTTGGTGTCCGACATCCCTTCTGCCGCTGCGGCGATCACCCAAGTGGGTCAGCTTCACCGACGGACGGTTCGCGACATGGCCGTCCAGCGGTTCAGCAGCGAGCGCATGGTCGATGAGTACGTCGACGTCTATCGACACGCAATTGCCGAGCACGATCGGCGATCGTTGGGCCGGCCGGCCAACGGCGCCACGGACTGTGCCTCCAGACGCTGATCTGTCCGGCTCCTCGACGAGATGTTCGACCTGCTCCCCCCGAACTCGAGCTCGTCGATCCGGAGAAGCCGACGCTTCGGCAAACGACCACCTGCGCGCCTGCGAGAACCTCCGGGTCCGAGCCACGTAGTTCCGTCGGGGCACCTCAGCCCATGGGGCTGGCGAAGCGAATTACGTTCCCGTCGGGATCGGTGATGGAGCCCTCTCGCTTGCCATAGTCCTGGTCCCGCGGGCCGTCCACTTCGATCCCCGCCTGTGCCCACTCCTCGGCCACCCGGTCGGCGTCCTGGCAGTGGATGTAGAGAGCACCGTGACCCGGAAGTTCGTCCCGTCCAGCTTGCGCAAGGTGGATCGTGAGGTCCTGATCTCGGTGAGCAAAGGCATAGGTGTCATCGTGGAACGACACCTCGAAGCCCGCTCGCTCGAGCCAGGCGGCTGAGCGACGCACATTCGCGACCTTGAATATCGGCTCGAACCCCGTGACCAGCCAGGTTCCCGCTATAAGTTGCAGTTGGCCGTCTCGCTGTCCATTCAGCCCGGCGAGGCAGTTGTGGCAGATTGGCAGCTCGGGATGCGAGCGCAGTCTGACCCACCAATCGACCGACATTGAGCAGCAAGAGCACACGACAGCCATGGCTGACAATGTAGGTGGCTGCCTGCTCCACCGACTCAGTGAGCGGAGACACCCGGAGCGTCGGCAACAGAAGGGCCCAGTTCGCCGGATCGTCGCGTACGACCTGGACCTTCTGGCTCCTCTCGAGGCTGGTCTTGCGCCGTGGGTATGAGCGGACCGTCATGGCGAACTGGAACCAAAGGAGCCCGATTGGACATGATCACCCGGAAGGTCCTCGAGGGAACCAGGTGGGGTGAGCCCTGCGTCCTCATGGGGGTGCCCCGGGTCGTCAACATCCCCTCCACTCGGGTCGTTAAGCTTCCCACGCTGTGATGGCCCGGACGTATTCCACACGAGCAAAGAGTTCGACCGACGTCGTACTCGTCCCGAGACCATGAGCGAAGATTCCGCGGGCTTCGACCCAGAGGCAGTTCGCGCCAAGTACCTCGCCGAGCGCGATCGGCGGCTCGTCCCCGGGCGGACCGACATCCGCGACCTGGCGACCGACCAACGATTCACCCGTTACCGCGAAGACCCTTTCACCCCATCTGCCCAACGCGACCCGCTCGTCGAGGACACCGAAGCCGTCATAGTCGGCGGAGGAATCGCCGGGATTCTCGCCGGTGTCCAACTCCGAAAGGCAGGGGTGACGCGGATCCGGATCGTCGACCAGGCAGGCGGTATGGGCGGCACGTGGTACTGGAACCGCTACCCGGGTGTGATGTGCGACATCGAGTCGTATATCTACATGCCGATGCTCGAGGAACTGGGCTACGTCCCCACTCGACGTTACGCCTCCGGTGCGGAGATCCGCCACCACCTCGAGGCGATCGCCGACCAGTTCGACCTGGTGGACGACGCCCTGTTCCATACCGATGTGACGAAGGCCGAGTGGCACGAAGACAGCGGTCGCTGGCGCATCCACACCGACCGCGGTGATCAGATCAACAGCCGGTGGTACATCTTGGCGGCCGGCATCCTCAATCTCCTGAAGCTGCCCGCAATTCCGGGCATGGATCAGTTTGCTGGCCGCTCGTTCCACACGGCGCGATGGGATTACGAGTACACCGGAGGCGGGCCGGACGCACCCCTGAGCAATCTCGAAGACAAGGTCGTTGCCCTGGTGGGTACAGGCGCATCGGGAATTCAGTGCGTGCCGCCGTTGGCCGAGTCGGCGAAGCATCTCTATGTGTTGCAGCGCACGCCATCCGCCATCGGCGAACGCAACAACCGACCCACCGATGCCCGGTTCGCCGGCGGGCTCGCGCCGGGCTGGCAGCGGTCTCGCATGGACAACTTCCAGGCCGTCATGATGGGTATCCCGGTCGAGATCGACCAGGTGGACGACGGGTGGACGCACGACTATGCGGCAGTGCAACACGCACCGCGCCGCAAAGGCATGACGTCGTCGGAATACGCACGAAGCGCCGAAGAACTCGACTACGGGATCATGGAGATGCACCGTCTTCGCGTCGAGAAGCTGGTCGCCGATCCGGCCACCGCCGAGATCCTGAAGCCCTACTACCGCTACTTCTGCAAACGACCGTGTTTCCACGACGAGTACCTGCCCGCCTTCAACAACCCCCGCGTCACACTGATCGATTGTCCCGCCGGGGTCGAAAGGATCACCGAGCACGGGCTGGTCGTGGACGGACAGGAGTACGAAGTCGATTGCATCATTTACGGCACCGGATTCGAGCCCGAGCGCACTCCCCTGGTTCGCCGTGCCGGCCACGAGATCATCGGTCGCGGAGTCACTTTGGCCGGGAAGTGGTCCGACGGTGCATCCACCTTGTTCGGCATGACAAGCCGTGGCTTCCCGAACATGTTCATCATGCCCGCGCCCACCCAGCAATCCGTGGTGACCACCAACTACACACAGCTGGCAGTGCTCGGTGCGGAGTTCATCGGTGGCGTCGTAGCCCAACTGCTGGAGCGCGGTGTGGAGGTCTTCGACGTGAGCGCCGAAGCCGAGGAGACGTGGGTTCGGGCCATCGTCGACTCTTTCGCGGACATGAGTGCCTTCATGTCCGCATGCACACCGTCACGCATCAACAACGAAGGGCATCCGGAGACGATCAAACCCCGCGACGGAAACTACGGTGGTGGCATGGGCGACTGGTTCCGCTACCGCGAGCTGCTCGAGGGGTGGCTCGAGGCGCGAAATCTCGAGGGCCTGGAGCTCCACCTGCGCTCAACGGCGACGTGACCACGCGCCAGCGAGTCGCAGTCGTCACCGGCGGCGGGGGTGGAATCGGCGGGGCGATTGCCGAGGAACTCGGCCGTGGTGGTTGGTTCGTGGTGACGGTCGACCCGCTCGTGACCCTCGATGGATCCGCGCAGCTCCCGGACTCCAAAGACACCACCGCAGGCCGCATTGTCGCCGCAGGGGGCTCGGCGCAGGCGTCCCCGGCGTCCGTCACCGACGGCGACGCAGTCCACGCGTTGTTCCGAGATCTGGTCGACCAGCACGGCGGCCTGGACGCAGTGGTCAACGTCGCCGGGATCACCAGGCAGTCCTATTTCGCAGAGGGCTCCGAGGAGGACTGGCTGGCCTTGCTCTCAGTGCATCTCGGCGGCTATCTCAACGTGCTCGAGGCCGCCATGCCCCTGATGGAAGCAGCCGGACACGGTCGCATCCTCGGTGTCACCTCCGGATCCGGATGGCGGGCCGCGGATGCCGGCGGATACAGCTGCGCCAAGCGGGCCGTGGCCGCACTGACCTGGCAGCTGGGCGCAGCCGCCCCGCCGGGTGTCACCGTCAACGCGATGTCGCCCATCGCGAACACCCGGATGGTCGCCGCGGCGCTGGAGCGCGCTCGTCAGGCGGGCCGGGCCGGCGGCGGTGGAGGACTTTCGCTCAACTCCATGCCGGGACCGGAAGACCTGGGACCGCTCGGTGCGCATCTGGTCGGTGACGAATTCGGCTGGTGCACCGGCCAGGTCCTCTTCGTCGGCGGCTCGGAGGTGGCGGTCATCGACCAGCCCCGCCTCCTCGAAGTGGTCCGCACCGACGAGGCGACGTCACTCAGCCGTGTGCTGCAGTCCGTCATACCCCTCGCCTTCGCCACGGCCGAGTCCGCTCAGGCGAGCAACGGGGCCAGCAACCCGAGGTTCGGGCCAATCTTCGAGGAGGTCGGGGATCCCGGCACCCCGTCGGAGAACGTCAGATCGTGCGCCGTCGTGAGTGACCGTGAGGGGATGGCAGCGTCGCTTGCCGGCGCACTCGAGGCTCGATCCATCGCATGCCATCGCATCGAGGTGCGGCGCGACTTCGGTGGCGCGGCGGCCGCGCTGAAGAGCGTCGTCGACGCCATCGGACCGATCGATGCGATCGTCACCGCGCTCGCCGGCCGTGACGCCGTGACCTCCCCCATGGAGCCGTGGCAGCTCGTGCTGGCAGACCACCGGGGAATCATCGAAGATCTGCACACCGACGCGTCCTGGGCGCGAGCTGCCGCCGATTACGCCGCCGCGTCCGACCGTGCCGTGCAACTGGTGACGCTCACCGACGCCACCACCCCCTCCGGTCGCAGTCGCGCTCAGGCCTCGGCCCAGCTGGCGCGGGCAGCCGCAGCGGGATCGGGAAAGCGCGTCACAGCTTTCGCCGCGGCTGTCGAGGCGCCCGTGAGGGACACCGGGGACTCCGTCGGTGCGCTCGTCACCCACCTCCTCACTCACCCCGAGGCCTCTGCCCTCGCCGGCGCCGAGCTGGCGGTCGGAAAGGGCTGGATCGGACTCCGGCGCCACCCCCGGCCGACCGGAACCGTCACCTACGGTGGCCCCGCCGTCCCGCCGTGGCTCGATGCCACGCTGCGGGAGATGGTCGGCAACGCCAGCCACGCGCCGGTCCCGAGGGAGGCCGGATGACAGCCCCACCCACGCGCATTGTCGATGCTCACGTGCACCTGTGGGACCCGGCTCGCACCGACTGGTACCCGTATCTCGCTCATCCGCCGAAGGGGGGCGCCGGCGACGTCTCGAGGATGTACCGCCGTTTCGACATCGACACCTACAGGGCCGAGGCATCCGACTGGAACGTCGAGGGGTTCGTGAACGTCGCGGCCGCCACGGGCGGCCACTCCATTGACGAGGCGATCGAACTCGACGCGCACGCGCACGCGTTGGGTGGGCCCGATGCGATCGTCGGGGGCCTGCCGCCCACCGATACGACAACGGAGGCGATTGCTCTCCTCGACAGACAGATGACTGCGCCCCGCTTCCGCGGGGTCCGACCCATGGGTGCGCATCAGCCGCCTGTCCCGGACCCCGAGGTGCTGCGTGCCCTCGCCGAGCGGAACCTGGTCTTCGAGCTGATGGCGCACCCGGACCAACTCGAACCGGCCGCTCTGCAGCTCCGTGCCTTTTCCGACCTCACCGTCATCGTCGAGCACACCGGGTGGCCCCGCACGGACACCGACGAGGAGCGCGCCCTGTGGAAGACGGGTATGGACGCACTGGCTGCCCTCGGCGACAACGTGGTGTGCAAACTCTCGGGCTTGGCCATGCCGCTCGAGAGCATGACCGTGGATGCCTTTGCGCCGTGGATCGAGTTCGCCATCGAAGCGTTCGGACCGGACCGTTGCATGTTCGCCAGCAACTTCCCGGTCGACGCGATGCAAGGCACGTTCAACGACCTCTACGGTGTGTTCACCGCCATCACCGCCGGCTTGGATGCCGCAGCCGTGGAGAAGCTGTTCGCGGGGACGGCCGAGCGCGTCTACCGGCTCGACTAGGGCCCGCTCCGCCGACCTGCCCTGAACCGGGCGGGAGCGTCCGCGAGACTCAGTAGGAGTGACAAGCCGAACACGACGAGAGGAGAGGCGATGGAGCGACCGCCCGAGCAACCCACCGTGAAGGGCCCAGCCGACTGGTTCACCGGTGATGTCTGGATCGACGTCGTCGCCAGGGGACGGGAGCCATCCCGCCTCAACGTGGGTGCCGTGCACTTCAGCCCGGGTGCGCGCACCGCCTGGCACTCGCACGACGGCGGTCAGACCCTGTATGTCACCGAGGGCCGCGGCCTGGTGCAATCACGGGGCGACCGTCAAGTCGAGATCCGACCCGGCGACGTCATCTACACCCCTGATGGGGAGGAGCATTGGCACGGGGCCACCCCCGAGCACTTCATGACCCACGTCTCCATCACTGAGGGTGAGCCGCACTGGGGCACCCATGTGACGGACGCCGAATACCGGGGCCAGAAGTAGGACATCGATCATCGCCGCAGACGAGGCGGGTTCAGCCTGCGCCGACCTGAACAGCTCGCCAGATCTCGGCGGTGGCGTCCACCTCATGCGACGTCTGCCCGAGGAAGAGCTTCAGGAAGATGGGCAACCGGGATCCGGGCCAGGTGTGGCCCGCGCCCTGGCAGACCCACAGAGTGACTGCGCCGGGTTCGTCCTCGTCACCGAAGTCCAGGCGCGTCACCCTCGGAGTGACCGGCTCCTGCACCGCCTCCGTGCGATGGCCATTGGCCCTCGCCCAGGCGCTGGCCGCGTCGGTCACGCTCTGGTCCCAGCGAACCGTCCCGCTGCCCCCGAAGGGATTGATCCGGTCAGACGTTCCATGGAACGCCACGACGCGGACGGGCCGTTCGAGGATGCCGACAGGCGGGGCACGCAATCCTGCGACCGCTCCCAACACCATGACCGTCTCGGGGTGGCGCGCCGCGAACCAACTGGACATTCGCGCCCCTCCAGACATGCCTGTCATGCAGACGCGCGTCCGGGCACTCGCGAATTGCTCGCGCAGGCTGGCCACAGTCGCTTGGAGGAACCCCTCGTCGACGACGAGATCCCACTCGAATCCGGATCCCGACGGGACGCTGCCCTGCGGAAAGCAGATCACGGCGCCCTGTTCGGTGAGTGCCTCCATCCGGCTCAGTCGGGCTTGACTCGCGGGACCGGACCGGCTCCCGTGCAGGCTGAGCACGATGGCCGAGGGTGCCGACGATCCCGCGGCCAGCAGGAATCGTCGCGCGACCCCATCCACCTGAATCGCATGGGACGTGAGAGCCACGACGGCTCACGCTACTCAAGTGATTCGGTCGCCAGCCCGGCGACCACCCCCGGCTGTCGGACCGAACGAGACGCCGGCTCCGTCAGGTCAGCCCGGCCAGCCAGGACACCACGACGTCGGCGACTTCGGCGTCCCGCTTCCGCAACGAGTGGTCCCCGTCCACGAAGTCGAGCGTCACGGCTCCCGGTATCACCTCCGTCGCCGCTGCGAGCTCGGTAGGACTCGCAAAGGCGTCGCGCCGACCGGAGACGAAGAGGCACGGCACGTCCAGTACCGGGAAGTGAGCTGTCCGAAGCCGGTCCGGCCTTCCCGGAGGGTGCAGTGGATAGCTGACCAACACGAGGGCGGCCACCTCCAGGCCTTCGGCCACCGCCATGGAGCACATCCGCCCACCCATGGAGCGTCCGCCTATTGCCACGTCGCTCGTCCGAGCATGCAGCCGGCCCGCAAGCTCCGACGTGGCGTCGCGGACCGTTTGGATGCACACGTCGGGTGGGTCGGGGCGGCGCTTCCCCGCCGTCCGGCCCGGGAACTCGATTCTCTCGACCGCGATGCCGCGCTGCGACGCTGCGTGGTCGATCGCAACGAGGGCGGGCTGGTCTCGACCCGCGCTCGCACCTGGTGTGAGCACGAGGCCAACGGGTCCCGATCCGGTCACGGTGCCATCATGCACGAATGCCCGGGTCGCCGTCCCCACCGCCGCACCGCCTCAGCCGTCTGGAGCGCGTGCTCGGTCCCACCGCGCGACCGAAGCAGCTGGGCGGCGGCGCGTGGATGGTCGAGGCGGGAGGACGCACGTTGGTCGCCAAGTTCGGTCCGGGTTCGCTCGACGAAGCCGACGGGCTGAGGCGCCTCAGCGAGGTGCCCGGAGCTCCACCCGTCCCCGAGATCGTGATGGCGGAGGACGACCTTCTCGTGACCGCCGCAGTCGACCAGGCACCACGGGCACCGGAGCACGACGAGTCGCTCGGTGGGGGGTTGGCGGCGCTACACGACTTCACAGTCCCCCACTGGGGTGCCGGCTCGTCGTGGATCGGAGCCTGCCGCGTCGATTCCTCGCCGTGGCAAGACGCCTCGGGCTTCTACGGGTCCCGCCTCCGCGACCTCGCCGCCGGCTGCGGGCTCGAGGGGGCAGTGGCTCCCGTCGTCGCCAGGCTCCGTGAGCTGCTTCCGCCGGGTGGCCCGGCCCTGCTCCACGGGGATCTGTGGTGGGGCAACGTCCTCTTCGGGTCAGACGGCCGTGCGTGGCTCATCGACCCGTCCGTGCACGGTGGCCACCCCGAGGAGGATCTCGCCATGCTCGCCCTGTTCGGTACCGTACCGGACCGCGTGTTCACCTCGTACCTGGAGGTCCGGCCGTTGGAGGACGGGTGGCAGGAGCGCGTCGCCTTGTTCCAGCTCTACCCCCTGCTCGTCCATTCCGTCCTGTTCGGCGGTGGCTATGTCGCCCGGGCCGAGGCGGTGGCCCGGGCGTTCGCGTAACGGGCGGGGTCAGAATGGAGCGTGGGAGCCCAATCGCCGGTACGGCTGCGTCACCTGGGTCACGGAGACGGTGGCGACTGCCACATTGTTGGCGTAGTCGGGGTCCGGGGTCCGGGACACGCCGAACCCCACCACCCGTCCCGGGCCCGCCCTCCACGCCCGGAAGCTGACCGTGAAGGCGGCCGACGCACCAGGTGGCAGCGAACGCAGGAACCAGATGCGGGCGTTGCCGAACCGAAGGCCGCCGCGAGTGTCGGAAACCCGCCACAGTCGGAACGGGAGGGTGATGCCGGCCGTCACGAACCTCGCCGTGGCCGGGCCGGCATTGGCAACCGTGAGCGTGCAGCTCCCCTCGGCTCGCACCTGCACCGTGGTGGGGCACGACAGGGCTGCCGAGACGTCCGCGAACCCGGGGTTCGTGGTGGTCGAGACCGACACGGCGAATGGACCAGCGGTGGCCCCCCCGACACTGTTCGTGGCGATCACCGAGTATGCGAATGCGGTCGTGCCGGTCGGGGGCGTCCCCGTCAGGGCACCGGAGGTCGCATCGATCGTGAGCCATGACGGCGCTCCGGGAGCGAGCGAATAGGCAGGCGTGGGAACACCGCCCGCAGCGAACGCGTACGTGTAATCCTGCCCCACCGCCGCCGTCGTGGAAGGCGAGTCCACGGTGAACACCGGCACCTCCTCGACGGCAATGGCCGCTGTCACCGTCGGGGCGGCGGAGTAGCTGGCGTTCCCAGCCTGGTTGGCGTCGATGACGCACGTACCCGGCTCTTGGTAGTCGAGCGTCGTCCCGTCGGTACCCGTCACGCTGCAGACCCCCGTACCACTCGAGGGATCCACGGAGAAGACGACCGGGTTGCCGGATCCGCCACCGGTCCCCGACAGCGTTGCCGACTGGCCCGCCACGCCCAGGACGGGCGGTATGAAGCTGATCGCCTGGGGAGCAAGGAGCACAGAATCCGAGTCGACCGCGCTCGAGGACGCGTCCATATCGACCTGCCCCGGGGCCGCGGAGACCGAGGCCAGGTTCATGAACGCGTCGCCCGCCGCCAGACTGGACGACACGGTCCCCATCAGGTTGAAGGTCGCCGTGGCGCCACTCGCCAGGTCCACGCCGGTCCATTCGAACTGGTCCGTCCCGAGATCCACGAACGTGGTGTCTCCAATGGAGCTGACAGCGAACAATGCAGTGAACCCACCATTGAGCGTGTCCGCCACGGTCGCATTCGTGACGGACGACGGCCCGTTGTTGGTGAGTGTGATCGTGTAAGTGTCAGAGGATCCGGGCGCGATGGAGTCGACCCCGTCGGTGACGCTGATGGAGAGATCCGCCGCGGGGATCACCTCGACCGAGGCCGACGCCGTGCTCGGCGTGGTGCTCTGGTCGCTGGTGGCCGACGCAGCGGTCGGGTCCGA
>Ga0181526_10000896_pt1 | contig 30213 bp, 29 predicted proteins | sample PEATcosm2014_Bin_35_FD_119750 | JGI IMG/M metagenome (GOLD analysis project Ga0181526, IMG submission 119750) | Peatland microbial communities from MTU Mesocosm Facility, Houghton, MI, USA - PEATcosm2014_Bin06_30_metaG | ecosystem: Environmental > Terrestrial > Soil > Wetlands > Peat | place...
CTCGAAGATAACAAGCCGCAGAAAGTGTCGAGTTTCGACATTGAGAACATGCAGAACACGCCCGCCGTTGCAGACCAGCAGGTCGCGCTGTTGAGTACTGCGCCGAAAAAGGCGACTGCAATGCCTGCCAATCCCACGCTCTCAGCCCAGACGCAGGCGATTAAGGATCGGCGGCTTATCATCCTGTTCTTCGATTTGTCGGCCATGCAGCCGGATGAGATTGAGCGCTCGGCCCAGGCGGCACAGAACTATGTCGATAAACAAATGCAACCAGCCGACCTCGTAGCAGTGGTTTCGCTCGGCAACAGCATCACGCTGAACCAGGATTTCACTTCTGATCGCTCTCAGCTCAAGAAGGTTTTGGGGAGCTTCAATCTTGGAGCCGGCGCTGGCTTCGAGGAAGGGAGCGTCGGCACGACCGAAGGCACGCCCGACAACGCGAATTCCTTCACGGTTGACGACACCGAATACAACATCTTCAATACCGACCGGCGGCTGGAGGCGATCCGCACCATCGCGCAACAGGTGGCCAGCGTTCCGCAGGAGAAAGCCCTTATCTACTTTTCCAGTGGCATGGATCGCACCGGCATCGAGAATGAGTCGGAGCTGCGCTCCGCTACCAACGCAGCCGTGCTGGCAAACATGGCCATTTACACCATGGACATTCGCGGCTTGCAGGCACTGCCTCCCGGCGGCGCAGCGCAGAACGCCAGCTTGCGCGGGATCTCGCCCTACAACGGCCAGTCCACGCTCAACGATTTGAATTCCAACTTTACCACGCAGGAGACCTTGGTTTCCCTGTCCGTCGATACCGGCGGTCGTGCCTATCTTGATTCCAACGACTTCACTCGCGTCTTTCGTGGAGTGCAGCAGGACATGGACATGTACTACCTGCTGGGCTACCACAGCACCAATGCGGCGCGTGATGGGAAATTCCGGCGCATCAGCGTGCGGGTCAACCGGCCAGACGTGAAGCTGGAATATCGCAAAGGTTATTACGCCGCAGCCGACTTCAAGCATTCGAACAAAGAAGACCGCGAGCGCCAGCTTCAGGAAGAGCTGGCATCGGATCTGCCCAGCACCGATCTGCCGCTTTATCTTGCGACGGGATATTTTCGACTCGCCGACAACAGATTCTATGTTCCGATTTCGCTGATCGTTCCCGGCTCGGCAATCCCGTTCACTCGGAATCGAGATCAGGACAAGGCAACGCTGGATTTGTTGGGGGTGGTGACGGACGAGAGAAAAATTCCAGCGGGCGGCATCCGTGACACGGTGAAACTCGCGGTCAACGCCGCGAATGACGTGCAGCGCAAGAATGTTCAGTACGACAATGGGCTGGTCTTGCCGCCAGGGAAATATCACCTGAAAATCGTGGTGCGCGAAAACGAAAACGGCCAGATGGGGGCCTTTGAGACGGACTTCACGGTTCCCGATCTCAAATCCACGCCGCTGAAAATGAGCTCGATCGTCATGGCCAGCCAGCTTCAGCCTGCCGGCAAGCACGATAATCCGAACGACCCTCTGATTCGTAATGGTTCGGAAATCGTACCCAGCGTGACGCGCGTCTTCTCCAGCGGTCAGCACTTGTATTTCTATTACGAAGTCTACGATCCGGCGCGCAGCAGGAATGCACCCAACGAAGCTGCAAGTGGCAGGAAAGGAGCGGCTGATACTCACTCCGGTGGCGACACGAAAAACTCGGTTCACCTGTTAAGTGACGTTGCTTTCTTTAAGGGCGACGTTAAGGCTTATGAAACGTCGCTGACCGAAGTTCAGGAAATCTCCGTTCCTAATCGTCACGCAGCCGTTTTTCAGCTCGATGTGCCTCTATCGGAATTGAAGCCCGGCTTCTACACCTGTCAGATCAATGTTATCGATGATGCGGCCGGGCATTTTGTGTTTCCGCGGCTGACAATGTTGCTGCGGCAGTAGGACCACTGGCGCAAACTCTGTTTCGTTCTCAGCCGTTCGCTCTCTCCGCCACTAGCATGGACTGGAGTATCTGGTCGGAAACATCCTTGACCGCGGCGGGTGAGTGAGCCAGGAACAATGTGCTGGTTTTGTCATTCTCGCCAATGGACTTCAGCGTGTCGAAATACTGCGTGACCAGCACCAGCTGCATGACCTCTTTCGCGGACGCCCCTTCTACCACCTTCTGGAACTGTTCGATCGAGTTCTGCAGGCCTTCGATGATGGCTTTCCTTTGGTTCGCGATCCCCTGCCCTTGGAGGGCCTTGCTCTCCGCTTCGGCCTCGGCCTTCTTGACCACCAGGATCTTCTCCGCCTCGCCCCGGGCGTTGGCCGCCACTTGTTCGCGCTGGGCCGCGTTGATGTCGTTCATCGCCGACTTCACCTTTGCGTCGGGAACAATATCGGTCACCAGTACATTGACAATTTCGTATCCGAATAACGCCATATCCGCGTCCAGTTCCTGCTTGACCGCCGCTGCGATACTGGACTGCGAGGCAAACACTTCGTCCAGCGTCATTCCCGGAACATGCCCAAGGATCACCTGCTCGACGTAGGATTTGATCTGCGCTACCGGATCGGACAATTTATAGAAAGCATCGTAGACTTTTTCGGGACAAACCCGGTTCTGCACTGAAATGGGAATGGTGACGAACACGTTGTCTTTGGTCTTCGTCTCCATGGTCAGGGTGATCTGATTTACCCGCAGACTTACTATGCCGGCCACAGAATCGAAGAACGGTCGCTTCCAGTTCAAACCCGGCTCGGCGACCCGAAGGAACTTGCCAAATCGCGTGATCACCGCGACCTCGGCCGTGCTCACCGTGAAGAAGCTGGCCAGAATCAGGTAGAGCACGACGAACGCCACAACTACCAACGCAATCAAACCCAGTAGATCCATTTGGTTTCCTCCGTGCGGCTCCTAATCTTAACCCTATGGAGTCAATTAGACACTGAATATGCTGCTTGCGAGAACCTTTTGAGACACCACGTCGGCGATCGGGGTCACCCCTGCGGCCCTATGTGCACATGGCGCTGGTTTTTCCCGCCGTGCTGATCGTCTATTACCCGGTCTGGAAATACCTGATCGGATTTTTCAACCGAGTCGCAGGAATCGCAGAGTGGTGAAAATTCTGAGCGCCATAGGAGGGCCGGCCCGAGCCACCTGAAAAAAGCGCCCTCCCAAGCTGCATTCGTCTTGATTAACCGGAAACCACTGCTATGTGCACGTCATATCGGGCATTCTTACTGGCCCTTCTTGTTCGAAAGTGATCGGACGTAATTGACCATATTCCAAAGTTCGGTCGGCTTTACTCGATCGCCTTCGGGTGGCATCTGGCCTTGGCCATTCTTTATAATGTAAAAGAGTTCTCCGTCTGTTCTGCCCTTCAAAGTCGTTGGATCGGTAAAGTCACCTATCTTAAATTTCTCGGAGACGGCTACCTCTCCCTTGCCATCGCCATTATTTCCATGGCACATGGCGCAATCGTAAACGTAGTATTTCTTGCCCTGGGCGAGTGATTCGGAAGTTGGCTTGACCGGATTGACCTGATGAACTGCTTCAGGGGGAATCGTGGACGAGCTTGATGTTGTGGCTTGAGTGGGAGCTTGGCTTTCCTGTGCGGTTACAGGGAACGCGCACAGCAACAAAGTCAGCAAGATCACACAAGGACTCAACATGACGGCCTCCTTGGAAAATGATCTGCGGAGCTGATTGATCTGAATGATGTTTCAATTTTACTCGCTGAGTGCAAGCAAGTCGTCATTTCCGGTGATGCCCGGCCCGACCCCCAGAGGAATCCCTTATTGTAGCCAGCACGAAAGTTCTAACGCGGCCAATCGCTGAGTCCGCTCTCTGCCGATAACACAGTGTTGCCTCTGGTGTGTCGTGTGAAATGTGTTCGCCAAGAAATCCAGCGTGATGATTGTGATCGCGGCAATTGTGGTAATCCACCAATGCTGTGCGCGTTGTGACGTCGAGTTTCTTGAGGTCCGCGTCGCAGCGAAGCGCACAATGACCTTCATTGACGTTCCTGTTGTTTACGCTCGTCTGCCGCCCTGGCAAAATACGCTTGGGCGTTTGCGGCATCCCCAAGTGCGCGATAGGCATAGCCCAAGTTGGTCGCAGCACGGATCTTTATCTCGGCGTCATCGTTTTTGGCCGAACTGAGCGCTTTCTTATAGTGCTCGATGGCAGCGGGCAGATTCCCGTGATCGTGCTCCCAGAAAGCTACGTTCACATTGGCAACGGGATCGTCCGGGTTGAGAGCCAGAGCTCTGCTAAAGTGAGGGTTGCTCTCTGTTGGCTTGCCTTGAATCGCCAGCGCAACACCAATCCGGCTCTCGGCGAACCAGTTGTCAGTTGTCACCTGTAAAGTGTGGGACCATAGAGTCACCTCGTCTTCCCAATACCCGACCTGATGATGAGCAATGACCGCCAGCCCCAAAAGTACCGTCGCACTCACTGCGGCCAACAAGCAAATACTGCGACGGCATTGCAAGCCCGAGACGCCAGTTCTCCACGACCGGGCGCTGTCGAAGTTCCCAATGGGTGCCGATGTCTGGGCTGTTAACGCTCGATTGAGCAGGAGATCCGCCACTCCCCAAGAAATCATGATGAATAAACCTACAAAAGAAATGTAGGCATACCGATCCGCCGTAAACATCGGACCCTGCACCACACCAATCAGTGGTGTCAAAGTAATTAAAAACCAAAGCCATCCCACCAGGAGATAGCGACGCCGCCAATTTGCAGCTACCAGTGTGCTGATCGCGACCAGGAAAGCAAGGGCTGCGACTATTTTCCAGGCAGACAGAGAGTTTCCTGGGTAGGGGTAATCCGGTGCCAGGTCGAAGGGCCAGAATGCCCGTCCAATGTATAGCGCATAGGAAACAACCGCATTCTCAATACGGACAGGAAGCCCATAGTGCACATGACCAGGATGCGCGCCTCCCCGTGCCGCAGTCATGGTGAATAAGGCATCGACAGCCGCCAACGCAAACAGGAAAGCTTTGTCCTTCACTAAAGCGAAAAAATATTTTCCTTCGAAAGTCGACGAATGTGTACCGTCCGGGTAATGCTCTGCTACCTGGAACATGCGACCCAAGGGCCAATAGTCCCAGAGCAGCAAAACAAATGGCAGCATGATGACCTGGGGTTTGCACAACAATCCCAGCGAAAAAAGAACGGCAACAATCCAGTAGCGAGACTCTTGCGGTTTGCGCGTATAGCATCGGTAGGCGTCCAGCGCAAGCAGAAAAAACACCATGCTGAGCAATGTCTTGCGTTCGGCCACCCAAGCTACAGGTTCGACGTTAATAGGATGCACAGCAAACAGCGCGGCCACCACGAAACTGCGTCCGGTAGCGTCCGTTGCCCGCCTCAAAACCCAGAAAAGCAGCACTGCGTTTAGGGCATGAAACAAAACGTTCATAACGTGGTGCCCAGCCGGGTCCGAGCCAAATATTTGACAATCCAGCGCATGAGATAGCCAGGTCAATGGATGCCATTCGCCACCCAGACGGCTGGTAGATGCCCACTTGAGCGTGTTCCAGTTCAATCCCGACTGAACATGAGCGTTGTGGTCAATGTAGATGGCGTCATCGACTGAAAAAAATGGATGGTGATGCACCGGGAAGTAAATAACCACAACTGCAATCGCAATCACAAGGCTCAGAAAGAACGGGCCTGCCACCCAGTTTGAAACCCGGCCTAGCTTCGGCTGAGAATGCCCTTCTGGCTCGGGGCTCAAACCGGTCGACATCACTCGTTCTCCCGGGTATTTCGCACCATTGGAGCAAACCCGACGGCAGCGTTCTTGATGTTCGTTACTCTCGCATGACTGGGATCCTGGATTTTCTTAGGCTGAACGCGAGACAGATGACCTACAGCTTGGCATAGAACCCCTCGGGTTTTCTGCGAATTCGCCTGATGAAACGCCTGGTTGCCAGATAAGCTAGAAACCGAGTCGTAAAGAGCGCCCGAAACCGTGCAGGTTGCCTAACATAATGAGCGTCGGCTCTGGGAAGGGCGAACAAGTCGGCGTTGGTCTCAACCACACCTGCCGCCGTGGAGCACGCGCCGCGGTAGTGCTTCTGCACAAGATTGCGCACGGCAGGGCTCCATCGGCCGTTCGGGTAGGCGAAGAATTCAACCGGCTGACCAGTGCGGTCTTCGATTTCAGCCTTGCTTGCGGTGATTTCGTGTTCTGCCAAGTCGGCGGGCAAGTCGGTCAGGACCGCGTGGCTGACGCCGTGTGCGCCGAAACGGAATCCTTTGTGAACAAGTTCAGCAACCTGTTGCCAGTCAAGCAAAGATTCCTTAGCAACCGAGGCCCGCTGGCCGGGCCAGTCATTCGTTTTGCCGCAATGCCCCGTAGGCAGAAACACAATTGCCGGCAATCGCAAGCGACGGAGCACGGGCGCAGCAACAGAGTAAAAGTCACGAAAGCCATCGTCGAAGGTCAGGACAACGGTCCTTTCGGGAAGAGTCCGTCGCTCCGCCAGTACGGCGACTATCTCGTGCAATGGAGCAACTTTAGCGTTTTCCCGGAGCCACTCCATCTGCTCCCCAAAAAGCGATGGTGGGATCTTTAGAGGGGAATTCCCTTCTGAAATGGAGTGATAGGTCAAGATCACGGGATATTGAGTTGCGCCCATGCCTGAGATCCCTTACTCAAACGCACTATTCTCGAGGCGGACCATATTCAGCCGAGAGCAGAGCCGCGAATCGCAAAGATGATCGCGCAGGCTCATTCCACGGGATGGTTCCGAACTTCCGAACCGCGGTCTCCTCAAGCACCTGAAAATACAGATCAAGGTGCGCTTTCTCGCTCCACTTCTCCTGATACGTCCGGTAGCCCTGCTGTCCCATTTTCCGCCGAAGAGCCGCATCGAGGCGTAATCGTTCCATCGCGGACAGTATTTCATCGGTCTCATGATAGAGAAAACCGCCGCTACTCTGATGCACAATTTCCGCCAGACCGGCAAGAGAATGCGCGATCACCGGCGTCCGTTGCTGGTACGCTTCCAGGACGACCAGGGGGAAGACTTCGTAGACAGAGGAAGGCACCAGCAAGGCAATGGCCTCGCGATACAGGCCTCGCAGCTGTTCAGAGGATTGCCAACCGAGGAAATATACACTCTTCATACCCTCCGCTCGCCGTCTCAGCTTCGTCTCACATTTGCCAGCGCCGGCGACCAGCAGATCGGCGTGCGGATAGCGACTAAAAACGGAAAGAAGCGTTTCAACACCTTTAATTTTTTCGAGACGGCCGACAAAGAGAAAATACGGCCGTGGATGCGAAACATGCGGGGACAAATCCTCAGCAGGTTCGGGCACAAAGTTCGGGACCACTCTTATCGGCAACTTAAAGCCGCGGTCCTGGTGCATTTTGCGAGTAAAGATACTGGGCGAGACGAACGTATCGACTGCGGCGGCGCACTTCTCGAGCAGGTGCGTGTATCTCCACCATTGCGGCGGCCGTCCAAACGTCAGAGTGCAGCGGAAACATTCCGGCTTGTCGCAAAGCCGCTCATTGTTCTTCCACAGCACGTGCATGGGGCAAATCAACCAGTGTTCTTGTGTGGTGTAGAGCTTGATGAAGTCGCGATCGTCCGGCTCCAGCCGCAATACTTCCGGACCGAGCAAAGAAATATTGTGATAATGGATGACGTCAAATTTCTTGCTCAAGAACACTTCGAGAATGGCATTTGTCTTGGGCCAGGTTTTTCCGGTTTGTTGGGCAACCAGCGGCGAGAGACGACCCAAACGACTTCGCAGGCTGTGAACCGTCACATTAGGGTGATTTGGAAGCTGCCGATCAGGCTCGCCTCGCGCAAGCGCCCTGTAGCTATCCACGCAGTGAATCACGTCGACTTCGTGGTCGCGCCGGGCAAGAGCATCCGCCAGCCGGTGGAGATACATGGCGTCTCCGCCGAAACTATACGGCGGATAGAACGTCGCGAGAAAGCAAAATCTAAGTGGACGTGCCACGGTCTAACCGAACCTCAGTGTCGAGTCCCAGATGTTCGCGTGTTCGCACTTTGCGCATTTGCAAACGGCAGACTTGCGAAGTGAACCAAGGCACAACAGAAAAAAGTTACTCCGCTGTAAAGATAGTAAAACCAGTGAAACACCACGACCCGCGCCGCAAACCACCACCCGCGCGTGTGGAGAAAGAAACGATAGACATCCCAATTCAGCAACAGCAGCGCAGCAACGATCAAGGCCATTGTGCCAAAAAGAGGAACCAGTGGCATTCGCGCCAGCCCACCAAAAGTCAGTGCCAGGAGAACGCAAGCACCGACTAAGAGCCCAACCAGGAGGGCACTTGCCCGCGAAGAATAGTTCAGGTTGAGATCCCGAGGGACACGGCGCGTCTTCAAGATCAATTGAGCCCACGGAACAGCGCGATAAAGAATGTCGGAGCGCAGCAGAATGCGAAAGGTCCAGCGTTTCAGATGGCAAACTTGGAGGCGCTTGTCCAGGAGGATCCTGCGGCCGCCGAGAACCAACTGCAGTCCAAGTGCGACATCCTCAATTGCGGGGGCTTTGTACTTTGTTCCGTCAAATCCGCCGAACTCTTCAAAGACGGATTTCCGGATCGCACCGCAGCCGGCCCAGAAGGTGACCGCCGATTCACTCGAAGTCTGGTGAACGTAGTGGTGCATCAGGTTTTTGTACTGGGAGACGAAAGTCGGCCAGGCAGGGTTCTCATCGTACGAGCCAAAGACAGCGGCGAGGTCAGGATCGCGGCAAAAATCCTCGGCGATCAGACGCAGCGCTGCGGGAGGCACCACGACATCAGCGTCGATAAACGCAAGAATCTCGCCCTCCGCGTATTGCGCTCCAAGGTTTCGCGCCCCACCGGGTCCGATGGTTCGAGAGGTTCGAACATAGCGCGTGCCATAGCGCTCGGCGAGCTGGGGGGTGTTATCCGTGGAGCAGTCATCGACGACGATCACTTCGAAGTCCGCGTGCTCCGAGCGGCCCAGCGCCTCCAAGCATCGAGCGAGGTGCATGCCCCCGTTGCGGACGGGAACGATCACAGAAATCCGGGGCGTTACTGCAAGACCTGAGTTCTGTTCAACCATGACAGTTCCTGTTCAGGCGAGCTACACAATTAGTCAGTCACAAACACGCTTCAGCCAATTAGACCTATCGGGGGCAGCCTATCATAAGGACTGACCCGAGGCACGGGAAAGAACGATGCGGGTGTCAAAGATAAGGGCGCGCCGTAGAATGATGTTGACCGCCGACTTCGTGAGAAGACGACCCTCGCCACGTCACACTAAAGCCTGGTTATGGTCAATCAGATAGCGGCCACCAATGAGGTTCGTTCCATGCTGCCCCCCTCGTCCCAGCAGCGCAAGGTTGTTATCATCGGTGCCGGGCCGGCTGGTCTAACCGCAGCGTACGAGTTATCCAAGCTAAATGTCCCGGCTGTCATTCTGGAAGCGGACAATACCGTCGGCGGTATATCTCGGACGGTGAATTATAAAGGCTACCTGTTTGATATCGGGGGGCATCGCTTTTTCACCAAGTGGGATGAGATCAATGAAATCTGGAACGAAGTTCTTGGCGACAAGTTCCTGCAGCGCCGGCGGCTGTCACGAATTTTCTATCGCCAGAAGTTTTTCTACTACCCGTTGAAGCTCACCAATGTTCTTTTTGGACTGGGGATTGTCGAAAGTGTCCGCATTGTCTTGAGCTATCTGAAGTCCCGGCTGTTCTGCTGCCGCGAAGAACAGAACCTGGAGCAATGGGTATCGAATCGATTCGGCAAGCGCCTGTACGAGATTTTCTTCAGGACGTACACCGAGAAAGTGTGGGGAATTCCGTGTACGGAGATTCGAGCGGAATGGGCTGCTCAACGGATTCGGGGGCTATCGCTGACCACCGCAATAAGCAACGCTCTCTCCCGTAAGAAGACCACCAAGGTTAAGACGCTAATCAGCAGCTTCCAGTATCCCGAACGCGGGCCGGGACAGATGTGGGAGATGATGACCGATCTCTTACGGCAGCGCAGTTATCCAGTGCTGCTGAGACACCAGGTTGCGCGGATCGTTCATGATGGGCGCCGCGTGAACTTCCTGGAGATCCGCGGTGAAGACGGGGTAGAGAGTTTCTCTGGGTCGCACTTCATCAGTTCGATGCCGATACGTGATCTGGTGAGCGTGCTTGATCCTCCCGCCCCGGAAGAAGTCCGCCGGGCCGCTGACCGGCTGCGGTATCGGGACTTCCTGATTGTCAGCCTCATCGTGAATCGCAAGGAAATCATGCCTGACAATTGGATTTACATCCATGAACCGGGCGTGCGGGTGGGACGAATTCAGAATTTCAAGAACTGGTCGCCGGCAATGGTTCCCGACCCTTCAAAGACGTGCCTTGGGATGGAATACTTTGTGTTCGAGAATGACGACTTGTGGTCCAGTCCGGACGACGAGCTGATTGAGCTCGCAAAACGAGAAGTCGATCAGCTTGGGCTGGCGCGTTCCGAGGAGATCGAGGACGGCTCCGTTGTGCGCATGCCGAAGGCATATCCGATGTATGACAGCGGATGGATGAAGCAAGTGGCGATCATCCGCAATTATCTTGAAACCGCTCTGCCTAATCTCCAATTGGTAGGCCGCAACGGAATGCACAAATACAACAACCAGGATCATTCCATGATGACGGCCTGGTGTGCCGCCAGAAATATTATGGGAGCTAACTACGATCTCTGGTCCATCAACACCGAAGCTGAATATCATGAGCAGAAGCCGGAGAAGCCAGCGACTCTGGCCGAAATAGAGCCACTGGGTCCGGAATATACGGAGCCTTCGGCCGGACCACACGCGGCGCCGCGCAGAAAGCCGTCGCCGGCAGAGACTCTCAGATAGCTAAGACTCTGGCAAAGGTCCTCGAAGAGAAAAATGGCGATTTCCCCCAACGGTGTTGCGGCTGCGGTTGTGTTTCGAGACGCGCATTTTGAAGATTACGAAGGCATTGCCTCGGTCCAGTCTCGCAACGGCCTCACCGCGAAGCCTCTCGAAGAATGGAAACACCTATGGATCGAGAATCCCGTTTACAAGAAGGTGTCCCATTGGCACGATGGCTGGGTGGCGGAGAATGCAGACGGGAAAATAGTGGGCTATGTGGGACACGTTCCGCTAAGCTACGAATTCGCCGGCCGTCAGATTATTGCCGCGTGCGCCCACGGATTGAGTATCGACGCCATCCACCGGGGCTATGGAATACACCTGCTGAAACGTCACCTCAGCGACAAGTACACCGACGTAGTGCTTACCTCCACTGCCAGCCCCGATTCGGCCCCACTTCTGGATGTTCTGTGTTATCGAGGGCCAACGGGAAACTGGGGTCAGGCGGCCTTCTGGATCACGAACCATCACGGTTTCGCGGCGAGCGTTCTGCGGACGAGACGCTGGCCGGAATGGCTGTCCTGGCCGGCGTCGGCGGCGTTGACGCTTTGGGACCGGGTGGCCAGCCCTCTAGCCCGGTTGCGAACGGATGGCAGGAGTGAAATACAAATCTGTTCCAGTTTTGATGAGCGGTTCGACACATTCTGGGAAGAATTGAAACGGGCGTATCCGGAGCGGTTTCTAGCCACGCGCTCGCGCGAGGTATTGCAATGGCACTTCAAGTACGCCCTCGCACGAGACAGTGTCTGGATAGTGACGGCAGGAGACTCGCACATCAGCGCCTACGCCATTTTTTGCCGCGCGGACAATCCAGCCATCGGCTCAACCAGGGTTCGGCTGATTGACTTTCAGTCGTTGAACCGTGACTCTGAACTGCTTATCCCAATGCTGGCATGGGCGTTTCGCCGGTGCCAGGAAGAAGGCATTCACATGTTGGAGGCTTTTGGATTCCGTCCCGAGAAGCAACAGGTAATCGACAGCTTGCGCCCATACCAGCGGACGCTGGCGTCCTGGTATTACTTCTACCGGACGCGGGACAAGGCCCTGGGACAGCAGTTGAATGATGCGGCGTTGTGGGACCCCTCGCACTTCGATGCGGATTCGACCCTGTGATTCTTGGCACCCGTATGGCTGACCCCTGTGCAAACAATTCGGGTGGCAAACATGACCTGGTGTCGAGCAAGCTGGCGTGGCTGCTCTGGTACCTGCCCCTGGCTGTCTTCATCGTTGGGACATTTTGGCAGAAGGGTCGAGTCTGGCTGTGGACGCCTACGCTACTGGTTGCCGGGATATCGTGCGTGATAAACGCAAAACGATGCGGGCGACTCCACTGCCATTTCACCGGACCGCTTTATCTTCTTGGAGCTTTGACAGCCTTGCTGTCCGGCTTGGGAGTCGTGGCGTTGCCATGCATCTGGATCCTTGTCGGAATCGTAGGCGGAAGCGTACTGGCGTTCGTGCCGGAGTGGATCGGCCGCAAGTACACGGGACGCGACCAACTATCGTGATCTTTTGTCAGCTGCACGATTGGCGGTCTCGCTGCAAATCCAGGTCGTTGAGTTGATAATGGGAACAGGAAAATCTAAGGCAGGTCTCCATGGAAGCTCCGCAGGCGAAAGCGAGTAACTCATCTGTTCGTCCCGAGGTGGTGCGCGAGATCGCACTCTGGTGGCAGAGCGAATTGGGTCGCGCTGCGCTTGCCGGAGAAACTCCCGACCTGCCCCCCTACGAAGAGGTTATGCGGCGTTTCCAGTGTTCAGAAGAGGAAGCCTTGCGGGGTTCCGGGCTAGGCGAACAGCGCCATTTTTCCGGCATCGAGTGACACGGAAGTTTCACGCAATACTCTCGACTTCGGCAGCCAGATTATTTATTTGCTCGATAATGCTAGCGAGGAATCTTGCGGCGCAGGCTCCATTGATGAGGCGGTGGTCAAAAGTGACACCTAGATTCGCTTTCCTGTCCAGAGGAGTGCCGGTGGGTGCACACAGGAAAACGACGGCTACCGCCGGAGCGATCAAGACCGGAATGCCGTCTGTCACTTTCAGCCGCGCGACATAGTTGATATGGAGCGGAACGCGCTCATTGATCTGATCTTCGCCATTTAACGCCTGTCGGACGCGGTCCTGGGTTAGCGCAACGAAAGACGGGAAGTCCAAGCGATCCGCTTCTGGAACGACCGCCATTACCAAATCGCCGTTTGGCTGTTGCACCGCCAGTCCCAACTCAAGATGATCGAACTCGCGTATGACATCGTCCTTCAGCAAGACTGAACGGAACTCGGGGTGGTCGGTGGTCGCCTGGGCGACGGCATAAGCAAACGTCTCAAAATCAGAAGCGCGAACTCCCGGATTGGCGCGCCGCAACGCTTTGACTGCCTGCTTCAGCTTTTGCCAATCCAGCTGCCTTTTCACTGTGCCCGGTACCACTAGCTGAGCGCTGCGCATCAAGCGAAAGTTGAGCACGCGCTGCTGAGCCGGCAATGGGCGATCACGAAAACCGGCAGCGACGGTTGTTACAGGACACGCCTGTGTTCTTGCGGATGCTCCCGGTCGTTGCGCTTGGTATCGGTCCACATCGGCAGGCATCAGCGTGCCAGTGGTAGCGGGAATATTCAGGATCTCATCCTCTGGGATCGCCAAACTCTTGCAGTAAGCGCGAGTACGTGGGGGAACAAAAACTTGCCCTTGTCGCTGTGCGGAATCCACAACCCTTCCCGCCGGCAGCTTGGTTGCTTGTGTCGCTTGCGGCCCAGTTGTTTTGGAAGCGGTAGCATCCTGCACGAATGAATCGTCGTCTGCTACTCCCGTTTCAGATTCGATCCGCGCAATAGTTGCCCCGACGGACAATACTCTAGCCTCCTCCACTAACCATTCCTTGAGAATTCCCTGGTGAGACGACTCTACTTCGACGATCGCTTTGTCGCTCTCCATCACGTAAATGATTTCGTCCCGCTTGACGAAATCCCCGGGCTTTTTCAGCAGCCTGTGGATCAGGACCTCTCGCAGACCTTCTCCCATTTGAGGCACGCGAATGTCGAGAATCGCCATCAGGCATACCCCAGAGTTATACGTATAGCTGTTAGAACGCCCGCCAGATCCGGCAATACGGCATATTCCAGAGCGGGGTGATAGGGAATATGAGTGTCATTGCGTGCCACCAGCTGAGGAGGAGAGAAAAGCATCTCAAAGCGCTTTGGATTTGCGGTTACTTCAGTAATCACTGCCTGCCCGAAGCCGCAGGTTCGGTTGGCCTCATGAATCACCACCAAGCGTCCTGTGTTCGCCAGCGACCTCTCGATCGCTGCCCAGTCACACGGAACGAGAGTCCTCAAATCAATGATCTCAATCGAGCGCCCCTCTCGCTCCATTTCGACAGCGGCCTGCTCGGCAAGCTCCAGGCAATTTCCCCAGGAAACTATGGTGCAATCCTGGCCTTGACGGCGGACAACTGCTTCGCCAAAGGGGATGGCTCGATACTGGTCCACTTGCTGGCGCAGACGCATCAGGTGTTTCGGGATCAGGATGAGCGTCGGATCTTCACTGTGAAAGGCAGTCCAGAACAAACCGGCTGCGTCCGCAGGTGTGCTGGGGATGGCCACACGAATGCCCGGTGTGTGAGCCCACCAGCCGTCATTACTCTGGCTGTGCCATTGCCCGCCTCCGGGAAGATACGCTCCATAGGGCGCATAAATCACCGCCGGGCAAGACCACTGGCCGCAGGAGCGCCAGCGCAAAGTTGCCATCTGGGTCACAAGTTGATGAAAAGCGGGGCTCATGTAGTCGATGAATTGCATCTCGAACACTGGCCGGTAGCCGGTTGCGGCCAAGCCGACTGCCGTTCCCACAATAGTTGCCTCAGCTAGCGGAGAGTTGCTGACTCGCTCTGGAAAATGCGAGCTCAGGCCCTTGGTAAATCCAAAAACTCCACCCTTCGGATCTTCGATGTCCTCTCCATACGCCAGCATCTCAGGAAATTTCTCCATCCCTGCGTGCAGGACCTGGTTTATCGCTTGCACCATGGTGACCGCATCGTCCGGTGCGAGGAGAGGAATCGGCGCAACTTCAACAGGCGGCCCATAGAGGTGTTCAAATGCACTGGCTGGATCGGGAGCAGCCTCGCTGGCCGCTTTCTTATAAGTTAAGTTGACCTGCTGCTCCACTTCGCGCTGTAGTTGTTCAAACTCTGGCCTGGCTAGTTCCCCTTCTTCCAACAGAGCTTCGGAGACCAGGTTGATGGGATCACGCTCGGCAATCTGCACGAGCTCCTCAGCGCTGCGATAGACTCGCTGGTCATCGGAACTGGTGTGAGGACCGAGCCGATCCAGTTCGCACCAGAGAATTGTGGGCCCCTGGCCGGCACGGGCTTTCTCGATTACTTGACGGCTAACCTCGAACAGCTCAGCAACATTCCTGCCATTGACGCGTTCGACAAGTTGATCGTCGAGGATTCCCAGGTGCATGGGGAGCATAAAACGCGTGGGAGTACTGATGCCAAAACCGTTGTCTTCCACCAGGAACACGATGGGGAGTTTTTCCTGGACCGCCAGACATAGCGCTTCATAGAACTCGCCTTGTCGGGTTGCTGCATCGCCGATAGTGCACAGAACGACACCGCGTGAGCCTGCTAATCTAAGACCTCGTGCGGCGCCGGCTGCGGGGAGGCACTCGGCGCCCTGAGCCGTAACACCGGGAAAGATGTTGAGTTCCCGCAGGGAGCAATGTTGCGGCATGAGACGCCCTTGCGTAGTGGAATTGCAATTGGCAAGAAAGTCTCGAGCCATTTGCTCCAGGGTTACGCCGCAGGCAAGATACAACGGCCGGTCACGACAATAAGCGAAAAGGTAGTCTTCAGGCCGCAGATGGTAACCAAGCACGGCAGTAGCCTCGTGGCCCATCCCGGGTTCGGAAATCCACCCCTTGCCCTGCCGCATGAGAATCGCCTCGCGATGATCACATTCGCGCGAGACCAGCATCAGGTGGAGGAATTCGCGCGCGGGCAGGCTGGCATCTTCAGTTGGAATCGCACGTCGGCCCGGTCGGTCGCTCATCACATATCTCCGCACGCGACAGTCGTCGCTATTTAATCCCAGAAATACGATCAAGACAAGCACGCTGAACAGTGTGGGCCGCGAGAAGTTCCAGATTGACACCGCCAGCCTAATCGAATGGAATAAGTTCAGCATCCAGCGCAACCATAATGCCGGCAGTCAATCTTGACGCCGCTCCTCTCCCTCGACGGAGGATGAGCAATGAATGTTGTCCTTATTTCGATCTACGAACTAGGGCGACAACCCTTCAGCCTTTCCTCGCCCGCAGCGTGGCTCAAGCAGGTGGACTGCAACATCACCTGTGTTGATCTGGCTGTGCAGTCTTTCAGCGAGTGTCGCGACGTTATTGCGTCGGCGGACGTGCTCGCCTTTTCGTTGCCTATGCATACGGCAACCAGGCTTGCTGGCGGGGTGGTCAAGAAAGTCAGAGCTGTCAATCCTGCCGCTCATATCTGTTTCTACGGTCTCTACGCTCCAATGAACGAAGCGTACCTGCGCAGCATTGGAGGCGAAGCCATCCTTGGAGGCGAGTTCGAAGAAGGCCTGGTGTCGCTGATCAAACGACTGACGAATGATGCCAAGAATCAAGACGGCGCAACGCGTCCGCAGCAATCGGAACCATTGATCTCTTTGAACCGGCAGCAATTTTTGGTACCGAATCGCACCGGTCTGCCGCCGCTATACAAGTATGCTCAGCTGCAAGTCGGGCCAGGTTCGATGAAGCTGACCGGCTACACCGAGGCCTCGCGCGGCTGCAAGCACCTTTGCCGTCACTGTCCGATTGTACCTGTGTACAAGGGTGCGTTCCGAGTTGTGCAACGTGACGTAGTGCTCGAAGACATCCGGCAACAAGTCGCCGCGGGTGCGCGGCATATCACCTTCGGAGATCCGGATTTCTTCAATGGACCGACGCATGCAATTACTATTGTAGAAGCCTTGCATCGTGCGTTTCCCGATCTTACATACGATGTCACGATCAAAGTCGAACACTTGCTGAAGCACAAAAAACTGTTGCCCAGGTTGCGAGACACCGGCTGCTTGTTCGTAACCAGCGCGGTGGAGTCGATCGACGATCATGTTCTTCAGATTTACGAGAAGCACCACACGCTAAGCGATTTCGTGGAGTGCGTTGAGATGTTCCGCGAGATCGGATTACAGATGCAGCCTACCTTCGTTGTCTTCAGCCCTTGGACGACGCTGGAAAGCTACCTTGAGCTACTGCATTTACTGGTCAAGTTGGACCTGGTCGACAACGTGTCTCCGGTGCAATACGCAATTCGGCTGCTTATACCCGATGCGTCGAGATTGCTGGAGCTGGAGAAGGTCCAGAAGCTAGTCGGCGAATTCGATCAGCAAAGCCTCATGTATCCATGGGTGCATCCCAACCCGCGCGTGGATGAGCTTCAGGTCAACGTTATGGCAACGGTTCAGAAGGGCCAGTCGTTGCATGAAAGCCGCCGGCAGGTCTTTCAACGCGTTTGGGACCTCGCACACCAGGCTTACCACGATTCCGTCAACGAGCATTTAAGGATCGCTTGGTCCGACCAGGCTCCTCCGCGAGCCTCCGTGCCCTTCTTGACCGAGCCTTGGTATTGTTGAGCGGAGCCCACGAAAGAGCAGGTTGCTCTTATTTAGATATTGGCGACCGCAAGTCCTGCCGCACCTACAGTCTGGCCGAGCGAGAGGGAGCCTGCTGAATGGCATTCGTCTTGATGAAGATTTTCGAGGAGGCTCCCCGGCGATTTGATCGCTGGATGAATATCCTAACCCTCGGAAGGCTGCAACACGTTCGCGATGAGATCGCGAACACCCTGGTTCGTCCCAACGCAAGCGTCCTGGAAATTGGTTGCGGCACTGGCTCGCTTCTGCAGATGCTTTCTGTCCGCTGTGCGCGGGTAACCGGTATCGACAGCGCGCCGGGAATGATTGAGGAAGCACAGCAGAGACTCAGCGAAGCGGGCCTGTCAGATAAGACCGAAGTCAAGAAGCTCCACGCGCTCCAGATCGAAGATGAGTACAAACCAGGAACCTTCGACCAGATCGTCAGCGTTTTGGCCTTCAGCGAAATGTCGGACGACGAGATCGATTGCCTGCTCTTTCAGTGCCGCAAAGCACTGAAACCGGGCGGCGAGCTGATTTTGGCGGATGAGAGCGAGCCCAGCGGCCTTTTTCGGCGCTGGACGTATCGCGCTTATCGATTCACGAGCCGTTTGGTGACCTACCTGGGACTGCAGGCCAACGAGATCAAGAAGGGCAACATCTTTCTGAAGCTTCTTTACTTCGCGATTGAGCTGCCATTGATGATCCTGGCATTTTTTGTGGCACCGCCCGTGACTCATCCGTTGCACGAAATCGAGCGCAGACTTGAACACGCCGGCTTTGAGATACAGAAGACCCAGCTCTATCTTGGAGGAGCTCTGAAGCTGGTTTGTGCTTCAGTTCCAGCCAGCGAGACAGTCGGCCACGAAGTTGCGCCCGCTGTTCAAAGCACCGATCTTCGTGGCGAAGCGCGAGCAGCGGGTCTCGAGGCCGATGGTCTTTGGCATTTTCTGAAGGCACTCCCCAAGATAGTCATCTTGCAATATGTCTTCCGATCGATACCGTATCCCACTCCCCCGCGGTTGATCCGAATTGGCAATCCCGGGCGCAAGTCTCCCGTCCTGGTGACCAGCAATTACGCTCTGACGGTGCGAAGGGTTTGTCGATCGCTGAAGGGCACGGATTGCTACCTGCTGGTTGCGCCAGCCGGCGGCATCGACGTGTGGTGTGCGGCTGGCGGCGGAAAGTTCACCATCGATAGCATCATCTCGATTCTCAAAACCAGCCGGATTGCCGAATTGGTGGATCACCGGAGGTTGGTTCTGCCGCAGCTGTGCGCCAACGGCATCAACTTGTTCGACGTCAGAAGGCGCACAAGTTGGTCAGCAGTTTTCGGGCCGGTCGATGCCGCCGACATTCCCGAGTACTTGAAAGGACGCCGGCGTACCGAGCAAATGATGCGGGTGACGTACACCGTGAGAGAACGACTCGAGATGGCCCTCGCCATGTGGGGCAGCCTCAGTCTGCGATACACGATCTTCCCGGTGTTGATCTTTGGAATTGCCGTCGCACCCTGGTTTGCTTTGATTGTGGCTGTCCTGGCTGTGATCATCAGCCTGGGCTGTTTCGTGATTCCGGGAAAGACCTTCGTTCAGAAGGCCGGAGTGTTGTTTCTGTCGGCCAGCGTGATCGTCATTCTAGTCCAGCTCCGCGGAGGGGGGATGACGTCTTTTGGCTGGCGGTCGATATTGTTGCTTCTAGCTGCCGCATACCTGGTGGGAAGCTCTTATCCCAGTTACACGCCGCTGTGGCAATGCGGGTATTCGAAGCTTTTCTACGGATTCCCCAACTTGCGGCTGGAGATTATCGAAGAGAGCTGCATCGGCTGCAAACTTTGCGACCAGGTCTGTCCCGTCGAGTGCTTTGCTCCGACTGACCACAAAATGGTCTTTTCTGAACCTGACCTCTGCGAGGGCTGCATGGCGTGTCTGATACAGTGCCCGACTGACGCAATCATCAACCAAGTCGCCGACGAACATCAGCGCTTGAGCCAGTGCCAATAGGCTGTTTTGCTGGACTGAGCGGACATTTTGCTGTGATGCGGAGCACAGACATTTCGATCATAACGCTGGTTTCATTGGCGGTGTTGCATCTAGCTACGTTGTCGAACCTTGGGAATAGACGCCAGAGACAAACAACGGGTTTCTTGTGACCACTGAGCACACCAATCACTTCACAGCGGAAATTCAAGATCATGGTGATGGGCGTCAGGCCTCGGCTCTTGATCACCTGATACGAGGATTTCGGCGAAACGGAGGGCCGTTGCTGGCCGTCGTCGGTGGAGTTGCCCACGACGGAGACGGGCGCACGGCTCAATTCAGCGTCGAAGTCGAGGACGGTGTGCTTAAAGCAGTCTCCTTCAATGTATCTACGTGTGCAACGCTGATTGCATACTGCGAGTTTGTCGCTGAAGGCATGACCGGAGCGACTTTGTCGCAGGCTGTTGCCCTGATCCCAGAACAAGTTATCGCTCCCTTAAAAGGAATCCCACCACACAAGCACGACTGTGCGCGGCTTGCCATAAGTGCGCTACACGCGGCCGTTAAGAAAGCTCTAAATGGAGGAACGAAATGAAAGTTGCCTACATATTCGCTACATCCAAACATACTGTTTCGTACGTGCTCGGCCGGATGATTCTGCCGCAGCTTGAGGAAGACCGGCACGGGGTTGATGTTGTCGGCATGTTTTTCTTCGAAGACAACAACTATGTCCTGGTCAAAGGGAATCCGATCGGTGAGAGGCTCCGGGCCGTGGCAAAGAGCAAGGGCACGTTGCTGATGGGTTGCGACCAGTGCTGCTATGAGCGTGAAATCGCAGACAAGTTGATCGAAGGAGCGTCGATCGGCTGCTTCCCGGATCTGTACAAAGCGCTGTCCGGCAACATGCCTGATCAAGTAATTACCCTCTGATCCGGGCGTGACCAGGGAAGGCATTCGGATGCACCGTTGTTTTATTGCGATGAGAGCCACCGCTGTTCTGGCGGTGGCGCTGGTTGTTGTTCTATGCATGGTTCAGGTCGCAGGTAGAGATTCGCGAAAAAGGCCGCCAAACAGGGCACTCTCTAGCACCTATAATTAAGTAGCTGAAATATATCCCAAGTGTTTATTGCGAATACTTGAGTTGTGCTGCTTGCAAGGCATTCTCGTAGTCTTTCTGACAGTCGGCTTCAGCTTTATCCTCCTTGGCCTGGGCTTGCTTGATGACCTCGGGAGCCGCTGAGTATGCTTCCGTCTTACCCGGAACCGGAGTTCCGTTAAGACGCACCCAATTGTTAAAGTCCCATTCCGCCGCAGCTTTGCAATCCTGTCTGCGTTTAGCCGCGTCTGCTATGGCTTTCTCCAGAAGAGTCTTATTCCAGTCTTTGTTAGCTTGCTGTTCAGCAGTGTCACGAGACTTTTGAGTCTCTGCTTGCTCCAGTTTTGTCAATCTGGCGTTCACATCGGCCATTTGCTTGCTTAGGTCATCGACACTCTTTTGACTGGCGCATCCGACGCAGGCCAGCAAAAGCAGAATGAAGATTCCCAGAACGGCCGATGTGCGAATTGCGTTATTCATCGCCCCTCCCATAGCTGAACATGAGAGCACAGAAACGAACACTATACGGTTACAGGATACCCTGACCCGACTCTACCAGTCGAACCGCCGTCGGAGAGGGTCTCCGTGACCACTATCCAGCCAGGGCTTGCCAAGGTATCCTGCGACGTCACTGACGAAGCGATGTACCGACACCTCTGCGATGCGATGGCCGACGATCGCGTTCATGGTCCTTCCCACGGCACCGAAAGGTGGTTCGTAAATCCCGGAGAAATCCAGATGGATTTCGGTCGAGGTCAGCGGAGCAATGTCGTGCTGGCGCTGGAAGTGGCATCCGGCGGTTTCTCCTCGATGCCTTTCGCCAGGATCTTGATGTCGGCCTTCACTCCCATACCAGCAAAATCGACGTGCAACTCAGCGGCAACCGATTCCGCGCGGGAAGCAGCAGCCCTTGTAGCAGAGGGATTGCCGTTCGGTCTCCTCCCAAGCCGCGGCAAAGATTTTGCTTCTATGATATCTAGGCTTCGGATTCAATCGCGATGTATCGGCAGTTGGTGTGTGGCTGTGGTCATTGCGACCCTAAGGGTGACAGAGTTGACCACCGCAGCCCTCGCCCCCGGCGTGGAGGCTCTTCTCTGTGCTATTTCCACAATGGGGTATGTAGTCGAGCCACTGAAGTTCGTCGGCCCCTGACTGGCGGGCTCCGGTGTCGGTTCCGGGCTGGCTCGACTACGCCTGATACGCCTGATTCGTGGCGAACAATCCCGCCGGACTGGTACTGCTGCTGTTCGCTGAAAACCCTGCCAGAACGTCCTAAGCGTGTTCTTGGTCTGGGTCCTTGGTAGCGCGAACGAAATAGGAGTTAACCGCGGCCAGCAAGGCGTCCCGATCCACGCAGGGCTCCATCTCTTTGTAACGCGCCTTCCAACAGATTTGGTTCACCAGGTCTCGCGGATGGCAGGCCCGCAGCGGTTCCTTCAGCTCCCTCCGGATGACATTGATCAACTCATCGATGATGCCAGCCTCACACTGAAGGTTGCAGGTGCTGCAAACCGCACGGAAGATCGCGTGGAATTGCTGCTCAGAAACAGCACCCACTTTGATCTTGGTCTGAATTCTCCGCAAGAATGCCTCGTCAGCCAGCGTCGCGGGATCCAAATTGGTGGCAAATACAACGCACGGCTCGAACGGAATCTCGACCTTTTTCCCTCCTGCCAAACTGAGGAAGTCGATTCTGCGATCAAGGGGAACGACCCACCGGTTGAGCAGTTCTTCCGGACGCAGTCGCTGCCGCCCGAAGTCGTCAATGATCAGGACGCCGTTGTTGGCTTTCATCTGCACGGGAGCCGTATAGAATTTTGTAGCCGCGTTAAACTGCAGCTCCAGCATTTCAAGGGTCAGCTCCCCGCCGACCAGGACCGTCGGGCGCTGGCAAAGTACCCAACGTGCATCACCACTCTGCGCAACCGCGTCATCGATTCTTGCGTGAACATGAGGGTCGTAGACGCCAATAATTTGACCGTCGACTTCTATCGCGTACGGTATCCATACCCGATCGACCGCAAGCACTTGCGCCAGCGCTGTCGCTATCGTGGTTTTTCCCGTGCCGCTGGGCCCGTACAAGAAAATTGATGTGCCCGAATTCAGAGCGGTCCCGAGCTTTTCCAGAACCTCGGCGTCGAGAACGAGATGGGCAAAAGCACGTTCGACCTCTGGCGGATGTACGTCCACATCGCGGACGCTTTGTTCGTGAACCTGTTGTTTATAATTCTCTAAAGAAACCGGAGCCGCACCCACATATTGGTTCTGGGACAACAATTCCAAGGCTCGCGATCTGCCCGGCGAGCTGATGGCGATCTGAGGAATGTTCCCCGTCATGCCCGTGACTTCGCAGAACTGCTCGGCACGCATTCGACGAAGCAGCTCGTTCACTACCGAGAAGGGGAGCCGGATGTGTGCCACCAATTCGCGCAACGACAAAGGACCGGATGTGAAAAGGATCTTTAGCGCCAGTTCCTCCAGGATGGCTTGCCGCACTCCAACTTCCGCAACTGATTCGGGAGCGTGCTCGGGGCCGCGCCAGAACGCGCCTTTGAGCGTAGACGGATCATTCCCGAGTGACGCTTGTGCGGCAACGGATCCACTGGATTGCAGGGGTGCGCGCCGGATCCCGCTTTTGATCTCAGACGAAGAATCCAGGCGTGCGGTCTGCGCTGCAACCGAGCCGGAAGTGTAAAGGGGGTTGGGCCGGAGCTCGCTCTTGACGGCAGGCGAAGAATTCACCCCTGCCTCCTGTGCGGCGACGGACACGGAAGTGTGAAGGGGGCCGCGTCGGAGCTCGCTTTTGACCGTAGACGGATGATCCATGTGTTCCCTCTGTGATGACACTCGTTACCCAAACTAACTTTTATCGACCAGGCCTGGCGTCGGCGTTCGCCCTGCTACTCGGTGCCTTGCAGTTCCCGGATCGCCTGCGCCAGCTCTGCGATGCTTCGCAGGAACGGCTCCCAGCGCGGGTCGGGGCGAAAGGGATCGAGCGAGGGATTCACCGCGGCGGTTGCGAGGACCGCAAAACCCAGATCTCGAGTTCGCTCGAGTTCCGCAAAGCCGCTATCCAGGTCACCCAACGCACCGTAAATCGTAGCGGTGACATAGGCACCCTCCGCCAGGGCTGAGGAATCTACCTGGGCGAGAATGCTCTCAGCTTCTTCGCGCTCCCCAGCGAGCGCGCCCACATAGGCCAGCAACAGCTCCCATACGGGGTCGGTGTCCTTATTCAGGATCTCATTGACCTGGTCCAGAGCTTCGGAAAATCGCTCAGAGCGGGCAAGAGCAATCCCCCGTACCGCCCGTGCCATCGAGAAGTCCGGACGGATCTCCAGAGTCCGTTGCAGCTGTGCCTCGGCCTCATCCCACCGCCGCTGGTAATACAGAAGCAATCCATAGCAGTAATTGATCGGCGCCATCAGCGGATCGATGGTGCAACCTTCCCGGGCTTGTTCGATTGCGTCGTCGAGCCGGCCACAGGCGGACAGCGCCTGGGCGTAGGCGTAGCGCGCGATGGCCGAGTCAGGGTTCAGCTCCAGCGCTCGTTCTCCCTGCCAAAGCGCCTCGGCGAGATTGAAATCACAGAACACCTCGGTGAGACACAAGGCTGCATGCGCTTCCGAGAGCGCCTCGTCCAATTCAATCGCTCGCCGGGCACAAGCTTTGGCTTGGCCAAACGCCTGCGCCGTGTCGACTCTGCCCACGACCGTCAGCATGGTATGCGCAATCGCCATGCACGCATAGGCCGGAGCGAATCGCGAATCGGCATCGACGGCCTGCTGGTAAAGTTGGATACCCCGCTGCAATCCTTCCGGAGTCCACTGGATGGCGTGATCGTTGCCGCGAAGGAACAGGTCATCCGCTTCATTGCGCACAGGCACAGGGGAGGACTTGTGCGCAGCTTTTTTGCTTCCGACCGACGACGGCGCTCGCAGTCTTTCGACCACCCGCCGGGAAATCTCCTCCTGCACGTCCCCTACATCGCTTACGCTGCAACTGAGCTGCGAGCCCCACAGCTGCGTGTCCTTGGCCACGTCAATCATTTCCGCTCGAATGGATAGCAGGTCGCTGCGCAGGGTTATACGGCCGCTTAGAATAGCGCGGACTGCGAGTTCCCGCCCCACCGCCTGCAGGTCATCCGCGTGATCCCGGTGTCGGAAGGCTTTGCTGCGCGGTACCACGCGAAGTTTAGGCAGGTGAGAAAGCCCGTCAATCAGTCCTTCGGCGATCGCATCGCCCAGGTAGTCGAGTTCCGGATTACCCGTTGCATTAGCGAACGGCAGCACCGCCAACGAATCGATGGTCCTTCCGACTTTGCGAGCTGCCGGCGAAGTTGTGTTGGCCGCCTTGACCGGGTTTCGGTCGCGCTGCAGGCGGCGCAAGTCCGCCACCACATCGGACGCGCTCTGGTAGCGCAGCCGGCAATCCTTCTCCAACAGCTTGGTGACAATGTTGCCAAACGCGGGCGGGAGAGCCACGTCGTAGCGAGAAAGGGGAACAGGCTCGCGATTCAGAATCGCATCGAAGATGAGCGCCGTGGTTGTGCCGGGAAAAGGCAGCTCGCCTGTCGCCATCTCATACAACACTGCACCCAAGGAAAACAGATCGCTCCTGACGTCCAATTTCTGGCCACGGGCCTGCTCCGGTGACATGTAGGCGATGGTCCCGACCGTTTGGCCCGGACTAGTCAACTGAGAATCAGCAGTGCCGGTGGGAGCTGCTGTAATACCGTCAGAGGTTACGGCGAGCTTCGTTGTTTCCTGCTTGGCCAAACCGAAATCCAGGACCTTAGCCTCGCCGCGGCGGGTCAGAAACACGTTAGCCGGCTTGATGTCGCGATGAATAATGCCTTTTTTGTGCGCCGCATCAAGGGCATCGGCGACCTGGACGCCAATACGGACGATCTCGTCCGTGGGGATGTGGCCTTCTGCAATCCGCTCCCGCAGCGTCTCGCCCTCGAGCAGTTCCATTGTGATGAAGTGATGCCCGTCGGCTTGATCAACTTCGTGGATGGTGCAGATATTCGGATGGTTCAAGGACGACGCAGATCTTGCCTCGCGCACCAAGCGTTCCACCATCTGCGGATCACCGGCGACTTCAGGAGGCAGACACTTGAGCGCCACCTCGCGCCCCAGGCGCGTGTCTTCGGCACGGTACACAACGCCCATGCCGCCGGAGCCCAGCTTGTCAAGCACTCGGTAGTGGGAAATTGTCGTTCCGAGCATCACTAGCCCAATCGTAGAGAGTAAAGTGTTGCGACTATATCATCGGTTGAGCTTAAAAACATGGGGCGGGCGTGGCCCCCTTAGTAGCACAATACTGCCGCTCGAGTGCCGCACGGTTGTGCCACTGACCTGACCGATCTTTTGTACCAAGTGGAATGTTAGGAGCGCCCGTTGTTCTGCGGGCAAGTCAAAAGCCCAGTAACGGACATCGGTATGCCAAATGCCCGCAAGAGCAGCCGCCCTGACGGCTGCCCTTGCGTGATTTAGTTGTTAAGGAATCACATGGACAACGAATCGCGGGCGACACGACTTGTGGCGCCCGGCGAGGTGCATTTCTTATGCGAGACCGAACGGCGTGAGCTTCCGCCTCGCGCCATGGCGAATCGTGAGCACCCAGACCGTCTGCCGCCGCTCATCGACTTCATAAATGACTCGATAAACGCGAGGCTTTTTGCCGTAAAGCAGGTGCAACAACTTTCGCTTAATCTTCCGAGCTTCCGGGGCAACAGGGCAGCGATAAGGAAACTTTGCTAGTGTGTGCACAGCCTCTTCGAGACCGTTGTACCAGCGAGCGGCGGCCTGAGACTCCGCGGCATTCTTCTCCGCATAAAGGACTCCAAGATCGCGAACTGCGCGATTAGCGAGTTCAACGAGGTATGTCATGTTGGCGGCGAATCTCGTCGAATACTTCACGCGCAGGGCGGGTGCGTCCATGTGCCACGTCGTCCAGACCCTGGCGTATGCCTTCTTCCGCATCCGCTCCAGCGGCAATGTCGAGCAGGCGCTGATATGCTTCTGCGTCCTGCACGATGGCCGCTGCCTTTCCCTTGACCGTGAGCACAACCGGGCGTTTGCTCTTCTTGAGCTGCTTCATGAAGTCGCCGGAACGACGGCGAAAAGTCGTCAGTGATTGGATGTCACTCGTAATGTCAAGCACAGGTCTACTCATCTTAAGCACCTTTTTAGATGCTAACAGAGTACTACGTCGGAACCTCTGCTCCAACAGCAGACAAGTCCATGGGAATTCATGATCCGCGCGGCGGCTCGATTAGGCTGCAGTCCTCGCATCTTGGCGATGAGAATTCATTCGCATTTTCTTACCTCCGTGTGTTTGCTGTCCGCGATACGCGCTAGGTTTGCCTTGCACGCGCGTAGAAACTCCCGTAGCCGACGCGCTTCCAGCTTCGCCGCTTTACTGTAGCGACCGTGCTGTAGGCGGGCGGTTTTTGAGCGCAGGAGACCCTCTGGCGTCCTCGGCCCCGTGGAGAGACCTCCGTGCGCCTTGCAACGCCCATTGCGCAGCCCAGGAGCCTCGCAGCGCCCTCCTTCGCGTGTCCTAGCGCCGCATTGTGGGGCCGTCGTCGCGTGACCGGGGGGAGGGGAGCAGCGCTTTTTGATCGATGAACCCACCGCAAAACTCCCTATGACTTCCTCTCCGCGTTTAGGCATCCCACCACGGCTTGCGCGCTGGCGTTGACATGCACGTGCTCAACCCTGACTTTTTGTTCGCCTTTTGAGCGATACGATTTCAGGCCCTCGATTTGGCGGAGGAAGAGGTCCGTGAAGCGGGCAGCATAACTGACGCTCTTGACTAGGACCTCGCTGCATTGATCCTTATATGCCGCGCGCGCCATGAATTCCATCGCCAGGTTGTGGCAGCCGATCATCTGGACGACGAGCAACCTCTCCAAGCCGTCCCTCGGGGCTATCGACGCGAACACGGTGACGCCGAAGCCGAGTGCTAATTGCGGCTGATCCTCTGCGAAGGTGGATGCGGCCAAGATTTGATTTATCAGGAACGCTGAGTAGACAGGATTCCCGTCTGCGAACGTCATCTTGTCGAGATCGCTGTCACTCGCGAGGCTTGAGGCGTCGAGCGTGGCGGCGGGCGTGCTCGTTTTGGCTTTTTGTAGCTGTGTTAGCGTTTTCATTTTTTCCCTCGACTCCGGCTCGCTCGGCTCTCGGCAAGCCTCGTAGCGTATTTTTCGGCGAATTCGCGCGAGCCCAGCAGCGGATTTTTCCACTCGGTGATGACCATAGTTGCGTGGCTCGCATGATTTTCTGCTCCTTCGCTGGATTTAGTTTTCATCAGAGAGGATTTTGACCTCGACATGCAAGTCCACCGCCTTCACCGCGTCCGCGATCTCCTCACGCAAGCGAGTTCAGTGAAACACGAATAAATTGAAAATAAAACCGCGAACGTAAACGTAGCGATGGCTGAGAATCAGGAAGGTAAATGCAAACGTAGCGATAGCGGAATGGGATTAAGTGGGGGAGAAATTCGCGGTTAGCTTGATCCCGCCGTAGTTATGGGTGTTGGTGGTAAAGCTGCCCAACTGCCCGTAGACCAGCGTGGCGGTGGTGCTGCCGGAGGGATAGAACAGCACCCGATTGTTCCTGGAGTCGGCCACGTAGAGATTGCCGCTGGTGTCCAGGAGGACTCCAGACGGGTATGCGCCAAATATCTCGTGTTATCGCTGAGCCGAGGACCCTTCTCTGCGCTGAAGCTCTCCATGTTCGAAGTCGCAGCTTGCGAGAACCCGATAGTCAGGGCGGCTACTTCCTGTCGGATTTGGCCCACCGAGCTTCCGCCGCTTTTCGGGCGATCTCGCGACGCCGTTCGGGGGTTAGCTTGCGTCTCCGGGCTCTACCACCCAATTGTCCGAGGTGGACCGCGTGAGGATCCTTTTCTTTTTCTTCCTTCTTTTTCATTCGGATACTGTGAACCTTAGCCTGCCTGTGGTCACAAATGCAAGATTCTCTTGACAATGCTTAGCGCCATGCATATACTTAGCGTTAAGCATTGAGATTGATCGACATGTAAAGAGGTGCTTGTGCCTGCCAAGAAGCTTCACGCTAACAACCTCCAGCTAATCCGCCACAACACTTCCCTAGTCAAGAAGCTTTATCCCAACATCAACCGAGCACGGATCCAAACCCTAAAAGAGCTGACTAAACAATTCAGCTTCTCTTTCGCAAGTGGAGATGTGATCCAGCTTGAGAATGGCTGGTTTGTAACCCACACCGGACTGGTTCGGCTGGCGCGTCGCAAAAGATGCCGCGGTATCCACGTGGAGGCCGTCGATTCGCTGTGTGATTCAGCAGCTAGTCGGTTCGTTCTGGTTTGCGTTTCTCGCTTGGCGGACGCGAGCGATCGGTGCCCTCCCCGATTTGTGCCAAGGCGCGCTCGAGCAGGAACTCGATTTGTTGATTCGTCGAGCGGTGTTCCTTTTTCGCGAGGTTTCCGATCCTCGTTTTCAGGCTAGCCCCTATTCGGATAAGTATCGGTACTCGGGAGTCGTTCATTTGCCAATCACCAAGAATTCCCCTTGCTGAAAAGATATTGTTGTGATATCATTTAGATATCACTGAGGTGCTTATGCCTTCCAAGGATCTCCACAAGAACAACCTCCAGCTAATACGCCACAACACTTCCCTAGTCAAGAAGCTTTACCCGAACATCAACCGAACACGGATCCAAGCCCTGAAAGACCTGACCAAACAATTCAGCTTCTCTTTCGCGAGTGGAGATGTGATCCAGCTGGAGAATGGCTGGTTTGTAACGCACACCGGACTGGTCCGGCTGGCGCGTCGCAAGAGATGCCGCGGTATCCACGTCGAGGCCGTTGATTCGTTGTGTGATTCTGCGGCCAGTCGGTTCGTCCTCAAGGCGACCGTGTATCCGTCCAAAGATTCCGCAGGTTTCGTCGGCTATGGCGATACCGACCCTTCTAACGTATCTCTCCTGGTCCGCGGCGCCGAGATGCGTATCGCCGAGACCCGAGCAGTCAATCGCGCTCTGCGTAAGGCGTACGGCATCGGAATCTGCTCGGTCGAGGAGATCGGATCCAATCCCGGTCCGATGCCGCCGGCTCCCGAGGCACAGAAGTTTCCGCCGAAGAGTGCCACCGGAAACGGGAGCGGCAATGGTGCTGGGCACAAGGTCCGCGACCGGCTCTGCCAGATCATCCGCCAGCACCGGCTCGATCCCGAGCTGGTCAAAGCCTACGCCGTCGACTTCTGCGGGACCAAAGCCCTCAAAGACGCTACTCGGGAGCAGGTCGAAAGCTTCGTCCAGCAGCTTGCAGAAAGGGCCAAGAAAGACCGCAGCGCTCTGCTCTGTCAGCTCAACAGCTATGCACCCCCAAGCCAGGAGGTAGCGGGATGAAACGTCATGTTCCTGGGCTCTCTGATACAGCGCGTGATTCGCACACCGAGGTTCCCGACGGCGTATTTCTCGTTCGACTCGATGGCGCACAGCATCGCTGGCAATCTCAGAAGCGCTTTTATTTGCTCCGGCTCTCCGTTCTGGAACCTAAGCCATTTGCCGGGCGGCCGATTGTCAGTCGACTCTACTGCACCCCCAAG
>Ga0181526_10000897_pt1 | contig 30165 bp, 24 predicted proteins | sample PEATcosm2014_Bin_35_FD_119750 | JGI IMG/M metagenome (GOLD analysis project Ga0181526, IMG submission 119750) | Peatland microbial communities from MTU Mesocosm Facility, Houghton, MI, USA - PEATcosm2014_Bin06_30_metaG | ecosystem: Environmental > Terrestrial > Soil > Wetlands > Peat | place...
AGCTTCAACTCGTCGAAGATCTTTGGGACGACCTCGCAGGCACCGGAGGCCGTGCCGGTCCATGATTGGCAAAAGCAGGAACTGGCGCGCAGGAAGGCAAATCTGATGAAAAACCCGGCATCGGGGCTGTCGTGGGAAGAGGCGAAGCGCAAGGCGCGTGCCCGCTGTGCCCATTGAGTTGGCGAAGGCCGCAGGGGCGGGCTGGGCGAGGAGTTTCTGAGTTCGGTCGATGCGTGCCTGGAAGTATCCGGCGCAGGCCCGAGATGTACCCCGTCGCTCACGAAGGCTACCGTCGCTCGCTAATAGCCGTTTTCCGTATGCCGTATTCTACGAGCGGTCACAGTCGACGGTCACGATCTACGCGGTATTTCATACTTCTCGCGATCCGGACAAATGGCGTCAGCGCCTCACTTGATGCGTTGTGCGGGACTTTCGCGGCCAGCGAGCGCCCCGCCGGCGCGCGCGGTTGTACTGCCGGGACGGATGATCGGCACGGTCACAAGGATGCAATGTGCGGACGCGCCAGGTGTGACGTAGCATGGCGGGCGTGGTCTCCCGAACGCCGTTTCTCGCTTGTGCGGTTTGCAGGTTGGATCGAATCGCCCCTTCATCCGTTAAAATTGTTGGAATGGCCAACGAGAACCTGCGGCTCGATTCGCGATTCAGCATGATCGGTGCGTTCTGGTCGCCCGAGACACCCGACACGATCATGACGGGTACGCTCGTATCGGACGAGCGGGAAATCAACTTCATCACCGCGCCGGAATATGAAAGGCCAATATCGATAGGTCGGGGTATGTTCGCGAGGCCGGACTCCACAATGATTCCGGCGCTTCACGGGTTCACGCAAGACGGGCTGTTTACGCTGTGTCAGCTCGTCGAGCAGCCCGGACCAGGTAGCACTAACTTCGCGCTCGGACAGGCCATCAAGGCCAGGTCCTTCAGAGTGCTGTCCTGTCTCGGCGGAATGCACATCAACGGAATCAACGACAAATGCCTCACCTCGGGCAGGTATACCTTCGGGGGCTTGAGCGCGTGGTTCCCTCCGGCCTTCGAAGAAAAGTGGGACATCGACCAAATCGTAGTCACGATTCCGATGGAGCCCCGCCAAATCCAGGACTTCTGTCTCCTCGACTCCCGCGTTCACATCTCGGTCAAGGTCGTATCCGAACTGACCAGCGGCAAGGACGACCCGTCACGGCTCAGCAGATCTATCGCGTCAATCGAGGTTCGAAGCCCCAATCCCGAGTCGCTGGCGTGGTACCGACGGGTCGGTGGACGCCTTGAAAACCTTTTCTCCTTGCTCACAGGCGGTTCCGTTGCGATGGACACGCTGTTTGTCTACCGTGGAGATGAGAGCGGTCACCTCATAACGCAACGAACCGGTGATGTCCGTCGTTTCGACCGCTTGCAGTGCGTGATGTGCTCCCCGAACCAGCTCGCGCAAGCCATCGTGACGTGGATTTGCCTGCCTTCGAAATTCGATTCTGTGGAAAGCCTTGCCCTCGAAGTTCTGCGCAAAAGCAAGCTCTTCATCGAGACGGAATTCCTTGCCTTGGCTCAGGCATTGGAAGGATTCCACCGTGCCACCACGAATACCTCTGCCACCGACCGGCTCACACTTCGCAATGTCCGCAAGGCGATTCGCCTAACACTCGACGCCCGAGCCATTGAGCCCGAACTTAAAGAGAAGATCTGCAATTCGATGATGCACGCCGGCGACCCGACCCTCGCCACACGGCTCACGGCGCTGTGCCAGTCGATTAGCGCTCCGACGCTGGCCAAAATGGGGATCGCCCCAGAGACGTTCATCTCAAGCGTCGTCGTGACGCGAAATTTCTACACGCACGCCGGCAGCGGCGTAAAGTCCAAGAAAAAGCCAGTAGAGGGCAAAGAGATGTTCCTATTAAATCAGAGGATGCGCGCCCTTCTGCGCGGAGCAATGCTGCTCCACTTGGGCCTCCCCGAGAACCAGATAGCCGAGGTGCTCGCCAGGCAAGCCACCGAGTGGCAATAGCTATTACTCAGTGCTTGGTTCCACAAATTGCAGAGGTAGTTCGGCGTCCACGCTAGTCGCTGGCCATATGTCCGGTTGAGGGAAGTCGCGCGAACTCTGAGCAGGTACGCTTCGCCCGCCCCGACCGGCTAAAGCCTGTCCCACCTGGCAGCCGAAAACCGCCTGCCCCACCAAAGAGCCGAAAGGGTGTAACCGAATGGCCATTAACATGCGCCAAGACATTGTGGGTCTAAAACCGTGTCTCTTCACGTTTGCTTTGCTGGTCCTGGCGGCGGTGTCCGCACTGGCGCAGACGGCCAAACCTGCCCGGCCATCTCCGAATGGCGGCACGGTGACCGGCACCGTCAAAGACTCCACGGGGGCGATTATTCCAGGCGCCACGGTGACGCTGACCGGCGACGATGGCTCGGCGCAGCAAGTCCAGACCGGGCCGGACGGCGTATACACTTTCCGTGGAGTCGCCCCAGGGACTTATTCGGTTTCGACGGCCTCCAGAGGCTTGCAGCAGTCCGGCGGCGTGGCGGTGGCGGTGAGCACGGGGCAAATCGCGCGCGGCGACGTGACCATGAAGCTGGCGGAAGTGAAGCAGGAAGTCACGGTTGCCGAAGAGAATACGACCCAGTTGAGCGTGCAAACTTCGCAGAACGTGGACGCGCTGGTATTCAAAGGGGCCGATCTGCAAGCACTGCCGGACGATCCGGACGATCTGCAGCAGGATCTGCAGGCGCTGGCGGGACCCTCCGCCGGACCCAATGGCGGCGAAATCTTCATCGACGGCTTTTCCAGCGGACGGCTGCCGCCGAAGGAATCCATCCGCGAGATTCGCATCAACCAGAATCCGTTTTCAGGCGAATACGACAAGCTGGGCTTCGGACGGATCGAGATTTTCACCAAGCCGGGTTCCGACAGATTTCATGGCACCGCTTCTTATGACATTAGCGACGGCGTGTGGAACGCGCGCAACCCATTCATCACCTTCACGCCGTTTCCCGGATTCAAGGCGCAGACCTACGGCGGCAACGTGAGCGGCCCGCTCAGCAAGCATGCCAGCTTTTTCCTGGATGTCGAAAGGCGGCAGATCGACGACAACGGCATTCTGAATGCCACCGTTCTCGACCCCACCACATTTGCGCAGGTCAACGACCGGGGGTTCACTCCCACTCCGCAGCAGCGGACGACCTTCAGTCCCCGCATAGACCTGGCTTTGAGCGGCAATAACACGTTGAGCGTGCGCTACTCGTATCTGGACCTGCACCGGGACCTGTGGGGTGTGGGTCTGTTCAATCTTCCCGGAAACGGTTATAGCTATGTGCAATTGCAGCAACTGGGGCAAGTCACCGATACCGCTGTCCTTTCCACCAGTGTGGTGAACGAAACCCGCTTTCAATTCAACCATTACCTGACAAGCCAGACCGCCCAGTCCGACGCGCCCGAGGTGATCGTACCGGGTGACTTCGATTTCGGCGGCGCGGGCATTAACCGCACCGTGCAGACGGACAGCAACTACGAGTTTCAGAATTATACGACCGTGACCCATGGTAAGCACACTATCAAGTTCGGCGCGCGTACTAGAAACGATCTTCTCAACTACATCACGCCGACAAACTTCAATGGCACATTTACGTTCGCGTCTTTCGCCGATTACCAGGCCATGGTGATGGCAGTGGGGACCTGCGGCAACGGGTGTCCGGCCGGTACGCTTCCCAGTGGAATTGGCCCCACGCAGTTTTCCGTGAGCGAGGGCCGGCCCCTGGTAAGTTCCACGATGTTCGACGTGGGGGCGTTTGTGCAGGACGATTGGCGCGTGGCGCAAGGTCTAACGGTCAGCGCCGGCTTGCGCTGGGAAGGCCAGACGAATATTCACGATTGGCACGACGCCGCCCCCCGCTTAGCGTTTGCCTGGGCTCCGGGCCGTTCCTCGTCGAAGGGCTCTCCGTCCACGGTGATCCGGGGCGGATTCGGCATGTTCTATGTCCGGTATCAGAATTCGTACAACCTCGTCACCCAGGAATATAACGGCAAGAATCAACAGACCTATGAGGTGAACAATCCCGACTTCTACTGTCCGACTGTCCTGGCCGGCTGCATTCCGTCCTCGCTGACGTCTTCGACTTCGGTTCAGTTTGCCGCGGCGGGCAATTTGCGCGCGCCATATCTGATCCAGTCGGCGCTGGGCGTAGAGCGGCAAATCAATCGCCGGACGACGCTCGCCGTGAATGTGACGGACACGCGCGGCGTGCACCAATTTGTCACCAACGATGCGAGCCCGCCGGGTCCGGCCGACCTTTTCCAATATCAATCCGACGGCCTGCTGAAACAGTTGCAAGTGATTACCCGTGTAAACACGCAGATGGGCAGCCGTGTGACCTTGAGCGGCGCCTACATCTGGGGCACGGCGCATAGCAACACGGACGGCAGTTTATGCGCTTTCTCGACGGGTTGCGGCACATCCACTCCGGTGAATCCCTACGATCTCTCCGCGGAGTGGAGCCGGTCCTCACTGGACGTTCAAAACAGAATGTTCATATTCGGCTCAGTGAGTGCGCCCTTGAAGATTCAGCTTTCGCCATTTGTGGTGGCGCAGACCGGCGCGCCCTTCAATATCACCACTGGCGGGTTCTACCTGTATGACGGCCTGCCCGATGGAATCTTTAATGCCCGGCCGGTTTTCGCCAGCGGACCCGGTCCGAATATTATTTCAACTCCTTACGGATATCTGAACTCCTGTCCCGAAGGATGCCCCGGTGCGCCACTGGTCCCGCGCAATCTGGGCAACGGTCCCGGCCAATTCAGTCTGAATTTGCGGTTGAGCCGGACGTGGGGATTCGGCACGACGAAATTCGCGGGCTCAAGCGGCGGAGCGCGCGCCAATGCAGGCGGCGGCCCCGGCGGTGGCGGGCCGCGCGGTGGCGGCTTTGGCGGCTTCGGCGGCGGCGGCCGGGGCGGACCCTTTGGCGGCGGGACCACCGAGCATCGCTACAATTTGACGCTTTCCCTCAGCGCCCGCAATATATTGAACCATGTGAATTATGCGCCGCCGTTCGGCAGCATGGGATCGTCGAATTTCCTGGAGTCCACGGGCATCGCGGGCGGGTTCATGGCCGAACAGAATCCGACCGATAACCGTCGCATCGACATACAACTCCGATTTCAGTTCTGACTGAGAGAGTAAGATGGCATTGTGACCCACTTCCAGCGGCTGCAAAGGCTGTTTCCGCTGGCCATCGCGCTGCACAATTTGGAAGAAGGGCTTTGGCTGCCCGGCTGGGCGGCCGCCCACGCCGCCTATCTGCCCTGGCATCCGAAGCCGCTCAAGTTCAGGGCGATACTTCTCGTTCTAACCCTGGCCGCCTTCTTTGTTACCGACTTGAGCCTCAAGAAGGGTCTCGGCAGCTCTTGGACGCGTCTGTTCCTGGCGTACTCCGCCATCATGCTTCTAAACGTCTTCGTCCCTCATCTACCAGCCACAATTTATTTTCACGCGTACACGCCGGGAGTGGTCACGGCCTGCTGCGCGATCTTGCCGCTTACCGGTGCGCTGGTTTTCTTGGGGGTGCGCGATGGCGCACTGCCCGGCTGGAGGGCACGCGCCACCACGCTGGGCGTGCCGGTGGCTCTGGCTATCGTGGCAGCGGTGTTCTTTCTTCGCCGGCTGCCGCGATGATGCTTAGTTCTTAGTGCCGGCTCAATGCCGGAAGTGCCGCACGCCGGTAAACACCATCGCCAGGCCGAAACGGTCGGCGGCCTGGATCACTTCGGCATCGCGCACCGACCCGCCCGGCTGGATCACTGCGGTCGCACCATGGCGCGCGGCTTCCTCCACACCGTCCGGAAACGGGAAGAATGCGTCCGATCCGACCACCAAGCCGGCCAGCGGCAGCACGGCTTTCATCGCCGCAATTTTCACGGAGTCCACGCGGCTCATCTGGCCTGCGCCGACGCCCACCGTCTGTCCGGCGCGCGCAAACACGATGGCGTTCGACTTCACATGTTTCGCGACCTTCCAGGCGAATTCGAGCGCGACCCATTCTTCATCGCTGGGCGCGCGCTTGGTCTTCACCTGCGCCGCCGCGCGATCGAGACGCGCGATATCGGGGGTCTGCGCCAGGTATCCGCCGGAAATGGATTTCACCACCAGTCCCTCGCCGCCCGCCGCCACTTTCAGCATTCGCAAGTTCTTCTTGCCGGCCAGCGCCGCCAATGCCTCCGGTGTATAATCCGGCGCGGCAATGGCCTCCAGAAACGTCTTGGCGCACTCGCGGGCGGTTTCTTCATCCACCGTGCGATTGAATCCGACAACACCGCCATACGCCGATACCGGATCGCACTCGAACGCCTTGCGGTAGCTTTCCGCCAGCGTGCCTTTTTCCGCGCAACCGCAAGGATTGGTATGTTTGATGATGGCGGTGGCCGCCGCATCGAATTCATGCACCAGTTGCCAGGCGGCATCCAGATCCACCAGGTTGTTGTAGGAAAGCTCCTTGCCCTGAAGCTGAGTAGCGCCCGCGATTCCGGTCCCCCGCGTGCCATACAGCGCCGCGGATTGGTGCGGGTTCTCGCCGTAGCGCAGATCCAGGATTTTGTCGGCGCGCAGGTCGAGCATCGCGGGCAGCGGCCCCGCGCCATCCACCAGCGACAGGCGCGTGGCGATGGCGCGATCGTAGTTCGCCGTGGTGCGAAACGCCTTCTGCGCCAGACGCCACCGCGTTTCGGGCGAGAGTGCGCCGCCCTGCGCCTTCATCTCATCCACTATGGTGGCGTAATCGGATGGCGAAACCACCACCGCCACATCCTGGTAATTCTTGGCGGCGGAGCGGATCATCGTCGGTCCGCCGATGTCGATGTTTTCGATCAGCTCCGCCAGGCTCGCATCGGCCTTTGCGGCCACTTCCACGAAGGCATACAGGTTCACCACCACCATATCGATCGGTTGGATGCCGTGCGCCGCCAGCGCCTGCATGTGCTCGGGTTTGCCGCGCATGGCCAGAATTCCACCGGTCACGTTCGGGTGCATGGTCTTTACGCGGCCGTCCAGCATTTCGGGGAAGCCGGTCACTTCCGAGACATCGCGCACGGGCACGCCGGCATCGCGCAGCAGGCGGGCCGTGCCGCCGGTGGAGATCAATTCCGCGCCCAAGCCGGATAGCTCGCGGGCGAACTCCGCGATGCCGGTTTTGTCGGTGACGCTGATCAGGACGCGTTGGATTTTAGCCATCAATCGAAAGGTAACACGCTGGCCCCATCCCGCTGACTGTGACTTGCCGAAGAAAAGATTTCCCAAAAGCAAGTCTTTTGGAGTATTCTAGTAGCAGGACCGGGGGGTGCAAGGCCCCGGCCCCGCTCGGTCATTACCGGCGGCGTTTACGCCATACGATAATGATCGTGACGCTGCTGCGGAACAGCAGGCCAACTAGAATCAGGATCATATTCTGACCCTCCTTTCCGCTTCGAATTGGAAGGCCCGGCCGGTTACCGCGCTTTCCCAATTGGAGATCGAGTACTCCTTCGGGAACCTGCTCTTCCAAATCTCCGCTGGAAAGGACTCCGTTTGTGAAGTGCGCCGGCCGGCGCGAATTTCTCAGACGATCTTAGGAGCTTACTCGCCGCGGATCGCAGCCAACGGATCGATACGCGCGGCCCGGAGCGCCGGCACATAAGTCGCCACGGCTGCGACCACCGCGAGTGCCAGCATCGCGCCCGCCAGCGTCACGGAATCCATGGCGCTGACGCCGAACGCGACCGATCGCAACAATCGGCTGGCCATCCATGTCAACAGGAGTCCGGCCGCCCCGCCGATCGCGAGCAATCGAGCCACGCTCACCACCAGTTGCCGGACGATCCGGCGCGGCTCCGCGCCCAGTGTCATGCGCACGCCAATCTCCCGCGTGCGCGCCGCCACCACCAGGGTCACCAGGCTGTAAAGACCGATGGACGCGAGCAGCATCGCCGCCAACGCGAACACGGTCACCACGCGGCTCTTCCAGCGCGGTTCGTCCAGCGATTCGTTCAACACTTCCGGCACCGTCTTCACTCCGAAAACCGCGCGCGTGGGATCGATCTGGCGCGCGATGGGGCGGATGGCCTGCTCCAGCGCCGTGGGACTACCCGAAGCCCGCACTACATATTCCGGATCGGGCCAGCCGCCGGGCGCGAGGCACACGTAGAGATACGGCCCAGGCGCCACGTTCACGGCATCCTCGCGCAGGTCGCCAGCCACGCCGACGATTTCCATCGCCTGCGCGTCCGGCGTGACTAGATTCGCGAGGAACTGAATATGCTGCCCGATCAGGTTCCGTCCCTTGCCGAACAATTCCACGAATCGCCGGTTCACCAGCGCCTTGGGAGGCGGCGTGGCCAGCGTGCGCAGGTCTGGGCAGTCCGTCCCGGCCAAGATGGGCGCGCCCATGGCCCTCAAATACCCGCGACTGATGCTGCGTTCGCCGGTGGTGATCTTGCCCGTCTCCTCGGTGCGGGCCGTCTCCACCAGCGCCAGTTGATAACGCAGCGTGGCCGAGGACGCCGGCAGGAAGTTGGCGAACCCAGCGGCTTCCACACCGGGCGTGCGCTCAAGCTGGTCCAGCAGATTCTCCTGCATCTGCCCGATGCGCGGGCGGTCCTCATCCCAGGCCGCGCTCATGTGGAATGTGACCGTGCGGTTGGCGTCGAAACCCAAGTCCACATGCGACAGGTTGTAGTAGCTGCGCAGCATGAGTCCCGCGCTGGCCAGCAGGAGAACGGTCAACGCGACCTGTGCCATAACCAGACCGCGCTGCCACTGGTGACGGCCGCCCGAGCCGCCGCGTCCGGCCTGCGCCAGGATGGCGGACAGATTCGCGCGGGTGGCCTGCATCGCCGGCAACAAGCCGCACAGCATGGCTGCCCCCACGCCCGCCAACGCCGCGAATGCCAGCGCGCGCCATCCCAATTGGAACCCGCCGGGCGCAGGCAGCGTGGTGAATACCTTTCCCGCCGCTTCCACCAGCCAGGCGGCAACGACACAGCCCAGCGCGACTCCTATCGCCGCCATCAGCACGATCTCGCGCATCACCGCGCCCAGGATCTGCGTACGCGTGGCGCCGATGGAACTGCGGATAGCCATCTCGCGTTCGCGCTGCTGGAGTTGCGTCAGCATCAACCCGGCGATGTTGGCCACCGCGATGAGCAGCAGCATGGCCACCGCGCCGAAGACAAACAGCAGGGTCTTGCGGTACTGCCCGACACGCGCCTCTTTCAGGCTGCGCACGACCGCCGACCAGCCTTTGTCGGTTTGCGGGAACTGCTCGCCCAGTAGGCGCTGCACGCGCGCCAGGTCGCCGTGCGCCTGTGCGATGCTAACCCCGGGCTTCATGCGTCCCACGCCGGCATAGAAGCGGGCTTCGCGAATCCGCATCAGGAATGGCGGCGTTTGCGCGGGAATCCAGACGTCGATGTTGCTGGTCTGGAAATCCTTCGGCATCACTCCGACGATGGTGTAGCCTTTGCCCTGGATGACCAGCCGCCGTCCGATGGCGCCGGGCGATTGATGGTAGCGCCGGGTCCAAAGGCTATAACCGATCACGGCTGAGTTGGGACCGCCAGCCAATTCCTCGTCGGGCGTGAACGCGCGGCCGTACCGAGGCGGTGTCCCAAAGACGCGAAAGTAGCCGGGTGAAACTCGCCGGCCCGCCAGCCGCTCGGGCTGGTCGCCGCTGGTATCGGTGACGTTCTCGTTGTAGCTGGCGGCGATACCGTCGAAGGTGTGGTTCATGCGGTTCCAGTCGTCCAGGCGTCCCGGCGCGATCAGACTCTCCGGCTCGCTTTTCGAAGGGCTGGCTTCCAGCACCGTCACCAGGCGGTCGGAATCGGGGAAGGGAAGGGGCTTCAGCAGGACGGCGTCGACCACCGAGAAGACCGCCGTGTCAGCGCCGATACCCAGCGCCAGGATGATCCCGACGGCCGCCACGAATCGCTTGCGGCGGGTGAGCGAACGCAGTGCGAGCTTCCAGTGTTGCATGTACTTGAGACGCGGCAACCCAAGGCCGGTTAGTTACATGTGATACAGCATCATGTAAACCACCACGCCGGTAACGCTGACATAGAGCCAGATAGGCAGCGTCCAGCGGGCGATTTTGCGGTGCTGTTCGAAGCGGCCGCCAAGACCGCGGCTAAGTGTGATGATCGCCAGCACGGGAACCGTGGCCGCCAGGATTGTGTGGGATGTCAGGAGGGTGAAGTATGCTGTCCGGATCGCGCCGGTCCCGAGGAAGTGCATGGATTTCGCGCCCACCTGCACGTGGTAGACGATGTAGCAGACCAGAAACACCGATGACGTGACGAACGCGGCAATCATCACTTTGCGGTGGGTTTGTATGCGCTTGCGGCGAATCAGCGTATAGCCCCAGACCAGCAGGATGGCCGCGAGGGCGTTTAGCGCGGCGTTCAGGGTTGGCAGATCGTGTACGGTCATGTGGGGCGGGACTCCAGTCCTGCGGCCGGCGTCCACGCCGGCCTGCCGGCGAGCGGCAAGAGCGGGTCCTGGAGGACCCACGCAGACCTGGAGGTCTGCCCCACAAGCGTGCGGATATCGTGCAGCAGCTTGGGCACCGCGCCATCTTCCGACGTACTGTAGAAGCCGCGCACGCGGCTTTGCCGGTCAAGCAGCACGAAGCGCGTGCTGTGCACCAGGCTGCCATCCACGTCGCCCAGTTTGAAACCGTTGCGGCAGAGGGTTTCGAGCGCGGCCTGGTTGCCAGTGAGGAAGAACCAGCGGCCCGGCTCGGCCTTGTAGCGGGTGGCATAGGCGGCCAGCACGGCGGGCGTATCGTTCTTGGGGTCCACCGTGAACGAAACCAGCTTTACATCGGGCATGCTCTCGACGGCGGTCTGCACGCCGCGCATTTGCGAGCTCATGCGGGGACAGGGGCCGGGACAAGTCGTGAAGATGAAATCGGCCACCCAGACGTTGCCCCCCAGCGATTTGCTATCGAACGGCTGGCCCGACTGCGACGTCAATTGGAACGCGGGGAGCTGCCAATAGACCGGCAGCGGCGGCTCTTGACGGCAGCCTGCGAGAGGGATCAGCAGCGTGAATGCGAGGAACCATCTCATGCGTTGCTTACGAGACGCTTCTGGTTGGCCACCACGCCCGAAGCCAGCAGCAGTACTACTCCGAAACATGCGGTAACCAGCAGGCTGACACCGATGCCCGGCGATCCGGAACTAAGCTTCAACAGGCCGTTCAGCAGCGTGATGGAGTAAGTCAGCGGGTTCACCCACATAACGATCTTGATCCAGCCATGCGCGGTGGCAATGGGAAAAAGCGAGCCGGAAACCATCCACATGGGGACCAGCAGCAGGTTCATGATGGCGTGGAAGCCGGCCGTGGAAGACATGCGCCACGCGATTACAAAACCGAGGCCGGTGAGCGTGAAGGAAACCAGGAACACGGCGCCGATTACCGCCAGCACGTCCGCGATGCCGATCGAAACCCCCGCCAGCGGCGCGAAGGCCAGGAAGATCAGCCCTTGAATCCAGGCCAGCGTGGCGGATCCTAGAATCTTGCCCAGCACCAGGCTGGTACGCGACGCGGGCGAGACCAGCATGGAGAGCAGGAAGCCTTCGCGGCGGTCTTCGATGATGGAAATCGTGGAGAAGATGGCCGAGAATAGCACGGTCAAGACCAACGCGCCGGCGAAGAAGCGGCCGAGGTCGCCCGAGCCGGAGCCGATCAACAGCCAGAAAACCAGCGGCGAGGCGACCACGCCCAGCACGCGGCTTTTTTGTCTCCAAAAGCGCACCAGCTCGCGCTGCCACAGCGTCACAACCGGCAACCAAAAATTATTCAATCAAAGCTCCAGTCTCGTGCACGAACACATCTTCCAAAGTCGGCTTGTGCAACGCCACCGAATCGATCGCGCCGGGGAAAGCCTCCACCACTTCGGTGATGAAGCGATGGCCATTGGCGATCTCCACGCGGAGCACGCCATCCATCAGCGAAGGCTGCAGACCAAAACGGGTCTCGATCCGGCCGGCCAGATCGGCGGCTTCCGCCCCGTCCGTCGCCTTCAGCACCACTACATCTCCGCCGATGCGCGATCGCAAGTGCGCGGGCGTGCCCTCGGCCACCACGCGGCCCTGATGCAACAACGCCAGCCGGTCGCAGCGGTCGGCCTCATCCAGAATATGGGTCGTTAACAGTATGGTAACGCCTTCGCGGCTGCGCAGTTCTTCGACGTATTGCCACAGCTCGCGGCGCGCGCCAGGGTCGAGGCCGGTGGAGGCTTCATCCATCAACAGCACCACCGGGCGGTGCAGCAATCCCTTGGCGATCTCGACGCGGCGCTTCAATCCTCCGGAGAGCGTCTCCACGAGGTCGTTACGCCGGTCCGCCAGGCCCAGCCGCTCCATCACCTGCTGCATGCGGTCGCGGAGCTTGGGGCCGGACATGCCGTGCAAATGGCCCTGGGCGCGCAGATTCTCCGCAACCGTCAGGGCTTTATCCAGGCTCTGCGTCTGGAACACCACGCCGATCGCGCACCGCACGGCAGCCGGATCGCGGGCCACATCGTGACCAGCCACTTCGGCGCGGCCGCCGGTGGGCGCCATCATGGTGGAGAGGATCCGAAAGAGCGTGGATTTCCCGCCTCCGTTCGGCCCCAGCAAGCCGAAGATCTCGCCCGCCTTGACTTCGAAGTTGACATTCGAAAGCGCCAGGCGAGGTCCGTACCGATGACTCAGGTTGTCGGCGAGAATCACAATCCAGGTCTATCCAACAGCATCAGCCCGTAGATCAGCGGAAGGTAGAAAACGGAAACCATCAGAACGTTCCGGGCGCGCAAGATGGTGCGATCCAGCGCCACGCGCACTCCCGAATATAGGAAATAAAGACCGAGCAGAAGGGCGCCTACCAGATAGATGCGTCCGGACATGCCCAGGATGCTGGGCACCAGACTGACCGGGATGAGGGCCAGCCCATAGAGCACGATCTGGCGCGCGGTGGATCGGCCATCCGGTTCGACCACGGGGAGCATGCGGATGCCGGCGCGGGCGTAATCTTCGCGGTACATCCAGGCGATCGAGTAGAAATGCGGGAATTGCCAGAGAAACAGAATGGCGAACAGCACCCAAGCCTCGCTGGTAATCGACCCGTGCGCCGCGGCGAAGCCGATCATGGGCGGCATGGCTCCGGGGAAGGCACCGATCGTGGTGGAAAGCCACGATCGGCTCTTCAGCGGAGTGTAGATGAACAGATAGCTGAGTAGTGTGAAGAGTCCCAGCAGCGCGGTTAGCAGGTTCACGCCCAGCCAGAGATCCACGAAGCCGGCGAGCGAAAGCGCCACCGCGAATACCAGCGCGCGCAGCGGCGTGACGCGGCCGGAAGGGATCGGACGATCGGACGTGCGCCGCATGCGGCAGTCGGCGCCACGCTCGTACCATTGGTTGAGGGCGGCCGTCCCGGAAGCGATCAACCCGGTGCCGAGGATGGTGTGCAGCAACCCCAGCCACGGGATGCCGGATGCAAAAGCCCACCAGCTCCCGGCTCTGGGCAGGCCGAAGTAATAGCCGATGCCGGTGCTCATCAGGATGAGCCAGGTGATGCGCGGCTTGGTGAGATCGATGTAGTCTTTCATTCCTGTGGGGCGGGCAATTATGCCCGCAGCCGCCTTTCAGGCGGCTCGCCGGCTGAAAGCCGGCGGCTCTAAACTAACCGCCCATTGTGAAATCGGCGGTCTTGCTTTCCTTGGCGCCGACTGTGATCTGCACGTCCTTGGTGCCGTATTTTTCGTGTACGGCTTCCAGCGTATAGGTCCCCGGAGGCAATCCTTTTATTGTAAACGTCCCGTCCTCGCCTGTCACGGCAAAAAACGGGTGCGAGACCACGCCGATGTAGGCGCGCATCCAGGGATGCACATTGCATTTCACCGGGATCAGCACTTCTTCCCGCGCGAAGCTCTTGATCTTGGCATCGCCCTTGGGCGGCTGCGACTCGTTCCACTCCTGGTTGATCTTGGGCAGCGGGTGGATATTGTGGTTGGTGGCATCGTCGTTCTTGATTTCTATGCCTTGGCCGGCCATCACCCCGATCACGTGCGGCTTGTACATGCAGCCGTCCTGTTCGAGGGAGACATTGGTGGCGGGTACGGGCCACTGCTTGTCGGGCAGCCCCGACTTGATCCAGACGAATGTATAGCGCAGCGTGCCGTTGTCGTTCACGATGGCCTCTTCGGACCTCTGCGCCGTGGTGTGAGCGCGCGCGCAGACCGGATTGGCCGACATATCGATGGTCCGCGGCGTGGGTTTTGCACCGGTGAAACTAACCTTCCCGGTGACGGTGGCGGCGTTCGCGTCGTCCACGGCGGCGGCCGGAGCGGCAGCAGGCGCGGCGGTTTCTTCTTTCTTGGCTTCTTCCTTGCTTCCACCGCAGCTTACGAGCAGCAGAGCGGCAGCCGCTCCGCAAGTAATCAATAGTTTCGTCATTGTTTGAATGGCTCCTTTAATTGCCGGCGCCGCTGGCCCGCAGGCGGGTCAGCTCTTCCGGCGTGAACTGGAACATGTAGCGTACCAATAATTGGGCGTGGTCCTTAGTATACCCGTTGAAGCTGGCAGGCGTGGGACCGGCAAACACCATTTTGTCGCCCTCAGGCCGGAACAATCCGGAAGGCATGGCGGTCCCCGGACTCATCATGGCCGGGTCCAGCATCCAACGCCGCGCCCAGCCGGGCTTCAGACGCTCCTTCGCCAGCAGGAAATTCGGCGCGGTGGCGTGGCTGTCGTGTTTCGGATCTCCGGTCGCGTGGCACTTCAGGCAGGGCGCGCCTTCGCTCGAAAACAACTGCCGCGCCATGGTGCGCTCCTGATCGGAGAGCGGATCCAGCCGGTCGGCGATGTAGGGCGAAGCCTGCGACGACATGGCTGCGAAGAATCGCACGATCTTCTGGATCTCTCCATCGGAGAAATAGAACGTGGGCATGCGCGCATGCAGATATCGCCGCACGCCGTCGCGATCCATCTCGTCCGGCTTCTCAGTCAGAGACGGATTGTTCAAAAAACCCATCAGCCACTGCGGATTGACACGCGCGCCTTCCCCAATCAACGTGGGTGGGCGCTGATCCTTCCAGTCGGGATCCTGGTAGCGCGGCAGCGTCATGAACACAGTGGTCTGCCCCACGTGCACCTGATGGCATCCCATGCAGTTGTATTTGCGCACCACCCACCAGCCTTCAATAATGTCGCGGCGCTGGTCGGCCGGCGCGTAGAAATAGCGCGACGGTATGCTGGGCTCCACCGAACCGAGCAGGAACGTGGCGAGTTGATCAATCTCCGGCTTCGACAAGTTGAAGTTAGGCATCTTCAGCCGGTCGAGCTTGGCTTTCTCCTTGCCCTGATCGTAGACCGCCGGATTCTCCAGTTTATGCTCGAAGAAGCCTTTGTGCGTGTACCAGCCGTCGTGTTCCGCCTGGTGGCCCTTCAGCGCGAAATCCAGGCGCTCGATCGGCTTGGAGCCTTCCTTGGTCAATTCCGTGCCGATGCGCTGCTCCTCCTCCAGGCCCGAAATTTCATGACAACCGGCGCAACCGTAGAAGCGCACCAGGAACTGGCCGTGCGTCTTCAGGCTGGGATCGTCGAGGTAGTCGGCGTTGGCGTAAGTGGCGTCCGGGTGTTTGCGGGTCTCCAGATAGCTGGCGATGTCGCGCGCCTCGGCTTCGGTTAGCCGCAGGCTGGGCATCGGGGTCATCTGCATCACCAGCAATTCGTGGCCGTCGTTGGGACACTTGCTGTGCTCGGTGTCGAAGACGAACGGCAGGCCGGCACGCTGGTAATCTTCCGCGGTGACATCTTTCTTCTCGAACGGACAATACGGCAGCGTGCGCTGGCGCGGGTTGTGCACCCAGCGCACCAGATAATCGTAGTTGTCCTTTTCACCCACGCGGCTCAGATTCGCGGCGAACGTGCCGCCTTGTTTCTCGCCGCCTTCGCCCATCGAATGGCAAGCCATGCAGCCGCGCGTTTCGAAGGCTTCCTTGCCCTTTTCGGGATCGCCCGCCGGCTGATGCGGCAGATCGCCCGTGACGCCGGACTGCCATATGAACGCGGCAATGGCCTTGATTTCGCCTTCATCCAGCCGGAAAGTGGGCATCTTGGTGCCGGGCCGCCACTTGTGCGGATCCTTGAGCCACTCCGGCAGCCACTCCTTGTGCATCTTCATGCGCACTTCTTTGAGGCTGGGCCCGACCTTCTTGATCTCGCGCACCAGGCTGCGGGCGCGGTCGTCGTCCTGTTCGATCTTGGCGTCTATTAGACTGGCCCGCACCTTCAGATCGTTGGCGTGCTGGTAGAGCTTCTGCGCTTCGTCGTTATTGCGGGTGCGGTCGCCTTTGTCGGCGCTGAAACCCGCTTCGCGCATCATTTCAGCCCTCTCCTGGGTTTTCTGCCGGATATCCTGATTGACGCCGGAGAGCTCGTCGGGATCGCGGTCGAAGCCTTCATAGCGGTGGCAGGCCATGCAGCCGCGCAGGCGGAAAATCTCGCGGCCCGCATCCAGCGTGGGCGCCATTTCCGTGACGATCTCCTGCGTGTGGCACTGTTGGCAGCCGGCTTCCAGATTCTCCTTGGCGTGCAACGGCCAGAGCCAGTGTTCGTTGTAGCCATGCGCCTTCTCGACGCTGGTCAGGGCTACCCCATTGCCGCCATGGCAAGGCGTGCAGCCGAATTTTTCCGGATCGTGGACCTTCAGCAACTCGCGGTCCGGATGGCTGATAAAAGCTTCTTCGCCGCCCATGGCCGCTTTGGTGAGCGTGACCGGCTCCTGCACGCCCATGTGGCAGGATTCGCAGCGATCCACCAAGTCCACATCCTTCACGTGGATCTGGCGGATGCCGGCTTCGAAAGTCGCCATTTTGTTTCGCAAGCCTTCGAGCGTAGCCTCGCTGACGTCGGAGATGCGATCCGTCAAATACTTCATCTGCTTGGCTCGCAGTTCCGTGGCGGGCTTCATCAGGTCGACGCGCTGCTGCAGCAGTTTGGCCTTCTCCGCTTTCCAATCCTGGAGGGCCTTATCCATGGTGGCGAAGTCCATGGGCAGCTTCTCGGTGGACCCATCGGCGGTAGGCAGCTTCACCGTGTGGACTTCTTTCTTCAGTTCCTCGATCTCCTTGCGCATCGACTCTTTGCCGCTCTCGCTCTTGGAGATCTCGATCTGATAGGTGAGCGCGCCCACGTGCCCGCGGACTTCCTGGAACGGCTCGTTCAGCGCCAGGGACCGGGGCACCAGTTCCAGGTTTACTTTCCTGTCGATCTCCGCGACTTGCGACTTGACCGCGTCTTCGGCGGCCTGCGCACGGCGATCCAGATCCTTGTACTCCGCCGACGCCTTGATTTTCTGCTCGGAAGCGGCTTCCTGCGGCAGCGTGTCCTTCAGAAACCTGGAATAAACCTTCGCGAAGCGCGCTTCGTAACCTTTCCAGGGCCGCGTGCCGTACACTTCGTCGTACAATGCCCAGCCGAGCGAAAGCAGCAGCAGCGCCGAGGAAATGAACAACGGCTTGCTTAAAGAGGAATGAACGACTGGGTCCTTTTCTTGATCGGTCATATGTTGAACCAGGGAGTAATCCAGACGTATTTGATGCGAAATACCAGACGCAACAGCATCTTCACCGGCAGCAACAGCATCAGGATCAGGAACACTTGCATGATGGAATATTGCAGCAGGCTCATGCGGGTGTAGATCTTTTTGTTAAACGCCGTGCGCGTGATCAGCTTGTGCATGCCGATCCAGGCGCCGACGAAATAAATCCCCATCACGATGGCGCCGAAGATCAGCTTGCCCACCATACCCTTGATCCCGAACAGGTCGGGCAAGTCGCGGTTCACTTCGAAGATCAGGCGGTTGTGGTCCCAAGTGACGCCGGGCCAGAACCACATCCATCCGGGGCCCCGGATGATGGTGCCGATCACGATCATGCTGACCCACAGCGCGATGAAGCCGAAGAGAAACGTGAGAATCGAGAATTTGCGCTGCTTGTAAGTGTAGTAGCCGTTGCCCAGCGGATTGGCGTCGATATAGGGAATCACCATCAGGCCGATGATGATCAGGGAAGGGAAGACCACCCCCGCCATCCAGGGATCGAAATAGACCAACATTTCCTGCAGGCCCAGGAAGTACCAGGGCGCCTTCGCCGGATTCATCGTCAGCGTGGGATTGGCGGGTTCCTCGAGCGGCGCGTTCAGGGTAATCGACCAGACCATCAGGATGACGGTAACGATAATGGCGGCTAGAAACTCAATGCGCAACAGGTAGGGCCAGACGTGGACTTCCTTGGCCCATCCCGGTTTCCAAGGCTCGACTTTCCGGTGATGCGTTTTGGCCAGCGCCGGGTCGGCCTCGAGCTGGCCGATCAGCCGGTCGTTGGCGAACGCCTGCCGCATGCCGTACCAGGTGTAGAACGGCACCACGAAAAGCAGCAGCACGATGGGGACGTTGTCCGGCGTGCTGAAAATCGTCCAGAGTTGGTGAAAGTCCATGTGAAGACCCCGTGGCTGGTGGTTGGTGGCTGGTGGCTGGTGGTTTAGATCGGCCCCAGCGCCCGGCACCCATCAGATTTTTCTCGGTTCCTTAATCTCCGACTCCAGCATCACAGGCGCGGGGCCCGAGATGCCGCCATCTTTACGCACGCGCCAGAAATGCACCACCATGAACGTGGAGGCGATGATCGGGATCGCCACGCAATGCCAGATGTAAGCGCGCAACAGGGCATTCGCGTCCACGATCGAGCCGCCCAGTAGCCCGAAGCGCACGTCGTTGAACGGAGTCATTCCCAACAAATGGCCGAATGGACCGTCGTGGCCCAGCAGCGGTGTCGCGCGTGCCATGTTGGTTCCCACCGTGACCGCCCAGAAGCCGAGCTGATCGTCGGGCAACAGGTAGCCGGTAAAGCTGAGCAGCAGCGTTAATACCAGCAGCAGCACTCCTACCACCCAGTTGAACTGCCGCGGCGGCTTATACGAGCCCGTGAGAAAGACGCGGAACATGTGCAGCTCCACCATGATCACCATCAGGTGCGCGCCCCAGCGGTGCATGTTCCGCAGCAGCTTTCCGAACGGAACATCGTGTTCCAGATACAGGATGTCGCGGAAGGCCACCACCTTCGACGGGTGGTAATAAAACATGAGCAGCGTGCCGGTGAACACCAGCGTGATATAGACGTAGAACGTCATGCCGCCCATGCCCCAGGTGTATTTGTATGCCACCGCGTCGCGATTGATCTTGGCCGGGTGCAGGTGCAGGAAGACGTTCGAAAGCACCCCCAGCGCGCGGCTGCGCGGCGTCTCGTCATGCTTGACGCGCAGCACCGATTTCCAGAGGTCGGTCTTCTCGGGCTGTTTCAGGGCCTTGATTTCCTCGGTCGCGCGCTCGCGCACCACTTTGCCGCCTTCCAGCAGCGCGGTCATCTTGCCCTTGCCGTTCTTGCCGTTGCCGTTGGCGCCGGCGGGCGTCGCCGTACTGGGAGGCGATCCGTTTTTTCCGTCTGTTTCAGCCATGATTACACCTCACACATTGCGGAGAATGGCTCCGTCCATGCCGAACTGCGAGGGTTCGCCCTTCGGCCACCGATAGACGTGGCTCAGATCCACGACGATCTGGCCTTCGGGATCGAGTTCCACGTGCGCGCGGTCCATGGGCCGCGGCGCGGGGCCTTCGAAATTGATACCTTCCGGATCGTACCCGCTGCCATGACATGGGCACTTGAATTTGTTTTCGCTGGGCTTCCAGTCCGGCGTGCAGCCCAGGTGCGTGCAGATGGCGGAGATCACGAAAATGCCCTCCGTGTTGCGCACCACCCAGATGCGGTATTGGTTTTGGAATTTGGTGTCCACCCCAAAGCCGAAGTCCGACGGATAGCCGATGCGGAAACGGGTTTTGGGTTCGTAGAGCGCGCGCGGGAAAAAGAACCGCAGGAACATCAGGAAATTCACGCCCAGCACGCCCAGCACCGAGGCGATCACGAAGCGGCGCCGGCGCAGGATGGGCTTTTGCGGATCGGATTCCGCCGGATCGGGGTCTTTCAAAATCTTGAAAAGCGCTTGAGAAAGCGAGGGTTTCGGCTGCGGAGGCGGGGTTTTCTTCCCCGCTGGAGGTTCGGGGGTCGGATTTGCCATTACTTTCCTCTGGACCGGGGTTGGCCGGCCGTCCTTTGATTCATCGCGAATTGTCGGGACCCGGTGGCGGCGCTGGTTCTCCCAGCCGCAGGAATGGCGACTCCCTTATGGAGAGTATGGAAAGCCTGGTTGATTAGTAATTGGGGGCCCTTAAAATACGCGAACGAGAGCCGCCCTCTCCCCACTACGCTGACATCCCTCAGCGTCGCATCCCGAGTGCTCCTCAAATATTACCCAGAGAACATCTTACACCCGTTACGGCACTTTGCAAATGGCCCCCGGCAGAAAAAAGCTATGGGGGGCGGGCTTTAGCCTTGGCTTTAGCCCGCGCGGGCCGTTCAGCCCCGCTCCTCGGTCCCAAAGCTGTATGATGGTCCATTGACGCTTCGCAAATCTGGGCAATGCGCGCTTCCTTTGCTGGGCCTGGCGCTGCTCCTGGCCGGCTGCAAGCCGCCAGAACAGCCCGCGGTCACATCTATTGTAGGCGCGGTCCTGATCGACGGTACCGGCGGCCCGCCGATTTCCGATTCCATAGTGACCATCGAGAACGGACGAATCCGCGCTGTGGGATCGCGCGTCAGCCTGCTGGTGCCGCCGGAAGCGCGGAAGATCGACGGGGCGGGGAAGTTCATAGCGCCCGCACTTATCGATGTGTGGCGCCACGATGGCGGCGCGGGGCGCCCACGATACACCGTGATCCGGCCGGGCGATCCCGATTCCGTCCTGGACCAAGCCCGGCGGGACAGGACTCCGTTATTTGCCGATATCTTCTCCCTGCGCGACGCGCGCACCATGGTGGACCGCGGCGTCACGGGGTTCCTGCACACGATCCGCGACACGGAAGCCATCGACCCGGTCTTCATTGCGCGGCTCCGCGATCTGCGGATCGTTTTCATTCCAATGCTCGCCGCGGAACGCAACCCCGCGGAGTTGGCTGTTGCAAAACGCAATACCAAACGTCTAGCGGATGGCGGCGTGCCGATCGCGGTGGGCTCCGGCAGCGATCCGTACAGAGAAATGGAACTGTTGGTGGATGCCGGCCTTTCGCCATCGGACGTGCTGGTGGCGGCCACCCGCAATGGCGCGGCGGCGCTCCACGAACTCGACGAGGTGGGCACCATCGAAGCGGGCAAACGCGCCGGCCTATTGTTGCTCTCCGCCAATCCGGCGGAAGATATCCGCAATCTGCGCAGGGTCGTCCGGGTCATTGAGCGGTAGCTGTAGGGCAGCGCCATGCGCTGCCAGGGAGCGGGCCTGCGAGGCCCGCGCAGGCTGCGAGCCTGCCCCACGGGCCACACCAGGTACTGGCTACCCTACAGCTTTTGTGTCCCCGAGACCTTTCCAAAAGCACGGTCAAACGTACCCAGAGGCAGATGTCCCGCTTTGCGCGCCAGGTGCAATATCAAGCAGTCCGTAAACTGCAGCGCCGGCCGTGATCGGAACAGTTCCAGCGCAGCCTCTACGACATCGGCATCCTGCACTGTCAGGTCTTTGTGGTTGAGTAACATTTCGATCGCCGTGGCAAGGCCGGCGCCGCTCAACTCGTAGACGGACCCAAGGACCCAAGCGGCTTCAGCCAGCGCCAGCACCGATACCCAAGCCCCCTTCTCCACGAAGCTTTCGGCTTGTTGGTTCTGATCCGCATCGTCGCGGGTAACGAGCCGAACCAGAACGTTCGTGTCAATGGCGCGCATGGGGGCGCGCATAGCGCTCGCGAACGTACCGCTCGATCCCCGCTTTCATCTCATCGGCGGTATGGGGCTGCGGCGGCCCATTAGGGAACACCGCCCGATGAATATCCTCCGACGAGAAACGGCCCGCGCGCCGCACGACGATGTTTTCGCCGTCTTCATCCCACTCCAGAATCGATCCAGGGGCAAGCCCGAGCCGCTTGCGAATGCCGGCCGGCACCGAGATCTGCCCCTGCGCCGTAACCCTCGAACGAGCCAGTGCCATGGCCCTATATTACCACGGTAATGGGGCCGCGCCGCGAGCCGCACAACTTTTGGAACAAACTCCCGTATACTGTCGTAATTAGCCCTATGAGGTGCTCCATGCGAACGCATATTCTCGTTTTGTCCCTAACCGCCGGCCTGCTCGGATTCGCGGGATGCGACATCGACGACCTGGACATCGGCGGCTCCGAACGCTATACCCAGGATTTCCACTACAACTACGCGCTGCAGCCGGGCGGACGGCTCTCGGTGGATAATTCCAACGGTTCTATCGAGATTTCCGGCTGGGACCAGAACACCATCGACATCAGCGGCACAAAGTACGCGCGCACGCCGGAATTGCGCGACGCCCTGAAGATCGAAATCGATCACACCGCCGACTCCGTCCATATCCGCACCGTCAGGCCTTCGGACCGGCGGGGCAACATGGGCGCCAAGTACATCATCAAGGTTCCCCGGCGCACGGAATTGGAGCGCATAGCCAGCTCGAACGGCTCCATTCATACGCTGGATGTGGAAGGGCCCGCGCGGTTGAAAACCTCCAACGGCGGGGTGCGCGCGGAGAATTTGCGTGGAAGCCTGGACGTGCAAACTTCCAACGGCAGTATTGAGGTGCAGAACCTGGAAGGCAGCGCCTCGCTGCACACCTCCAACGGACGCGTGCACGCCGAAGACGTGCGCGGCTCGCTCGAGGCGGACACTTCTAACGGCGGCATTCACGTGCGGTTGTCGAAGCCCGAAGCCGGCCGTCCCGTGAAGCTGGAGACATCCAATGGCCCCATTGAACTGACCATGGACGCGGTGAATCAGAATGAGATCCACGCATCCACTTCCAACGGCGCCATCACCGTACACCTGCCCAGCGGCATCGGCGCGAATCTGACCGCGCATGCCAGCAATTCATCGATCTCGACGGAATTCGACGTGGCCACGCAGGGCACGCTTGAAAAGCACCGTCTGGAGGGCAAGATTGGCGCGGGCGGCCCGGAAATCGAGCTCACCACGTCGAACGGCAGTATCCGCCTGATGAAGATGTAAGGTAGGACAGGCTTCAGCCGGTCGTACCAACAATCGCATTCGACGCCAGATCCAACAGCCAAAATTACAGGTTCCCGTGTACAATATCTCCGGAGGACGCGGTGCGCATATTCAAGTTGGCTTCCACACTGGTTTTGCTCACGGCCGGAGCGGCCCTGGGCAGCACGATCGAATACACGTTTGTGGGGACCGGCTCGGGAACGGTGGGTACCTTTAGCTTTACCGACGTCTTGATCACTATAGACGTTTTCGGCAATACGCTGGGCGTGTCCAGGGAGGGTCTTGGCGCTTACGTCAACCCAACCCTCACCGACCTGTTCATCCCCGGCATCGGCCGCGTGATTGTTACCGACCCGACGCAGATGTTTTCGAATACCGATACTGGAATCGGAATCGGTGACAACTTTACAGATCTGGCGATGTTTTATCTGTCGCCTTCCGACGGCTACAACTTGAGAACCGACTTCGGCCCTCTATTCAACGCCACACCGGGGGCGGCCGATCAGTTCCACACGATCCGCACGTCGGACGGCACGCTCGACATGAGCCTTTGGGAAAATGTGACGTTCACGGCCACCGTGGTGCCGGAGCCGTCGACGCTGGCGCTGACGTTCGCGGTGGCGCTGGCTGGCTTGGCAATCGGGGCTTTCCGTCAGTCCGTGATGCGCCGCGCACCTTCGTCCCAATAAACTGGCTTCTTCCGGAAGTACGACTCATTCGCCATGTGACACGCAATCGCGGCGTGATTGCCGAACACGGCGTCCTCCGCCACCGGCTTGCGGCTCTTGACTGCCTGGAAGAAATTCCACAGGTGCGGCCGGACGTCGTCCCAATCGTTGCCCTTATAGACCACGTCGTCCATCAACGGCTCGTAGCCGGGTGTGACCGCGTGTTCAGCTTCCCACTGCTTTACGTATTCCGCGCGCATCTTCCGCGGAAAGCCGCTCGAGTAATAGCTGGGCGCCGTATCCACGCCCAATTGCGGCGAGTGCCGGAGTTCGCCCCCATTGGCGTCCAGTATGCCTTTCGGTCCCATGAAGCGCGCCAGTTCGGGGGTTTCCGTGCCCAGGCCCAGACGCACGTACACCGGGACGCCGTGATAGTCGAACAACACCGCGTGCAGGTCCGGCATGTTGCGGCCGTCCTTCCAGCGGAAGATGCCGCCCAAGGCTTGCGCCGAGTGGGGCGCTTCGTTCCAGCCCAGCGTGAACAGCATGCCGCTGACCAAGTGGACCATCAGGTCGCCGCCTACGCCGGTGCCGTACTCCTTCCAGCACCGCCAGCGCGCGAAGCGTTTCGCGTCGAATGGAATCTTGGGCGCATCGTTCAGCCAGGTGTCCCAATCGAGGTTGGCGGGTGAAAGGTCCAGGGGCGGCGGATATTCCCAGGCGCCCGTGGGATCGTTGCGCCCCAAGGTGAGCTCGACCATCTCCACGTCGCCGATGGCGCCGGCTTGGTATAGCTCGCGGGCCTTGGCGCACAGCACCGAGCTGACGCGCTGCGATCCGATCTGCACGATACGGCTGTTCTTGCGGGCCGCCTCGACCATCTCGAATCCCTGCGCGGCGGCGTGCGACATGGGCTTTTCGCAATAGATGTCCCTGCCCGCGTTGCAGGCGTCCACCACCACGCGCATGTGCCAATGGTCGGGCACCGCCGCCACAATGCAGTCGATATCCTTGCGCTCGAGCAATTCCTGGTAACGGCGCGTGGTAGGGAGATTCGGATTCCCCGTGATCTCCTTGGCCAGCGTGTGGCGGCCATCGTAGAGGTCGGCCGCGGCGACGCACTCCACGCCGGGTAGTGCGATCGCGGCGCCCAGCAGACCGGAGCCCTGCATGCCGATGCCGATCATGCCGAAGCGGACACGCTCTCCGGCGGCCGCCATCGCCTGCGGAGCCAGCAGCACGGCGCCGCCGGCGCCGCGCAAGAAACCACGACGGGAAAAAGGTATATTCATATCTATGCCCTCAGAATACCGCGTGGCACTAGCTGCTATCCTGACCCTTTCTCTCATGCCTCTCATGCCAGCCGCGGATCTCCCTTCCAGGAAATATCTAAGCCTCGCGGCGATCAAGACCATGGTGGCGGCCGCCGAGTCTGAAGCGCAGAAGCGCAACGTGCAGGTGACCATCTGCATCGTCGACGATAGCGGCAACCTGCTCTTCCTGCAAAAGGCGGACGGCGCGGGATTGAACACCATCCAATTTGCGCAGAAGAAGGCGCGCCACTCCGCGTTTTACAAGCAGCCTTCCAAGGCCGCGGCCGACCAACTGAAGAACGGCGATCTGCAGGTGCTGGCCTTCCCGGACGCTTTCCCAAACCAGGGCGGGCTGCCGATTCAGGTCGACGGCCAGACTATCGGAGGCATCGGCGTGAGCGGCGCGCCCTCGGAAGTGGACGAAGCCATTGGGCGCGTGGCGCTAGAAGCGCTGCGGTAGGACAGACCGCGTGGGGCGGCGCCATGCGCCGCCGGGCGAGCTTGCTCGCCGAAGAGCGGGCCTGCGAGGCCCGCGCAGGCTACGAGCCTGCCCCACGGCGGCGGACAGAATGTAGAAACGCAGTGGGTTTTCGACCACTCGGCATCGCAGCTTCGCTACCTGAAATCGAACATCCGGTCCCAAAATCGGACACCGGAGCCCGCGCAAACTCTGTGGTCTCCCCAAAAACCAGTGGAAGGGGAATTGCCCATGCCACACCTACACAATGAACTCATTTCGAAATGTCATTGCCCTGGTGTGGGTTGCTGCGAGTTCGATCGCCTTCGCTCAATCGTCCGAAGTTTCCATTGAGTCACCCAAGCCGCCACCGGTGGTCGGCCACCTGTTGGCGCCGTTTCACCTCGAGAAGCGCACGGTGGCGCCGGCTGTGCTGAGCAACACGCCCCGGTTGGAATCCCTGGTTCGCGCGGGGAGTCTCTACTTATCCGTGCAGGACGTGATTGCGCTGGTGTTGGAGAACAACCTGGACATAGCGGTGCAACGCTACAGCCCCTTTCTGGCGCGGGAGGTGCTGCGCCGATCCGAAGGCGGCGGCTTTCTGCGGCAAGTGGATACGCCCATCGCGGCCGGACCCACCAGCGTCAGCACGGCCGGCGTCAGCGTCAATGCCAACGGGCTCGGCGGAGGCGCCGGTCTGGGGTCGGGCGGAGGCATTGTCAGTCAGATTGGTCCGGTGCCTCCCAACTTGGATCCCAGCCTCTACTTCGGCGGGTTTGCCGGACACCAGACCACGCCGCTGACTAATGAGCAGTTAAACCAGACCGCTGCACTTACAAACGATTACCGGCAGTTTGTTTTTCAATATTCGCAGCAGTTTGTCACCGGGACCAGCGCCCAACTTACCTTTTTCGATTACCACAGCCTGGAGAACAGCCCCGCCAATCTCTTCAATCCGTCGATCACCGGTTACCTGGATCTGCAGGTCAACCAGAATCTGCTGCAGGGATTCCATATTGCGGTCAACAACCGGGACATCCGGATTGCGAAGAACAATATGAAAGTCAGCAACCTGCAGCTTAAGCTGCAAGTGGCCACCACAGTCTCCGCGGCGCTCAACCTCTACTGGGACCTGGTAAGTTTCGTCGACGCCGTGCGCATCAAGGAACGAGCCCTGGCGACCTCGCAGAAGCTATATGAAGACGACCAGAAGATGGTCAAGATCGGTTCGCTGCCCGCGGTGGAGGTGACTCGCGCGGCCGCACAGGTCTCGGTCAGTAAAGAGGACCTTCTGATCGCGCAGACCAACGTACAGCAACAGGAGATCGTGCTGAAGAATGCGCTTAGCCGGAATGCCATGTCCAACGCGTGGCTGGACGATGCGCATATCGTGCCGCTCAATCCCATCGAAGTTCCCAAGACGGACGACCTGAAACCGTTGCCGGAGTTGCTCCCGGAAGCTATGGCCAATCGGGTGGAGATCGAGCAAAGCAACGTGAACATCGACAGCCAGAAGATCGCGATCCGGGGATCCCGCAACGGGCTGCTGCCCGTGTTGCAGGCATTTCTGGAACTGACCAACAACGGCCTGAGCGGCCCAGTGAACCCGACCTTGTGCAGCACCTGTGGCGTGCCGGACCCCTATTTCGTCGGCGGAACCGGCAACGCCCTGGCCCAGGTCTTCCGCCGCGATTTCCCCAACTATTCGGCCGGGCTCGCTCTCACCATCCCGTTCCGGAACCGCGCCGCGCAGGCGGACTATGTCACCGATCAACTGCAGCTCCGGCAAGCCGAACTTAAGCTGCAACGCGCCGCCAACCAGGTGACGGTGGATGTGAAGACCGCGTTGATCGGGCTGCATCAGGCCCGCGCCCGCTACGAAACCGCCGTCGATACCAGAAAGCTGGCGGAGCAGAGTCTCAAGGACGAGCAGAACCGGTTCCAGCACGGCGTGTCCAGCGTCACCCTGGTGATTCAGGCGCAGAGAGATCTGGCTAACGACGAAGACGCTGAAGTACAGGCCATGGCCAACTATACGCACGCCAAGATTGCATTCGACATGGCCATGGGCCGGACACTGGACGTTAACCACATTTCCATGCAGGAAGCCGTGGCCGGACGTGTGGCCCGGGAGTCAGTGGTGCCGGAAGGGGTGGGCAAATGAGATCGCTCAGCCGACGTGGTGGGGCAGGCTCGCAGCCTGCGCGGGCCTCGCAGGCCCGCTCTTCAGCGAGCGAAGCTCGCCTGACACAGGCTGAAGCCTGTGCAACACAGGCTGAAGCCCGTGCCACCAGCGGGGCTCAAGCCCCGCGCCGGCTAAAGCCCGCCCTCCATTTCTCGCTTCGGCAAAATGTACAAACTCAAGCTACCGGCTCCGGCCGTGCGCTCCTGGCCATCGTCTGTGCGGCCGCCGTCTGTTCCGCGCAGGACCCGCAGTTCGCGGTCGAGAAGCCCCATCTGCCGGTCCCCATCCGCTCGTATGCGCCGCCCTCGGTGCCGGCCAGCCGGCCCGGCAACTCGAAACGCCTCCACGAACTCTTGCGCGCCGGCCAACTATACCTGACGGTACAAGATGCGCTAGCCTTGGCCATTGAAAACAATCTGAACCTGGAAGTGGATCGATATGGGCTGCTGCTGGCGCAGTCTGCGCTGGAGCGGGCCAAAGCCGGCGGCCCAATCCGCGGCGTGCAAAGCGCCAGCGCCCAGGTGTCCAGCGTAGATGCGGGCCTGGGCGTGAACGGCAGCGTGCAGAGCGCCGGTTTGTCCAGCGGCGGAGGGGGAACGAGCGGCGGCAGCGGCGGCAACGCGGCGATTCAACAGGTCGGCGTGGTCACGCCGAATCTCGATCCGGTTCTGCAAAACACCACGACTTTCGAGCACTTGAGCCAGCCGCAGCCGAACTATATCGTGAGCCAGACCGCTGCCCTGATCCAGTCCATCCACACTTACAGCACTGCGCTCACGGAGGGACTGCTCAGCGGCGGCTATGTACAGTATCGGGACTACGAACAGTATTTGAAGGAAAACTCTCCGAGCGACAGTCTGGAACCCGCGGTGGGCCCTTTTATGAGTTTCGCCATGCGGCATAACCTTTTGCAGGGCTTCGGCGTGAAGCTCAACAACCGCTTCATCCGCATCGCGCAGATCAACACACTCGCATCGCGGGAGACTTTCCGCTCCCAGTTGCTCGACCTGACTGCCAGCGTGCTGAATTTGTACTGGGATCTGGTAAGCTCCAACGCTGAACTGAAGGTCAGGCAGAGTGCTTTGGAAGCGTCGCAGAAGTTTCTGCGGGACACGCAAACGGAGATCGCGGCGGGCGCGATGCCGCGCGTCCAGCTTCTGCGCGCCCAGGCGGAAGCCGCCAGCAGCTTGCAGGACGTGGTGGTGGCGCAATACAATGTGCGCCAGCGGGAGAACCTGCTGAAGGACGCGTTCACTCGCCAGGCGGACCCCGAGATTGAGGCCGCCGAAATCGTGACGCTCGATCGTATCGAAGTCCCGGACACCGACGAGCTGCCTCCTTTGCGCCAATTGGTCTCAACAGCCATGGCGAAGAGGCCCGACGTGCAGGTCGCGAAGTTCCGGAACCAGACCCAGGAGATCTCCTTGGCCGGAACGGAAAACCCGCTCTTACCGAATTTGACGCTGCAACTGCAGACCTATAACCGCGGCGCGGCCGGCACACCCCAACTCAACCCGGATCCGTATTTCATCGGCGGGTACGGCACGGCGCTCAAGCAGATCTTTCGCCGGGATTTTCCCAATGAAACCGGATCCCTGGGTCTTTCGATTCCGCTGCGCAACCGGCAGGCGCAAGGCGACTACGGCATCGACCAGTTGCAATACCGCCAACTGCAGGTCACCACCCAGAGAGACACAAACCAGATCGTAGTGGATATCTCAAACCAGCTCAGCGCGCTCCGGCAGTCGCGCGCCCGATATTCGGCGGCCCGGGATACACGCGTGCTGAACGAGGAACTGCTCGCCGCGGAGCGCAAGAAATTCTCTTACGGCATATCCACGTTCAACGACATCATTATCGACCAGCGCGCGCTGGTTGCCGCGCAAATTTCCGAGGTGAATGCGTCGGCGACTTATGCGCGCGCCCGCGTATCTCTCGACCAGGTGCTGGGCGAGACTCTGGAAAAGAACAATGTCTCGCTCGATGAGGGACTAAGCGGCAGGCTCCAGCGTTGATATTCGGCGTCTTCGGGCGGCCCGCGAACGGCCGCGGCGCCGAGAGCTGAAAGCTTTATAACGCCGCCACTCGCCGCTGCACGAGCAAGAAATAACACCCTACCGCTATCAACAATAGACCATTCACCGCCAGCACGTGCGGGGCGGAGAAGATCGGCACCAGCCATCCGGTGGCCAGGCTGCCCAGCGGCATGCCGCCGCGAAAGGCCAGGTTATAGACACTCATCACGCGCCCGCGCATTTCATTGGGAGTAATGAGTTGCACCAGGGAGCTAACCATCGAGAACACGCCCATCATGGCCGCGCCCGACATGACTAGAAGCGCGCCGCTCCATATAATCGACCTGGAAATCGCGAATCCGGCGATGGCGGCGCCGAGCAA
>Ga0181526_10000902_pt1 | contig 30108 bp, 34 predicted proteins | sample PEATcosm2014_Bin_35_FD_119750 | JGI IMG/M metagenome (GOLD analysis project Ga0181526, IMG submission 119750) | Peatland microbial communities from MTU Mesocosm Facility, Houghton, MI, USA - PEATcosm2014_Bin06_30_metaG | ecosystem: Environmental > Terrestrial > Soil > Wetlands > Peat | place...
CTCGTTCATCTCCATCCGCCCGATCTGCATGTCGTCGAATTTGTTGACCATGGCAGTGGCGGGGCCGCCCAGATCGGGCAGATCGCTGGACAGAGGAGGACCGCCCCCGCCCACGGGAATCTGACCGACATCGGCGGCCCAACCGGCCGAGAATGCCAGCAGACAGCCGAGAGTTGCAGCGAAAATGCGACGCATAAATCCTTGCATAAATCGTTGAGATTATAGCATTTAATGCTTGGACCGCTAACGCGGCAGGGGGGTTCCGCGTTGACCCGCGTGACCCTCGGGCGAGCCTCCGGGCGAGCGTGCGGGCGAGCGTGCGGGCGAGCGTCGGGCGAGCGCGCGGGCGCGAGCGCTGCGGTCTGTCAGAGCGCCTCGGAGGCGAAATCGGCCAGCCGGGAGCGCTCGCCGCGCACCAGCGTGATATGTCCGGAATGGCCCCAGCCGTGGAAACGATTGACCACGTAGGTCAGTCCGCAGGTGGTCTCCGTCAGGTAAGGCGTGTCGATCTGCGCGATGTTCCCCAGGCACACGACCTTGCTGCCCGGGCCGGCGCGCGTCACCAGCGCCTTCATCTGCTTCGGCGTGAGGTTCTGCGCCTCATCGAGGATGATGAATCGATTGAGGAAAGTGCGGCCGCGCATGAAATTAAGCGAGCGGATCTTGATGCGGTTGCGCAGCAGATCGTTGGTGGCGGCGCGGCCCCAGTTGCCGCCTTCCTCGCTGCGCGTGAGCACTTCGAGATTGTCCATGAGCGCGCCCATCCACGGCTCCATCTTCTCCTCCTCGGTGCCCGGCAGGAAGCCGATGTCCTCACCGAGCGGCACCGTCACGCGCGTCATGATGATCTCGATGAAGCGGTTGCGCTCGAGCGTCAGAGTCAGCCCGGCGGCCAGCGCGAGCAGGGTCTTGCCGCTGCCGGCCGGTCCCAGCAGGGTCACGAAATCGATCTCCGGATCCATCAGCAGATTCAATGCGAAATTCTGCTCGCGGTTGCGCGCTGTGATGCCCCAGACGCTGTGGCGCTCGCTGCGGAAGTCGCGTGCCAGCTCGAGTCGCGCCGTGCTGCCCTCGACGGCGCGAACGATGGCCTCGATGCCCTGCGAATTGTTCTCGTACACGAACAGATTCGGTTGCCAGGCGGCGGCCGTGGGACCGGACACCTCGTACCAGGTCCGCTCACCCTCCTTCCAGGAGCGCATGTCGTTGCCGTGCTGCTCCCAGAAATCCGCCGGCAGCGACTCGACGCCGGTATAGAGGACATCGGCGTCTTCGATGGTCTTGTCGCTGTAGTAGTCCTCGGCGTGCACGCCGATGATCGCCGCCTTGATGCGCAGGTTGATGTCCTTCGACACCAGCGCGATGCGCACCTGCGGCTGCTGGCGCTGCAGAGAGAGCGTCTGACCGAGGATCAGGTTGTCGGCACCGACACCCGGAAGGCCATCGGGCAGACCGCTCGAGAGCTCGCGAGTCTGGAAGAACAACCGTCCCGAGGACGGCTTCTTGCCATGATTGCCGCTGTAGCCGGAGGGGATCGAAAGCCCGGCATCGATCTGCTCCTTGGTGACGCCGCGCATGATCTCATCCAGGAAGCGGCTCACCTGGCGCGCATTGCGCGAGGCCTCGGACAGGCCCTTCTTGTTGGCGTCGAGCTCCTCGAGCACCACCATCGGCAGGTAGATGTCGTGCTCCTCGAAGCGGAAGATGGCCGTCGGATCGTGCATGAGCACGTTCGTATCCAGCACGTACAGCCGGCGCGTCGCGATACTGGCGGCCTTCACAGCGATTGCGCCGCTTCGAGTACTTCCAGCGCGTGGCCCTCGACTTTGACGCGACGCCACTCCCGGCGCAGCACGCCCCTGGCGTCGATCAGGAAGGTGCTGCGTTCGATGCCGAGGACCTTGCGGCCGTACATGTTCTTTTCGCGGATCACATCGAACAGCTTGCACACCCGCTCATCCTCATCGGACAACAGCGCGAAGGGATAACCCATCTTCTCGCGGAATTTCTGGTGCGAGGCGAGGCTGTCGCGCGAGATGCCGAACACCGTGGCGCCGGCCTTGGTAAAGCGCGCCTGCAGCGCGGCGAATTGCTGGCCCTCCAGGGTGCAACCCGGCGTGTTGTCGCGGGGGTAGAAATACAGCACCACCGTGCCGCCGAGCAGCCCCTTCAGTCGCACGTTGCCGCCGGATGTCGAGGGCAGCTCGAAATCGGGGACTTTGCCGCCGAGCGTGACGCCTGGGCTCTGCGCTGCCTTGCCGGCGCTCATGATTTGACCGGCTCGAGAATGGCGTCGAGGTTGAGCGAGTCGCAGAAGTCCATGAATTCCTCCCGCAGCTGCGCGACCTGCAATTTGCCGGGCACGTTGATGACCATCTGTACCGCGAACATGGGGGCGCCCGTATGCGCGGCGGGGTAGCCGCGCGTGGACACCTCGATGATGTCGATGCTGCGGCTGGCGAAAAATCCCGACAACCCGGCGACGATGCCGGTCTGATCCAGGCTCACGATGTCCACCGAATAGGGCAGCATGTCCACCCGGGCCGCCTTCGGCTCGGTGCGCTTCATGTGCACGCTGAGCGCCTCGCTCTCGGCCATGCGCGCGAGCTCGGATTCGATGCGCGCCAGCGCGTGCCAGTTGCCGCTCACCAGCATCAGCATCGCGAATTCGGAGCCCAGCGCGGCCATGCGGCTTTCAGCGATACTTCCGCCGCACTCCGTGATCACGCGGGTGAGCTCATGAACCATGCCGGTGCGGTCGCTGCCGATGGCGGAGACGGCGAGGTGTTGCTTCATTGCATCCCGGGTCACGCTGAGTGCGGGCAGTGTACCGGGACTGGCGCGGCTTGCGAACGGCCGCCGCGCGGCTGACTTGCCTCAGGTCCGCCTGCGCCCGTAACATCGCGCGCCCACGCTGTGGATTGAAGCATTTGAATTTACACGATACTTCCCGGAACTCCGCTCAGCATGCTCTCAGGTAGCCTGGTCGCGATTGTCACGCCGATGCTGCCGGACGGCGCCATTGACTGGCCCGCCTGGGAGCGGCTGCTCGCCTGGCAGCTCGAGGCCGGCACCAGCGGCATCGTCATCGGCGGGACCACGGGGGAATCCGCGACGCTGACGGACGAGGAGCTCATGGGGCTCATCGAGCGCGCGCGACCGCGCCTCGCCGGGCGCGCGGCACTGATCGCAGGCGCGGGCAGCAGCAGCACGGCAGTCAGCGTCGAGCGGGCGCGCCGGTTCTCGGCCGCGGGCGTCGATGCGCTGCTGGTCGTGACCCCGGCCTACAACAAGCCGACGCAGGAGGGCCTGTACCGCCATTTCGAGGCCATCGCGGCGGCCGCCAGCGTACCGATCGTGCTCTACAACGTGCCCGCGCGAACCGCGGTCGACATGCTGCCCGCGACCGTGGCACGGCTCGCGAAACTGCCGCGCATCGTCGCGGTCAAAGAGGCGGTGCCATCCATGGAGCGCGTACGGGAACTCATCGCGCTGACGCCCAGGGAGTTCGATGTACTGTCGGGCGACGATGCCACGGCGGCGTCCGCGATCGCCCACGGCGCACGAGGAGTGATATCGGTGACGGCGAATGCGGTGCCTCGGGCGATGGTCGAGATGATCGCTGCGGCCCTGCGCGGCGATCGGGAGGCGGCGGCACGCCTGGATGCGCCGCTGCGCGCGTTGCACGAGGCACTGTTCGTCGAGGCCAACCCGATTCCTGTCAAATGGGCCATGGCACAGCGCGGACTGATCGGTCCGGGCCTGCGCCTGCCACTCACCGAGCTGTCCGAGATGCACCGCGGGCGCGTGCGCAGTGCGCTCGAAGCTGCCGAGGCGATCGCGACGTTGACGCAGGCGAAGACCGCGTGAGGGCCGCCGCTACGCGCCTGCGCGGGTTTCTGATCCCGCTGTGCTTCTTTGGCTGCGCGATGCCGATGCTGACGGCGTGCTCGGTCTACAACTCGCTGTTTCATCGCTCCCACGACCACGGGTGTACGGAGAAGCCCTTCCAGGGCAACATCGACAATCTGCCGGGGCTGGTCGTACCGGAGGGGATGACGCCGCCCGACACGCGCAATCTGGTCAAGATTCCCGCGCTCAACGAGCCTGAGCACCCGCGCGCCAAGACCGAGCCATGCCTGGCGCAGCCGCCGAGCTACAAATCCGGCCAATCGATCAGCCTGCCGACACGCTCCGGGACGCGAATGGGCGCGCCGGCGCCGGTGCCTCAGCCGGTATCGCCCGTCTCACCGGTCGTGCCGACCGAGCCGTTCCCTGCCCCGGCGCCGACATCTGCGCCGACGCCTGCGCCGATCAATTCGCCGACGCCCGCGCCCGGGGCCACGCCGCCCCCGGAGGCAGGCAAGTCGCAGTAGGCGCTGCCTGCGGCCCGTTGCTAAAATGATGGTCGATGCCGATAGTTCTTTAGTGCTTTAATTATTGTCTGTATCTTATTGAATTGTATTGCATGGAGAGGTGGCCGAGCGGTCGAAGGCGCTGGACTGGAATTCCAGTAACATCTTCACGGGTGTTCGTGGGTTCGAATCCCACCCTCTCCGCCACAGGTCAACGGTGATCCGCGCCGGTTCCTTCGCGACGACTAACCGCGAACCCCGTCAGGCCCGGAAGGGAGCAGCGGCAACGGCTCGGTCGGGTGCCGAAGATATGGCTGGTGCGGATCACCTCCCGTCAGTCTCTAATACGCCATGAGCTTCTACACCGCATTGGCGCGCAAATGGCGCCCGCACAGCTTTGCCGAGATGACCGGCCAGGAGCACGTGCTGCGCGCGCTCAGCAATGCGCTCTCGAGCGACCGTGTGCATCACGCGTACCTGTTTGCAGGCACGCGCGGGGTCGGCAAGACCACGGTCGCGCGCATTCTCGCCAAGTGTCTGAACTGCGAGCGCGGCGTGAGTGCGACCCCGTGCGGGGAGTGCGCCAGCTGCCGCGAGACCGATACCGGCCGCAACGTCGATCTGATCGAGGTCGACGCCGCCTCGCGCACGCGCGTGGACGATACGCGCGAGCTGCTGGACAACGTGCAGTACGCGCCCACGCGCAGCCGCTACAAGATCTACCTGATCGACGAAGTGCACATGCTGTCGGCGAATTCCTTCAACGCGCTGCTCAAGACGCTCGAGGAGCCGCCGCCGCATGTGAAGTTCCTGCTCGCGACCACTGACCCGCAGAAGCTGCCGGTGACCGTTCTGTCGCGCTGCCTGCAGTTCAACCTCAAGCGCCTGCCGGTGGCCCTGATTGCGGCGCGGCTGCAGTTCATCCTCAAAGCGGAGAACCTCGAGTTCTAGCCCGCGGCGGTGCAGCTGCTGGCGCAGGCGGGCGATGGCAGTCTGCGCGATGCGCTGTCGCTGCTCGATCAGCTGCTTGCCTACGGCAACGGGCGCGCGCTCGAGGTGGACGCGCGCGCGATGCTCGGCGGTGTCGGTCGCGATCAGGTCGTGCAGCTGGCGCGGCTGCTGGCGGCCGGGGAGCCGCAGGCGCTGCTCGCCTTTGCGCAGGCGCTCGACGAGCGCTCGAGCGACTATGCGCAGCTGCTCGATCAGCTTGCCTCGCTCCTCGAGCGCGTCGCACTCAAGCAGCTCGTGAGCGATTACGAGGGCGATGAGCTTCATCCCCCGGAGCAGCTTTCCGAGCTCGCGGCCGCCATGAATCCCGAGGACGTGCAGCTCTACTATCAGACCGCGATTCTCGGCCGACGCGACCTCACGCTGGCGCCGGATCCGAAGACGGGCTTTCGCATGACGCTGATCCGGATGCTGGCCTTTCGCCCCGCCGCGGCCGGCGTGGGCGCCGCCGCATCGGCGGCACCGGCAGGCACGGTGCCCGCGCGCGGGCCCACGTCGGCGGCTGCAAGCACGCCGGCGGCAGCGGGCCCGGCGGCGGTCTCGCCGGCGCGAGTGGCCTCGGCACCGCCGGCGCAGGACTGGCCCGGCATCCTGGCGTCGATCGATCTGGCCGGTATGCCGCGACAGCTGGCCAACAACTGTGTGCTGCTCGGACGCGACGGCGCGACGCTGCGGCTGGCACTCGATCCGCGCGGGGCGACGCTGCACACGCGCGCGCTCGAGGACAAGCTGGCACAGGCGCTCGCGCGCCACTTCGGCAGCCCGGTGCGCCTCGAGATCGAGGTGCGCGGCAGCGACACTGAGACCCCGGCGCGCTCGAGCGAGCGGCTGCAAGCCGAGCGGCGCGCGCAGGCACTGGGCGCCTTCGAGGCCGATTCGACGGTCGAGGCAATCAAGCAGCGCTTCGACGCAACCGTACTGGTCGACACCGTCCGTCCGCCCGAACCCAAGATTTAGGCCGTTCAGTCGAGGTGCAATCGATGGCGAACATGAACAATTTCATGAAGCAGGCGCAGGCGCTGCAGGCCAACATGCAGAAGGCGCAGGCCGAGATCGCGAGTATCGAGGTCACGGGTGAATCCGGCGGCGGCATGGTCAAGGTCGTCATGACGGGCCGGCATGAGGTCAAGCGCGTCCAGATCGAGCCCTCGATCGCCAGCGAGGATCGCGAGATGCTCGAGGACCTGATCGCCGCGGCGGTCAACGATGCTGTGCATCGCGTCGAGGGTGCGACACAGGCGAAGATGGCGGCCGCCATGGGTGGCCTGTCGTTACCCCCGGGCGTCAAGCTGCCGTTCTGAGCCGGCCTGCGCGTCCATGAAGCACTCGCCCGCGCTCGCCAGCCTGATCGAGGCGCTGCGCACGCTGCCGGGCGTAGGACCCAAGAGTGCGCAGCGCATGGCCTTCTACCTGCTGCAGAGCGGTCGCAGTGGCGCGAAGGCGCTGAGCGCGGCGCTCGACGGGGCGCTCGAGCGCATCGGCCGCTGCAGCCGCTGCCGCATGCTCACCGAGGGCGAGCTGTGCGTCATTTGCAGCAATCCGCAGCGCGATGCCTCGCAGATCTGCGTGGTGGAATCCCCGGCCGATGTCGTGGCCATCGAGCAGTCCGGGGGCTATCGCGGCCGCTACTTCGTACTCATGGGGCGCCTCTCGCCGCTCGATGGGGTCGGTCCCGATGAGCTCGGGGCGCGGGAGTTCGAGACGCTGCTCGAGACCGAGCCGGTGCGCGAGGTGATTCTCGCCACCAATCCGACCGTGGAAGGGGAGGCGACGGCACACTTCTTCTCCGAGCTCGTGCGCGCGCGCGGCATCGCTGCAAGCCGCATCGCTCATGGCGTGCCCGTGGGCGGGGAGCTCGAATATGTCGACGGTGGCACGCTCGCGCATGCCATGGCCGGCCGTCACTCGTTGGGCTGATCGCGCGCGCCGGGAGTGGCACGCAGCCGCTCGGACAGGCGGCGCAGCCGGCGATAGCTTTCATAGCGCCGCTCGCTCAGCGAGCCGCCGAGCGCGGCGCGCACCGCGCAATCCGGTTCGCGCAGGTGCCGGCAATCGCCGAAGCGGCAGCCGGGACTCAGCGCGGCAATTTCCGCGAAGCCGAGCGCCGGATCGGTCAGCCGGTCGATCGCGGGCGCGAAGTCGCGCACGCCCGGGGAATCAATGATCGCGCCGCCGCCGGGGAGCTGGTAGAGACGCGTGGCGGTGGTCGTGTGGCGGCCCTCATCGTCCCGAATCAAAGCGCCGACGTTCGCCTCGCTGTCCGGCACCAGCGAGCGCAGCAGCGAGGACTTGCCGACACCGGATTGACCGACCAGCGCCGTGGTTTCCGCGCGCAGCCGCGCGCGCAGCGCCGCCAGCCCCTCGAGGGTCAACGCCGAGACGCGCAGCACCGCAATACCGAGCCGCTCGTAGTTTCGCAGCTCCTGCTCGAGCGCCGCGTCGGTGCCGAGCTCGGCTTTGTTGAGCAGCACCGCGGCGCGGATGCCCGCGCACTGCGCCGCCGACAGATAGCGATCGACGATGAAAAAATCGGGCACCGGCACGGGCGCGACCACGATCGAGAGCAGCGACAGGTTGGCGGCGATCAACTCGCCGCGGCCGCGCGCGTTGCTGCGGTACAGTGCGCTCGATCGCGGGGCCAGCGTCACCACGCGCAGCTCCTCGTGTCGCGCATCGTATTCGCACTCGACCTCATCGCCGCACACCGCCTGGCCGGCGCGATTCGAGGGGCGTGCCATCTGCTCGTGCCCGTCGGCGCTGCGCACCCGCAGCAGCCGGCCGTGCGCGGCGATGACGCGCGCGCGGCGGTGCTGGGGCTGGTCGGCGGGAAGGCGCACGGACATTCCTTGCTATGATGCCTTACTTTCGAGACTGCGAGGCGCCACGGTGAATCACACGGTGAATCACGAGTATTTGATCTGGATCGATCTGGAGATGACCGGGCTCATGCCCGACAGCGACCAGATCATCGAGATTGCCACGGTCATCACCGACAAGGATCTGAACGTGATTGCCGAGGGCCCCGAGCTCGCCATTCATCAACCCGAGGAGGTGCTCGCGCGCATGGATGCGTGGAATCAGCGCCAGCACGGCGGCTCGGGACTGATCGCGCGCGTGCGCGCGAGCCGCATGACCACGGCCGAAGCGGAGCGACAGACGCTGCTGTTTCTGACCACGCATGTGCCGCCTGGCGCCTCGCCGATGTGCGGCAACGGCATCTGCCAGGATCGGCGCTTCCTGGCGCGCCTCATGCCCGAGCTCGAGCGGTTCTTTCACTATCGCAATCTCGATGTGAGCACGCTCAAGGAGCTCGCGCGCCGCTGGATGCCCGAGTTGAGCAGCGGCTTTTCCAAGCAGTCCGCGCATCTGGCGCGCGCGGACATTCATGAGTCGATCAATGAGCTGCGATTCTATCGCCAGCGCATGTTCGTCTCGCCGTGACGCGCGACACTATCGCGCATTCGTATTGCAACGCGTGAGAACTGCGGCACTAATTGCAATCTCCGCCTGGTAATTCGCGCGCGGCTGCGTGCTATAGTCGATCCATGTTTTGCGACACTGACATCAAAGTGTCATGGAGAGCGCGGCCGCGCGGCTTCGTGGCGCTGATGAGTCTGTACGAGAGCAACTACCTGCGCTTCCTGCAGCTGGCGGGCGATCCGCAGCGGCTGCGCGGCACGCTGGTGTCCAAGGTCGCCGGCGATTGTGAATTGCAGCTCGCGGTGCTCGAGCACATGCCCTATACGAGCACGCTGACGCTCACCTATCTGCTCGGCGCGGCGCCGGGCGCCGCGCCGCATCCCGCGCGCGAGCGCTTGCCCGACCTCCGGTTGCGCGCCTATCACGACGCGCGGCTGCTGGAAGCCGAGGAGTTCCAGGCCCCGCACAGGACGCGCGGGCAGGGCGTCCGGCCGGGGGAACGTGAACTGCATCAGCGCTGGACGCGCAACATGATGCTAAATAAATGGCTGGAGTACTGCGCGGAACGCGGCCACCGCTTCGCGCTGCAGAGTCCGGCTTAAATTAGCCGTGGCTGCAGGCGTTCGGCCCGAGGGCCGTGCTCATCATGCCGCCACTCATGAAACTGATCCGACAACTGGGATTCCTGCGGCTCGGCTGGGCCGGGGACAAGCGCGAAGTCGACGACGATCGGCTGCTGCACCTGTTTCGCAATCGCGCGGAGCTCAAGAAGGCCTACAGCGGTGTGCAGGATGAGCTGCAGCGTCTCAAAGACCGCATCAAGCAGCAGGAAGGCGCAACCGCGCGCGTGCAGGAGATGCTGCAGGCCCTCGAGTCGCGGCTGACCGCGCCGGAGACCGGCTACCCGACCTTGGTTTTCTATCAACTGCGCGAGCTCTGGGCGCTGGGCCGCACGCTGCTGACGCAGTTCGTGGCCGAGCTTGCCGAGCAGCAGGAAGAGCGCGAGCGGCGGGCATTCCTGTCGGACTACAACCGCCGACAGTTCGATCGCCGCCAGGGCATCGATGCCAACCTGCGGGAGGCGGAGGGCCGCGCAGCCGACGCGCGCACCGCCGCGTCCGAGATCGAGCAGCGTCTGCACGGCCTGCGCGCGTTTTGGCACTACTTCAAACGCCGCGCACTGCGACAGAAGCTGCAGGCGGCCAACCTCAATACACTCATGTGCGTGCAGGATCTCGAGAGCGCGCGCGCGGCGCGCGAGGCGCTCGATGCCGAATCGCCGCCTGAATTCGGTGGGCTTTCGCTGCAAACGCGACGGGCGATCAATCTCGCGGCCGTGGGCTATGCGCAGATACTGTGTGACCGGCTGGTGCCCACCTCATTGCTCGAGCCGGCACGCGTGGCGGCGGGGCGGCGCGAGCCGCCGCGGGACGACTACGGCGAGCGCTCGCGCTGCGAGAAGATGATGGCGGACATTCAGCGGGCACGCGGGCTGCTGCAGCAGCGTGGGAATCTGTCGCAGGAGATCAAGCAGCGGTCGGATCACCTGCAGGAGCTCGCCAAGTATCGCAACGACAGCGACACCGTGCCCGTGGCCGACAGTCTGACGGCCACGGTCGAGGGCGGATCGAAGGTTCTCAGCGACGACATGTGGGAGATCTATCGCGCGCTGCTGCGCTGAGGGCCGCGCAGCGCACGCAATCGCGGCAGCCGCGGCGCGCGTGCCGCCCGTCCCGATCAGTTCGATTTGGCGCTGGGCGAGACTGCCGAGGCCTGCTGCGCCATTTCGGGGGCCGAGCGGGACGCCTTGGCGGCGACGCCATCGGCCATGATGTCGGCGGCCTGGGCCAGGATCACGTCCGGCTCCTCGCTGACGACGATGTCCTCCACGGACTTCACCGCCGGCAACCCATCGGCCTGGCGGCGCGCGTTTTCCTGGTTCAGGCGCGCCTGATCCTGCGCGGTGCGCTCGGCCTGTCGCTTCTTCAGATTCAGCGACAGGGTCTTTTCCTGACGCGCCGCGTCGAGGCTGGTGAGGCTTGCGAGCAGCCACTGGTAGTCGGCGTTGTGCGTTGCGCGGTCGCTCTGCTCGGTGGCGAGCGTCTGCACCAGCGAGCCTTCCGAGGGCAGCGCCCGGAACGGCACGGTGGCGATGCGATCCCAGGGCAGGGCATGCTCGAGCACGCCCTCGCCGACGTCCGTGGTGCTCACCGCCGAGGGCAGCAGCAGATCCGGCGTCACGCCGCGCAGCTGCGTGCTCTCGCCGGTTACGCGATAGAACTTGCCGATGGTGACCGTGAGCTGTCCTTCGGTCGGCCTCGACGACCAGCGGTCGAGCGGAATTACGCTCTGCACCGTGCCCTTGCCGAAGCTCGTCTGGCCGATGATCAGGCCGCGATGATAGTCCTGGATTGCGCCGGCGAAGATTTCCGAGGCCGAGGCGCTGGTGCGATCGATCAGCACCGCGAGCGGCCCGGAGTACACCTGGCCGGGATCCGGCTCGTCGAGCACTTCGAGCTGGCCGGTGGTGTCCTTGAGCTGCACCGAGGGCCCGTGATTGACGAACAGGTGCGTGAGCCCGATCGCCTCGGGCAGATAGCCGCCGCCGTCACCGCGCAGATCGAGCACCAGGCCGTCGATGCCGCCCGAGTCGGCGAACTGATGCAGCAGCCGCCGCACATCATGCGTGGTGCTGCGGCTCTCGCCGGTGCCCGAGCCGTTATCCTCCATATCGTTGTAGAAGCTCGGCACCGTGATGATGCCGATCTTGTACGTGCGGCCGTCGCGCTGCAGGGTGCGGACTTCCTTCTTGGCAGCCTGCGCCTCCAGCGTCACTTTGTTGCGCGTGAGCTGCAGCACCCGTTCGGCGCTGCCCGGCGTCGCGCCGGCGGGCAGGAGTTGCAGGCGCACGACGGTGCCAACCTTGCCCCGGATCAGCTGCACGACGTCATCGAGGCGCCACCCGATCACATCCGTCATGGTGCCATCGGCACCCTGGGCGACCGCGGTGATGCGATCGTTCGGCTTGAGAGTGCCGTCCGCCTGCGCCGGGCCGCCCGGCAGGACATTGGTGACGGTGACGTAGTCGTCGTTGAGCTGCAGCGAGGCGCCGATGCCCTCGTAGCTCAGACTCATCTGTATGCGGTATTCCTCGGAGCTGCGCGGGGAGAAATAGTTCGAATGCGGATCGTAGGTCGAGGCATAGGCGTTCATGAGCGCCTCGAACACGTCCTCGGGGGAAATCTTGTCCAGCCGTGCGAGCACGCGCTTGTAGCGCTTGCGCAGCGTATCGGCCGAGTCGGTCCAGCTCTTGCCGGTCAGCAACAGCGAGATCGCATCGTTCTTGACACGCAACCGCCAGATCTCGTTGACCTCGTTGACGTCGGCGGGCCAGTTCGCGTGCTCGCGATCGAACTCGAAGTTCTCATCGCGCACGAAATCCGGCTCGGTGTCGAGCAGCTTCAGCGCGTACTCCATGCGCTCGCGATTGCGCATCTGGAAGACGTAGAACATCAGGTAGGCGGGGTCGATCTCACCGGTGTGAATCATGTCGCCGAACTTCAGCCGCCAGCGGTCGAAGCCCGCGATGTCGCTGGCGAGAAAGTAGCTGTGCTGCGGATCGAGCGCGGTCAGGAAGCGATCGAGCACCTGTGGCGAGAGCCGCTCGTCGATCGGGATATGCCGATAGTGATTCTGTTCGAGAATGCTCGCCACACGCGGCGCCAGTGAGCGCTGCGCAGCGGTCGGTGCCACCGCCTGTTCAGGCAGCAGGCCGGTCGCCGCCGGCGCTCCACTCGAGCCCGCGCCGGCCAGGACCAACGCCGCCAGGGCGCTGACGGCGAGGGGTGCAAATACCTTGCGGGCTTTACCGTGCGTGTGCAACATGCGGCGACAGGGCCTTCATAACGGTTCTCCAGCGCAGTTTATCATCCACTCGAGGTATCGTTTGCATGCGTCCCATGGCAGTCCTGCTGGGCATCATCATGGGATCGGCAATCGCTTTGACGCTTTCGCTGACCATGAGTGCCGTGGTTTTCCTGCTGCTGCCCGAATATTCGGCCCGGCTCGCCAGCGAGCGCTGGCCGCTGCTCAAAGCCCTGCTGTGGGGCTGGAGCCTCACGGCGGTCGCCTCCTCGAGCTTCATCGGCGAGCTGCGCGGGCGCCGCTGGCGCTACGGCACGCAGACGCTGCTGGCGGCCATGCTGGTCGCGCTGGGCTGGCTCTACTGGCCCTGAAAGGGCGCCGGTGCGCCTCAGGCGCGGCGCCGAGTGCCCCAGACGTCGCGGCTCGGGCGCCCCAGGCGGCTGTCGTAGGGGTTGGAGCCCCGACGCCGCTCATGCCCGCTGAGCAGCTCCGCCTTGACCTGCCGCAGCACCTCATCGAAGCGCTGCGTGCTGGACGCGGCGGCACTGGCCGCCGTCGTCGCTGCCGGCGCGGGCGCCGGCGCGGTGGCAACGCTGCCCTCGCTGCGCGAATCCGTGGTTTCCCTGTTCATAATTGTCCGATTCCTCAATGCCCCGTCGAGAGGAGGAAGCCGATGCGTCAACGGCACATATGCAGTTTCCCCTGTCGGCAGCATCTCACGCGCCTTGGGGGGCCGGGCCCGCTGGGAGGGGAACTGTGATGCCGGTCACGCGGGGTGCAGGGACGGCGCGTTATGTGGCCTGCTGCCGCTGCGGCGTCCCGCCGGCCGAGTCGGTCAGGCGGCGCTGGCGCGCAGCAGGCGCCGCCCCCCGCGCAGCAGCCAGAAGAGCAGGTATGGACCCAGGGCGATGAACCAGGCAGCGCGCGACCCGCGCAGCAGCTGCTGCATGAAGTCCTGCCAGAGCGCAAACAGGCTCCCGTGCGCGTACGGTCCGAGCACCAGTCGGCCGGCCGCAAAGATCAGGCAGGGCACGACGACCAGACCAACACCCAGACAGATGCCCACGGCAAGCAACTCGCGCCACAGTCCGCGTGCGCCGCGATAGTAGTGCGCCACGCCGTGCAGTCGTTCGCGAAGGCCCATCACGGCATAATAGCCGCCGCATGAAAAAAATCAGAGCCGCCGTCATCGGCGTGGGCTATCTGGGGCGGTTTCACGCCCAGAAGTACGCCGCATTGGAAGACTGCGAGCTCGTCGCGGTGGTCGATGCGGACGCCGCGGTTGCCGCGCGCGTCGCAGCCGAGGTCGGCGCGCGCCCGCTGCGCGACTACCGCGATCTGCTCGGCGCGGTCGATGCCGTGAGCGTGGTCACTCCGACGCCGAGTCATGCCGAGATCACCGGCGGGCTGCTGCGCGCGGGGGCGCACGTGCTGGTCGAGAAGCCGATCACCGAAACCGCGCAGCAGGCGCAACAGCTGATCGAGCTGGCGCGTGAGCAGCGCCGCGTGCTGCAGGTCGGGCACCTCGAGCGCTTCAATCCGGCCATCGTGGCCGCCGAGCCGCTGCTGTCGCGCGTGCGTTTCATCGAATGCACGCGGCTCGCGCCGTTCAGGGAGCGCGGCACCGAGGTCAACGTGGTGCTCGACCTGATGATCCACGACATCGACCTGGTGCAGATGATCGTCGGCAGCCCGCTGGCTTCGCTGGACGCGGTCGGCACGCCGGTGTTTTCCGGTGAAATCGACATCGCCAATGCACGGCTGCGCTTCCAGAACGGCTGCGTCGCCAACGTGACTGCGAGCCGCGTCAGCGTCAAGACCGAGCGCAAGCTGCGCGTGTTTCGCGACGATGTCTGTCCGTACCTGTCGATCGATCTGCACCAGAAAATCCTGACCGTGATTCGCAAACGCAGCTCCCCGGCCACCGAGGGCGAGCTGCCGGTGCAGATCGAGGAGCAGTCGTTCGCGCAGGGCGATGCACTGCTGGCGGAGATCCAGGCTTTCCTGGCCGCGGTGCGCGGGGAGCGGGCGGTCGTGGTCAGCGGCGAGGACGGACTGCGCGCGCTGCGCACCGCGATTGCCATCACCGAGAGCGTCGGCGCCAACGCGGCGGAGGCAGCGCATGCCTGATGCGGCACGCCGCGTGACGGTTGCGGCAACGCAGTTCGCCTGCAGCTGGGATCTGCCTGCCAACCTCGACCGCGCCGAGCAGCTGGTGCGCCAGGCGCACGCGCGCGGCGCGCAGGTGATCCTGCTGCAGGAGCTGTTCGCCACGCCCTACTTCTGCATCGAGCAGGACAGCGCCTATTTCAAGCTGGCCCAGTCGGCCGCCGACAGCCCCATCCTGCGGCGTTTCGGCGCGCTGGCCGCGGAGCTCGGCGTGGTGCTGCCGATCAGCTTCTTCGAGCACGCCGGCAACGCCTATTTCAACTCGCTGGCGATGTTCGACGCCGACGGCCGCCAGCTCGGCATCTACCGCAAATCGCACATTCCGAACGGCCCCGGCTACCAGGAAAAATACTATTTCAGTCCGGGCGACACCGGCTTCCGCGTCTGGCAGACGCGCTACGGCACGCTCGGGGTCGGGATCTGCTGGGATCAGTGGTTTCCGGAGAGCGCGCGCGTCATGGCGCTGCTCGGTGCCGAGCTGCTGCTCTATCCCACGGCGATCGGCAGCGAGCCGCCGCCGGCGCCGCCGATCGATTCGCGGCTGCACTGGCAGCGCACGCAGCAGGGACACGCGGCCGCGAATCTCATGCCGCTGGTGGCGAGCAACCGCATCGGCACCGAGCATTCGCGGCAGAGCCCGCAGTCGCTGCACATCCGCTTCTACGGCTCATCGTTCATCACCGACGGCACCGGCGGCCTCCTCGCCGAGGCGGATCAGGTGAGCCAGATGCTCATCACGGCAAGCTTCGATCTCGATGCGCTGCGGGACGCGCGCGACAGCTGGTTCGTGTTTCGCGACCGCCGACCCGAGCTGTATGTGCCGCTGGAGAGCTTCAGCGGTCGACCGCCATGCGAATAAGTTCAATAGTGATCTATTTGCGGTGCGAACAGTAATGAAAATATACTGATGCACCGACGCTGAACGTCCCGGAGAAGCGACCGCATGGAACAGGCTGGCAGCAATGCGGCGCGCGCTCGCGCCAAGCGGACGACGGGACATGCCCGCGAGCGCGCTGCGGGCGCCAAGGTCGACCTTGGAATCCTGCCGCGCATGCTGGGCTACAACCTGCGCCGCGCGCATCAGGCCGCCTGGCGGACTTATGTCAGCTTCATAGGCGAGAGCAAGATCCGACCGGGCCTGTTCAGCCTGCTGATCCTGACGCGCTTCAACCCCGGGATCGCCCAGATCGAGCTCGGTACGCACTTGGGCGTGGACAAGGCCAGCATCGTGGCGTTGCTCGATCGGCTCGAGCGCGCGGGCCTGATCGAGCGCCGGCGCTCGACGCGCGACCGCCGCCGCCAGGGCATCTTCCTCACCGAGGCGGGCAGCGAGGAGCTCGAGGCGCTGATGCAGCAGGTGCGGCAGCTCGAGCGCCAGATGGCGAGCCGCTTCAGCAAGAGCGAGCTCGATCAGTTCCTGGGCTTCCTGCGACGCATGCACTCCTGAAGATCAGCCCTCCGCGGCCAGCCGCTGGCTCAGCGCCGCCGTCAGCGGCTTCATGAACCAGGCGCTCTCGGGTGTTGCCGCAATCGAGACGCCGTGGGCCTCGAGCGTCGCCGCCACCACTGGCCCGACGGCGGCCACGTGCGTGGCGCCGAGGGCCGCACGTACCCGCTCCGCGTCCGCCGCACCGAACAGCCGCTCCACCTGCGCCTTGCTGGTGAAAGCGACCGCGTCCACACGTCCGCCTTCGAGCTCCTTGAGCAGCTCCTCGATGGCCGGCGCGCCCGGCCCATCGGCGTAGCGGTAGGGGGCGACGACCGCTACGCGCGCCCCGGCGCCTTGCAGAAATTCGACCAGCGCGCGATTGGGATCGTCCCCATAAAGCTGCAGTCCGATGCGTCTTCCGGCGAGCGGCTGATCGCGCAGGCAGTCGATGATGCCGGCGGTGGTCGGTACGGCGGCGGCCAGATCGCTGGTCAGTCCGAGCTCGCGCAGCGCGCGAGCGGGTTTGGGGCCGCGCGTGATCTTGCGGACCGCGGCCAGGGCGGTCAGAAACTGCGGCCGCAGCGAGGCCTCGTGGCCGTCGATACAGCGCAGCAGACGCCGCAAGCCTTCTCCGGTCAGCAGGATCAGATCATCGCAACCGCCCGCGGCGAAGGCCCGCAGCCACTCGAGCACCGGCGCCGGGTCGGGCGCATCGACGATCTGCACCAGCGGGTAGCGCAGCACGCGGGCGCCGCGCCGCTCGAGCAGCGATGCGAATACGTCCAGTTCGCGCGTCTCGGCGATCGCGATCACTCGATCCGCGAGCGACTCCATGATCCTTCCTCCAGACGAATGTGCGATTGCACCACGAACGGGCAGAGGTGCAGCCGTCATGCCTGTTCATTCAGCCGCGCCGCCCTGCTACTGTACCGCAACGTCTGACTGCCAGAGCCTCGCAAACAGCATGCGCATCGCCTGGGACGAGTATCCCGCAGCAGCGAGCTTCGATGAGTTGATCGCGCCGGGCGGCGTGCCGCGGCCCGGCGCCAGCGCCTTGATCGAGTATCTGTCCGGGCTCGGTCCCCAGGAGCTGGTGACGCGACAGAAGGCCGCCGATGTCGCCATCCGCAGCATGGGAATCACCTTTACGGTCTATCACGAAGAGGGCGGCTCGATCGACCGCGCCTGGCCGCTCGATATCATTCCGCGCGTCATCGCGCTGGAGGAATGGCGGCGCATCGAGGCGGGGCTGCAGCAGCGCGCACGCGCGCTCAATCTCTTCATCGACGACATCTATCACGAGCAGCGGATCGTGCGCGATGGGGTCTTCCCGCGCCAGCACCTGGCCGATTCGGCCAACTTCCGCCAGCAATGCGTGGGCATCGATCCGCCGCAGGGCGTCTGGGCGCACGTCTGCGGCTCGGATCTGGTGCGCGGCGCGGACGGCACCATGTACGTGCTCGAGGACAATCTGCGCGTGCCCTCGGGCGTCTCGTACATGCTCGAGAACCGCCAGGTGGTCAAGCGGGTGTTTCCGGAGGTGTTCGATGCCGCCGGCATCATGCCGGTCGATGAGTACCCTTCGCAGCTCTACGACATGCTGCGCGCGCTCGCGCCGGCGCACGTGGAGCACCCCGAAGTGGTGGTACTGACGCCGGGCATCTACAACTCCGCCTATTTCGAGCACGCCTATCTCGCGCAGCAGATGGGCTGCGAGCTGGTAGAGGGCAGCGATCTGGCCGTCGGCGAGGACGATGTCGTGCACATGCGCACGATCGACGGCTGGCAGCGCGTGGATGTCATCTACCGGCGCATCGACGACCTGTTCCTGGACCCGGAGGTGTTTCGCGCCGACTCGGCCCTCGGTGTGCCGGGACTCATGCGCGCCTGGCGCGCCGGCAAGGTTGCGCTCGCCAACGCGCCCGGCGCGGGCGTCGCCGACGACAAGCTCGTGTATACGTTCGTGCCCGCGATGATCCACTACTACCTGGACCAGGATGCGATCCTGCCGAACGTGCCGTCCTATCTGTGCTGCGAGCCGGCACAGCGCGAGCACGTGCTCGCCAATCTTGCGACCCTGGTGGTGAAGCCCGCAAACGAGTCGGGCGGCTACGGCATGCTCATGGGTCCGAAGTCCAGCGCCGGCGAGCGCGCGCAGTTCGCGGAGCTGATTGCGCAAAACCCGCGCAACTACATTGCCCAGCCGGTCATCAGCCTGTCTACTACGCCGACGCTGGTGGACAGCGGCATCGAGCCGCGGCACCTGGATCTGCGGCCGTTCATTCTCTCTGGACGCACGGTGCAGGTGACCATGGGTGGGCTCACGCGCGTCGCGATGCGCAAGGGCTCGCTGGTGGTGAACTCCTCGCAGGGCGGGGGGAGCAAGGACACCTGGATCGTGGACACCTCGCTCGAACATGCTATCGCGCGTAGCTGACAATCTCTACTGGATGGCGCGCTATCTGGAGCGCACCGAGAATCTGGCGCGGCTGGTGGATGCGAGCGCGAGCCTGATGCTGGACCTGCCGCAGCGACTCAGTCCCGGCTGGCAGCCGCTGATCACGATCACCGGCAATCAACAGCAGTATGCCGAGTTCGCGCGCGGCGACTACAGCGAGAAGGCAGTGGTGAAATTCGTAGTTGCCGAGCCGAAGAATTCCGGCTCAATGCTGGTCTCGATCGCGCGCGCGCGGGAAATCGCGCGCACCGTGCGCGACATCCTGCCGCGCGCAGTCTGGGAGCAGATCAACGAGCTGCACCTGTATGTGGGCGAGCATGCGGTGGAAGCCGCCGGCAAGCGCACGCGTCACGGATTCCTCGAGCACGTGATCGAGTGCACACAACGGCTGACAGGAATGCTCGAGGGCATCGTCAGCGAAGGCGACGCACTGTCCTTCCTGACGCTGGGACGCAACATCGAGCGCGCCGACATGACCAGCCGCACGGTGGACGTGCGCTCGGCGGCGATGATGGCGGCCGCCAACCTCGAGGAGCTGCGGCCGTTCGAGTCGGTGCTGTGGATGAGCGTGCTGCGCTCGTTGTCCGGCTACCAGATGTACCGCCTGACGACGCGCGAGCGCGTGCACGGGGCCGGCGTGGTACGGTATCTGCTCGCCGATGAGCACTTTCCGCGCGCCTGCGTCTGCTGCCTGCGACGTGTTGGGGATGTGCTGCACCGGCTGCCCAACAGCGCGCCGCTGCTGCGGCGCGTGGCGCGCATGCGCCGCGCCATTCATCACACCCAATTCGAGACCCTGGGGCAGGGCGAGCTGCACGAGTTCATCGACCGCCTGCAGCTCTCCCTGGCGCGCACCAACGATGAGCTGGCGCGCGTCTACTTCGTGGGGCACAACGCGCCGTCCGCGACCGTCACGCCGATCCGAGTGGCATGAGCCGGCCGACGCTGGTGCTGATCCCGGGATTGATGTGCGATCAGGGCATCTGGTCGCCGCAGATCGATGCACTGCGCGCGCTCGGGATCGACTGCCGCGTGGCGCAGCACGGGCTCGCAGACTCGCTGATCGAGATGGCCCGCGCCGTACTCGCCGCGGTGCCGGGATCGCTCGCCGTCGCCGGTCATTCGATGGGGGGACGGGTGGCCCTGGAAGTCGCGCGCCTGGCCGGCCCGCGGCTGCACGGCGCGGCGCTGCTCGATACCGGCTATGCGCCGCTTGCACCCGGGGAGGCTGGCGAGCGCGAGACGCAAGGGCGCATGCGGCTGCTCGAGCAGGCGCGCGCCGAGGGCATCCGCGCGATGGCGCTGAGCTGGGTGCAGGGCATGGTGCATCCCTCGCGGCTTAAGGATCGGGCGTTGATCGAGAGCATCGTCGCGATGTTCGAGCGGCGCAGCGTGCCGGAATTCGCCGCGCAGATCCGCGCGCTGCTGCAGCGTCCGGACGCCACGTCCGTGCTGCCGCGCATCGCCTGCCCGACGCTGCTGCTCTGTGGCGAGCAGGATGGCTGGTCACCGCCGGCACAGCATCGTGCGATGGCGCAACTGATCCCCGGCAGCGAGTTCGTGAGCGTGCCCGACAGCGGCCACATGTCGCCGCTCGAGCAGCCCGCGGCCGTCAACGCCGCGCTGCACGCCTGGCTCGAGCGCGTGGATGGGTTCAGGACTTGAGCACGCTGATCACCCGCGCTTCCATGTTGCCCTTGAGGCCGAGCAGCGAGTAGTTGCGGCCAAGACCGGATTCCTTGATGCCGCCGAAGGGGATATCGGCTGCCGTGGCGCGGTGCTGGTTGATCCATACCGTTCCGGCCTCCAGCCGCAGCGCGATGGACTTGGCGCGCTCGATGTCACGGCTCCAGACCGAGGCCGCAAGGCCGAAGCGCGTGTCATTGGCGCGGGCGATCGCATCCTCGACATCGCTGAAGCGCTGCACCGGCAGCAACGGCCCGAACTGCTCCTCGACTATCAGCCGCGCATCCTCGGGCAGTCCGGTGACGATGGTCGGGCGCACGAAGTAGCCGGCGCGCTCGGGCAGCTCACCGCCGGCGAGGATGTGGCCACCGCGGCGGCGACTGTCCTCGAGGATGCCGAGCACGCGCTCGTACTGCATGCGGTTCTGGATCGGTCCGAACTGCGTGCCCGCATCCAGCCCATCGCCGATGCTGGCCTTGCGGGCCTGGCGCGCGAGCGACTCGCACAGCGCATCGTAGATGCGCTCGTGCGCGTAGATGCGTTTGATCGCCATGCACACCTGGCCGCTGTTGACGAACGCGGCGAAGAACAGCTTCGGCGCGATCGCTTCCGGATCGACATCCTCGAGCACGATGGCCGCATCATTGCCGCCGAGCTCGAGCGTGACGCGCTTGAGAGTCGCCGCGGCGCTGGCCATGACCTTCTTGCCGCTGGCGACCGAGCCGGTGAAGGAGATCTTGTCGATGCCGGGGTGCTCGCTCATCCATTGCCCGCACTCATCGCCGCCGGCGAGCACGTTCACCACGCCCGGGGGGACGATCTCGCGCAGCAGCTCGCCCAGCTTGAGCGTCGACAGCGGCGTGTACGGGGAGGGCTTGAGCACCACCGTATTGCCGGTGTAGAGGGCCATCGTCAGCGGTCCGGCGGCCAGATTGATCGGTGCATTCCAGGGAGTGATGATGCCGACGACGCCGAGCGGCAGGTAATGCAGCTCGATGTGCCGCTGCGCATCGTCGATGAGCACTTCACGCTCGATCGAGATCGCGGCCATGCCGCTGGATAGGCTGGCCGCGCGTGCGATTTCCTCGCGCGCCTGCGACAGCGGCTTGCCCTGCTCGCGCGTCAGCAGCTCGGCGAGGCTCTCCTGCTGCGCGCGAAGTGCGGCGCAGAAGCGCTCGATGGCGGCGCGGCGCTGCTCGTAGCCGGCGGCGCGCCAGCCCGGGAAAGCGCGCCGCGCGGCCGCGACCGCCCGGTCCAGTTCGGCGCGCGTGGCGCGCGGGGCACGCGCAAACACCGCGCCGGTCGCGGGATTGATCACATCGAGCGCCGGTGTGCCGCCGACCAGCTCGCCATCGATCAACTGCCGGAAATCGGTGCGCAACGGTGCGACTTCCTCCGCGCGAGTTGCAGCCATGCAAGCTCCTCGAGTCATTGTTTACCGATAGGGGGGCCGCTAACATAGCACCGATGAGCCCAGGCCTAGCACCAACCTGTAAAGCTCCCGATCCCAACACGCGCACGCCCAGCTACCGGCCACCGGCCGGCGCCTGTGATGCGCACTGTCATATCTTCGGGCCCGGCGATCGCTACCCGTACGCGCCCGAGCGCAGCTACACCCCGCCGGATGCGCCGCTGTCGCGCTTCAAGGAGCTGCAGGCGACGCTCGGACTGACGCGCGCGGTGCTGGTCAATGCGAGCTGCCATGGGCGCGACAACACGGTGATCGTCGATGCGATCGCACAGAGCGGCGGGTGCTACCGCGGCGTGGCCAATGCGGATGACAGCTTCACCGAGCGCGACTTCGAGACGCTGCACGCGCAGGGTTTCCGCGGCGTGCGCTTCAATTTCGTCAAGCATCTCGGCGGCGTGCCGGACCTGGGTGAATTCGAGCGGGTGCTCGCGCGCATCCGGCCGCTGGGCTGGCACGTCGACCTGCACTTCGACGCGGCGGATCTGCTGCAGTTCGAGCCGATGCTCACGGCGCTGCCGCTGCCCTTCATCATCGATCACATGGGGCGCGTGCCGACCGCGCAGGGGCTGGAGCAGCCGCCGTTCAGGCAGCTGCTGAGGCTGGCGCGCAATCTTCCCAATTGCTGGGTCAAGATCAGCGGCTCGGAGCGCATCTCCAGCGCCGGCCCGCCGTTCACCGATGCCGTCCCGTTTGCACAGGCGCTGATCGCAGCCGCGCCGGAGCGCATCCTCTGGGGCACGGACTGGCCGCATCCGAACATCGCGCGGCACATGCCCAACGACGGCGATCTGATCGACCTGATTCCGCTGATGATGCCCGATGTGGCCGCGCAGCGGCGCATACTGGTCGACAACCCGCGTCGTCTCTACCAGTTCACCGCCTGAGCGCGAGCCGTCATGGAACGACCCAACGACTACGATGACATCCCCGGCACGACCGTGTTCGACGCCGAGCGCTCGCGCCGCGGCTATCACCTGAACATGTTCTGCATGTCGCTGATGAAGCCGGAGAACCGCGCGGCCTTCAAGGCCGACGAGGCCTCCTTCCTGCAGCGTTTTCCGATGACCCCGGAACAGCGCGAGGCGGTACTGCGGCGGGACTGGAACCGCATGATCGAGCTCGGCGGCAACATCTACTTTCTGGCCAAGCTGTTCTCGACCGACGGCAAGTCGTTCCAGTATGCCGCCGCGCAGATGACCGGCCTGTCCCAGGAGCAGTACGCGCAGATGATGCTGGCGGGCGGCCGCACGCCGGATGGCAATCGCAGCAAATCGGAATGGAAGGACCGTGGCTAGAATCTACGCCGGACTGACGACCTCGCACGTGCCGGCGATCGGCGCCGCCATCGATCTGGGCAAGACCCGGGAGCCCTACTGGCGGCCGGTATTCGAGGGCTACGAGTTCACCAAGCACTGGGTGTCGCAGCAGCCGCCCGATGTGGTGATCCTGGTCTACAACGATCACGCCTCGGCGTTCTCGCTCGAGATCATCCCGACGTTCGCGCTCGGCTGCGCAGAGCGCTTCGAGCCGGCCGACGAGGGCTGGGGGCCGCGGCCGGTGCCGGCGGTGCTGGGCCATTCCGAGCTCGCCGCGCACATCGCGCAGTCGGTCATTCTCGATGAGTTCGACCTGACGATCGTCAACAAGATGGATGTCGATCACGGACTGACCGTGCCGCTGTCGCTGGTGTTCGGCCAGCCCGCTGAATGGCCCTGCCGCGTGATCCCGCTGCCGGTCAACGTGGTGCAGTACCCGCCGCCGACCGGAAACCGCTGCTTCAACCTCGGCCGCGCCATCGCACGGGCGGTCGACTCCTATCCCGAGGACCTGCGCGTGATGGTCTGGGGAACGGGTGGCATGTCGCACCAGCTGCAGGGCAAGCGCGCCGGTTTGATCAACCAGAAGTTCGACCAACATTTCCTCGACACCATCGGGCCGGATCCGCAGGCGCTGACGCACATCTCGCACCTGGAGTACCTGCGCGAGTCGGGCTCGGAAGGCATCGAGCTGGTCATGTGGCTCATCATGCGCGGCGCGCTGCACGAGCACGTGCGCGTGTTGCATCGCTTCTATCACGTGCCGGCCTCCAACACCGCGGTCGGCCACCTGCTGCTCGACAACACGGTGTGAACCCGGAGTGCCGACGATGAAAGTCATTCTTGCCGGCGCGGGCGCGTTCGGCATCAAGCACCTCGAGGCGATGTCGCGAATCGAGGGCGTCGAGGTCGTCTCGCTGGTCGGCCGCGATGTGAAGAGCACCACCGAAGTCGCGCAGCAGTGGAAGATCCCGCACGTCACGACCAATCTGGCCGAGAGCCTGTCGCAGCCGGGGGTCGAGGCGGCGCTGCTGGCCACGCCGACGCAGTTGCACGCGGCGCAGGCCATCCAATGCCTGCGCGCGGGCAAGCACGTCATGATCGAGATACCGATCGCCGACTCCCTGGCCGATGCGCAGAGCGTCGTGCAGGCGCAGCGCGAGACCGGGCTGGTCGCCATGGGCGGTCACACGCGCCGCTTCAATCCGAGCCACCAGTGGATCCACAAGCGCATCCGCGCCGGGGAGCTCAAGGTGCTGCAGATGGACGTGCAGACCTACTTCTTCCGGCGCAGCAACATGAACGCGCTCGGCAAGCCGCGCAGCTGGACCGATCATCTGCTCTGGCACCACGCCTGCCATACCGTCGACCTGTTTCAGTACCAGACGGGCCAGACCGTCTCCGAGTGCTTCGCGCTGCAGGGACCGAAGAGCCCGACGCTGGGTATCGCAATGGACATGAGCGTCGGCATGCAGGTCCCGGCCGGGGCACTCTGTACGCTGTCGCTGTCGTTCAACAATGACGGGCCACTCGGAACGTTCTTTCGCTACATCTGCGACAACGGTACCTACATCTGCCGCTACGACGATCTGTTCGACGGCAAGAACAACCAGATCGACGTGTCGAAGGTCGATGTGTCGATGAACGGCATCGAGCTGCAGGATCGCGAATTCTTTGCGGCGATTCGCGAGCGGCGCGAGCCCAATGCCAGCGTGGCGCAATGCCTGCCGGCCATGCAGACCCTCGATCGGCTCGAGCGCCAGCTCGATGGCGCCGCATGATCGTCGACTGCCACGGCCATTACACGACCGCGCCGTCCGCGCTGCAGGTGTTTCGCGATGCGCAGCTCGCGGCGCTCAAGGGTCCCGCGGCCGGCGCGGCACTGGCGGATCCGCGCATCAGCGATGATGAAATCCGCGACAGCCTGGAGAAGGCCCAGCTCAAGCTGCAGCGCGAGCGTGGCACCGATGTGACGATATTCTCGCCGCGCGCGTCGGCCATGGGGCATCACCTGGGCGACGAGGCCACCAGCAGGCGCTGGACGCAGCTGTGCAACGATCTGATCCACCGGGTCTGCGGCCTCTATCCGCGCAATTTCGTGGGCGTGTGCCAGCTGCCGCAATCGCCCGGGGTCGCTCCGGCCAACAGCGCCGCCGAGCTCGAGCGCTGCGTGCGCGAGCTCGGATTCATTGGCTGCAATCTCAATCCCGACCCCTCGGGGGGCCACTGGAACTCCCCGCCGCTGACCGATCGGCACTGGTATCCGTTGTACGAGAAGATGGTCGAGCTCGACGTGCCGGCGATGGTGCACGTCAGCGCCTCCTGTAATCCGAATTTTCACGCCACCGGGGCCCACTATCTGAATGCCGACACCACGGCGTTCATGCAGTTCCTGACCTCGGACCTGTTCAGGGATTTTCCCACGCTGCGATTCATCATTCCGCACGGCGGCGGGGCGGTGCCGTTTCACTGGGGGCGATTCCGCGGTCTGGCGCAGGATCTGAAGCGGCCGCCGCTCGAGGAGCTGCTGCTGAAGAACGTGTACTTCGACACCTGCGTCTATCACTTTCCCGGCATCGAGCTGCTCTGCAAGGTGATACCGCTCGACAACATCCTCTTCGGCTCGGAGATGGTCGGAGCGGTGCGCGGCATCGACCCGCGCACCGGCCACTACTACGACGACACCAAGCGCTACGTCGACGCGCTGCCGCTCAGCGGGGCTGACCGCGAACGGCTGTTCCTGCTCAACGCGCAGCGCGTCTACCCGCGCCTGCGGGCCCGGCTCGCCGCCGCGTACGGCTGATGAGCCGGGAGCGTCCGTTCGCGCTCGGAACGTTCTGCGTGGCCGGCTCGCCGCCATTCGCTGGCCTGGTGCTCGGCGAGCGCGTGCTGGCGCTGCACGCGCTGCGGGAGTTGGCACAGAAGCTCGGTCAGACTCTCACGGGCAGCTCGATGCTCGAGCTGCTCGAGCAGTGGCCGCGCAACCTCGAGACACTGCGCGCGCTGGTGGCAGTGCTCGATGCGCCCGAGCACGCGGCCATCGCGGCGCGCGCGCTGCCGGTGGGCCGGCTGCGCACGCTCGCGCCGCTGCAGCCGCGGCAGATTCTCTGCGCGGGGGCGAACTATCGCCAGCACGTCATCGATCTGATCCTCGATCAGCCCGTGTCGGTCGATCCGAACCTGCCGCGTGAGCAGCGACGGCGCCACGCCGAGGCGCTGATGGACCATCGCGCGGCACATGGCAAGCCCTTCATGTTCCCCAAGATCGCCTCGTGCGTGGTCGGACCTGAGGACGATGTCGTGCTGCCCTTCGACATGCAGCAGCCGGATTGGGAGCTCGAGCTCGCCGTGGTCATCGGCCGTCCCGCGCGCCGCGTGCCGGCGGCGCACGCACTCGACTATGTCGCAGGCTATACGATTGGCAACGATCTGACCGGGCGCGAGATGCTCGCCCGTCCGGACATGCCCTCGATGGGCCACGACTGGCTCGCCGGCAAATGCGCGCCGACATTCCTGACGCTCGGGCCGCATCTGCTGCCGGCCTGCTTCGTCGCAGATCCCCAACGGCTGCAGATCACACTCAGGCTCAACGGACAGGTCATGCAGGATGAATCGACAGCCGACATGATCTTCCCGGTGGCGCGGCTGATCGAGTGGGCCTCCACGCACGTGCTGCTGCAGCCGGGGGACCTGCTGCTGACGGGATCCCCGTCGGGCAATGGCACGCACTATCAGCGCTTTCTCAAGCCCGGGGACCTGCTGCAGGGGGCCATCACGGGACTTGGCGAGCAGCGCAACCGCTGCGTCTGCGAGCAGGTCACGCCGGAGCAGGCGGGCGTGCGCTTCCAGCGCGTGGAGAAGTATCTCGGGCCGGCGAAGTCCGCGTAGCGTCAGTCGAGGGCCTTGAGGGCGGCCCTGGCGATCGCGAGGTCCTCCCCGCCGCTGACGCCGACCGCGCCGATGGTGCGGCCGTTGAGCACCAGCGGAACGCCGCCGGGCATGGCAACGAAGTCGGGCATGCTGGTCAGCGCCACGGCCATCTCCGGCGGCGGCGTGGCCGTCAGGCGTCGTGAGCGCGCGGCGCCACGGGCCTTGATGATCGCGTATTGCACCGAGTGTGCGGTCGAGTCATCCATGCGGATGAACGCCACGAGTTCGCCATGCGTGTCCACCACGGCCACAGCGTTGACGCTCGATCCGAGTCGTGCCGCCTCCGCGCGGGCCGCCGCGATGACCTTCTCCGCCTGCGCCAGCGAGATCGGCATGCCGTAGGGCGGCGCCGCGGATTTTTCCCCCGGCAACTCGCCCGCGGCGGGCGCCTGCTGCGCCTGCGCGCCGATTGCCACGGCAGCGAGCAGCGTGCCGAGGAGCCAGCCGCGCCAGTGATCAGTCATCGATGTCGCTCTGCGTCTCATGCGCGCGAGTTCAACGATATTCGAGTCCGAGCGCCTTGAGCGGCTCGCGCATCTTGTAAATGTCCAGACCGAGCTCGCCCGCCGCAAGTCGCCGGCGCTTCTCGTCCTCGTTGGCGGCGCGCAGTCGCGCGGCCCGAACGACCGTGGGTACCTCGGCGCGGCTCACGACCACCACGCCGTCATCGTCGGCGATGATGGCATCGCCCGCCTCGATGCGCGCTCCCGCGCAGATGATCGGCACGTTCACGGCGCCGAGGCTGGCCTTGACCGTGCCCTGTGCGAATACCGCCTTGCTCCAGACCGGGAATTTCATTTCCGTCAGGCTGGCGATGTCGCGTACGCCCGCCTCGATCACCAGGCCCTTCACGCCGCGCGCGATCATGGAGGTCGCCAGCAGGTCGCCGAAGTAGCCGTCGGAGCAGGGCGAGCTCGGCGCCACGACCACGATGTCCCCAGGCTTACAGACTTCGATTGCAACGTGCAGCATCCAGTTGTCACCGGGCGGCACGAGCACGGTGACGGCGCTGCCGGCGACGGTCACCGGCCGGTAGATCGGCCGCATGTATTCGGCCAGCAGCCCGCTGCGCCCTGCCGCCTCGTGCACCGTGGCGACTCCGCATTCACCCAAGCTTGTGAGATCGGCCGGACTGCAACGCGCGATCTCACGGACGACGATGTGCTTGCTGATGGCTGTACTCCTCGTGGGACCCCGGAATTATATCGCCGCGCGCGGCCGTCCGCGCACGCGCGCCAGGGGCTTGCGTCCGAGGCGCGCGCCGTTGATGGCGCGCGGAGCGCGCGCGAGCTGCTCGGCCGTCGTTTTGAACAGCTCGCGCAGCCACGCCAGTCCGAGGTCCTGATCGCGATGGCGGTTCCATGCGGCGGCCTCGCGCAGGCCCGGTAAATCGAACGGCAACGGCAGGATCTTCAGCGGCATGTAGCTCGCATACAGCTGCGCGAGCCGGCTGTGCATGGTGGCAATACGTCTCGAGCCCACGACATATTGCGGCAGTACGCTGAACTCCCCGACGATCGCCTCCAGGCGTCGCTCGAGCCCCTCGCGCTGGAAGAACAGCTCATCGACCGCCGGCTGGCGCTGCGGGTGAGCGCCGGGGCGCGCGACCACGTGACCGAGCTCCAGGTACTGCGAGCGCGTGATGCGATCACCGACCAGCGGATTGCCCGCCCAGGCGACGCAGACGTAGTGCTCCTCGAACAACACCTCCGAGCGGATGCCGTGCGGCAGGAACTGCTCGGGCATCAGCAGCAGGTCGACATCACCGCTCTCGATGGCGCTGACCGAATTCAGTCCGAGCGGCAGCACCTCGAAGCTCAAGTGCGGCGCGATGCGCTCGGCGCGCGTCGTGAGCTCGGCCATGAGCACGGTGGACACGTAGTCGGACATCAGCAGCTTGAAGGTTCGCCGAGCCGTTGCCGGATCGAATATCGGCCGGCTCTCGAGCGTCGCCTCGGTGCGCAGCAGCAGCTCGCGCACCGGCTGCATGAGGCTGGCGCCGAGCGGCGTCGGCACCAGGTTGCGGCCGACCTGGCTCAGCAGAGGATCGTTGAAATAGTTGCGCAATCGTGCGAGCGCGCAGCTCATCGCGGGCTGGCTGAGGTTGACGCGCTTGCCGGCGCGCGTGGTGCTCTGCTCGGTCAGCAGCGCATCGAGCGCCACCAGCAGATTCATGTCGAAGTGGTTCAGTCGCACGAAAAGCCCCCCGCTCGGCGCGCCGATTCAATTGATGGCGTGAATGGACAGAATTTATATTAATTATTTCTACAAATATACTCATTCGCGTTACCCTTCCGCCCGAGAAATGCATCGTCGTTGTATGGCAGCAACAAGGGCCGCAGCGCGATGACCAGGGGCCCACCGGGCCTTTGTCTCGAGGGGGTAGGATGGATTCGATACGTTCGTCGACGATCGGCGTTGCCGCGGCCGTTGCATTTGCGCTTTACGGCCCGGCGGTATTCGGACAGACGGCCTCCGAGAACTCGGCCACCGAAGGCGGTGCGCTCGAAGAAGTGGTGATCACCGCGCAGAAGCGCACCGAAAAACTCGAGGATGTGCCGGTCTCGGCCCAAGTGGTCAGCGCCAGCGCGCTCGAAAATTCAAACGTCAGCGACGTGTCGGACCTCAACAAGCTGGTACCGTCGCTGAACATCAACGGCACGATCAGCGGCCGCGCCCCCATGGGCATTCGCGGCATCTCGAGCGTCTCGAACGAGCAGGCGGTCGGCGTTCCCTCGGGAGTTGCCATCATGGTCGACGGGGTGCCCGTGCCCTCCGACTCGGACATGGGCAACAACATCGAGGACGTGCAGAGCGTCGAGGTGCTCAAGGGCCCGCAGGCGACGCTCGGTGGCAGCACGGCCGCCGCCGGCATCGTCAACTACGTAACCTTCAATCCGACCGATACCTACCAGGGGGCGGGCAGCCTCACGGGCACCACCGACCATGAGTACCGCGCCACGGGTCATCTGTCCGGGCCGATCGCCGATGGCTGGGACTTC
>Ga0181526_10000904_pt1 | contig 30092 bp, 28 predicted proteins | sample PEATcosm2014_Bin_35_FD_119750 | JGI IMG/M metagenome (GOLD analysis project Ga0181526, IMG submission 119750) | Peatland microbial communities from MTU Mesocosm Facility, Houghton, MI, USA - PEATcosm2014_Bin06_30_metaG | ecosystem: Environmental > Terrestrial > Soil > Wetlands > Peat | place...
GGGGTGTCCACCTGCTCCGGCGTTAGCCCTGCCACGGCCTCGCGCAGTTGTGCCGGCGCCCGTTCGATTTGAGCAATGAACTGCTGCCTCTGTTCGTCTGTAATGGCTCCTCCCCATTGGAACTTTCCGATCGGGTATTGCAGGTCCATAGAACCAATCCTCCTTTGTCAAACCTCTCTTTCCTTCGCCTGACCAGACTCGATAGCGGCGCCATTATAGAGTAGACTAATCCTGGGACTGTTTAATGGTCAATCGCCGATTCGGCTTTTGCGTCTTCCATACCTTCCTGACACTCCTAGGTACGCTTCTAGCGCTACCGATGCTCATCGCCTCTCAGCAGGAAAACGTGATACACCGGCCCCTGCCCGATATCAAGCAGTTGCTGAATGACGTGCAGGAGAATCAAAAGCAACTCGAAAACCTGGTAGACCAGTACAGTTGCACGGAGGACGAGGAAGTGCGCGAGCTCGACAAAGACGGCGTAGTGAAGAAGACCATCGTGAAGGAATACATGGATTTTTACTTGGGCGGGCAGCTCGTGCGGCGGGAGGTAAAGAAGGATGGAAAGCCTCTAACTGACGACCAGCAGAAGAAGGAAGACAGCCGCATCGAAAAGCGTATCCGAGAGTATGACCAAAAGAAAGCAGCGGGAGGTGAGGACGCGACAAATAAGAAAGAGAAAATCGATGTCTCTACGTTCCTGAGGATATCGAACTTCACGCATCCACGTTGGGAAGAGTTCCGCCGGCAGGAAGTGATTGTCTTCGATTTTGCGCCCAATCCGGCCTACAAGCCGCGGAACAGAACGGAAGACCTTTTGCACAAGCTGGTGGGGACTCTGTGGGTGGACGACCAGGCTCGCCAGGTGGTGCGCTTGGAGGCCCACCTCAGCGACTCCTTCAAGCTTGCGGGGGGCTTCCTGGCTTCCATTCACAAGGGATCTTCGCTGGTGATGGAACAAGCCAGGACCAACGGCGAGGTTTGGCTGCCATCTTATGTTGACGCTCACTTCTCCGCTCGCCTGTTGCTTCTCGCGAGCGCACTCGGCGACTACGCCTCAAAGTTCAGCGATTATAAAAGGTTTCGTGTGGAGACTGTGACGGGAACGACGAAGAAGTGACTTTGGTGCGACGACTCCAGCTATGGGGTCGGCTTCTCCATCGGTCGGGCCTGACTTTTCCCTGTACTCCCGCAGCGCTCCCTCGTACCCGGGTACTCGCTGCCCTTGGCTTGAACCACCCGAACCTTCTCTCCTAAGACGCCTCGGTTCATCGTTGCGGATGGAGCAACAACCCAGTCGAGACTGGTCATCGTAACCCAGAACTCCTGACGGTCGACCGAAACGCAGTAGTAGACCACACCCGGCCGCTTCGAGACATTATCAACCCGAGCACCGGTAGCATTCGGGAAGACCAGCACCTGATAAGGCAAGGCGCGCCCCTGTCGCTTGTATCGGCTTCGCGGTTCAGAAATGCCGCTGCCGTGAAAAGCGGCATCTCCCTCGGCCAAGGCTTGAGCGAATTGAGACTCGTCTGACGGAAACGCACAGTGGTTCTCATACCAAAGGCGAAAACAGGATCCGACGCCGCCAAGGTAATTTTCGTCAGCCGACCTGCTCCACAGGAGAGGCAATACGTTCGGGATGGTCACCATTGCATACAGTCCCAATAAAATTGGGATTATGTAGAGAAGCCCATAGAAACTGCGCCGGAATGCCGAAAATAGCGTAAGGCCCAAACAGACCAAACCGACGCCGATGCAACCCAAGCCAACGCCCAGGTAGGGAAAATTGACGTAGTAGACAGCAGTGATGTGAATGCGGATCCAGCAGACAAGGAGATAGGCCCCGAACGCGAAGTAGGGTACCGACGCCAGCCCCACGAAAACCGAGAGCACGACCCGAATACCCTTCCGCAGTCGTGCTGAGGTGTCTGCATTCATGTTGATGAACGAATGCAACGCATCAATTCAGGAACTCACCCGTCGGTTGTCGCGATTCCGCTTGCTGACGCGCCGGAACACGACACCTTCTTTCGAAGGGGACGTTTCTCAAATGCCTTCGCACGGGCTCGGCGCGATGCAGCGATGCGGATTATACCATCATTCCAACCACCTCACCCGGCCCGCACCGGCTGATGAAACCGCCGGCTGCGGTCCACCCTCTCCGCCAAGGGGGAGAGGGCAGCAAACTCGATGGGGGGCGATTTTCGAATTTCGGTTCTATGCGTAGGCGTGCAGTCCCGGCAGCAGGTAGGTGACACCAAAGAAGGTGAACATCACGATGGCGAATCCGACGATCGCGAAGTAAGCGGAGCGGCGCCCGCGCCAGCCTCGCGTTAGCCGCATGTGCAGATAACCTGCATAAGTCAGCCATGTGATCAGCGCCCAATCTTCCTTGGGGTCCCAGCTCCAATAGGTTCCCCATGTCCGGTTCGCCCAGTAGGCGCCCGCGATGATCATGAGGGTTAGCAAAGGGAACGAAACGGCAACGGTCTTGTAGATCAGCGCGTCGAGCTTATCCCGCTGGGGCAGGGAATTGGCGATCGAATCGTATTTCCCGTTCAGCACCTCCCACGCCACGGAAGCAAACAGCCCGCAGACAATCCCCGCCAGCAGGAAGGGGCTGGCCGCCAGATGCACGCCGAAACTCTGCCCCACTTGCGGAACGAAGTAGGGTCCGGAGTTGACCTTCAGCAAAAGCAGCGCAAAAGCCAGGGCCTGCCCAAAGATCGAGGCCAGGAAAAGCCGCTTGGCCCAGTTTTCCCACTGGCCCGGCTTCTCGCCATATGAGCCGGCCAAGTTGAAGATCAGGGCTGCTGTCGCGAGCGCCAGCACAACTACAAACGGCCAACCCAGGGCCGAAACGGAAACCAGCAGCGGCTCCTTAGGAGCCACCATGACCTTCTCCTGAGCCGCAGCATCCCAAGCGGGGAGTAGAAAGGCAAAGCTGCTGTCGACCGAACTCAGGACGACCGCTCCGTAAATCGCTGCGATCAGTCCGGAAGTCCAACTGAGGAACACGCGCGCGCTGACCTTATCCTTGATGAGGAAAAGCAGCGCCAGTGCAAAAGAAATCGTAAAGCCCGCATAGCTCAACATCGCAAGGGTAACGTGAATCTGCAACCAGGTGCTCTGCAGCGCCGGAACCAGTGGCCGGATTTCCCCCGGCAGCACCTGCAGCAGAATTATCGCCAGGGTGGCGACGGGCAAAGTTATCGCGCCCAGAAACGGGATGTCGAACTTCCACTCCGCCACCTCGTGCAAGACCACCACGGCCCAGGCGAAGACCAGCACCATTTCGTAGATGCCCGAAAGCGGCGCGTGCCCGGCCGTGACCCAGCGCGCCGCGATGGCCACGGTGTGCAACAGAAGGCTGCCGCGGGTCAAGGCTTCGGCGCCCGCCTGCAGGTTCGATTGGCGAACGGCCAAAGAAGCGATATGCAGCGCCGTGGCTCCCAGATATCCAACCAAGGCGAGGTAGAGGAACTTCTCGCCGCCTGCCCACCCCTCGCGCCCGATCAGATGCGGAACCGAAACGGCTATCACCACCAGCACCGCCACGCTTACGCTCAGAAGGATCCAGCTTCCGGCGCTACTGCTGCGGTGGTCATCGACATAGGCGGTCAGAACTTTCGACATGCTTTATCTCCCGTGTCCGTTGTCCATGGTCAGTTGCCAGTGATCAATATCCGTCGACAGTCTTGGGTGTTGCACTAGACTCCAGAGCGGACACCACTCACGCTGCCTCCCACAACAGGCAGCGGGCAACTGGCAACGCTCTCTAGGCAGAAACCGCCTCCCTGACCTCAGCCTGGGATGCGCTAAGAGCGATCTCCAACTCTCCTGCCAATTGGTTAAAACGCCTCTCAAAGCTCTCTCGATACTTGCTGGGCTGTCCGCCCAGCAAGAGGGCAGGCTGCCCCTTTCGATCGCGACCTACGACGCCCCAGATGCGCACGTGCGACATATAGAGGGCCATCATCAGGCCCGCGGTCAGCAATAGGCATCCGCCCCAGATCAGGTTCTGGCCTGGCTGGCGCGCGACTTGCAACCCGGTCATGTACTCCATTTCCAGTTCCTGAAGCTGGAAGTTGATCCCGGATTGATTAGGCGGAGCCATTTGCGGAGCTTTGGGAAAGATCCACACTTCCGCCGGCTTCCCGCCTGGTGGCGTCACTGACAACTGGATGGCGGGGTTGCGAGGCTCGTCAGATCGTGACGATATCTGATTCCCGTTTAAGACGAAATCGGGTACGAACTCCGTCAACTCCACTGTCGCGCCGGAATCAGCCAGGCGAGCTGGTTTGCCGGGTTGCAGGCTGATCCGCTGCGCAGAGTGCTGGCTTGCATCCTTCCCGGCCCAACTGGCGTCGAAGACCAGCTTGTCAGGCGTGCCGGTTGGAGCGTAGCTCGCCTGGAAGAATCGCACTCCTTTAAACGTCAGCGGATCATTGACATAGATTGTCTTCCTGACGACCTCGCGGCCGCTTTCTTCGACGGCCAATTGACTCCAGTACTGCTTTGGCGAGCCGTCGCTATACCGTTCCATGCCCACGCCGTCGCACCGCAGAGTGAATCCCAGGTTATGAGCTGCGCCTGGGGTGGTCATGGCTTCTACGGACTCTGTCCGCGCCCCGGGAGTCAAGTTCACGAACCCTTTAAAACCCCAGAAGCCATCCATGATGGCACCCGCGAAAATAATCAGCAGGCTGGCGTGGACGATATAGGGCGCCAAACGGGCTGCACGGTGCTTCTCCACGTAAAGCGTGCCTTTCCCCAGACTCTTCGGCTTTGGCGGGTAACCCAGATCGCTGAGTTTTGACTTGGCGAGGGCAAGGGCCTCGGCAGGCGTATGGAAGCCCAGCGGTATTTCCTTCCGGAAAGGTAGTTGGCGCACATACCATTCGTCGGCCAGGATGTGCGGTCGCACGAACAATCTCCAGACTTGGGGAAAACGCTCCAGAGATGCGAGCGTGATATTGGCGCCCAGTAAGCCCAAGAGAAGAATGAACCACCAGGTGTGGAACACGTCGAACAAGCCCAAGGCATTTAAGAGCCGGACGGTCTGGGGAGCATAAACCTGCTCAATTTGCCCTTCTTGAGTCATGGGTCGCTGCAGGATCATAGTCCCGATAATGACTGCCGTTCCCAGTGACCCCAGTAAGACCAATCCGCATTCTAAAGAACTGAGGAACCTCAAAAGCTTGTCGAGCAATGTCTGTTGCTTTGCCACTATTTACTCCTGCTGAAAGCCCCTTCAATTCGCGGGTAGCCTGCCGCTGAGAACAAAGGAAAGGGCATTTGGGGTGCCAGTGAGGAAGAAAATGTCCTAATTCCCTAATCGATTGAAAATACATAAGGACTTCACGCGCAACTGCGAGGTTCCGGAGTCCTCCGTCGGCTATCCCTATGGAAACTTGGGGCAAAAGTCGCACGAGGATGCGTGAACAGACTCAATTTGTCACTTTTTTCGGAATCAGAAGACAGCGACGCCCAAATTCGTCAACAACTTCGGAAATCTTCCCGAGGGCATCAAAAATGCAGACAAAAAGGACAGTCACCGTTCTGGTGCTTATATTCGAGGAGGCGTTAATGAAGACCATTCCGATCAATCGCAGTGCAAACGAAATTGTTGTTAAAGAAATAACCTCAGCGTCCAGGACCGTCGCTGCCGCCGGTGAGGCCGTACCCGTGGAAATTCAGCCGACCTTTACGATCGCGTTCACGCTCGGCACTCGCATGAAGGATCTGCACGACACCATCATTCGCACTGTCCTTCAGCAGACAAGGGGCAATCGGCTGCGCGCAGCTCAATTGCTGCACATTAACCCGCGCACGATCCGTCGCAGGCTGGGCAAGAAGGAGACTTTCGGTCCCGTGATTCGCGCCGCATAAGACAGCTCCAAGCAATGGCCGCGGGAGGTTTCCACGAGGTGGAGCACTAATTCCCCGGTCCATGTGGCGAAGATCTTCGCGAGTGATCGCAGCTTGTGGAATTGGAAGCAAGGTTTGCGGCTTTGTCCGCATTGTCTTGTATTTAGCCCGCCTCTTCTCGACCCGTGAAGAGGAACCCTGCCAATTCATTGTACCTCCCGTGCGGGGCACGATTAACCCGCTGCTTGCGGGTGCAGGTTCGTCTGACCCGTGACTCGCGTCACCGGCATCGCCGGCTGCCTCCACACGCTTCGCATAGCTAGGGCATTCGCCCCTCCGGCGCGTGCGGCCAAAGAGGCGCACTCACCCTCTCGCCGTGCGTCTGTAGAGGAGGCCTGTCTCCAGGCAATAATGCCGGAGATGGGATGACAGACTGTCGTTCAAGCACCTCATTTCTACCACGCTGCAAACTGGGCTGGGATTGGCGCGCTACGTGCTCGCATTGAGGATGAGTCGCAAGGCACGTCCATCTCGCAGTTTTCGAAATTCGTTGGAGTCCAAGCTTACATGTTGAAACAGGCCACTGACCAAGGTTGGATTCAGGCGACACAAGATGGCCAGAATGCTCCCGTTGCGGAACTCGCGGGGCGAATACTCGTCCTCGATGACGACCCGCACTTTTTGAGGGTGTTGGCACGCATCCTTTCGGGTGAAAATTTCCTGGTTACCTCAGCGGCAGGGGCATGCGACGCAATGGAACTACTGAAAAGCGCGCAGTTTGACTTGGTCATCTCCGATCTCCGCATGCCGGAATGCGACGGCCTGAGTTTCCTTGAATCGCTCCGCCGGAGCGGAAACACCGTACCCGTCATCATCCTCACAGCCTATGGGGAAGTCGATACGTATCTGGAGGCCATGAACGCCGGGGCCACCGAGTATCTGAATAAGCCGATCCAATCGGATGAGCTGCTGAAAAGTGTGCACGCCTGCCTGCGCTCGGGGAAGAACCGGCGAAACAGGGCCTAGGGGCTGGCAAATCCGCGCATTTCGGCTTCTCTCATTTGTTCCGCGGCCCCACCCGTAACCATCAGCCGCCCGTCCCTTTTACCCAGTCCCCAGACCCTACTCCCTAGCCCCCAGTCCCTAGCTTTTCAGTTCGACGATCGTGGCGCCTGCGCCGCCTTCCTGAGGGGGAGCGAGGTAGAACTTCTCGACGTGCGGGTGTGACGCGAACATCTCGTGCAGGGTCCTGCGGAGGATGCCTTTGCCGAACCCGTGGATCACGCGCAGCCGAAAGTGCGCCGCCATGTAGGCTTCGTCAAGGAACTTGTCGACGCGCTCGCGGGCCACATCGGCCGTATCGCCGATAACGTTGAGTTCCGCCGGGGCCTCGTCGCCACGCCGCGCGGCCATGGCCGGCATCGCCGCGCCGGTTCCGCCGTGGACGATCCGCCGCACCTCGCTGCGCTCGAGGCGCATGTGCAAGTGCCCGACGGCAATCTCGACCTGTTCGTCGTCGGGAAAGGCCATGACCGTGCCGGGAGAGGATAGGTTGGCCACTCGCACCAGGTCGCCCACGGCCAGGGGCTTGTCCGCGGCGGGCTCTACGGTTGCCGGGGCGGCGCCGCCGATCGATTCCAGGACCTGCGTGTTCCACTCTTCCCGGACATCGCGCTTGAGCGCAGCCACCTTGCGTTCCAGGCCCTTCGAGGACTTGGGGCCTTTAGCGGCTTCGAGTTGGCGACGAAGCTGATCGATCATGTCCTCCCAACGCTTTTCGTTGGCGCGTAGCGTCTGTTCAAGCCGCGCATCCAGGTCTTTCAATTTCTGGCGGTGTTCCGCCTCTAGGTGTTTCTCCAGTTCTTGTTGCCGCGCCTCCTGGTCGGTCCGTTGCTGAGCCAACTCCCCCGTTTGCTTTTCGAGTTCCTCCCTCTGCTGGTGCAGACCCGCGATCAGGGCTGCCGCTTCCGCATCCGCCGGGTGCAGCAAGGTGCGCGCTTTTTCCACGATGCTGGTTTCGAGGCCCAGGCGTTGCGCAATGTCAAGCGCGCTGGATTTTCCCGGCAGCCCGCTCAACAGCCGGTAAGTGGGCTGGAGTGTCAACTCGTCGAACTCCATGGCCGCGTTGAGGGCTTCCGGCGTTTCCGCCGCATAGGCCTTGAGGCGCGAGTGGTGCGTGGTCACGAGCGTCATCGAGCCGCGCTCGCGAAAGTGCTCGAGAATGGCCACGGCCAGCGCCGCGCCTTCGTTCGGCTCCGTGCTGGTACCCAGCTCATCCATCAGCACCATGTCGTTTTGGCCAGCCACCTCGGCCATGCTCTGAATGTTCTGAACGTGCGCCGAAAACGTGCTCAGGTTGGCTTCGATGGACTGCTGGTCCCCGATATCCGCCAGCACACGCCGGAAAACCGGCAGCTTGAACTCGGCCGCCGGCACGGGGATGCCCGCCTGCGCCATCAGCACCGCGCTGCCCAGTGTTTTCAGGGCTACGGTCTTTCCGCCGGTGTTCGGCCCGCTGACGATCATCATGATCTTGGGCGGCTTGAGTTCGATGCTGAGCGGCATGGGACTTTTGCCCTGCGCCCGCAGCGTTTTCTCGAGCAGCGGATGCCGGGCATCTCTCAGCTCGAGCGCGCGCTCGGCGCCGAACTCGGGGATGCAGGCGTCGTACTGGCGGGCAAATTCCGCCTTGGCAAAGGCGAGGTCGAGTTCGCTCAAAATGTCGGTGGCCCGGGTCAAGTCGTCGCGCCGCTCCCGGAGCTTGCGGCTGAATTCACCCAGGACGCGTTGGATTTCGGCGAACTCGCGGTCCTGGAGTTCCACTAGTTCGTTGTTGAGGGGCAAAGTCTCCATGGGCTCGAGAAACACCGTTGCCCCGGACGAACTCGCTCCGTGCACCACGCCCTGCACGCGGCGCTTTTCCTCCGCCCGGACGGGAATGACGAAGCGGTCGTTGCGAAGCGTCACCACCGCGTCCTGAAGCACGCCCTCGCGGCTGAGGTGGCGCAGCATGCGCTCCAGCACGGCTTGCACTTCGACGCGCAGCCGCTCAATCGCGCGGCGAATCCGCGCCAGTTCGGGACTGGCGGAGGAATCCACCGAGCCGTCGGGATGGATCTTCCCTTCCAGCTCCGTAACCAGGTCTCGGAAGTCCGCCAGACTGCGCGCCCACTCGTCGAGGCGCGCCAATGGGCACTTGACGAATCGCCGCTGCGTCTCGAGCGCCGCGCGCGCCACCTCCGTCAGCGCCAAGATTTCGAGCGCCGCCAGCGCCGCGCCCTCGATGCGCAGCTTCTCGAGCAATGGCCGCGGGTCGCGCAAGCTGCCCAGGCCCGGACGCGGACTCTCCCGCAGATATTCGCGCGCTTCCTTCGCCTGCTCCAGCAGGCGGCGGATTGCGTCCAGGCGCGTGTGGGGCTCGACCGCATCGAGAATTGGCGCAGTCAGCGGCCCCGAAAGATACCCGCCCAGTAACTCCAATACGGCGGGGAATTCGAGTACATCTTGAGAGAATCGATCAGCAGTGTCGGTCATGCGAAATCATAAAGCAGAAATTAGAAATCAGAAAACCGCGAAGCGAAAATCGGAAAGCGGATCTGTCGTGAAAATGCCCTCTCCCCCTTGGGGGAGAGGGTGGACCGCGGCGGCGCTTTCATCAGACGCCGCGGGCCAGGTGAGGGGGCTGGCGCGAACACGCTTCGACGACGTAGCGGCGGGTTTGCCCCGCCATGCGTCTGTTGTTTTCATTCCCCGATGGCGGCATAAAGCCGCCTCTACACTCTCCTAGCCTCACCCCGTCACTCGGAAGCTCCGCTTCGTTGTGCGCGAAACGAGCGTTTTTTGCCGGTTTTGCGCTTTGATTCGCATCTTGCTGCGCACAAGAACTGTCAAATCTTAGATCTCAAATAAAGGCATGTCATTTGTTTTCAACTACTTAAATGCATCCGTTCCGTCATTCTCGAATAACCCATTTGTTTTCAACTACTTCTTAGTTTCGTTTCAATAGGCCTTATTTTTTTTCAACAACATACTGGCTTCGATCGTGCTATTTTTTGTTATTTGTCGACTCCCGTTCCCCGCGCGCGCCGGCTCCGAACCGCTTTCCCAATGGTGCCGTCGTGCCCGACGCTCGGCTACGCCAAAATGTCTTCAATATGACCATGATAATAGGCTATCATACCTTCATCGGCTTGTCAAGCGGAAAATGCGTGGCGTCTCAATTTGGCGTAACGATCTGCTACTATTACAGTCGAGAGGCGCCGATCTTCCTGCTTTGAGAATCTCTGTGCCGAAGGCACCTTGGAGTGCGGCGGCTTGACGCCGCCTTTCTTACGAGGTCAATACCTTGCTCTTGGCCTGCGGAACGGCCTCGGTTGGCTCGCTGGTCCGTACGAATATCGATACGGCAAGGCGGCGTCAAGCCGCCGCAGTCCAAGGCGCTTCGCGCATTTTCATGGGTTCCGGGTGCCGTGGGCGGCGGAGCGAAACGCGCTCGCCAAGGTTGCGGCGGAGATCAAGCATCAGCTTCAGCCGGCGAAGTCATGAGCAAACATGCATTTGAGAGTATTATGCAGAATGGAATGGGTGCCAGGAAGCTGTGAAATAATCGCCGGCGCGAGGGTAGCGGCGGGTTTACCCCGCCATATCTCCTGCGTTTTCAGAACCGCGATGGCGGGATAAACCCGCCGCTACGATTTTTTCACAGGTTCCAGGCACCCTTCATCCGTTCGCCCTAATCCCTCAAGGCGACAGTGCAGTTGTGGAGGGGCTTGAAAAGGAAATAGGGGATAAGGGAAGGAATATCAATGAGTGCGGGTGTATTGACTTGCGAGTTGTGCGGCGGCCAGGATGCAAGCCGTCGCCGGAAGCGTGACCAGTGTCCAAGCTGCTTGCGGATCAAGGAGATGTTCCTTGCCGGCGAGCGCTTAAGCAAGATTGGAAAACGGCTCGGCATGACTGCTCAAGAGGTGCACGATGTTGTCGAGCGATTGAAACTAAAGCAGCTGCTCACGGCTTGCCCCGTGTGTGGATGGCAGGGCAAGATGGCGGGCCACACGCCGAGCGTCTGCGCTCGCAAGTTGCTGATCAGGGGTCTGAGTGACTCTGGCATGCGGGCGAGCGAGATCGCGCGTAGGCTCGGCGTCTCCAGGAATCTGATCTCTTTGACGAGCCGACGCTTGAAGATCAAGTGTTCTACCGCTAGAACTGAGGGGTGTCAGGTATGTCCGGTATGTGGTTGGGGGGGAGTGCTGGCTTTCCACAACCTAGAACGTTGCGCAATTTACTTACGGCTCAGGCAGAAGAGCGAAGCTGGATTACCCTGGCCCGTGATTTTCCGCGAGCTTGATATCTCGAGTGGTACCCGCTTCCATGCCCGCCGGCGAACGGGGTTAACATCCTCCAAAACTCCTAAATGAACCAGCGAGACGCAGCCATGAGCAAACAGGCATTTGAGGGCATTATGCAGGGCCTGGAGGAAGCACTTGCCTATTCCCGTGGCGACAAGTCAGCCGCTGCTCGTGTCGTCAACATTGCTGTGAAACCGAGGATAGAGGGTACCTGGAACCGTTTGCCCCGAGCGACCGGGACGAAAAAGCCGCAGACCTGAACAGCAGGTCTGCGCCACCTCCTCGACCGATGGCGTTTTCAAATCTCTTGTCAACAGCCTCCGGTCGTGCGAAGATGCGGCTGGGTAATCCCACTAGCAACGATTTCACGGCTCGGCAAAGCCGCAACCCAAAACAGATTCTTCGCTTCGCTCAGAATGACGTGTCTTCCTGAGCGAAGAGAAAACAGCGAAGGAGGTCACAATGAGACGAGCTGCGTGGTTCGCGACCCTTGGTGTGATAGCCCTGGTGTCTCTTGCCTATGCCCAGGACAACCCCGCTGCCCACAGGCGCCTGACCAACCAGGACATCATTGCCATGGTGCAAATGGGCCTTTCCGAAGACGTCATCACCGCCAAGATTCGCGAGGCGGGCGCCAGTGATCCTGGCTCGCTGAGCTTCGATACCAGCGTCGATGGTCTAAAGGCGCTGAAGGAAGCGAAGGTCCCCGATGCAGTCATGAAGGTAATGATCAATCCCGGCGCCGCGCCGGTCGCCGTCGTGGCAGTCGCCGCGCCCATGACGATCGATCCCAATTTGCCGCCACCGGAGGTCGGCGTCTACTGGAAGGACGGGGCCAAATTCGTTCTCATTCAGGGCCAGGCGCTCACCAGCATGAAGGCGGGCGGCCGAGCGGGGAGCTTTTTTACCGACGGCCTGCGGAACCAGCATTGGGACTCCGTCCTAGAAGGGCCGACTTCCAGGAACGTCGTCAGGGACCGCCGCCCCACGTTCTATCTCTACGTACCGGACGGCGACGATTCGTCCGATTACGTTCTGATCAAACTGAACAAGAAAGGCAACCGCCGGGAGTTCCAGGTCGGATCGTTTGGCGGGATCTCGGGCGGCAAGTCGGGCGTCAAGCGGGATAAGGAAGTTCCCTTTAAAGCGGAGCACGTCGGAATCAGAACCTACAAGGTCGCGCTCGAAGCTGACCTTCCGGTGGGCGAGTATGGCTTTTTCATGGGCACGGGACAATCCAACACCATGTCTGGCGCCAGAGGAGGTAACCGATCGGGGGGCGCTGCGGGCGGCCGCATCTACGACTTCAGCATCCTCGAATGAGAGCGCCAAACAAACAGGTCCGCGCTACTCACCTGCTGCGACTAGTGGCCTGTCGCAGAGTAAACGTTACTAGCATGGCTGGCATCTAAGTAGTTATGCCAACCGATGATGTATTGCTCACTAAAGACCAGCGCGTCGAACTAAGCCAGATTGCCCAATCGCGTTCGCTCCCTTCCGGGTATGTGTTTCGAGCCCGACTGATTCTGCTGCTGGACGAGGGAGCATCGTACAACACCATCAAGCAGCAACTGCAGACCACGGCACCGACCATCAGTCGCTGGAAGGTACGCTTCCTTCGTTCGGGCATCGACGGACTGGATACTCGTCATCCCGGCCAGTCGGCTACGGTGCTCACACCCGCGTTGCGGGCCAAGATACTGTCGGCCACCCGCAGAAAGCCCCAGGACGGCTCGACACATTGGAGTTGCCGCAAGCTGGCAGCGGTCCTCGGGGTCAGTAAGGACGCGGTGCATCGGACCTGGAAGGAAGCGGGGCTGAAACCGCATCGGTTGCAGCGCTACATGGCGAGCGACGATCCCCACTTTGAGACCAAGGCCGCCGATATTATCGGACTGTACCTGAACCCGCCTCGGCACGCGGCGGTGTTCTGCGTGGATGAAAAGACAGCGATTCAGGCCCTGGACCGGCTGGACCCGGTTCTGCCGCTTTCTCCCGGACGAGCGGAACGCCACGGTTTCGAGTACTTCCGCCACGGAACCCTCTCCTTGTATGCTGCCCTGGACACCGCCACCGGCCGGGTGCAGGGCAAAACCACGGCTCGCCACACCAGCCGCGAATTCATCGCCTTCCTCCGGGAAGTCGTCGCGCGGTGCCCCGGCAATCAGCAGATTCACATCATCCTGGACAACCTCTCCGCTCACAAAACCACTCTGGTACAAGAGTTCCTGCAGCAGAATCCACGGGTTCACTTTCACTTCCTCCCTACCTATTCGTCCTGGCTGAACCAAGTCGAACTCTGGTTCGCCAAGATCGAACGGGAGGTGATTGCCCGCGGCATTTTCACCTCGGTCTCCGATCTCGCCCGCAAGTTGCGCCGCTACATCAACGCCTATTCTGCCAACGCCCGCCCCTTTCGATGGAAGTACTCAGATCCCACTCGCCGCATCCACAGTAACGAATTCACTGCGACAGGCCACTAGTTCTTGCTGACGAAATTCCGCGTCATAATGCTGAGCGGCGGGAAGGGGCTTCAGCCCGGCCACGGAAAACGGCTAGTCATTGGGGGCTTTAGCCCCTGAAGGAACGTGGCTTCAGGGCCTAAAGGCCCAACTCGTTGGGCTCCCGGAGGCGGCGGGGCTGAAGCCCTGCCCTTCCAAAGCGCCACGTTATCACGGCGACTTCCGTCATTAAGTACTAGCTTTCGAGCAGGATCTTCATAACTTCTCCGTCTACTTCGGGAGCCTTGCAGGTGGAGACGGCGAAATCGTAGAGGGTGTTCACTGTCCCAACGGTATCCTGCGGCACGCCAACGGCGTCGAACGGGTTCGACTTGAGCAAGTTTTGCCAGTCGGTGGGGGCTACTGAGCTAGACATGCCGCTGACAGTGTAGGATGTGACCGTGAGTGAGATGTTGACAACGATGTCGAGAGCCTGCGAAGCAATGAGCGTGCCCTTGGCGAGGCCCTCCGTCTCAAGGGTCTTCAAAATGGGTTTCAGCGTCTCGATTTTTTTCCCGCCGCTTTCGGCCCGCGTGTACAACTCGTCGATGGCTATCCATTTCGCCATGCTGGGGATATAGAACCCCTTGGTCAGGAGCTTTTTCACTTCTTTCTCCGCCTTCTTGAGCGCTTTGTTGAAGTTATCATCCTGCCGGTCGAGTTCGCGCGCGGCAGGTTTTACCATGGCATAGAACCCCGGATCGTCACTCCTCAGCGCCTCGTTTTCCTTCAACTTGGCATCCAGTTGATCCGTTTTCTCGAGCAGTTCGGCCAACTGACCGGAAAGATCGTGAGCCTGAAAGCTCAGGTTGGCGAGCTTGTTTTCCCACAGGTCGACTTCGCCCATAATATCCTTGACGGAGGTGAGAGTTTTCTTTGCCGGATACTTCAGAATCGAGTTGAGGAAGAAGTTTGACGCGAGTTCCTTCGCCGTGTTGCTGGCCTTGCTGGGCGCCCTGGCGCCGCCTTTCTTGTAGCCGGCCGTGTCAGCCTGAGCCAGGGTTTCGAATCGCTCCTTTTCGGTGCCTCCCTTCTGATCCGTGAGTCCGTAGGATTTGGCGACAAAGGCCAGGCCATAGATAACGTTTCTCTGGCAGGCCTCGGCCTCCTTCGCGCAGTCGATGATGAACTTCACCATGGTCATTATCGATCGGTACAGCCCGACAACGGCCAGCGGCAGGCTGGCGCCGGCGGTTGCGAAAGCAACGCCCGCGGTGGAGGCTACGGCAGTGCCCAGTGCCGCCGTATTGAGCACCGCTTGCTTGGCTACCTTAAAGCGGTAGTGTGAGTACTTCTGTTGCTGGGCGGCAAGTTCGGCAATTTTCTTCGGTATCTCTTTTTCGCACTCGTCACAGATATTCTCCAGGCCCTGTTTGATCGCGTTCCGTAGCTCCTTCATTCTCAAATTGAATTGGGAAAGCTGTGAGTACCGGTCCCAGCCCCGGTCGATTCTATCGAGGACCGGGAACAGCCGGATCCCACAGAATTTGACAACTTCGGCTTTAAATAAATCGTGCAAAACACCCTGCAGCAGCGGATCTTTATTCACCAATTCCCACTGCTCGTCGGGCACCTCAACCTCCATCTTGATAGCTATCTTGGGAACCAACAGGTTTTTGAAGGGAGTTCTCTCAAATCCCCTGGCCTCTTTCAGGGCTTTTAGCAGTGTCCAATCTAAGACGGTGATCTTTTTCATGGCACATCCCTCCCGGAAATGGCAGAATCAACCTCGCGCTTTCGGAAGTTGGTGCCGCCCTGTATTATTGTCGTATTAGCCCGGTAGTACTATATCACGCCATGGCCGGCTGGGGTATCGAAGCTCAGACCTGTTTTCCAAGGTCCGCTGCTTTTGGGGGGCCCTTGCGCGCCGGGACGACACGGGGTAAATTACGGCCATGCCGCGCCTGCGGCAGGCTCGGCGGAGGGAAAGGCTACCTGGAAGCTGTGAAAAAATCGTAGCGGCGGGTTTATCCCGCCATCGCGGTTCTGAAAACGCTGGAGATATGGCGGGGTAAACCCGCCGCTACCTCTCGGCCGGAGATTCTTTCACAGCTTCCTGATACCCTTCACCCTTTTCCCTCGACGGGGAAGTGCAGATGGGGAGGGGCTAGAAAAGGAATAGCGGGTAAGGGAAGGAACTTCAATGAGTGCGGGTGTATCGACTTGCGAAGTGTGCGGCGACTGGCAGGATGCAAGCCGTCGCCGGAGGCCAGGCCATTGTCCACGCTGCTTGCGGATTAAGGAGATGTTCCTTGCCGGCGAGCGCTTAGGCAAGATCGGAAAACGGTTCGGCATGACTGTTGTCGCGGTGCAGTACGTGGTCAGGCGAATGGAATTGAAGCGGCGACCTGCGACTTGCCCCGTGTGTGGATGGCAGGGCAGGATCGAGAAACACACGCCAAGCGTGTGCGCACGCAAGTTGCTGCTCAGGACTTTGAGTCAGGCTGGCATGCCGGCGAGCGAGATCGCGCGTAGGCTCGGCGTCTCCAGGAATCTGGTCTTCTTGACGACCCGCCGCATGGGGATCAAATGCTCTCCCTTTAAGGCTGAGATTTGTCCGGTATGTGGGTGGCGGGGAGTGATGTCTTACCACGGCCCAGAACGTTGCGCATATTTCTTACGGGTCAGGCAGATGCGCGCATCTGGCTTCCGCCGGCGCGAGATTGTGCGTGAGCTTGGTGTCTCGCGCGCTACAGTCTTCGCCAACCTCAAGCGAATGGGGTTAACGGCCCGCAAGACTCCCAAGTGAACCAGCGAGGCGCAGTCGCCGCGATAAAACGAGTCGTGACGAAAGCGCCACCCGTGCCACCCGCGTTCGCCAGACAGTGGTGTACAACTAGATTTCTGTCGCCACACAACTTCCGGGGGTGTAGGATGCTCACCGGCGCGCGAGGTTCCAGGCGCGGGTTCACGTGTCGAGCATTCAGGAGAACCTTATGGATACATTCTTCCGAAGCTGGGATCTTCTAGGGCGCAGTTTCGCGATCCTGAAGTCGGACAAAGAACTTCTCTGGCTGCCGGTCATGTCGGCGCTCTACTGTCTGGCAGCGACCTTAATAATTTGCAGCGCAGCCGCGATCACAGTAGTGCTTCCAGCAATGCCACTGCATGATATCGCCCAGAAAAAAGTGCTGGGCCAACAGTTGCTGCCCTTCTTCTTTCTCTTTTACTTCGTCACGTACGGGGTTGGGATCTACTTCAATGTGGCGCTCGTCAGCATCGCGTCGGATCGACTCGCCGGCGGCCATGCAGTCCTGAATGATGGCTTGCAGACGGCGTGGAAGCGCAAGTGGAGCATCCTTCAGTGGGCGCTGCTGGCCGCGACCGTGGGGGTGCTCCTGCAATCGCTCGAGCGCCGCCTGGGTTTTCTGGGTCGCATTGTTACCAGCATCACCGGCTACGTCTGGACGCTCGCCAGCTTCTTCGTCGTTCCTATTCTCGCCGCCGAGGACATGGGACCCGCCGAAGCGCTTAGCGAATCGGCGGAGATATTTCGCAAGACGTGGGGCGAAGAGCTTGCGGGTAGCTTCAACTTCGGACTGATCTCTGTTGTGCTGGCATTGCCGGGAATCCTTCTTCCCGTGCTGGGGGCGCGGCTGGGGATGGGGCAGACAGGAATGCTTGCCGGCGTCGCTTTGATGCTGATTTACTGGATGCTTCTCGCCCTTGTCTGCTCAGCCGCTCGGGGGATATTTGTCGCGGCGCTCTATCGCTACGCCACAACGCAGCAGGTCTCGGACGGGTTTCACCGCAATGATCTCTCGGGCGCATGGCAGCGGAAAACGCTGTGACCCACCCGCGTTTCTCATGACGGCGTCCAAGTCCCGCCGTTGACTTGACCATCATGCCCGCCGACCGAGTCGGGCGCGGTATCCTGCGAAAGCAGGAAGGCGGCGACCAGTCCGTCCGGTGGGATGACCTCCGTAAAGACCATTTGTACCTCGGCCGCAGTCAGGGCCCGATTCCAAAACCGTACTTCGCGGATTGCGCCGAGGAAGAAGCTGTTGAAATCGCGCGTGGCGATCCGCACCGGCGCCGTGCCATGCACAGGAACGATGTTTTCCTTCGACCACGGCTGTTGGTCCTCCTGTGCGCCGTTCTTGTAAATAAGGGTGGCCTGCTGCCCGCCATCCGCCACGCCCACCACGTTAATCCACTCGCCCACCGTCACCGGACCCGGAAAATAAGCTCCGACTCCAAGGTTGACGGTTCCTCCTGAGGGAGCCGCCGGATTAAAGACATAGAAACTGATGCGGCTGGGCCGTGCCTCGGTGGGATCGTCGTTGTACATGCGAAAGGTCCACTCCTGCTGGCCGTCCTCCCCTTTGCCCAACCAGTGAACATAGGTGTTATCTCCCGCCCCGCCGCCTTCCGAGATGGGAAAAGAGAGCGTATCGGGCCGCATCCATGCCGAGACGGTCAAACTGCCTGTGGTGGCGATGCTGAATACCGTGTCGTCGGGGATCTCAATGTAATTGGTCGTAGTACCGTTGAACTGAAGGACGCTCATGGATTCATCCTCCTCATCCCAATTCGCATTTGCGACTTGCGCCGCCGCGACCTCGGGTGGCGCAGACGTGCTGCCTTTAGCATGTCTGCGCCCCTGCCTGTCAATTCAGTCGGGCGCATGCATCACGACAAAACACGTCGTGGCGTATGCGCCACCCGCGGACATTCGCCCGCATTACTGTTCCTATATGCTTTACACCAGCCCCGTTCCGAAAAAGCGTACCTGACCCCGCTTCTGCGGATTCTACCAAAGTGAATTCACCTTGTCACGAGCATTGCCGGAGTAGATTGCTTGGAAGCATGGTTTGATCTGGACCGCAAATCAATCAGCAAAGCGATGGAAATGATTAACTGCGCTGCCTGCAGGATCATCCAACTTCCGATCTCATGATTCTTGGGGAAGAGAATATCGGAGAAACCCCACAACACATCTCCAAAGGCATGGGCCAGCGTGGGGACCCAAATATTCCCGGACCTGATGTAAAGCCATCCCATAGGGACGACGACCAGGATGTTGTCGATCGGCGTCATGACGAATGGACCCAGAATGGGATGCTCGTGAAAGGCGCCCTGGAAATAGTAGATCGGCGTGTGCCAGGCACCCCAGATGATCCCGAGCAAAAGCAGGCCTCTTTCCAGGCCAAACTCCTTCACCAGTTTGCCCTGAGCGTAGCCCCGCCACCCGAATTCCTCCCCGAAGGCGAAAGGAATCGAGATCGCGGTGTAAAGGCCGACATTTCTGAGTATTCTAGGGAGGTGCGCGAAGGCGCCGCCGGGTGCCGATAGAACTGGCGCCACGGTGGCATAGCCGAGCCGGATCGCGATCGGCAAGGACATGAGCAGCCCTAGGATCGGCAAAAGGCAGGCCCAAAACCAATAGATCGGCGGGCCCACACCCCATCCTACCGACCCGAATGTCCGGCGTCGAAGATGAAGAACCACCGCGATCAGCCCGGGTATGAACATCAGGGCGTTTTCCGCCCAGTTGTTGGTTACCTTGAGGAGCGGGAAGCAGGCGGCAATAAGGCTTGTCGTAATTAGAACTGCCAGGGTAAAGAACAGGAGGTCGCGGCGGTCCTGATTCATCGCGCCATCATAACACGGGAAACGGTGGGAAAAGGTGTAGGCTTTCTGATCATAACCTAGTCAGGCGTTACCGGCAGACTCTCGAGTCATGCTTGTGGGACCGCCCCACCGCGCCTTATAATGCGTGCATGAGCTATCAGGACATCATCACTATCGAGCCGGGCAAGCGCGGTGGGAAGCCCTGTATCCGAGGCATGCGCATCACGGTCTACGATGTGTTGTCTTACCTTGCTTCAGGTATGAGCCACCAGGAAATCCTCGCTGACTTTCCCTATCTGACGGAAAACGATATCCTGGCCTGCCTGAGCTACGCGGCTGACCGTGAACGCCATCTCATGGTGGCACGGGATTGAAGCTCCTCTTTGACCAGAACCTCTGGCCAGAGCTTAAAAAGCAAAACTGCCCTCCACGCATGATACAATTGGCTCTTAGAACGAGCGGAGCGTGAGAGCATATGGCGCAGGAATATGTGGGAAAGCGGAACGGCGGTTACTATGTTATGGGGTCCCGTGTGTCGCTGGAATCGGTCATCTACCCGTTTTTGGATGGGGCCTCACCGGAAACCATTGTGGAAGAGTACCCGACCCTTTCGCTGGAACAGGTGTACGGAACCATCACCTTCTACCTGGCAAATCGAGCGAAGATCGAAGCGTACCTGAGTGAAATCCAAAAGTTGTGGGAGAACGCCCGGAAGGACCAATCCCCGATCCCCCCTGCTCTGCGCGAAAGGTTGGAGCGCGCACGGCGCCAGCCTGCCTCTGCATGAGAACCCAATTTCTGGCAGATGAGAATTTGCGCCGAGCAATCGTGTTCGGAGTTCGACGCCGCGAGCCCGGCGTGTCTTTCACCGAGGCGTTCGAGGCAGGTATTGTTGCGATGGCGGAGCCCGCCGTGCTCCGGGTTGCCGCTGACGAGAACCGCATACTCGTCTCACATGATGTCAGAACAATACCCCGACATTTCAGTCAGTTCGTCGCTCAGCATGCCAGCCCCGGGGTCATTATGATTCCACAGAAGCTCGCCTTGAACTCTGCCCTCGAAGATCTCGTAACAATCTACCGCGCTTCCGAGGCAGAAGAATGGTTCAACCAGATCCGTTTTCTGCCGCTTTGAGCCCTCCCGACGGTCGGCGAGATAAAAGGCAACGTCGCCGCCTCCGCGATAACCATCCCGCTGTAGGGGGACGGCTTGCCGTCCCCGCATTTACGCTGGCCCCGACGCGGGTAGTGCAAGCTCTCCCCCTACACCGTCAGGCTTAGAAGGGAGGACGCTCCGCCTTGGCGCGGGTTTTCCGTGCCGGCTTGGGGGCGGGTTTACGCCGCTTCACGCCTAACGCTTGCTCCAGCATTGCCTCGAGAATTTTCTTCTCCGCGTCGGTAACCGTCCGGGTGAATTTCTCCGGGCGCTCGCCGATAACAGATTGCAACCGGGCCAGCCATTCCAAAGAGGGGGCGGCGGGATGGTCCGGCAGGCGCCGGACGATTTGGAGGGCAGCGGCGAAGTCTGGGACAGCCCTGAAGCACCGCAGAGCATTCTTCAAGTCCCCGGCCTCGAAGAAGCTCTTGGCGGCCCCGCGCAGGTCACCCAAGCCTTCGTAGCAGACAGCTTCCAGTTTAGGATCGCGCCGCGTCACGTTAGCGAGCACTCTTAATGCCTCGTCGAAATACTGGCTTTTGACAAGCGCCTGGATTGCCCGCTGGCGCAATCCCTCCAAGCGTTCCGCGGCGTCAGGGACTTCCAACGCATCGTAAAATGCCGGGAAAAGCTGGAGAAACGCTTCGGTGTTCGATGGGTCTACCGGGGAGGCGGTCTCCAAGGTCTCGATCCAACTCTGGCGCTCGGCGGCAATCTCCACCAGAACCCAGCTTTCAAGTTCAGATTTGTGCCGGGGCAGAACCTTCGCGAAGTCGGCCAAAGCCTGGAGACGCTCGACGGAGGGGGCGCGGTGGACGCGTCCGATGGCGCGAATCACTGCTGCCAATCCCACCCGCCGCGCTTCGAGGGCAGCCTGAGCCGATTCCGCGAAAAGGTCCGGATTCCCTAACTCGGCGGGCAGGCGCGTATGGCGTACGCCGAGCAAAAAGCATATCTCCGCCAAGGTGAGATGGACGGCGTCTCGCACTGCCACGTCGGTAACAGCTGCGGGAGCGTCCAGCCTTCCGAGGAGCGTCGCCGCCTGCTGGGCGCGCGACCAAGCCATTTCCGGCTTGACCTCGAGATACTGTCGCGCGTCCGCCTGACAGCGCTGCACGCGCTCCTCCGCCTCCAGTTCTTCTTCCTGAAGCGTCTTGGTGATAGCTGCGGGGACGGATGAGGAAACCCCGGCCCCCAGCGCGCCCCCGTTGAGAAAGGTAAGACTCGCCGCCACCACCTTGTCTGAAGGGTTGATGTCCAGCCACACCAACCGCTCCCAAGGACGGCTCACCGCCACGCGCAATTGATCGATGGCCAAGCGCTTGCGCAACTCGAGAAGGCCGGAATCTGCGCGCGTCGGCGGCGCTGCCCCCAGAATCTGTCCGATCTGGCGGCCAGGGTCGATCACGCACACCGTGTGGAAGTCCAGGCCCTTCGCTTCGGCGACCGTCAGCACTGCCGCCCGCGCCGACTCTGGAATGAATGCGGGCACGGCCTCGTCGAGCGTGATGAGCGCCACTCCTTCGCGGGCGGCAAGCAATTTGAGCAACTCCTCGAGTTCGGGGCCCGGGGCGGCCGTGCAATAAAGGATTTGGTCCGTGGCGTCGTCTTCAATTTCCGCCTGGCTGGCGCCGCGCGGCCGATCCTCCTTGAGGATGAACGAGTACAGGTCCCAGATGCGGTTCACCAGTTCCGCAATCCGGCGTGGGCTGCGCAGGTTTGCGGTCAGCTTGTACTCTGCTGGAGTCGCCATCCGATAGTGAAGCAGATCGCTCAGCCAGGCCCATTCGAAATCGGTAGGACGCACAGTCTGGGCCTCGTCACCCGCCAGGACGAGTGAGGCGAGCGTCTTCCGCCGCTCAAAGGCGAGCGTGCACAGCTCAATCAGCACCAGCGCCTCGATAGGTGTCAGATCCTGTACTTCATCAACCGCCATGCAGTCGAAATTGAGCGGAACGCCCTCCCCTCTGCCCTTGCGCACTCGCTCCACCGCCCGCCAGGCCAGCGCCAATTCGGGGAAGTAACGGTCCGCCAGCGTCTCCGATCCGCGCTCCAGGCGGGAGGCTGCTTCCAGCGTTCCCGCGACGGCCTGGGGACCGATGAATCGCGTCCGGCTCTCGCGATAGACCTTATCCGGCACACGCGGCTGCCGGACCTCCTTGAAGCGTCCAACGCTTACGGGAAGCGCCTGCCCCACCAGGTGTGCATAGATTTCCGCGAAGAGCGCCGTCAGGTTGTTTCCCCACGGCCCCAGGCTGCGCGCGTAGGGGCCGAGATCCTGGGAAAAGCGCTGCAGCATGTCCCTCTCCGGATTCACCGGTGCGCTCGACCCCAGAATCTGTCGCACCAACTGCGGGAACACCACCACCTCGAAATGCTTGTGCGAGGAACAGTAGCGGTCAAAGTAGTCGCGCGCCAAGGCCGCCAGGTCGCGTGAGTAAGTGACGTAGAGGATGCGTTCCGCTCCGCTCGAATCGGCCGCGTGCCAGAGCGCCGTGGTCTTTCCCGAGCCGGGATGACCCTTGAGCAACCGCACGCGTTGCCGCGCTTGCGCAAAGCGCGTTTGCGTCTGCGTCCATGGGGCGGGACCGTATTCCTCGGCGCGCATTTCGGCAACACTTACCGGCAGGTAATGCTCCGCCAAGGATTGCGGGGGGAGAAGGGAATGATTGTCATGATGACGAATCGCCCGGATGAATACCGCGCCTTCGGGACTTTCGGCAAACCCGTCACTTTCCCGAAGAGGAGCGGCGTTCTTCGGCGCCCACCAGAGATAGAAGTGGCTGCCCTGGCTGCCTCCCAAACGCGAGCGGCGCCAGCCCCGGTTCTCGCCATACGTGGGTTTGTAATGAAGCCGCCGCGGGTCCACGGTCAGCCGTTGCATCACGTAGGAGGCGCGCCGCCCGATCGCCGTGTTGCGCTCCAGCGCGAGCCTCTCCAGGAATTCCTGGTGGCAGAAGATCGGATGAGGGGACCTCCCGGTTTCAAACATCACGCCCAAATCGAGTGGTCGTTGGGTATCCATCAGTCGCAATCACCGACCAATTATTCTAGCACCCGATCCAGGTTTAACGGTTCAAATGTCAGGGCTAAAGCGCCCCAGAGGCAGGCGGCTCGAGGATAGCATCGAAATCAGGTGAGCACAGAAGAGAGTGCCTGAAACCGTTTCTCCCTGCCCATCTCTTATGAGTATTGGTACGGCTCCTGGCGATGCCGCTGCCCAAGAGTAGGCTTGACAACTCAGGTAATTGGCTGTATGGTAACGGTCATAGACCCCGAAATATAAATTCCCGCTCAAGTCATGGAGGAACACAAATGAGAGATCCAATCAGACTCACAGCGACCATTTCTCTGCCCACTGACTTCAAAATCGAGGAAGTCGTCCCGATGCGGACGATCGTCCCCACCCCACCCCCGAGTCTTGGGCCACTCGCCGCATTTGTCGGGAATTGGAGCGGCAACGGCTTCAACACCATTTTCCGGCCCGACAACTCGAAGACACCAACGGTGCTCCCCGTTCCCGTTGCCAGTGATAACATCCTTGAACTGAACCTCACCTCCGAAAGCCTGTCGTTTTCGCCAAGCCTCGGTAGCGTTCCTAACCGAGGGTCGAACCCGCAGGGCGACATCTTTCTCAACGGTGTGCCTTATCTGCAAGCTATCAACGATGTCACAACCGTCGGCCAGAGTATCGGCATTCACCTTGAGCCAGGTCTGTGGGTGATTGTTCAGCCAACGACCCATCCTGAGGAAGGGACGACGCTCGTACGCATGGCGTCGATCCCGCACGGTACGACGATTCTGGCCCAGGGAACCTGGACGTCCATAGCTGGGCCACCGACCATACCACCCGTCAACATCACCCCGTTCTTTACGGGGACGAACACGCTACGCCCATTCCCCAGCCAGACCGCCGCCACCCTAGGCACGCCTCGAATTCCACAAGATCTGACCGCCTTCATCGCCGCTGGCAAAATCACGCAGGCGATGTTAACCGATCCGAATACGGTCATTCGCAGTCACATCACCGGGCAAAAGATCACCGCCACCACGCAGATATCCATCTCCACCAAGCCAGCTCTGCCGCTATTCGGTGACGGCGGCAGCGACAACATCGCCTTTTTGCTCGGCGACAACCATACGCCGCTGCCTAACCAGCCGAACGCCCAGACGTTGCAGATGACGGCCACTTTCTGGATCGAAACTGTTGAGCACACCATTATTGTGCCAATCTTCAACCCGGGCGATCCGCCCCTGATCATCCCGGGCGAGCCGAAAGTTCCTGGGCAACCCGTGCCGGTGTTTTCCGTGAAGCCGCCGATTCCGATTCCGGTGCCGCGCCCTATTACGTTTACGTCCACCCAGATTCAGTACTCGCAGGAGGTCTTGCTGAACTTCAACGGCCTCACCTGGCCCCATGTTTCGGTAGCCACGCTTGTGCCGAACGACGCCATCCCAGTTACCCCCTCCGGTGGGTGGTAGGCAGCGTGGAGTTGCCTTGTTTTTGTGGACACCTCGACGTTAGATCAAGAGGCCGCAAGGACAAAGACTATTACCGTTAGGGTGCGTCCCGGAAGGTGGACATAGAGGTGTTAAGCAGAGCGCCGAAGACCTAAGAAGCAGGTTTGCGCCACCGGTTCGGCGGATGTTTAGCTTCTGGAATGGAGTGCGTGAATTGCGGAGGCTTGGTCCGCAAGCCTCCGCACTCACGATGGTGCGGCTTCCTGAGTGGGCGATCTCACTTGAATGTTGCGACGGAGCCATCCGTGTCCCTATCCGCGTCCGGATAGAACCCGACACCATCACCGCAGTTGTTAATTCCGTTGACGGCGGAGGTTCCGATGCCTTTTGGATCGTCGACCGATAAGAACGCTTCATAATGGTAGACGAATCCGGCCATCAGATTTGAAGTATCGCGTAGACTCTGACCACCTGGTCGTTGTTATTCAAGCCCAGCGCCAAATTTCTGGCCGACGCCCGAACTCGGCGCGAAGTTCACGAATCCGTTCACTTTGGCGCCATCGGAAAAGAATCCGACGATGTCACCCAGGTCGTTAACGCCGTTGATGAATGTCCCCATGACGCCAAACGCCGCTGTCTGGGACGAACCTGGGGCGTCAAATTGAGAGAATCTCCCCCGGGCGAAGATGAACCCGTGTAGGTTCCCATTGCTATCGGTGAATGAACCGACGACCTCACGTTGGTCATTGCATCCAAAAGCTGAGGTGCTGGTGACAGTGACGCCGTTGAGTTGGACATTAAAAGTGAGGAACGTCTCACCCAGACGCCCAAAGAAACCGTGATTGTTGCCATTGCCGTCCGTCCAAAAGCCGCACACATCGCCGTCGTCCGTGATGTTGCTGGCTTGGGTCGCAACGGCGCCGGGAAAGGTTGAGGGTGGAATCTCGATGAACTCCGACGCGCTCGGCGACTGTAGGTCGAGGTTGACAACGAAGCCATGCTCGTGGCCATTGTTGTCCATCCAGAATCCCGCCGCCTTGCCAAAATCGTTTATCCCCAGCAGATTTTGGACTGGCGTGGTGACGTTCGGCGTAGAACCTTCCGGGTCATCGACAGCGGATTGAACGCCGTTAGTATCCAGGAAGCCATGGGTGAAACCGCTCACGCTGTCCGTGTAAAAGCCCACGATATCCGGAAACGTCCTGCTGTTAATGCCGATCGCCTGTGTCTGCAAGGCGGTGTCACCCGTGGGCAAGTTAGTGAAATTCTCTACCGCGTAATGGTTTTGGGGAACCAGCACATAGCCATTGTTCGCAACTATCGCCCCATCGCCGAAATAGCCGACGATCACCCGTCCGTCGCTGATACCCAGCAATTGATTGAAGTTCACGTCGCCGGGGTTGTCGAGGACAAAGAACCCCTGAGTATTCGTCCCCGGTCCTGCCGCCGAAATTGAGGTTGAAACGCAGAGGCAAACCGCCGAGCAAACCGTCCAAAGAATCACCATCTTCTTCATGGCCGTTCCTCCTTGTTGGATTCCGATCCTGGATTGTCAGACTATCGTTCCATTCACGCCGATGGCTCAGCGCAGAGCGGGAAACGAGCCCGGCAAACAGTCGCTGTCGCCTTCGGCGCGGCCAACCTCGCAGGGTTAACTACAGAGTATCTTTACTAGATTTGGATAGCCCCAATCACAGTAAGCCAGATTTTTTGACGGATGTCAAGGCGTGGGACATGGGGGTGTAGCGCCGACCTTCAGGTCGGCAGATGCTGGCCTAAAGGCCAGCGCTACGCCGAAACTTGGACTCTACCGCCACGGGGGGGTAGCGCCGACGTGCGCTTGAAGGTTTGCACTTTCCTGACGAGAGAGAGTTGCACAGGGCGGCCGCGTGGAGCCACCCCTGCGAACATCAACCTTCCGGTCTACTTTACCGTGAGGCTTACGCTGGAGGTGTGCGCCAAATCCACGCTGGCGGGAACCGTCTTCCCCCATCACGCCAAACTGCGGCGTAAATCTACCCTGCGCCGTTCCGGTACCGATTTGCCCGCACGTCCCTCTGGCCCAGCTACATGGGCTCGTTGACTTTATGATGCGTTGGCATACGGTCTCTAGGATTTGGTTTGAGTTCGTTGCTTTTTCCCGAGGCAGTCCCCTTGGACGTTCCTTCATTCGTGGTAGAATCCCCCCATAAGTTTTTCAAAGTCCTCCACTGCCGCGCGAGGTGGCAATGCGATTCCGCAAAACGTCGACTCTTCTCATTGTGGTGTTAACTCTGGCTTTTGCTTCTGCTGTCTGGGCACAGCAAGCTACCCAGGAAAACACCCCCGCTCTCCGCTCGAGCCAGAAGGCTAACCAAGGGTTGAGGCCAGACTTCCCGCGTGCGCAGGAGTGGCCGTCCGCAATGCAAAAGCTTTACATGGACGAGAGCCATTGTCTGATCGGCCCTGAAATCCGTAGCGACAAGGATAACCCAATTTCCTGCTATTGCAGGGATGCAATCGCGGATGCCCGGTACGTGTATTTCACTTACCTTCTTCCGGGAAAGGACGCGAACCTTCACGGAATCTTCCTTACGTTGCAGCACTACGTTCTGGACGAGTGCAGTCGAGATACGGCTGAAAGACGTGACGCCGGCTTCATTCAAAAAAGCTACGCTGCGATAATGTCGGAGGACTGGAAATGGAGTGGCCCGGAGGTTGTGCGCATTCTCCCCTCTGATGAGGTGGTCAAACGGATAAGCCCGACTGGCGAACACGGTGCCGGGCGGTGGGTGCCCTATACGGTGCAATTGGTCTACCGCGATGCTCAGGGCCGTGTCACGCGGACGGAGGAGTACGCAACCCGTGAGTTCAGGCCGGTTTTTCCCGAAAAGCCTTGACGCACCGATTTCGCGAAGGGAGGGGACTTTCATGCTGTGGACTAAGGACGGCCTCGTCATGGCAACGATGGAGGTGCCCGCGCTACTCGTTCCGGTAACTCCTGCGTATTGGGCGCAACACGAAAATGACAAACTTTGAGTCGTACCGCAGCTACCGGCAGTTTGCGGTGTCAGTCCTGAAGCGTTGGAGGTACGCCAGAAGCCCCGGGCAAGCTGTCTTCTTGAAAGCAGTGCTTTCGACCAGCATTGCTCGGCAGGAAGTGATCAAGTCTGGTTTCAAGCTCTGGCGCGCTCAGTTGGGGCACGTTTGGCGCAAAGAGGATCTCGGAGGGGGAGTGGTTGAGGATCTACCAGAGCCGTTCAATATAGAACGGATGAAGCCGCTTCGTGACTGCGCTCGCGAGGGTCGAGCGAATCCGAAGGGCATTCCGTTCCTGTACCTCTCGACGTGTCAGAGGACCGCAGTCGCAGAGGTTCGGCCATGGATCGGCTCGTACGTGTCCATCGCCCAATTCGCCCTCAATCGTGATGTGCGCGTCGTCAACTCCGTGACCGATGACCACAGACTGATGATGTATTTTGCGGAGCCCGAACCGGAGGAGCGCGAGCGAGCAGTTTGGAAGGACATCGACCGGGCTTTTTCTCAGCCTGTTACTTCTGGGGACGACACCGCCGATTATGCGCCCACTCAGGTAATCGCCGAGTTCTTTCGGGAAAACGGTCTCGATGGCGTCGCTTACAGAAGCTCTCTCGGGGAAGGCCACAATCTTGCACTTTTCGATACGGAGGCAGCTGCGGTTGTGAAGTGTGGACTCGTTGAAATTCGCGGGGTGAAGCTGGATTTGTCACCCGTAGGTAATCCCTACTTCGTAACGGAGGCATCTCCGGAAGGGGGTGCGGGCGGTGCTTGAAGCGACTCTGCACCTACCGCCCGCAGCGTAGCCCAGGAGGCAGTAGTGACGAAACTACTATCCCCGGGAGTAGACGAAAAAGGATGCGGCAGATCACGTCTTGCTCTAGCCTCGCGCCTGCCTTTCCGCTAAGCCCTGATAAAATGCGGCCTTCCTTCTACCCGTCTTTTTGATTCGGTAGCAGAAGGTAGTGTCTCACTTTGAATTTCTAGTAGCCCTCCACTTCATGGACTATAATTTCTGCCGAATTCACGCCAGCCTGAGAGTCACCCCGGCGATGGAGGCTGGCGTTTCAGATCACGTGTGGGATTTAGAAGAAATCGCAGACTTGGCCAAGGGGTAATTATGTTCAGGCGTCAAATCCTACCTGTAAACGTGAATAGTACTTCCACGTACCAACCGATCAGAAGCGTTTCGGAAGGGAGTGACGGCGACCTCCTCGAAGCGATGTTCAAGATCTACTCAACCATTCCACCTGAGCCGATTTTGGACGCGACTTACAATGCGGGATGATTCTGGAAAGGCTCCACGCGGCGCGTCCCAATGGTGGTAGAATACGCCCCTATGTTCATAGGTCTGCGTGTTTGGTGGTACGAACACTTCGTTAAGCGGGAGGCATGGCCACCCGACGTGGTGGAGTATATCTACCGGTCTAGCCTTGAAATGCTGAAAAAGGCAAATCTTTCCCCCGAGCAACAGAGTGAAATAGCAAAAATTGAGCTTGCAGCCGTCTTAGAATCTGAGAATCTAGGTGGTGGTCTAAGGTCAGAATTGCTCGGCGATGCCTTGGAACGCCTCGGGGAAATCCCCCTTGAGGATTGCGCGAGTTGCAAGTGTCCTGTATTCACCCACGAGGCTATAAGGATTGGCGCGAAGCCTTACTGTAAAGACTGCGGAAACCGCAAGATGCGGCAATCCTAATGCCAAACTTCCCTGGTTAAAGTTCAAACTGAGACACTACCCAGGCGAGTCACGTTAGGGGAGAAACGGTGTATCGTGACTCTAGGCCTAGAGCCAACCCGCACCTGCCAATCGACCAACCCCCTGATTTTCCAATTCTTCTCCGCCCACGCCCTATGACCCCGAGGCATACGGTCTCTTGAAGGGGCCGACCCGTCCGACCTCAAATCCCCTGGAACTGATTTGACTTGGAAACGTTCCCGTCATCTGCAGGTCAAAACCTGCGGCTACTTACGGTTGGCCCCATTCGGGGCCACACGGTCAAGAGGTACCTTAGCGCTTGTGGGTGTTGGGACCGAGGGAGGTAAGGGTGTCAGGAAGCTGTGAAAAAATCGTAGCGGCGGGTTTATCCCGCCATCGCGGTTCTGAAAACGCTGGAGATATGGCGGGGTAAACCCGCCGCTACCTCTCGGCCGGAGATTCTTTCAC
>Ga0181526_10000912_pt1 | contig 29948 bp, 30 predicted proteins | sample PEATcosm2014_Bin_35_FD_119750 | JGI IMG/M metagenome (GOLD analysis project Ga0181526, IMG submission 119750) | Peatland microbial communities from MTU Mesocosm Facility, Houghton, MI, USA - PEATcosm2014_Bin06_30_metaG | ecosystem: Environmental > Terrestrial > Soil > Wetlands > Peat | place...
CGGGCAGGAAGTGGAAGGCGCCGAGGGCGACGGCGGTGGGGCCGATTGTCGCCAGTGTCTCGGCTACGCGCCGCAGGGCCTGCGGATCGCTCAGCCCGTTCGGGAGGGGCAGCGAGGCCGCCTCGCCGAAACCCAGCACGGACAACCCGTCTCGCTCGACGACGACGCCACGGGCGATGGCGAGGGCCCGCAGGCAGGCGAACTCCTCCTCGCTGAGGGGACGGACGGTCGACTCGAGCGATCCGGCGGTGACTGCTGTGGTGCCGCCGCTCATGCGCTTCCCTCCACGAGGACGACCTGGCGGCGGGAGGAGCGTGAGGTGCCCGATCGCGTGGCCGTGATGACTTGCACGAGGCCGCCGGACAAGAGGTCGCGCCGCATTGCCGTGAAGCCGGCGTCCCCGAGCATGCTGGCGAGATCGCCGTAGCGAGGGAGGTAGGCGACCGAGCGTGGGAGGTAGCGGTAGGCGGCCTTGTCCGACAAGAGACTCCCGATGCGGGGCACGACGTGGTTGAACCAGATCGAGTGGCCGGCTTTCAGCAGCGGGATCTCCGGCTGGGAGACCTCGAGGAGGGCGATTCGCCCGCCGGGGCGGACGACACGTGCGAGCTCCACGACGACGGCCACGAGCTCGGCGAAGTTCCGCAAGGCGAAGCCGCTGACGGCACCGTCGAGGGAGGCGTCCCCGAACGGCAACATGGCGGCGTCGGCGAGGCAGACCGGGGCGGCGACGGGCTGGCCCGCCTTCAACATGCCGAGGGACATGTCGATGCCGACGGCGTCATAGCCGCGCCCCGTCAGGACTCGGCTGAGGTCGCCGGTGCCGCAGCCGACGTCGGCGACGAGGGCCGGCGTCTTCAGGTCGAGCAGCTTGATGGTCCGTTGGCGCCAGTGCTTGTCGAGCCCGAACGTCATCAACCGGTTGATGAGGTCGTAGCGAGGGGCGATGGCGTCGAACATCTCCCGCACACGGGCGCGCTTCTCGGCACCGGTCGGGAGGCTCTCCATGTCGGTACCCACCACGGGCAGGTTAGGCGCTTGCGTCGGTTGGCCCAAGCCGGTTGAAGATCGGAGGACGGCTCGGCGGCGGCGGGAGGCTGTGCGACTCACGACCCCCCTGAAGGTACCGGCGCCGCCCCCCGGTGCCGTCCCGTCCCGCTCCGGGGGCTCAAGCGGCCAGCGGGGCGGCCTCCGGCAGCCCACCCGCTGTGGGCGGTGGCGCCGAGGTCAGGGAGCCGGCCTGCCCGTCTCGAGGAGCGCCGCCTCGAGCGCCTGCAAGAAGCGCCCGTTCTCCTTCGCCGTCCCGATCGTGACCCGCAGGCAGCCCTCGAGACCCGGCCAGCCCGAGACGTCCCGCACGAGAACCGAGTGGTCGACGAGGCGCTGCCAGACCTCGGCGGAGTCTCGGTCGTGCACCCGGAAGAGGATGAAATTGGCGTCCGAGGGCCACGACTCGAGGCCGAGGGCGACGAGGGCGGCAGCCACGCGGTTTCTCTGCTCGAGGAGACGGGCGACTCGCGCCCGCATCTCCTCGTCGTACTGCAACGCCAGCACGCCGGCGATCTGCTTGACGGCGTCGAGGTGGTAGGGGAGAACGACCTGCTCGCAGGCCGCCACGACGTCGGGGTGGGCGACGAGATAGCCGAGGCGGAGAGCCGCCATCGCCCAGGTCTTCGAGAAGGTCCGTGTCACGGCCACGCTCGGCTGCTCGGCCACGAGATCAAGGGCGCTGAAGGGCGCAAACTGCGCGTACGCCTCGTCGACGACGAGGAGGCCCGGGACGGCGCCGGCGAGCGCTTCGACCGTCTCGCGGGCCTCGGCCCCGCCCGTCGGGTTGTTGGGCGAGCAGAGCATCGTGATCGACGGCTCGGCCTCGCCGTGCTCGCCGGCGACCCGACCGAGGAGGTCGAAGGCCGTCGGCAGGTCCACCCGGAAGTGCTCGTCGCGAGGGCCGACGATGACCTCTGTCGCCGTCAGGCGGGCGATGTGGCTGTGCAGGGCGTACGTCGGCTCGAAGACGAGGGCGGTCCTGCCGGCCCCGCCGTAGGCCATGAACAGGCACTGCAGGACCTCGTTGGATCCGTTGCCGCAAAAGACCTGTTCGGGCGTCACGCCGTGATGAGCGGCGATGGCTGCCCGCAGGGCAAGGGCGGCACGGTCCGGGTAGCGGTTGGCGTGCACCTCCGCCACGGCTGCTGCCAGCTCCGCGAGAAAGCGCTGCGGGGGCGGTTCGGGCGCTTCGTTCGTGTTGAGGCGGGTTTCGACCTCGACCTGGGGCGAGTGGTACCCCGGTCGGAGGGCGACGGCGTTCGGGTGAGCTGCCGGCCGCCGGCGCTGCGGCCAGGTGGTCGATGTCGGCTGCGATCGGGCGGTGCCCTCCTCGGTCATGTCGTGCTCGCTGCCGTCGGCCTCCGGGATGGCACCGAGACCGACTCGGCGTGGGCGAAGAGGCCTTCGGCCGTCGCGATGGCGGCGACGTGGGGTGCGACGGCGGCGAGTCCCGCCCTGTCCGCACGGATGACGTGCACACGCCGCACGAAGTCCTCGACGCCGAGGACGCTGGCGAAGCGCGCCGAGCGGAAGGTGGGAAGGACGTGGGAAGGGCCGGCGATGTAGTCGCCGATCGAGGCCGGCGACCAGGGGCCGAGAAACACCGCCCCGGCGTTGGCCACGAGCGGCACGAGGCGCTCCGGGTCGGCGCAGCAGAGCTCGAGATGCTCGGGCGCCACCTCGTTGGCGACGGCCATGGCCTGCTCCGGCCCGTCCACGAGGACGGCGTAGCCGCCCGAGGCGAGCGTGGCCGAAATCTCGTTCCTGCGGGGGGCGTCTGCTACGAAGCGCCCGATGGCCTCGTTGATCGCCGTCAGCGCCGTTTCCGACCAGGTCACGAGCCAGGCCAAGCCGTCCGGGCCGTGCTCGGCCTGGACGATGACGTCGATGGCGGCGCAGTCGACCGGCGTCGTCTCGTCGGCCACCACGACGACCTCGGACGGTCCGGCGAAGGAGGCGGGGACGCCCACGACGCCGAGGACCTCCTGCTTGGCGAGCGAGACGTAGCGGTTGCCGGCTCCGACGATGACGTCGACTGCCGCGATGGACTCGGTTCCGAAAGCCATGGCGGCGATCGCCTGGGCGCCGCCCACCTGGTAGAGCTCGTCGACGGCGGCGAGATGGGCGGCAGCCAGGATCTCGTCGGGCACGCTGCCGTCGGGGCCCGGAGGCGAGCAGACCACGACGGCGCCGACGCCGGCGACCTTCGGAGGGATGGCCGTCATCAACACGCTCGAGGGGTAACGGGCGCGCCCACCCGGGACGTAGACGCCGGCCCGCGAAACGGGCAGCTCGAGGTGCTCGACCTGAATGCCGTTTCGCTCATAGAGGCCGGTCTGCACGACCCGCCAGCGGTGGAATGCCTCGATGCTGTCGCGGGCGGCCTGCAGCGCCTCGAGGAGACCCGGGTCGAGCCGCCCGGCGGCGGCGGCGAGCTCGTCGTGGGGGACTCGCAGGTCCGAGAGCTCTGCGCCGTCGAAGCGCTTCGTGTACCGGCGGACGGCCTCGTCCCCCTCGCTGCGGACGGCGGCGAGGATCGCTCGGACGTCGGCGACGGACGCCTCGGCGGCCAGGTCGGGCCGGGGGAGTCGGGAGCGGAGATCGGTTGCGCCGCCACGAAGGTCGAGGACCTTGAGCATGGCCGCGAAGCGTAACCGACGCCCGGAGAGCCCCTTCCGAGCCGCCGACGGCGACGGCGCACGGGCGCCGGACCGCGTGGCAGGCACATCCGGGCAGAATGGCGAGATGGCACCCGACCTCGCCGAGCTCTCGTCGATCACCTCATCGCTCGACCAGATCACGCGGCGGGTGGCCGCCATCGCCGAGCAAGCGAACGAGAGCGGGGACGAGACGGTGTCGGCGGAGCTGTTCAGCGTGGAGCGGGCGCTGCAAGGCGCCACCCGTCGCTTGGGCCGCCTCCTCGGCGGCGCCTGAACAGCGCTCGCGGCAGGCCGGCCGGGCCGGACAGGCCGCCGGTGCCCCGAAACCCGAGCCCAGACGCGCCGACGGCGCCCCGAAGGGCGCCGTCGGGAGCGGGTCGGGCGGCGGATCCCGAACTCCGCTCAGATGGAACCAGGTGGCGGGAACCGGTTCCGAAGGACCACACTAGCGCGGCGCCAGCGCATCGTCAGTGCGAATTGTTACTTTCTCTCTTTCGTAACAGTGCGGGTGACGCTTTGCGCGCGGGCACGGCCCGTGCTGACGGCTCGCCGAGCTGGGCAGACGGGCAGAGTTCTGCCAATACACAGTCGCCGCAGCGGGGCCGCCGGGCGATGCAGATTCGTCGGCCGTGCAAGATGAGGCGCAAGCTGACGGCGCCCCACTCCTCTTCGGGGAAAAGAGAGCACAAATCGCTCTCCACTTTCACGGGATCTGTCTGCGTCGTGAGCCCGAGCAGCTTGCTCAGTCGCAGGACGTGGGTGTCGACGGGCAGGCCGGGCAGCCCGAGCGCCACGGAGCGAACGACGTTGGCCGTCTTGCGGCCCACTCCCGGCAACGCCGTCAAGTCCTCCATGGAGGTCGGGAAGTCGGCTGCCCTCGGCCCGAAGCGCTCCATGATCGCCGCCGACATGCCGAGCAGATGGGACGCCTTCGACCGGAAGAAGCCCGTCGACCGGATGAGATCCTCGAGCTCGTCCCGCTCGGCGGCGGCCATCTGACGCGGTCCCGGGTAGCGGCGGAAGAGAGCCGGCGTCACCATGTTGACGCGCTCGTCGGTGCACTGGGCCGACAGGATCGTGGCGCAGAGCAGCTGGAAGGGCCCTTTGTGGCGGAGGGCGCAGAGCTGCTTCGCCGTGCCCGGGTAGGCCTCGGCCAACAGGGGCGAGATTCGGGCTGCTCGCTCGGCGAGAGCCCTCCTGGAACGACGACGGGCGGGCGTTCCTGACACTGTTCGGGAGCGTACCGAGGCCGCAGGCTCGAGGCCGCCAGGTGGGCACGGCCGATAGGGTGCGGTTCGTGCACGACGTCGAGGTCAAGCGCCGCATGGGCGAAGCCGACATCGATGCCCTCACCCGTCTCCTCGAAGCGGCTTCGGCGGCGGACGGCCACCGAGCCCTCGGGGAGCACAAGTGGCTCGACCTCGTACAGGGAGGCAGAGCCGGCTTTGCAGGCTTCATCGCCCGCGAGACGGCGCACCATCGCGTCATCGGGTACGCCCAGATCAGCCGTGGCGAGTCGAGCTGGGCGGTCGAGTACGTCGTTCACCCGTCGTGGCGCCAGCGGGACCAGGAGCTCCGCATGGATCTCGTGCGGGCGGCACTCGACGAGATCTCCCTGCAGGGGGGAGGCCACGTCCATGTCTGGGTCCCGATGCCGACGGAGGCCGACGACGCCGTCGCTGCCGCCCTCGGCCTCGAGCGCGGGCGCGATCTCCACCAGATGCGCCGCCCACTGCCGGTCGAGGGGCCGCACTCCAGCCTGCCGACGCGGCCGTTCCGGCCGGGCGAGGACGAAGGGCGCTGGCTCGCCGTGAACAACCGGGCGTTTCGCGGGCACCCCGAGCAGGGGTCCTGGACGCTCGAGACGATCTTCGACCGCGAGCGGCAGGAGTGGTTCGACCCCGCCGGCTTCCTGCTGCACGAGATCGGCGACGACCTCGCCGGCTTCTGCTGGACCAAGGTGCACGAGGAGGAGCAGCTCGGCGAGATCTACGTGATCGCCGTCAACCCGGACTACCAGGGCCGAGGCCTCGGCAGGCAGCTCGTCCTCGCCGGCCTCGAGCACCTCGCAGGGCGCGGGGTCCCGATGGCGATGCTCTACGTCGACCACGACAACGCCGAGGCGGTCGGGCTCTACAAGGCCCTCGGCTTCTCCGTCGACCACGTCGACCGTGCCTACACCGGTGACATCGCCGCCGGTGAGCACCCATGAGCCGGTACGACCTCGAACGCCACGATCTCGTCGGCCTCCTCGCCGGCGAGCCGCCCTACCGCGCCGGGCAGATCTGGGACGGGATGTACCGGCGATTGTCCGAGCCAGCCGAGTTGAGCGAGCTGCCGCGCCCGTTGCGCCTGCGGTTGGCCTCCCTGCCCGAGCTGGCGCCGGCCTTCTCCCTCGCCGACGAGGTCGTGAGCGACCGTGGTCAGACGCTCAAGTGGTTGCTGGCGGCCGCAGACGGCACCCGCGTCGAGACCGTCCTCATGGGGTACCGGGACCGCGTGACGGTGTGCGTGTCGAGTCAGGCGGGCTGTGCGATGGCCTGCGGGTTCTGCGCGACCGGCCAGGCGGGATATGTGCGACAGCTCTCGAGCGGCGAGATCACCGAGCAGGTCGTGCGGGGGGCTCGATACGCGGCCGAGAACGGCTGGGGGCGCCTCGGCAACGTCGTGCTCATGGGGATGGGCGAGCCGCTCGCCAACTACGCCAACGTGCGGGCTGCGATCGAGCGCTGGAACGCGGATCTCGGGATCGGGGCGCGCTCGATCACCGTCTCGACCGTCGGCATCGTGCCCGGCATCCGAAAGCTGACGGCCGATCCCATCCAGGTGACCCTTGCGGTCTCGCTGCATGCCGCCAACGACGAGCTTCGCAGCGAGCTGGTGCCCATCAACCGCCGTTACCCGTTGGCTGTCCTCATGGAGGCCTGCGAGGCGTACGTGAGGCGGACGCGACGGCGCTTGTCGTTCGAGTGGGCCTGCATCGCCGGCGTGAACGACCGTCCCTCGGACGCTCGCGAGCTCGCCGAGCTGGCGCTGCCCCTCGGCGCTCACGTCAACCTCATCCCCCTCAACCCGACGCCGGGTTACCTCGTCGCCGGCAGCGCCCCGCAGGCGGTGGCGGCCTTCCGTGACGAGATCGTCAGCTACGGCCTCAACGTGACGATCCGCAACACGCGCGGCCGCGACGTGAACGGTGCCTGCGGGCAGTTGGCCGGCTCCGCCTTGGCGATCTCGCCTCGCCGCGCCTAGCGTCCCGCCATGGCACGGACGTCGGAGCGCCGCCGCGAGACCGCTGAATCGGCCGTCGAGATCCGTCTCGACCTCGATTCGAGCGCCCCGCCGGAAGTCACGACGGGCCTCCCGTTCTTCGATCACATGCTCGCTCAGCTCGGTAAGCACTCGGGCATCGCCCTCGAGGTGTCGGCGACCGGCGACCTTCACGTGGACGCCCACCACACCGTCGAGGACGTCGGCATCGTGCTCGGCGAGGCCCTCGGCGAGGCCCTCGGGGACAAGGCTGGCGTGCGCCGCTTCGCGGCGGCCAGCCTGCCGCTCGACGAGTCGCTCGTGAACGTCGCCCTCGACCTCTCCGGGCGCCCGTACCTTCGCTATGACGTCGACTTCGGGCCGGAGTCAGCCCCCCTCGGCACACCACCGTTCGAGCCGCAGCTGGCCGAGGAGTTCTGGCGGGCGTTTGTCAACGGAGCCAAGGTCACCTTGCACGTGACGCTCGCCTACGGCCGAAACCCCCACCACATCCTCGAAGCGTCCTTCAAAGGCGTCGCCCGCGCCCTGCGCGATGCCATCGGGGTCGAGGGCGCCGGCGTGCCCTCGACGAAAGGCACGCTCTGACGCTTCATGATCGCCGTCTTGGATTACGGGATCGGTAACTTGCGATCGGCTGAGAAGGCGCTCCAACACGTCGGGGCTGACGCCCGCCTCGTGACCGATCCGGAGGTGGCCGCCGGCGCCACCGGCGTCGTGCTGCCCGGCGTGGGGGCCTTCGGTGCCTGCGCCGCCGCCCTGCGCCGCAGCGGCCTCGAGAGCGCCGCCCGCGACGCCGTCGGGCGCCAGGTGCCCTTTCTCGGAATCTGTGTCGGCTTCCAGCTGCTCTTCGAAGGGTCCGACGAGGACCCTCACGAGACGGGTCTCGGGCTCCTGCCCGGCCACAGCCGCCTCCTTCCCGTGACCGAACGGCTCCCCCAGATGCAGTGGAACATCGTGCGCCACGTGCAGGGCCGCTCCTCGCGGCTCCTCGGCGACGCCGGCGGTTCCCCGCTGTGGTTCTACTTCGTCCACTCCTACGCACCGATGATGTCCGGTGAGGCGGAGCCGAGTGTCGTCGGCGTCTGCGAGTACGGTGGCCCGGTCGTGGCGGCCGTCGAGCAGGGGTCGCTCTTCGGCACGCAATTCCACCCGGAGAAGTCGGGCAAGAGCGGCCTCGAGCTCCTGCGCCGCTTCGCCTCCCTCTGCGGTCCGAAGTGAGGCGGCGGTGAACCTGTGGCCGGCGATCGACGTACGCGACGGCCGGTGCGTCCGGCTCGTGCAAGGCGACTTCGACCGCGAGACGATCTACGGGGACCCGATCGAGGTCGCCCAGGCGTACGTGCTCGCCGGCGCCGAGCGCCTGCACGTCGTGGATCTCGACGCTGCGATGACGGGACTCCCCGTCAACCGGGAGGTCATCGGCGAGATCGCCGGACGTGCCGGCGTGCCCATCCAGGTTGGCGGCGGCGTGCGAGACGAGGCGTCGGCGGAGGCCCTCTTCTCCCTCGGAGTCGCACGAGTCGTGCTCGGCACGGCCGTGGTGAGGGAGCCCGCTCTCCTCGGTCGCTTGGCGGCGCGCTGGCCGGGCCAGGTGATCGCCGGGCTCGACTACCGCCGCAACGGCGCCGGCGTGCCCGAGGTGTCCGTGCAGGGTTGGACGCAGGCGAGCGGTCGCACCCTGGCGGACGTGCTCGCCCGCTTCAAGGAGCTCGATCTGGCCGCTGTCGTCGTCACCGACATCGCCCGCGACGGCACGGGGAATGGCCCGGACGTCTCCGGCCTCGTGTCGGTCCTCGGCTGGGCCGAGCAACCCGTGATTGCCTCCGGTGGCGTCGCCACGGCCCGCGACCTGCAGCGCCTCGCCGGTCTCGACGTGGACGGCCGGCGGTTGGACGGTGCCATCGTCGGGCGGGCGTTGCTGTCGGGTGACCTGGCGTTGGCTGACGCCCTCGCCGCCTGCCTCCCTCGGGGGCCGGGCAGCGGCTCGTGAAGTCCGTTCGAGTCATCCCCTGCCTCGACGTCGACGAGGGCAGGGTTGTGAAGGGCGTCGAGTTCGTCGAGCTGAGGGACGCCGGTGACCCCGTCAAGCTGGCGGCACGCTACGACGCCGAGGGAGCCGACGAGCTCGTCATCCTCGACATCACGGCGTCGTCGGATGACCGCTCTATCATGATCGACATCGTGGAGCGGGCAGCTGAGGAAGTCTTCATCCCCCTCACCATCGGGGGCGGCATCCGGTCCGTCGACGACGCCCGGGCGCTCCTGCGGGCGGGCGCCGACAAGGTGGCGGTCAACTCCGCCGCCGTGGCGCGCCCCGGCCTCATCAGCGAGCTGGCGGCGGAGTTCGGCTCGCAGTGCGTCGTCGTCGCCATGGACGCGCGCAGGATCGCCCTCGACGGTGGGTCGCTCGAGGGCGCCGGGCCGGCTCACGTCGCGGCCGGCGGGGCGCTGCGGGCCGCCGGAGGCGTCTTCGACGTCGTCACGCACGGCGGGCGCCGCCCGACCGGCTTGGACGCCATCGAATGGGCGGGCACCTGCGCCGCCCTCGGGGCCGGTGAGCTGCTCGTCACCTCGATGGATCGCGACGGGACCGAGCTCGGCTACGACCTCGAGCTGACGGCGGCCGTCAGCGCGGCCGTCAGATTGCCGATCATCGCCTCCGGTGGGGTGGGATCACTCGACCATCTCGTCGCCGGCGCCACCGCAGGGGGAGCGGACGGGCTGCTGGCGGCCTCCATCTTCCACTTCGGGCGTTTCTCGGTCGCTGAGGCGAAGACCTATCTCGCCGCCCATGGAGTCGGGGTGCGCCCGCCCGGCGTCTGAGGCCCCGGCCCGGGAGCAGTACCGTTGCGCCTCGTGCAGACCGATGAGAGCAAGACCGCCGTGTCGAGTGTCACGAGCACCCCGGCCCGCCGCAAGGTGACCCCGACACCGACCGGCGGCAAGCAGCCCGTGACGATGTTGAACGACCGCGTGCTCGTGAACGTCCCCCAGTCCGAAGGCGAGCGCCGCTCGCGGGCAGGCATTCTCATCCCGGCCACGGCACAGGTGCAGCGCCGTCTCGCCTGGGCGGAGGTGGCCGCCGTCGGCCCGCACGTGCGGACGATCCGCGCCGGAGACACGGTGCTGTTCAACCCCGAGGAGTGTTTCGAGGTCGACGTGCAGGGTGAGGAGTACCTCATCTTGCGTGAGCGGGACGTGCACGCCATCGCATCCGAGCGGATGGACGGCGGCACGGGTCTCTACCTGTGAACGGCCCGCCGCCGGCGACCGGTCAGGCGGCCACGGGCGAGGACGGCGGCCTCGCCGACATCCAGTTCAACGCCGACGGCCTCGTGCCGGCGATCGTGCAGGAAGCCGACACGCACGAGGTTCTCATGTTCGCCTGGATGGACGCCGAGGCACTGCGCCGGACGCTCGCCACCGGCCGCACCTGGCTGTGGAGCCGCAGCCGGCAGGAGTACTGGTGCAAGGGGGAAACCTCGGGCGACCGCCAGTACGTCCGCCAGGTTCGCTACGACTGCGACGGCGACGCCGTCTTGGTCCTCGTCCGCCAGGAGGGTCGGGGGGCGTGCCACACGGGGGAGCGCTCGTGCTTCTACCGCGTCCTCGGGACCTGATGGCGGCTCGGGACCTGGAGGGTGCGCGGGAGGCGATGGCGCCTGGGCGCGACGCCTTCGTAGACCTCGCCCGTCATCATCGGGTCGTCCCCGTCTGGAAGCAGCTCGTCTCCGACACCATCACGCCGGTGGGGGCGTTCAGGGCGATGGTGGGGGATGGGGAGGGTTTCTTGCTCGAGAGTGTCGAGCACGGCGAGCGGTGGAGCCGCTTCTCGTTCCTCGGGCGGGCGCCCGTCGCAACGCTGCTCGCCCGCGGCAACGACATCGAGGTGGAAGGTGAGCTGCCCGTGACCGTTCCCCTCGACCGGGGGATCCTCGCCGCCATCGAAGAGCTCGTCGCCGAGCTGAAGTCGCCCGTGCTGGCCGATCTGCCCCCCCTGCACGGGGGTCTCGTCGGCTATCTCGGCTACGACGTCGTCCGCGAGGTGGAGCGCCTCGGGCCGCCTCCGGCCGACGACCTCGGCCTGCCCGATGCGGTCGTTTCGGTCATCGGTGAGCTGGCCGCCTTCGATCACTGGCGTCAGCGGGTGACGCTCGTCGATAACGTCGTCGTGCCGAGGGGCCCGGCGGGCGAGGCCGACCTCGGCACCGCCCTCAGCCGGTACGAGCTGGCGGAGGACCGCCTCGACCGCTTGCGGGCGGATCTGGAGCGTCCCTCGCACGAGCCGCTGCTGCCGCCGCCCGCCCGCTCCGAGCGCTTGCCGGAATCCGACGTGCGGCGCCTCGTCTCCTCCAAGGACTTCCAGCTTGCCGTCGAGGTGGCCAAGGAGTACATCCGGGCGGGCGACGCCTTTCAGATCGTGCTGTCGCAGCGTTTCGACCTGGACCTCGGCTGCGACCCGTTCGACGTCTACCGCGTGCTGCGCCAGGTCAACCCGAGTCCCTACATGTTCTTTCTCCGCCAGGGCGGCGTCACACTCGTCGGCGCCTCGCCGGAGCCGCTCGTGCAGCTGCTCGACGGGCGCGTGGTCTCCCGCCCGATCGCCGGCACTCGCCCGCGCGGCGAGTCGGAAGAGGAGGACCGCCACCTCGAGGCCGAGCTCGTGGAGCACCCGAAGGAGGTGGCCGAGCACGTCATGCTCGTCGACCTGGCGCGCAACGACGTCGGCCGTGTCGTCCGTTTCAACACCGAGCACGTCGACGAGCTCATGACCGTGGAGCGCTACAGCCACGTCATGCACCTCACCTCACAAGTGTCCGGCCAGCTCGTGGACGGCAAGGGTCCCATCGACGTGCTGCGGGCGACGCTCCCGGCCGGCACGGTCTCGGGCGCTCCCAAAGTGCGGGCGATGGAGATCATCGACGAGCTGGAGCCGACCAAGCGCGGCCCCTACGCCGGCGTCGTCGGCTACATCGACTTCTCCGGCAACCTTGACACCGCCATCACCATCCGCACCCTCGTCGCCCGAGCCGACGGACGCGCCTCCGTGCAAGCCGGTGCCGGTATCGTCGCGGACAGCGACGCGCAGGCTGAGGACATGGAGTGCTCTCAGAAGGCCGCCGGCGTCCTCGCAGCCGTAGCGGGGGCGCGGAAGCTGGCGGCTCGCCGCGCTGTTGCACCAGGGGATGGCTGAAGCAACGGAGACGACCTATGAGGCAATCCGGACCGCGACGGCACGTCGCGTCGTCGCCCGAGATGGCCTCGTCGTGTCCGGCCCTGGCGCCCTCGAGTGGCTGCAAGGCCAGGTCAGCCAAGATCTCGCTCCCCTCGCAAAGGGAGCCGGCGCCGGCGGCGCCGATGCCTCCGTCGAGACGCTCGTGCTGTCCCCGCAGGGCAAGATCGACTCGTCCTGCCGGGTCACGGCCCTCGGTGCGGATCGGTACCTCCTCGACGTGCGCGCCGGTTTCGGCGAGGCGCTGCACGAGCGGCTGCGGCGGTTCAAATTGCGCGTGAAAGCCGACGTCGAACCGTTGCGCGGGCTGTCGTTGCTGCAGGTCCGAGGACCGCGCACGCCGTCGCCGGCAGAGCTCTCCTCCTCGCTCGGGCCGGCCGTCATGGCCGTCGTGGAGGTGGACTGGCCGGGATGGAGCGGTCGCGACGTGCTGCTCCTGGCGCCGCAGGGCAAGCAGCCCGAGCCGGCGCTCGACGGCGGTGCCGAGGGGGACGACGAGGCCTTCGAGGCGGTGCGCATCGAGGCGGGCGTCCCCGAGCTCGGGCTCGAGCTGACGGAGCGCACGATCCCGCAGGAGGCGGGCGCCCTCGTGGCCCGGGCCGTCAGCTTCACGAAGGGGTGCTACACGGGTCAGGAGCTCGTCGCCCGCATCGACGCCCGTGGCGGCAACACGCCGCGACGGTTGTTCGGACTGGTCATCGGAGGGGCTGTTGAGTCGGCGCCGGCGCCGGGCGACGAGGTCGTCGTCGGCGCTGCCCGGGTCGGCGAGCTGACGAGTGTCGCCTGGTCTTCGGGCATGCAGGCCCACGTTGGGCTCGCCTTCATCAAGCGAGGAACCGACACGAGCGGAGAAGCCCACGTCACGACAGCGACGGGTGCTGCCCCGGCCAGCATTCGCTCGCTCCCGCTGAGCGGCGGTTAGATCTTCAGTCATGGCCGTCGTCCTCGCCTTGGCCGCAGCGCTCTGCAATGCCCTCGCGACGATCTTCGAGCGCATCGGCGTCGAGACGGCGCCGGCCGATGCCACGATGCGCTGGAAGCTGATGGCGCACGTCCTGCGTCGCCCCGCCTGGTGGTTCGGGCTCCTCAGCATGGTCGGCGCCTTCGTCTTCCAGGTCACGGCGCTCGCCCAAGGCGGGTTGACGCTCGTGCAGCCGCTGCTCGTGACCGAACTCATCTTTCTCGTGATCGTGCTGCGCATCTGGTTCGGGCGCCCGCTCGGCTGGCAGGAGGCCGCCGGCGTCGTCCTGACCGTGGCCGGGCTGGCGACGTTCCTCGGGGTCTCAGACCAGGGCGGGGGCGATCTCATCCCGAATGCCGCCGGCTGGATTCTCATGATGATCGCCACCGTCGGGGCCGTCGTCGTCTGCGTCACGCTGGCGCGCTTCGGTTCGAGGCCGTGGCGCTCCGCCTGGTACGGGTCCGCCGCCGCCATCTCCTTTGCCGTCTGCGCGGCGTTCATGAAGGCAACGACGGTGCTGGTGAACGGGCGGGGCTTCTGGGCGTTGTTCGGCCACTTCGAGCCGTACGGGATCGCCGTGGCCGGTCTCGCCGGGCTCTTCTTCGCCCAGAACGCCTTCCACGCCGGCCCGATCACGGCCTCGCAGGCCTCCCTCGTGATCGTCGACCCGATCGCCAGCATCATCATCGGCGTCGGGCTGTTCGGCGACAACCTGCGAGGTGGAATCGGCGTCCTCGCCGTCGATGCGCTCGCCCTCGCCCTCATGTCGCTCGGTCTCGTGGTCCTGTGCCACTCGCCCCTCATCGTGAACACCTCCGCCGAGGACCGTCTCGTGCGCACGCGGCGCCAGGTGAGCGAACCGGCGGCGTCGGAGCTCTCGACGTCGTAGCGCCGGCCATGGTCTAAGTCCTCTGGACATCGGGGTCGCCGGCGCTCACGATCATGTCGTCACCCAGACAAGGGTGCAGCAGGACCGACTCTCCCGTCAGTGGAGGGAAGGGGTTCCCATGTGGACACCGCCACTTGTTGTATGCGTGGCCCTCGCAACCGTGTCCCTCGCCTTGCCACCTGCCGGCGTCCCCGCAGCCGACGCTGCCGCCGCCCGTCCGGCCGCCGCAGGACCGGTCACGAACTGCCCGGCGGCACCCTCCGGGGTCAACTTCGAGGCCCCCAGCCTCCGGGGTGCCTCAAAGACGGTCGCCCTCACCTTCGACGACGGTCCGGGTGCCAGCACGGCCCAGATCCTCTCGATTCTGGAGGCCTACGGGGTGCGGGCAACGTTCTTCAACATCGGGCAGCAGGAGGCGTCGTGGCCCGATGACGTGAAGGCGGAGGCGGCCGACGGCTTCCTTGTCGCCAACCACACCTGGAGCCACCCGGACCTCGTCACGCTCTCGGCGAGCGACCAAGCCGCCCAGATGGACATGGTCACGAAGGAGCAGGAGTCCCTCGTCGGGACGGCTCCGTGCGAGCTACGCCCGCCCTACGGTGACTACGACTCCACGACGTTGCAACTCGCCCAGGCCAGACACCTGTCGGTCTGGCTGTGGGACGTCGACACCGAAGACTGGGAAGCAGACGGCTCGGGCTCCGCCTACTGGGTGAACCGGATCGTGTCCCTCGCCGAGTCCGAGGGCGGGGCGCTCTCTCACCCGGTTGTCCTCATGCACAACCAGGGGATCCCGATGCCGGCAACGGTGGCGGCGCTGCCCATCGTCATCCAGTTCTTCAAGGCGCACGGCTACCGCTTCGTCGACCTGCTCGGCCGGGGCGGCCCGCCGGCGGGTTGCGGGCCGTCGGCGCCACCGGCGCCCGCGCCCGGCACCGCCGTGGCGGCGGGGACGACGCTCCCGAGCGGGTCGCACGTCGATTCCCCCGGCGGCCAGTACTCGCTCGTCATGCAGGCGGGCGGCAACCTCGTGCTGTACACCGACACACACCGTGCGGTGTGGGCATCTCGTACGAACGGGTTCCCCGGAGCCTTCGCCCGCATGCAGGGCGACGGCAACTTCGTCATCTACTCGGGCCGGCGGGTGATTTGGGCGACGGGCACCGGGGGGCATCCGGGCGCCGAGCTGTGGGTTGAAACGGACGCTCGCCTCGTCATCGCCCGTGGTCGCACGAGGTGGTGGACGTCACGTTCGCAGAACTTCCTCCTCGCCTCCGGCGAGCAACTGAGAAGCGGCTGGTACCTCACCTCGCCCGGGACGGCCTGTCATCTCCTCATGCGGCGCGACGGCGATCTCGTCCTCTACTCGGCGAGCGGTCAGACGGTGTGGGCCTCCGGCACCCGGCGCCACCCCGGTGCCTACGCCGAGATGGAGACGAGCGGCGAGGTCGTCATCTACACCTCATCCGGCGCCCGGCTGTGGGCGACCCACACGGGCGGGAACGCCGGTGCACGCCTCTTCGTCAGCTCCGACGCCTCGGTCTTCATCGAGACCGGCACCGGCAAGATGCCCTGGCTGGCGGGCTGACCAACTCGCGTTCGGCGTTCGGCGCGAGGTGCGGGCGCTTTCCTACGCCGGCGGCACAAAAGCGCGCCCACCTGGCGCCGCTCGGCGCACCTGGCGCCGCTCGGCACTCGCGCGCTGGCGAGAGCGGCGGGCAAGGGGCGGGCGGAGCGGCCGCCTCAGACGGGGGGCCGACGCCCCGACCAGGGCGCAGCCTCCTCGAGCTGTGCCGCCACCTGGATGAGGAGGTCCTCCCGGCCGTAAGCGGCCACGAGCTGGATGCCGATGGGCAGGCCGGCCTCGTTCACGTGCAGCGGCAGCGAGATGGCCGGTTGCCCGGTGACGTTGAAGTGCGTCGTGAACGGGACGAGGGAGGCAGTGTGAGCCTGCGTCGCAAACGGGTCGTCCGGCGGCGGCTCGAGCTCGCCGATGAGAGGCGGCGGCTCACCCAGCGTCGGCGTGAGGAGGAGGTCGTGGTCCTGCCACCAAGCGGCCATCTGGCGCGTGAAGCGGGCGCTGGCGGCGATGGCCTGGGCGTAGTCGACCGCGCGCATCTCGCTGGCGACCGACGCCATCGCCCACGTCAGCGGTTCGACGTCGTCGGGGCCGATGGCGCGACCGAGCGTTGCGCCGATCCCGAGAACGCTCAGGCGCGTGTTGACGGCCCACCTGGCGATGAAGCGGCGGCCGCTCTCCGGGTCGATCGTCGGGTGCTCATCGCTGACGTGGTGGCCGAGGCCCTCGAGGAGGGCGGCGGCCGACCGTACGGCCGTCTCACAGTCGCCGTGCAGCGTGCCGGCCGGGTTCGAGGCCAGCATGCCGATTCGCAGCCCCGCCGGCCGCACCGACAGCTCCTCGATGTAGGGGCGTGCCGGCGGGGGAGCGATGACCATGTCGCCAGGCCCGGCCCCTTGCCCGACGTCGAGGAGGGCTGCGGTGTCTCGGACGGATCGGGTCACCACGTGCTGCACCGAGAGCCCGCTCTCGTCCCGGTCCGGGCCCAAGGTGGAACGACCCCTCGACGGCTTCAGCCCGACGAGACCGCACATGCTGGAGGGGATGCGGATCGAGCCGCCGCCGTCGCTGGCGTGCGCCACGGCCACCATGCCGGCGGCGACGGCGGCGGCGCTGCCGCCGCTCGATCCGCCGGGCGAGTGGCTCGTGGCCCAGGGGTTCCGGCTGGCGCCGTAGGCGTGCGGCTCCGTCACCGGAACGAGGCCGAGCTCCGGGGTGTTCGTCCGCCCGAGGAAGTTGAAGCCGGCCCGGCGGTAGCGGGCGACCAGCCAGCAGTCCTCCTTGGCTCGCCATCCGGCCTCCTTGAGGGCGCGATTGCCGTGGTGGGCCGGGTCCCCGGCCGAGTCGGCGAAGAGATCCTTGATGAGAAAAGGCACCCCCCTGAACGGGCCGTCGGGCAAGCCCGCCTCGATCTCGTCGAGGGCGGCGTCGAAACGCCGATGGATGACGGCGTTGAGCTCACCGTCGACCGTCTCGATCCTCGAGATGGCAGCCGTGGCGAGCTCAGCGGCAGAGATGTCACCCGATCGCACGAGCTCGGCCTGCGCGGTCGCATCCATCCAGAGAACGTCGTCCATCTTCGAGACGTTACCGAGCGGTCCGCATCGCCGGCGGGCGTTCACTCCGACTGGCACCGCCCCGGCCGTTAGGCTCACGGCCAATGTCGTCGTACCTCGACGGGATCCTGGCGTGGCATCGTGCCCGGGCTGCCCAGGACCGACGTGATCTCGCCGTCCTCGCCGAGCGAGCGCAGGCGACCCTTCACGAGGACGCCCCGAGACCGTTTGCGGCCGCCCTGCGCGCCGGAGGCACTCCGTCCGTCATCGCCGAGGTCAAGCGGCGGTCGCCCTCGAAAGGCGACCTTGCTCCCGATCTCGACGCCGGAACTCTGGCCGGCGAGTACGCCGCCGGTGGGGCGGCCTGCCTCTCGGTGCTGACGGACGCCCCCCATTTCGGGGGTTCCCCGGAGGACCTCGCGGCCGCCCGGGCTGCCACGAGCCTGCCCGTCCTCCGCAAGGACTTCACGGTGTGCGAAGCCGACCTCTACGACGCCCGCCTCATGGGGGCAGACGCCGTCCTGCTCATCGTGGCTGCGCTCGGCGACGACGAGTTGCGGCGCTACCTCGGAGTGGCTGCTCGGCTCGGCCTGGCGGCGCTCGTGGAGGTGCACGATCTCGAGGAGGCGGCGCGGGCCGTCACGGCAGGTGCTCAGCTCATCGGCGTCAACCAGCGGGACCTGCGGACCTTCGAGGTGGACACGGCTCGGGCCGAGCGCGTGGCCGCCGCGCTGCCCGCCAGTATGGTCAAGGTCGCCGAGTCCGGGATCCGATCCCGCGACGATGTCGTCCGGCTCGGAGACGCCGGCTACGACGCCGTCCTGGTTGGAGAGTTGCTCGTGCGAAGCCCAGATCATGCAGAAGCCGTGCGGGCTCTTCGCTCGCCGGCCGCCCCGACCGCCAACCGCCCGGGCGGGGCGCCCGTCGCCGACCAGCCCACGGCCGCGGGGGCGCCCGCCTGATGTGGGTGAAAATCTGCGGGATCACGAGTGAGGAAGACGCGCTCATCGCCGTGGCCATGGGGGCGGACGCCGTCGGCTTCGTGTTCGCGCCGTCGCCTCGCCAGATGAGCCCGAACGCCGTGCAGGCGATCGTGCGCCGGCTGCCTCCGGAGATCATCACGGTAGGGCTCTTCCGGGACGAGCGTCCGCAGCGCGTCGTCGAGATCATCAACCGGGTGGGCCTCAAGGCCGCCCAGCTGCACGGAAACGAGAGCCGGGAGGACTGCGGCTACGTCGCCGTCCGAGTCCCCGTCGTGATCAAGGCCTTCGCCGCCGGCGACCCGCGCCTTGCCCGCGCCGGCGAGTACGGGGCACCCATCATCCTCCTCGACGCACCATCGCCCGGCTCGGGAAAGGTCTTCGACTGGCGACTGGCCGAAGGGGCGCCGAAGGGGCGCCGCCTCGTGCTTGCCGGCGGTCTCGACGCCACGAACGTCGGAGAGGCGATCCGGACCGTCCACCCGTGGGGCGTCGACGTCTCGACGGGAGTGGAAGCCTCCCCGGGCAAGAAGGATCCGTCCAAGATCCGTGCCTTCGTGCAGGCGGCGAGGGCGGCCGAGCCGGAGCCGTACGACCCCGCAGAGCTCGAAGGACCCTACGACTGGCAGGAAGAGCTATGAACGCGATCGGGGAATTGATGCGAGAGCCGTCGCCGTCGGGGCGATACGGGGAGTTCGGGGGGCGTTTCGTACCCGAGTCCCTCGTGCCGGCGTGCGAGGAGCTCGACAAGGCCTTCCATCACGCCTGGAGCGATCCGGCCTTCCGCAGCGAGCTGGACCGCCTCCTTCGTGAGTACGGCGGGCGCCCGACCCCGGTCTACGAATGCCGGCGCCTGAGCGAACGCATCGGCCTGCGCGTGCTGTTGAAGCGGGAGGACCTCAACCACACGGGCTCCCACAAGCTGAACAACGTGATCGGTCAAGCGCTCCTGGCCGAGCGGATGGGCAAGACGCGTCTCGTCGCCGAGACGGGAGCCGGCCAGCACGGCGTCGCCACCGCAACGGCGGCCGCACTGTTCGGCATGTCCTGCACGGTGTACATGGGTGCTGTCGACATCGAGCGGCAGGAGCTGAACGTCTTCCGCATGCGCCTGCTCGGGGCCGAGGTCCGCAGCGTGGAGAGCGGGAGCCGGACGCTGAAGGACGCCATCAACGAGGCGCTGCGCGACTGGGTCGCCAGTGTCGGCACCACCCACTACTGCATCGGGTCCGTGATGGGCCCCCACCCGTACCCCTTCATCGTGCGCGAGCTGCAGCGCATCGTCGGCGACGAGGCGCGCCGGCAGTGCCACGAGCTCCTCAACGCCGACCCCGACCTCGTCGTCGCCTGTGTGGGCGGCGGATCCAACGCCGCCGGCACCTTCGCCGGGTTCGTCGACTCCGGCGCCCGCCTCGTCGGTGTGGAGGCAGAGGGCGGAGCCGCCATGAGCCATGGCATCCCGGGCATCGTGCACGGCATGCGATCGCGCTTCCTGCAGGACGAGGATGGTCAGATCCTGGAGGCGCACTCGATCTCCGCCGGCCTCGACTACCCCGGCATCGGCCCCGAGCACGCCTTCCTCGGCGACCTGGGGCGGGCCGAGTACACGCAGGCGTCCGACGGCGAGGTGCTGGCGGCCTTCCAGTTGCTCGCCGAGACGGAGGGCATCATCCCTGCCCTCGAGCCGGCCCACGCCGTCGCCTGGGTCGTGCGCGAGGCGGGTCGCTCCATCCCGGCCGACTCCACGGTGCTCATCACGATGTCCGGTCGGGGCGACAAGGACGTCGCTCTCGTCATGGAGCGGCTGGCTGGGCGATGACCTCGCCGACGTGGACCAGCCAGGAGGCCGGCCCAGCCATGAGGGCAGCCCAGCCATGAGCCCGGGCCTGACGAGAGAGGTGGCCGAGTGACGCAGCGTGCAGAGTTGGAGGCGACCCTGCGCCGCCATCGCGACGCCGGGCGCAAGCTCCTTGTTCCCTACGTGACCGGCGGGCTCGGCGCCGACTGGGTGGCCACGCTCGAGGCGGTGTCCGCCGCCGGCGCGGACGCCATCGAGGTCGGCCTCCCCTTCAGCGACCCCATGATGGACGGTCCCGTCATTCAAAAAGCCTCCGTCGACGCCCTCGCCCAGGGCGCCACGGCGCGGGGGATCATCGCCGAGATCGCGGCAGCCGACGTCGCCATCCCTGTGGCCGTCATGACCTACTACAACATCGTGGCCCGCACGGGCCACCGCCGTATGGCACAGCTGCTGAACGAGGCGGGCGTCACGGGGGCGATCGTGCCGGACCTGCCGGTGGACGAGCTGGACGGCTGGGCGGTCGAGGCCGACGACGCCGGCGTCGCCACGGTCCTGCTCGCCGCCCCCACGACGCCCCCGGAGCGGTTGAGGATGATCGCCGAGCGGGCGAGGGGTTTCTTGTACGCCGTCGGCTTGATGGGCGTGACGGGGGAGCGGGCCGACCTTGCCTCGAGCGCAGCGGAGATCGCCGGCCGCTGCAAGGCCGCCACGGATCTGCCCGTGCTCGTCGGTGTCGGCATCTCGACGCCCGCCCAGGCGGCCGAGGTGAGCACGGTGGCCGACGGTGTCGTCATCGGGTCGGCGCTCGTCCATCGCATCCTCGACGGGTGCGGCCCCGACGGGGCGGCGCAGCTCGTGAAGGAGTTCCGGGCGGCACTCGACGGCTGAGATGGGCAGATGCCGGCCCGCCGCGCCGGCGTGCCGGCGTGCCCGGCGTTTGCATAATTATGCAGAAGCCTGAATAATGATGCCATGAAGTGTGGCGTCGTCGGGGCGACCGGCTATCTCGGTGCCGAGCTGCTCCGGCTCCTGGCGGATCATCCCTACTTCGAGGTCGCCGCCGCCCAGGCGGACTCGACGGCCGGATCGGCCATCGGCGAGATCTATCCGGCGCTCGGGCGCGCCTACCCCGAACTCGTCATCGGCGGCCTCGACCCCGCTGCCCTCGAGCAGCTCGACGCCGTCTTCGTGGCGCTGCCGTCCGGTACGTCGCAGAAGGTCGTGGCCGCTCTCGCCGGGCGCGTCCGCCTCGTCGTCGACCTCGGCGCCGACTTCCGCCTGCAGGACACCGCGGCCTACCCGAAGTGGTACGGCTGGGAGCACTCCGTTCCCGAGCTGCTGCCATCGGTCGTGTACGGACTGCCCGAGCTGTACCGCCAGCAGCTCGTCGGCGCCGGCCTCGTGGCGGCGCCCGGTTGCTACGTGACGGCGGCCGCCATCGGGCTGCGCCCGCTCGTGGCCGGCGGTTTCCTCCAGACCGAGGGCATCATCGTCGACGGCGTCAGCGGGACCTCCGGAGCGGGCAAGTCGCCGTCGCCCAACCTGCATCACGCCCTCGCCAACGAGCGAGTCGTGGCCTACGGAGTCCTCGACCATCGCCACACGCCCGAGATGGAGCAGGTGATCGGCGCCAGCGTGCTCTTCACGCCGCATCTCGCCCCCATGACGAGAGGCGTCCTGGCGACGTGCTACGCCCGCCCGGCGCGTCCCGTCACGACCGATTCCGTGCTGGCTGCCCTCGCCGAGGCCTACGGCGGCGAGCCATTCGTGAACGTCACGGCCGGCCTCCCCTCGACGGCTGACGCCTACGGCTCGAACGTCGTGCACGTGACGGCGCGAGCCGACGATCGCACCGGATGGGTGATCGTTCTGTCGGCGATCGACAACCTCGTGAAGGGCGGCTCTGGCCAGGCGATCCAGGCGGCGAACGTCGCCCTCGGCCTCGAAGAAACCTCCGGCCTGCCTCGCGCCGGCCTCTCGCCGTGACCGCGATCGGGGCGGACCCCGAAAGCGAGGCGCCAGCGGGCGCCGCCGCCGGCCTCTCCATCGCCACGAAGGCCGCCGTGCTGTGCGACGCCCTCCCGTACATCCGACGTTTTGCCGGCAGGATCGTTGTCGCAAAGTACGGCGGCAGCGCCATCGGTGACGAGCAGCTGACGCTTCGTCATTTCGCCGAGGACGTCGTCCTCCTGCGCTCGATCGGGATGCTCCCCGTCGTCGTGCACGGAGGCGGGCCGCAAATCGGAGCCCTCATGGAGCGGCTCGGCAAGGTGCCGGAGTTCCGCGACGGCCTGCGCGTCACCGATGCCGAGACACTCGACATCGCCCGCATGGTGCTCGTCGGCAAGGTCAACAGAGACATCGTCGGGGCGATCAACGTGCACGGCCCGCTCGCCGTCGGGCTCTCGGGTGAGGACGCAGGGCTCATCGTGGCCTCGCAGCGCGATCCCTCCCTCGGCTACGTCGGCGACGTCGACTCCGTCGATTCCTCCATCCTGCGCCGCCTCGTGGCCGAGGGGCTCGTTCCCGTCGTGGCGACGATCGGCTCCGATCTCGCCGGCCAGGCCTACAACATCAATGCCGACACGGTCGCCGGCGCCGTGGCCGAGTCCCTCGAGGCGGAGAAGCTCATCTTCCTGACCGACGTCGACGGCATCCGCCAGGAGCCGGCCAACGCGGCGACGCTCATCTCGAGACTGGCGGCCGACGACGTCGACGGCCTCATCGCAGCGGGCGTCATCGCCGGCGGCATGATCCCGAAGGCGCAGGCCTGCGCCCGGGCGGTCCGCCACGGCGTCGCCAGCGCCCACGTCCTCGACGGTCGCGTCGAGCACGCCCTCATCCTCGAGCTGCTCACACCGGAAGGAGTCGGCACCATGGTGGTCCCGAAGTGACACCCAAACCGGCACAAACGCCCGCCCTCATGGAGACGTACCCGCCCCCGCCCGTCACCTTCGTGAGCGGCAGCGGCACGGTCCTCGTCGACTCGAACGGCAAGCATTACCTCGACTTCCTGTCCGGCCTGGCGGTCACCTCGCTCGGGCATGCTCATCCGCACGTCGCCGTGGCCGTCGAGCACCAGGCGAACCGGCTCGTGCACGTGTCCAACCTGTTCGGCAACGAGCTCGGGCCGCGCCTCGCCCGCACGATCGACCGCCTCGTCGGTGACGGTCAGCCGGCGGGCGGTCGGGTGTTCTTCGGCAACTCCGGCGCGGAGGCGAACGAATGCGCCATCAAGCTGACGCGCCGCTACTTCAGCCGTTCCGCACCGAGCGGGCGGCCTGCCCGTCACGTCGTCGTCTCCGCCCACGGGTCGTTCCATGGGCGGACGCTGGCGACGCTGCACGCCACGGGCCAGCCCGAAAAGCACGTGGGGTTCGCACCGATGCCGGAGGGTTTCCAGCATGCGGACTTCGGCGACGTGGAGGCACTGGAAGAGGCGACGAGCGGAGCGACGGTGGCTGCCGTCCTCCTCGAAGCCATCCAAGGCGAAGGCGGCGTCGTGCCATCGCCGCCCGGCTACCTGAAGGCCGTGCGGGATCTCTGCGACGAGCGCGGCATCCTCCTCATCGTCGACGAGATCCAGACGGGCCTCGGGCGGACGGGGCGCTGGTTCGCCTTTCAGCGAGCCGAGATCGTGCCCGACATCGTGACGATGGCAAAGGCGCTCGGCAACGGGTTCCCCATCGGCGCATGCTGGGCGCGTGGCGACGTGGCGGCCGCCTTCCAGCCCGGCGACCACGGCAGCACCTTCGGCGGGCAACCGCTCGCCTGTGCGGCTGCGATCGCCACGCTCGAGGTCATGGAGGAGATGGACGCCCCCGAGGCGGCGACGACCGCCGGCAAGCATCTCACCGAAGGGCTCCTCGCCATCGGCGGCGTCTCCGACGTGCGGGGGGCCGGTCTCCTCCTCGGCGTCCTGCTGGAGCCCGGGATCGACGCCAAAGCCGTCGTCCGGACGTCCCTCGAGCGCGGCCTCGTCGTGAATGCCCCCGTGCCGGGCGTCATCCGCCTCGCCCCACCCCTCAACGTCTCGGCGGCCGAGATCGACGAGGCCGTCGCCATCCTGCGAAGCGTCATGGAGGAGCTCGTATGACACGTCACCTGCTCACGATGTCCGATCTGCGTCCGGCCGAGCTGGACGACGTGCTGAACCGCTCGGATGCCCCGCCGTCGGCACGCGTGCTCGAGGGCCGCGGCGTCGCCCTCCTCTTCGAGCACCCCTCTGCTCGCACCCGAAACGCCTGCGAGATGGCGGTCGTGCAGCTGGGGGGCCATCCCGTCACGATCCGGGGCGAGGAGGTGGGCATCGACCGGCGTGAAACGGCCGAGGACGTCGCCAGGACGCTGGCGTGCTACCACGCCGTCATCGCCGCCCGTGTCGAGCGGCACGGCACGCTCGAGCGCATGGCCTCCGCGCTCGACGCCGCCGACGAGAGCGTCCCGGTCGTCAACCTGCTCTCCGACCGCGAGCACCCGCTGCAGGCGATCGCCGACGTCCTCACGATCCGCCAGCACTTCGGCAATCTCGACGGCCGCGTCATCGCTTTCATCGGCGACGCAAACAACGTCTGCCGCTCGCTCATCGGGGCGGCCTCCCTGATGGGGGCGCACGTGCGGGTCGCCTCGCCGGCCGGCTACGGCATCGAGGACAATCCCGACGGCCGGGAGATGCCCGCCGGCTGGCTCGTCGAGAGCTTCCGCTCCCCACAGGAAGCCGCCGCGGGGGCTGACGTCCTCTACACCGACGTCTGGACCTCGATGGGTCAGGACGAGGAGAAGGTGGCCCGGCGCGCCGCCTTCGCCGGCTACACCATCGACGAGGCCCTCGTGGCGCAGGCGTCGCCGCACGCCATCGTGCTGCACTGCCTGCCCGCCCATCGCGGCGAGGAGATCACCGACGGCGTCCTCGGCTCTTCGCAGAGCCGCGTGTGGCAGCAGGCGACGAACCGCATGCACGCCACACGAGGACTGCTGGAGTTCCTCGTTCTGGAGGCCGAAGCGAGCGGCCATCACGAGCACGGTCTCGAGGTGCCGGCATGAGCGAGGCAGGCATGACCACCGCCGCCGAGGAGGTCGACGACCTCACCGCCAGCACGGCCGACGAAGCCATCAGGAAGGTCTCAAAAGCGCGACGACGACACGTGATCGCCCAGCTCCTGACGGACCACACCGTCACGAGCCAGGAGCAGCTCGCCGATCTCCTCGCCGTCGAGGGCATCTATGCCACGCAGGCCACGGTCTCGCGCGACCTCGAGGAGATCGGTGCCCTCAAGGTGCGTGTCCACGGCATGGAGAGAACGGTGTACGCCCTCGCCGAGCTGCCGAAGGATCAGGTCGTGCCCACCGAGCACCTCCGGCGGGTGCTCGGGGAGTGGGTCGTCGATGTCGCCTCCTCGGGCAACCTCGTCGTGCTGCGAACGCCGCCCGGCTCCGCTCACGTCGTGGCTTCCGCCCTCGACCGCACGAGTGTCGCCGGCGTGATCGGGACGGTGGCGGGCGACGACACCGTCCTCGTGGTCGCCGCTGCCGCCGACGGCGGGGCGGCCCTGGCCGATCGCCTGGCGGAGATCGCCGGCTTGTAGGGCTCGATCGCCCGCCGGCGTCGAGCCTCGAGCGCCGAGGCCCCGTCGGGGATCGGTCGCAGTGCTTGTCGAAGGCCCGGTCGGCCGCTGCGGTGGCGGCCAAAGGCCGAGATTGCATGCAGTCAGAGAATCAGTACGCTCGGCGCCGAGCCGAGGGAGACGGCGCCAGGCGCCGAGGAGGAAGGTCGATTCACATGGGACCCCGCGTGGTGCTCGCATACTCAGGAGGCCTCGACACATCGGTGGCCGTGCACTGGCTCGGAGCCGAGCTGGGCTATGAGGTCATCGCCGTCGCCGTCGACGTCGGCCAAGGCGGTGACCTCGGTCCCCTCCCCGAGCGGGCGAGAGCCGCCGGCGCCATCGAGGCAGTCGTCATCGACGCCAAGGAGGAGTTCGCCCGCGAGATCCTCGTGCCGTCACTGGCTGCCAACGCCCGCTACGAGGGCCGCTACCCGCTCGTGTCGGCTCTCTCGCGACCGCTCATCGTGAAGCACCTCGTCGCAACGGCCCGCCAGTTCGGGGCCGTCGCCGTCGCCCACGGCTGCACCGGCAAGGGCAACGACCAGGTCCGTTTCGACGTGGCGACACGGGCGCTCGCCCCCGACCTCGAGATCGTCGCCCCCGTCCGCACCTGGGGCATGACGCGTGAGCAGACGATCGGCTATGCCGAGAAGCACGACCTCCCGATCACGATCTCCCGCGACCGCATCTACTCGATCGACGAGAACCTCTGGGGTCGCTCCATCGAGTGCGGCATCCTCGAGGATCCCTGGGAGGCGCCCCCCGCCGACGTGTTCACCCGCACGGTGCCGACGGCGACCGAGATCTTCGAGGTCGTCGTGGGATTCGAGGGCGGCGTGCCCGTCAGCCTCGACGGCGAGCGGCTCGGGCTCGTGGAGCTCATCGGCCGCATCGACGCCGCCGCCGGCTCGATCGGCTTCGGCCGCATCGACATGGTGGAGGGCCGCCGCGTCGGCATCAAGAGCCGCGAGGTCTACGAGTGCCCGGGGGCGCTCGCCCTCATCGCCGCTCACCTCGATCTCGAAGGCATGACGCTCGAGCGTGACGTGGCGCACGAGAAGGCGCGCCTCGAGCCCCGCTTCGCCGAGCTCGCCTACGACGGCCACTGGTACTCGCCGCTTCGCGAGGCCGTCTCGGCCTTCATGGCGAGCACACAGCGCTTCGTCACGGGCGAGGTGCGCTTGCGCCTCAGCCCGGGCGGCGGCCTCGAGGTCGTCGGGCGGCGCAGCCCGGTCGGCCTCTACGTCCATGACCTTGCCACCTACGACGCCGCCGACACGTTCCGTCATGGCGACGCCGAAGGCTTCGTGCGACTGTTCGGCCTCGGGATCGAGACCTGGGCCGCCCGCCAGGGTGCACTTGGGGAGACGCCCGGCTCATGACGTTGTGGGCCCCCCGCATGGGCGTCCCCCCCGCCGAGGACATGATGGCCTTCACGGCCAGCCTCTCGTTCGACCGCCGGCTGGCGCCGAGCGACATCCAAGGCTCGATGGCCCACGTGCGGGGCCTCGGCCGGGCCGGCATCCTGGATGCCGCCGAGACGACCGCCTTGCTGGAGGCCCTGCAGCGCACCGGCGACGAGCTCTCGAGGGGCGTGTTCGAGTTCGAGCCCGGCGACGAGGACATTCACACCGCCATCGAACGACGGGTGCGGCAGCTCGCCGGCGACGTCGGCGCCAAGCTGCACACCGGCCGCAGCCGGAACGACCAGGTGGCGACGGCGCTGCGCCTCTATGTCCGCGACGAGCTGGCGCGCATCGCCGACCTCGTCCTCGAGTTGCAGCGCACCCTGCTGCGGCGTGCCAACGAGGCCGGCCAGACCTACCTCCCCGGCTACACGCACCTGCAGCGGGCGCAGCCCATCCTGCTCGCCCATCAGATACTCGCCCACGGGTGGGCCTTCAGCCGTGACGTCGACCGCCTGCTGGCGACGCTCGCCCGCATGGACGTCTCGCCCCTCGGTGCGGCCGCCCTGGCGGGCAGCTCCCTACCCCTCGACGCCGACGGTGTGGCGGCCGACCTGGGTTTCTCGGCGCGGTTCGAGAACTCGCTCGATGCCGTCAGCGACCGGGACTTCCTCGCCGAGGCGCTCTTCGACATCGCCCTCATCGGCGTCCACCTCTCACGCATCGGCGAGGAGGTCGTGATCTTCTCCACCGAGGAGTTCGGCTTCCTCCGCCTCGACGACGCCTGGGCGACGGGCAGCTCGATGCTGCCGCAGAAGAAGAACCCGGACGTCGCCGAGCTCGCCCGCGGCAAGGCCGGGCGGCTCATCGGCCACCTCGTCGGCTTCCTGACGACGCTGAAGGGACTCCCGCTCGCCTACAACCGGGACCTGCAGGAGGACAAGGAGCCGTTCTTCGATGCCTCCGACCAGATCAGCCTCGCCCTCGTGGCGGTCGAAGGGCTGCTGTCGACGATGAAGTACGACACCGAGCGAATGCAGGCCGCCGCCGACGGCGCCGCCATGGCGGCCGTCGAGCTCGCCGAGTGGCTCGTGGCCGGCGGTATGGGCTTCCGAGACGCCTACGACCTCGTAGGGGCACTTGTGCGCGAGTCGATCGAGCGGGGCGTCCCCATGGCCGAGCTGATCGAGTCGCATCCCGCCTTCGGAACCGATGCGCTCAGCCTGCTCGAGCCGGTGGCGGCGCTGCGCCGGCGCCGAACGGCCGGCAGCTCCGGCCCCGACGCCGTCGCCGTGCAGCTCGAGCGATTCGCCGCCCGCTTGAAGGAGGACACCGAGCGGGTGGCGCTCTGGCGCAGCTGACCCCCCCAGCTGGGTCGGAGCCGAAGCGCTCCGCCGGCCGGCCGGCCGGGGAGTCCCCGCGCCGCCGCCAGCAGGCCGCAGGCGAGATCCGCCGCCTCCTCGCCGCCGACCCCGTCGAGGTCGCCCCCCGGCTGCTCAACAAGGTGCTGGCCTGCGGCCCCCTCTCCGGCCGCATCGTCGAGGTGGAGGCGTATCGGGGTGCCGATGACCCTGCGTCGCACGCCTTTCGCGGGCCGACGGCGCGAAACGCCGTCATGTTCGGCCCCCCCGGGCATCTCTACGTCTATTTCACCTACGGCATGCACTACTGCTGCAACGTCGTCTGCCAGCCGGCCGGTGTGGCCGGGGCCGTGCTCATCCGGGCGCTCGCACCCCTCACCGGCCTCGACGCGATGCGCCGGCGGCGCCCACCTGCCCACCGTGAGCAGGATCTCTGTTCCGGCCCGGGCAAGCTCTGCCAGGCCATGGGGCTCGATCGCACCGCCGACGGGGTGGATCTCCTCTCGAGATCGAGCCCTGTGCGGCTCTTGCACGACGGAACGGCCGAACCGGAGGCGGACGAGCTCGGCCGCGGCCCCCGCGTCGGGCTCAACGACCGGCTCAGCACGGCGGCGGCACCCTGGCGATTCTGGGTGCTGGGGGAGCCGAACGTGTCGCGCTGAGGTTTCTCGGACAAACCGCACGACCCGCTGCGGCGGCCGGATACTGTGGCAACGTCACGTCGGTGTCGTACCTGCTCACCGGCGTCGTCAAGCGTCCCTTCGGGGTCGCCACGACGCTGCGCTGACCAGGGAGTGCATTTGACAGGACATGCGGCTCTGCTACTATCAAGAGCCGCTCAGAGCGGACATCTGCTCTGAACCGGCCCCTCTAGGCAGGCACTTCGCCTGCGGACGGGGGCCTCAAGGTGGGCACCTCCCTTCAGGGAAGCCTCGCCCGCCGAGCGCGGTGGCACCTCCTTCCGCAAGGAAGCGTGTCCCGCCGTCGCTCTTTGACAACGGAGAAGGAACAGCCAAAAATCAGTGCGGGCAACCGACTGTGCCCTTCGGGGTGCACGCGGTTGCTAGAAGTCAATGCATTGGAAAACGGACAACAAATTTCCGTTTCTGATGCCAGTCGGCAAAGGGGGACCGTTTCCCCGATGCCGGCTCTCCAGATCGAAGCACCGGGAAGGCAACTTCTTGGTGCGAGATCTCGATGGAGAGTTTGATCCTGGCTCAGGACGAACGCTGGCGGCGTGCCTAACACATGCAAGTCGAACGGAGTCCATCCGGTGGCAACACCGGAGAAGATTCAGTGGCGAACGGGTGCGGAACACGTGAGCAACCTGCCCCGAAGATCGGGATAACGGCGGGAAACTGCCGCTAATACCGGATACCCCCACGAGCTCGCATGGGCTTGTGAGGAAAGGATTACCGCTTCGGGAGGGGCTCGCGGCCTATCAGCTTGTTGGTGGGGTAATGGCCTACCAAGGCAACGACGGGTAGCTGGTCTGAGAGGACGATCAGCCACACTGGGACTGAGACACGGCCCAGACTCCTACGGGAGGCAGCAGTGGGGAATCTTGCGCAATGGGCGAAAGCCTGACGCAGCAACGCC
>Ga0181526_10000913_pt1 | contig 29933 bp, 33 predicted proteins | sample PEATcosm2014_Bin_35_FD_119750 | JGI IMG/M metagenome (GOLD analysis project Ga0181526, IMG submission 119750) | Peatland microbial communities from MTU Mesocosm Facility, Houghton, MI, USA - PEATcosm2014_Bin06_30_metaG | ecosystem: Environmental > Terrestrial > Soil > Wetlands > Peat | place...
CCCGGATTCTCGGGTCGGACCAAGCCAGCCTTTGGTAAGCCTGCTTTCGGGTCTCGCTCGCAGGGCGCGGGTCCAGCTCGTTCTAAAAGTGCCGGCCCAAGTCGCCCGGCGTCTCGCCCGCCCGCCCGCCCACAAGACACCGGCAATTCCCCTGAGCGATTCAAGAAGAAAGACGGAGCCCCTCGCACCAACCGCTCCGGACCGGCTCGCGGTGGCCCAAAGCGAGGGCCGGCTCGGCGCGGTAAGCCTGGCGGCGCGAAGCGCGGGTCTGGTCCCAGGCCCGGCGGCAAGAGGAACTTCGGCACGCGGGCAAAGTAGTTTGAGGAAACATCGATGGCGGTTCAGATTGGCGCCAAACCCGATGGCGGATTCGTATCTGGTGATTTCGCTGGTGATGCCGCATTCAATCCTGACAGAAAAACTCAGCCGACGCGGCTATCATCTTTCGCGCGAGTATGGTGTCGATCCGCTGGAGACGGTGATCGTCGCTGAGGTGATGACGGAGGTCTCGCAGGAGAGCCAGCAGAGGATCGCGGCAATGCCGAAGGTCTTTGCCTACTCCGACGAAACGTGCCGTGCGGTTGCTGAAGCGATGGCTACGAGTGGACTTCTGACGATGACGGTGGTGGATCGGGAAACGGGGCGGAACTCTTGGCGCTGCCGATCTGCTGGCCGGACGACGGCGCTCTGTGCTGCGGGAGTCGGAACGGAGCGTCGCGTTTGCGCCGGATGGGCGACTGTGAGCTTTTGTTACCTATCGCGGCAGAGTGCATCTGAAAACGGTATGAAGACAGAGAAAGCAACATTTGGAGCGGGGTGTTTCTGGGGCGTGGAAGCGGCGTTTGCGGCGATTCCCGGGGTGCTGGCGACAGCCGTTGGGTATGAAGGCGGAAAGCTGGACAATCCGACCTACCAGGATGTGTGTACCGATGAGACCGGGCACGCCGAAGTGGTGGAGCTGGACTTCGATCCGGAGAAGGCGAGCTACGAGCAACTGCTCGATGCGTTCTTCAATCTGCACGATCCGACGACGATGAATCGCCAGGGGCCGGACTGGGGCACGCAGTATCGGTCGGCGATCTTTTTTCATTCGCCGGAGCAGGAGACGCAGGCCAATGCGAAGATCGAGCAACTGACTGCCGAAGGTCGATCTAAGCCGAAGCGGGTCGTGACCAAGGTCGAGCCGGCGCAGACGTTTTGGCGCGCCGAGGAGTATCACCAGAAGTATTTGGAAAAACGCGGGCAGGCGAGCTGCCACATTTGAAAGGCAGCAAACAGTGAGTAAGTGAATGAGTGAAAAAATGAGTCGAGACGTCTTTCCTTCACTGTCTCACTTTTTCACTTCTTCACTGTTCTTTGCCATCCACCAGGCTTTCACGAACTTCCAGTGAATATAGACCGAGTGGTTGAAATGGAGCAGCAGGCCCTCGCGTCCGTCGAGGAAGCCTAGCCGGGAAAAGTAGTTGTAGAGGAACGTGGCGACGGGGTTCAGTACGCCGTTCCAGACGAATGCGAACCATGAGCGGCTGACGCGGCTGTCGCGATAGAGCAGCATTGCAATCTCGCTGCTGTAGCGGCTCATGTGCTCGAGATAGATGTCGAGCGTGGGATACGCATAGTGCAGCATGTCATGCTTGAGCCTGCCCTTCGGGCCGGTGTGCTGGGGCGTTGAATGCGGGCCCACGCCATCGCTCAACCGTGCCGCACCGCGTTTGAACAGACGCAGCTTGTGGTCGGGATAAAAGCCGCCGTGGCGAATCCAGCGGCCAAAGTAAAGGTTCAGGCGAGGAATCCAATAGGCTTCGTACCTCGGCTCATCGGCGAGCAGAGCGCGAACTTCTGCCTGCAACTCGGGAGTGAGTACTTCGTCGGCATCGAGAAGAAGGATCCAGTCGGAAGTGCAGAGGTCGAGGGCGACGTTCTTCTGCTCTCCGTGTCCATCGAAGACGTGATAGCTGGTTTTTGCGCCGAAGGATTCTGCGATCGAGAGGGTGCGATCTTTTGATCCCGAGTCAACGAGGATGATTTCATCGGCCCACTTCACGCTTTCGAGCGTGCGAGGCAGATTGGCTTCTTCGTTCATCGCGATCATCGCGATCGAGAGCGTCTTGCGCATCGAATGAAGGATAAATCAGGGGCGGAGGACAATTCTGGGCGAAGGATCAATCGGGAGAGCGATAAATGACTTTGGACGCGAAGGCGCCGCTTTCAAAGCGCGGTCAGGATGGCGTGGAACCATTGCCCTAGCGAAGCCGCTGCACTCCCGCCCTGGCCAGATCGAGAGCTGCTCGATGCGGTCTGAATTCAAACAGCCATTTGGGAGGCTCGACGGTGTGGCCCACGGAGCAGGTTAGATCATCCCACCGCCATTTCGGCGCCCACTCTTTGAGATTCTCCTCGGTCAGATCTTCGTCGTAGGTAAGGAAGAACGGTAGCTTGAAGACACAGGTCTCCTCCTGGCAGGGCAGCCAATCGAGCAGGACGGTCCGCCCCATGAGGGGCGAAGGTAAAAACTTATGGCGCGTGTCATAGCCCTGGCAGCCGCGGAAGAGCGAATAGGTTCCGACATGACCGCAGCCTCCGCAGATCGTTCCGACAGAGCGCGCTTCGATCTTGCGGATCATGGGACCGCCAAACGCGAAGCCCAGGCCGTCGTGCGGCAAGAGGATCTGCGCTGCACACCATGAGCAGTAGAAGCAGCAATGGGGAATCTCGATTTCGATCGGTGTGGCGCTCTGATCAGGCGGTGTCGTGACTACCGGCACCGGCTGCAGAGAGATTTTCTTGTCGCTGGAATCTTTTGGGGAGGTGAAGATACCAATCTGTTCTCCGAATGCGCGCAGGATGTTCATCGTATTGCCCTCCTCATCGTCGCGGCCATTTCTGCGAGATACAGCACCCCTACGATCCATGATTCTCTCTTCGATCTACTTGAAAAATGGCACTTACGAGCTAATTACTGGGAGTTACGGACAAATGTTACCGAATCGCTTAGTCGCGGCGGACTATAGTGATTCAGAAAGGATCAAATCAGTTACCGGACTCGAATACTTTCGAGGTATAGCAACCAGATAGAGCGAGCGGTTCGACGAGAGTACGTTTCGTCAACCTCGGCAACTTCGGATGAGGCGGGCACTGGGCGAGAATGAGAGAGGAAGGAATGCGGGCATGAAGGTGCTGATCTTCGGCGCGACGGGCATGGTGGGTCAGGGAGTGCTGATGGAATGTCTGCGCGATCCGGCGGTCGAGCCGGTTGTCACACTGGGACGAACCGCAACCGGCATCCACAACGGCAAACTGCGTGAGATTGTACATTTGAACCTCCTCGACTACGCGGGCATGGAGACGCAGCTTGCAGAATTCGATGCTTGCTTCTTCTGCCTCGGTGTGGCCTCGACGGGCATGAAGGAAGCAGACTATGAGCGCGTGACTTACGGCTTCACGTTAGCTGCGGCCGAAGCGCTCAGCCGCGCGCGTCCGGGCATGACGTTCATCTTTGTCTCCGGCTCCGGAACCGACAGCACGGAAAGAGGCCGCATCATGTGGGCGCGCGTCAAAGGGCGTACAGAGAATGCTCTACCGCGGCTACCACTGAAGGCTTATATGTTCCGCCCAGGTTTCATCCAGCCGCTCGATGGCATTCAGTCAAAGACCCCGATGTACCGCACGTTCTATCGCGTGCTGGGACCGGTGATGCCGCTTCTGCGCCGGACGTTCCCCAACCAGATTCTCTCGACCCGGGAGATTGGGCAGGCGATGCTCTCTGTCGCCCGGCATGGCTACGGCAAACGCATCCTGGAAACGAAGGATATGCGCACGCTCCTTTCTCAGTGAATGAGTCCGAAGGACGCAGCGCACACCGAAGTAGCCCTATTCACCTCCACGGCCAGAAAGTTTAGGCTGATTCCGGCGAAACTTCCATAGGGCCCCTGTGCATCGCTGGGCACAATCTCCAGCTGGCGTTGAACGACAGGGGTGACCAGTTGCGTCGCGCGCATGGTAGAGTGGGATTCCACGGAGGTCGTGTATGGCGGCGTCGATCGAGCTGCCGGGCAGCGGCGAAACCATCGAATTGCAGCAGCAGGTGGCCCGTTTGCAGGCGCTGCTGGAGGCTTCGCGGCAGGTGCACTCCACGATTCGCGAAGACGAGGTTCTGGAGCAGACGCTTCGCATTGTGGTGCGCGAACTGGAGATGGCGGGAGCGGCGTTTCCCAGCGTCGGCATGGCCTACGGCAACGTGAAGGATCTGGACCTGGGCGGCAGCACCGGTTCGACACAGCCAATCTACCTATTGCAGGACCGGGAAGGCCGGCGCATGACGGAGCTCGTGGTGGCTCCGCCGGACGGCCGCGAGCTGACGCTGTATGAAGCGGACTTCATCGAGGGACTTACCCTGCAAGCTGCTGTAGCCCTCGAAAATGCGCGCAACCACGAGCGGAATGTACAGTGGGCGCGGGTGCAGCAGGACCTCGATGCGGCACGGAACATTCAGCGCTCGCTTCTCCCGCAAGAGCTGCCGGAGATTCCCGGCTATTCCGTCGGCTATAAGTCGGTGACCTGCTATGAGGTGGGGGGCGACTATCTCGACATTGTCGATCAGCCCGACGGCAGCGTGCTGATGGCGGTGGCCGATGTAGCCGGCAAGGGGCTGGCTTCGGCGATTATGTCGACGAGCTTCCGCGCTGCTTTCCGAGCCGTTGCCATCACCGGAATGCCGCTCGACGAGCTGGCGGCGCGGATGAACCAGCACCAGTGGGGTGAGGGCGAAGAGGCGCGGCGGCGCTATGTGACGGCCATCTTCCTGCGGCTGGACCCCAGGTCCGGCGAAATCGATGTTGTCAACGCCGGGCATAATCCTGGGTTTCTGCTGCAGCCGGGCTGCGAGGCGATCAAGTTCGAATCTACCGGGACGCCGCTGGGCCTGCTGCCCGGGATGGCCTACTCGATCGAGAAAAATGAGGTTACACCGGGTGCCAGGCTGCTCTTCTACACCGACGGGCTGACCGAAGTCTTCTGCGGGGATGAGGAGTTTGGTGAGGAAAGGCTGCGGAATGTGTTTTGTAGCTGCCCATCGAGCAAAGCGGATGATATTCTCGGTGCATTGTGGACAGCCATCGATGAGTTTGCCCAGGGGGCACGGCAGGGCGACGATATGACTGCGCTGGCCCTGTGCAGGGAGCGGTAGGACGAGGAACGAGCCATGATCAAGGGGAAACCTGCCAGCGTGGAAGTTCGGTTGCCCTCGCGGCTCGGCTACGAGAAGGTAGCGATGAGCACCGCAGCCGCCGTGGCCAAGTTGATGGGTTTCAAAGAAGAGCGCGTCGAAGATCTAAAGACAGCAGTGGCCGAAGCGTGCATCAATGCCATCGAACATGGCAATCTTCTGAATGAGGGCCTTTCGGTAGGTGTCGTTCTTTCGACTGCGGACGACTCTCTTGAAGTCAAGGTCATTGACGATGGCAAGGGCCTGGGGAAAATGCCGACCAAGCCCGACATCGACCGCAAGATTCATGGCGAAGAAGACCCCCGCGGCATGGGCATGTTTCTGATCCAGGCATTGGTAGACGAAGCGGAGTGGGTGAAGGGCGTGAACGGCAAGAGCAGCTACGTTCGCCTGGTGATTCGGCTCGACAAAGAAGATTTAGACTAATAGGGAGAGACCAAGATCGTGCAGACTGATACGAAAGCGCGTGTCGACCAGCTTACTTCTCCAGCCGGACACCCGGTCGCCGTTCTGCGGTTTGAGGGCGATATCGCCAGCACGTCGAAGGAGGCGGTGCTGGGCACCTATCAGGGTCTCCCCAAGCAAACAAACAAACTTGTCCTGCTCGATTTCACCAAGGTGGACTACATCAACTCCAGCGGCATCGCGCTGGTGATTCAGATGCTGATCGAGGCTTCGAACTCGGGGCAGAAGGTCTATGCGTTCGGCCTGTCGCCGCACTTCACCAAGGTGTTCACGATGGTGGGCATCACCAAATATGCGGGTCTGTTCCCCGGCCAGGCTGAAGCCATGGCGGCACTCTAACAGCGCGCGTTACGGCGCAAAATAAAGTCGTCCAAAGCGCTGTGCGATTTTGAGCCACTCTACCGGGTCGGCCCACCACGTAAAATCGTCGTATGGACCTCGAGGCGATTCAGCTCGCGCTGCGCGACGCAGGCCACGACGGCTGGCTCTTTTACGATCATCATCATCGCGACCCCATTGCTGCACATATTCTGGGCCTCGACGAGAAAGCGCACATCACGCGGCGCTGGTACTACTACATTCCTGCGTACGGCGAACCGCGCAAGCTGGTGCATCGCGTCGAGCAGACCCGGCTCGACTCCCTGCCCGGCAGCAAAGGACTCTACTCCAGCTGGCTCGAACTCGCGGCCGGCCTCGAGGCCATGCTGAGCGGTGCGACCACGATCGCCATGCAGTACTCGCCGAACAACGCCATCATGTACATCTCGATGGTCGACGCGGGGACGATCGAGTTCCTGCGCAGCCTGGATAAAGAGATCGTGAGCTCGGCCGATCTGGTGAGCCACTTCGAGGCCGTGTTGAGCGAAGAGCAGGCCGCGACGCACACCGTCGCACAACAGGCGATCGACCGTATCTTGCAGGAGGGTTGGCAGGAGATGGGGCGGCGGGTGAATTCGCCGGCGGGGTCGCGCCGCATTGCGGGGTGCACGGAGTTCGATCACGTGCAGTGGCTCAGCAAGGCCATGGAGCGGGAAGGTTTGGTGTGGGAGAATGGCCCAAATGTGAGCTCGAACGCCAACAGTTCCGATTCGCATTACGAGCCGACTGCCGAGAATTGCGCGCCGATTCGCGACGGCGACTTCATCCTGATCGACATCTGGGGACGCGTGAATGAGCCGGACAGTATTTTCTACGACATTACCTGGACCGGTGTGGTGGGGCGCGAGCCAACCGAACGTGAGCATCTTGTGTTTCGCACGGTGCGCGATGCGCGCGATGCGGCAATTCGTGCCGTGCAGTCGGCCTTCAGCGAAGGCCGGGCGATCTGCGGCTTTGAGGCGGACGACGCGGCGAGGGGAGTCATTCATTCAGCAGGATTCGCACAATTCTTTACGCATCGCACCGGCCACAATATTGCGCGCGACCTGCATGGGCCGGGCGCGCATCTCGACAACCTCGAAACGCACGACGAACGGCTTCTGCTGCCCTACACCTGCTTCTCGGTCGAGCCGGGGATCTATCTGCCCGATTTTGGCGTACGCAGCGAGGTGAACATGATGACCTCGGAGACGAAGGCCTGGGTGACGGGTAAGATTCAGACGGAGCTGGTGCGTATTTAATCAGCGGACTAAGGAATTGACGCGGCCTGAGCCTTGTTCATCATTCAACACAGCGATGGTTTCAATCTGTGTGAATGATTTGCTTTCGCGCCAGCGAGAACGTATTCTGCGCGCGAGGATCTGACGATGGCCGAATCGACTGCCGCCTTCCCCTACGAGACTCGTCTCAACATCCAGCATGGACCCCTCGAGCTGATCGACGTGAAGGCTCAGGCCGACACCTGTGCGTTCAAATGGTTCAACCAGACGCTCTGTCAGGTAAATGGCTCGGTTGTACGGCTCGGCGTGTTCGAGGGTGAATATCACTGGCATAAACACGACGAGGACGACGAATTCTTCTATGTGGTCGAAGGCGAGTTGCTCATCGATCTGGAAACACGTGTGGTGAGACTTGCACCGGGGCAGGGCTTCGTGGTTCCCCGTGGAGTGGTGCATCGGACCCGCGCGCCGAGACGTACTGTGGTCCTGATGGTAGAAAACGCCGGCATCATTCCTACGGGTAACTGAGGCGGGTCTGTCGGCAGGCGGCAGGCTCTGATACCCGTAGCCGGTGCGATATAGTCGAAGAGGAATGGCCGCAACACCGAACAGCACTCCAGCGACAACCAAGGAACAACAGGGATTCGTCTACCTGCCGCTCATCGTCGGCTGGCTCGTGCCGGGGGCGGGGCACTTTCTCGTCCGCAAATGGGGCCGCGGGCTGCTGCTCGCGCTGGCGATCCTGACCATGTTCGTGCTGGGAGTGGCCATGCAGGGCAAGGTCTACTCGGGAGCGCACGACATCCTCGACATTCTGGGACTGGTCGGCGACCTGGGTAGCGGACTGCTGTATTTCGTGACGCGCGCGTTGGGATTGGGCGCCGATTCTGTGCAGGTGACGACTGCGGACTATGGCACGCGGTTTATCGTGGTGGCCGGATTGCTGAATGTGATCGCCGCGGTAGATGCACACAACTTGCGGACGGGAAGGAAGCCCGCCTGATGTTTGCTCCTTCTCATTTCACGGCGGTCCTGCTCTTCGCGCTCTGTGCTTCGGTGGTGTTCGGCATTACGATGCGAGAGACGCCAGCGCGGATGTTCCGCTACGGGACGTACTGCTTCCTGCTGTTTGTAGGCTCGGCGATTGTATTGAGCTGGGGGATGTATCTGATCGCGCGCTAATGAGTTCTTCCCCGGAGGCCGGAAAGAAGGTCTCGTCCCAATGAACAAGGAATGGCACGCCAAGAATCCAATGCCGCCCAAGGCGACGCTGCAGCAGAGGATCGACTGGCATAGGGAACACACGAAGGAATGTGCCTGCCGCGAGGCGCCGAAAAGTCTTCTGCCTTACATGCGGAAGAAGCCGGCCTGATGCGCACCGCCATGTCTGCACGGCTAAGTCGAGATGGGTGAGTGCGTGATTCTTACTGGAGGATCACCTTTTCCGACCTGGCACTCATCTTCAGGCCGGTAAAGGGAAGAAAAGGTACGAAATTGAACGTGTAGTTGACGGTCACTTTCACCAGGCAACCTTTACTGTTGGCTTTGGAGGTACCGGTGCATCCGGTGGTCGTGCCATCCGGCGTTAGACCCGGCCACGACGTGCTGGCCGTCAGATTGGTTGGGCTAATCGCCCCCAGACTCTGCACAAAGTTCTGAATATCGGCACTCTGGGCCTCGCAGTCGTACGCCATGGTGAAGTTCGGAGGTGGCGATGTCCCGCAGTATGAGGTTATGTTCTCGCTCCAGGTGGCGCCGCGCACCACGGCGAAGCGCGCGCCCTGCTGCGCCGCGTAGGCCGTAAAGTGGTAGGCATACATCGCAAACATCCCCTGGAGAACGGCGAACACAAGGAAAATCAGAAGCGGCGCAGTCATAGCGAATTCCACCAGCGCTGAACCGCGCTCCTCGCGCAACCAACGGAACCGTTTCTGTATGGCAATCTTTCTCTTCATTGAATTGACTGGCCGTTCTTCTGCGCTTCGCTCCCCCAGCGGCACGCCTTTACGTTCGCCTTTCCGTCCTTCAGCCGACAAATTGGCTACATGCTGCGCGTCGACGCCGAACTGGTGAGAGACATCGACGACGGAACGCCGGGCCAGGGGATCAATGGCGAATAGGTTCCCGTGACCGTCACATTGATGCGATATACCGGAGTGGCACCAGAACACGTCGACACAGTCGGCATGGTTTGGGTGTTTGCTGTGTAGTGGGTACCGTCTGAACATTCGGTACCATAGGTAGTCGTTCCTGCCGACAGGTTCGGCACATCCGGGGCATCGTCCTTGGCCGCAGTCTGCATGCCACTCGTATCGGTCGGATTCTGCGACCCGTACAACGCCGCAGCCTGCGCCGCGCCGGCGATCTCAACCGAAACATAAAAGGCCCGCGCAAAATCGAGAGATCCAAACAGCAGCAGCGGAAACAACGGCAACACGAATGCCAGCTCCACCAGGCTTGCCCCATTTTCGTCTCGCAACAGATGGAATCGATCTCGTTTCTTCATCAGCTACTCCGAAAGTCCAAATGTCCCCAAAACCTTGCTGGGACTGCCACCGAGATACCCCCCGGAACTGTTGATCACGAAGTCTATGCCGGAATTGACCGTGATACTCTGCACATCGAGAGCCGTGGCAGTCGATCCGTTGTTGATGGTGTTGCCCGAGCCGCTGTTCAAGGTAAGGCCGGCGTCCGGCAGATAAATGACCCCGTTATAGTAAGACTGGGAGCCGGCGTCCAGGTACATGCCTGTGCTATTGCTGCTCGACTCCCAAACCGCCATATTGGCGTTGGTGCAGCTGCAGCCCGAGGTGTTGCTCGTGGGCGCCGTGATCTGCACGACGCTGCCGCTATTCGGCTGCAATGAACCCGAAGCGAAATATAAGGTCACTCCTGTCCCGGTAAGCGTTGCGCCGCTATCAACGTTGATGCTGCCGCCCATATAGTAGACACCGGGACTCAAAGTCACGGAAACATTCGAGTTGAGATTGAACCCATTGGGGTAATATCCCGGTTGTAGAGTTGCTCCACTATTGGGCGTTTGGGTATTCGTCGTTGAAGTGGCAGGCTGGGTGGGCGCCGTCAGCGATGCCAGCGGGTCGGTTTGTTGGGTGGTCGTGTGCGACGGAGGCCCGGTATTCGTACCCCCGATGTTCCAAGTACAGCTGCTGTTGCAGTTATTGGGACTCCACGATCCGTAATAAAGGAACGTCGAGGCGGTTACGCTGTCGCCGCTGTTGGTTTGCAGGTTCCCATTGTCGTACACACCACAACTATTCAAAGTGAAGTTGCCGTTGGAGCTGTTGAATAGGAGGCCATTCGTGTAAATGCAATTCCCGCCGCTGACACCGGTATTCACATATGCATCGCCTGCTTCCGCGCGCGCCACCAGATTCATGGTCTTAACCCCGATGATGGCACCAAAGAACGTTCTTTGCGGCTCGGTCAGCACCACCTCGACCATATGCGTGTTGCCGTTGTTCGGATCGCTCGCTCCTAGAACGCAGGGAGCAACATTAACCACCATGGCCAAGCCCGACGAGGCGGAGACTGAGCATTGATTCGTTGTCGGTGTGATCGTGGCGGTGGTAATGCCATCTTCCTTCAAGGCCGTCGTCGCCGCCGTTGTCATGTTGGCGCAAACCGTATTGCTGCAGTTGCCAAGCTCCAGACCTGCAGCGATCGCCGCTGCATCAGCCGCAGTTTGCAACTGGCGCTGTTCAAATCGGACGAATCCCACGTCAATCGCCAGCGCCATCGCGCTCATGAGCAGAGTCAGGGACAACGCAACCAACACCAGTGCCTGTCCGCTTTCGCCCGTCAAAATCCCTGCCGCGCCGAACCTGCTGCCGTAGAGTCGCAGCGCCCCGGCACTCGCGTGCGGTGTGATGGTCTTGCGGCTCTTGTTCAGGCGCTGCGTCTTCTCGGTTGGTTCCATACGGTTCTCGTCCCTTATGGGTGCCGTGATCAGGGAGGTATCAGCAACGAATGAAGCCGCAGCACCCTGACTCAGGGCATCACTTCCAGTGCTTATGTTGTTGCAGCCAAATCGGTTGCTGGGAGAGTTAGCCTTCACTTCCAGTGCTTAACCTGGTCCATCCCCATGAAAGGGTGATCTAAATTCGTAGGTCTATTCTAGTTCGGCTTGGTTCCTTTTGTGCATTTTTTCAGTTACTTAGGTATACAAAGGTACCGAAACGGAGCGGCTGAAGCGGCCGGCCAAACCAAAACGCAGCATTAGCGTGCAGGGGTTCAGCTAGATCCGTTGTCCGTCCCAGACCGTTGCATCAAAGGTATGCCGGTTCTCATAGCCTTCCGATTGGTAGAGCTCGATTGCATCGGAGTTGGCCTCAGTCACGGTGAGGGAGATTTCGCTCACGCCCTGGCGCATGAAGTGGGATGCAGCGAGAGCCAGGAGCGTGCGCGCCAGTCCCCGGCGGCGGAAGTCGGGGTGCACGCAGAGCTGGGTGATGTGCCCGCTTTGCGGACTGACGCGGGAGCCGAGGACTAGTGCGGCGAGCTCGCGGTTGGATCGATCGACCACCACGTGCGAGGCCACCGGCGAGAAGACGCCGCATCCGGCGTAGCGCACGATGTTGTGCAGGAAGCGAAGCGAGCCATGCACCGAGTGGTACTGATCGTTGATCAGGCTATCGGGATGGCCTCGGTAGGCCGCGGCGATCAGGCGCGCGGCGGCGTTCAGATCGTCCTCGCGCCACGGACGCATCTCAAGACCGGGGGGCAGACTGAGATCGGGCCGATTCCAGCGTCCTTCGAGCGATTGCACCATGAACAGCCGATGGAAGATATCGAAGCCCGACCTGCGGAAGATCTCGGCGTGGGTTCCGGCCGGATGCAGTAATAACTGGGACTCGATGCGGGTGACCTGGGGGGAGTTGAGCAATGTTTCCAGCAGATGCTTCAGCAGAGTCTCCTCGATCTCGTGGCCTGAGGCTGATCCGCCGTCGGTAGGGGACGGACTTTCGGGGTTCACCCCGGGGAGCGCAAAGACATCGCCAATGACGGCTTTGCTCTCTTCGTAGACGCAAAAGGCGTAGCCGGTTACCTGCCCTGACTCGAGGGCGGCGTAGCCCGGCAGCATGTGGCTATCGATGTACTGCATCAGCAGCTTCGAGGAAGAGCGGTAGTCCCAGTGCAGCCGTTCGAGCCAGATGTCGCTTTCGGCTTCGAGTACTGGACGCAGCACCGGCGCTGCGAAGTGGCGAAGGTCGAGAATCTCGAAAGAGACGTTGGCTGCCATGTTCGTCTTCTAGACTTGGCGTCGTCTTGGCTGCCGAGACGCTGATTCAAGTCTATCGATCTTTGGCCACTGTGCCACGAACAGCTTGAGGCTCGCAAGCAAGCATAAGGTCCTGTCGGTCATTGAGATCACTTATGGCCTACGAGGTAGATCTCAAGTCCCTGCTCCGGCCAAGTGAAGAGCGGCTGATATGCACGACCTTCCAGATACTCGCTCAGCGCATCCTGAGTGTGCAGATCGGCGCCGGCACGACCGGTGACCCGCGCAACCAGCAGGTGCTCCTCGTCGGGGACGCCGGACTCTTCATAGTTCACGACCTGGCGATTGCGGTAGAACGAGAGTCCGTACTCGACATCGCGGCGCACGCGAAAGACGGCCACTGTTTCGTCGGCCGGGCCAAATCCGGAGAGCCTGTTGGCCAGCGGTCGAGCGGAGTAGGAGCGATCGAGAAGATGGGCGACATGTTTGGAAGCTGCGACCGCCGGGATGCCGAAAAAGGGCCCAAAGCCATAGAGGAAGAACATCAGGACGATGAGGATTCCAGTGGTGGCAAGCCGGAGGCGAGCCACGCCGAATCCGTGGACCACGATCAGAATCAGAAGCGCGGCTCCGGCAGCGGCCAGCAGTGCGGCGGACAGGGCATGGATCGGAGGCAGGCTGGCCCCGTGTGCGACAAACCAGGGCAGGAGAAAGACGCTGAGAGTGAGAAACCCGCACAGCAGCGCGTGCCCCAGAAGAATCCAGAAGTTCAGGCCGTGGCGGCGCGACCGGAACAGGTAATCGCCGGTGAGGATGGTGATCGGGGGGATGGCGGGAAGAATGTAGCCCGGGAGCTTGGATTTGGAGAATGTGAAAAAGACGATGGGGATGAGTGCCCAAAGGACAAGGAATTCAGGAAAGGCGTCGCCGGGCCGTTTAGGAGCGGGCTTGTCGGGCTTGGAGTGACGCAGGCGCCACTCTGCCACCGAGGTCAGAATGCCGTCGACCAGGGCACGGATTGCGATTACGGTCCAGGGCATCAGTCCAAGCACGACGACTACAACGTAGTACCAGACCGGTTGCTGATGTTCGTAGCGATTGGTGGCGAAGCGCTCGAGATTGTGTTCGAGAAAGAACTCACGAAAGAAGGTGGGGTTGTCGTGCTGCACTGCGACAAACCACGGCAGAACGATCGCGAAGTAGAGGAGCATCCCCGGCCACCAGAAGGAGCGCCTGAGGATGGACCATTCTCGGCGTAACGCGGCAAAGGCAAGGATGATGAGAAAAGCCAGGAAAGGCGCCACCGGGCCTTTGGCCAACGTGGCCACACCGGTGAAGAAGTAGATATCGAAGAGCCAGAACTTGGAGTCGGTCTCGTACCACGCGTACCAGCCGAGCAAACCGATGCAGAAGGGGGCAGCCATCTGCATGTCCGTGGAGGCGCCGCGGGAGAAACCGATGATGCCGGTGCAGGCGACGGTGATCAGTGCAGCGTCGAGATGGCCTCCTCGGCGGAATCGTCGCATATGCAGATAGATGAGCGCCACCATGATGAAAGCAAAAGTGGCGGAAGGCAGGCGAGCGCTCCAGTCATGGACGCCGAAGTCCTGAAACACGAACATGGCGCGCCAGTAGTAGAGGGCAGGCTTCTCGAGCCATGGGCGGCCGTAGAGATAAGGAGTGATGCAGGCGGTGAGACGGCCTTTAAGCGTGTCTGCGGAATCGAAGCGCCCGAGCATCTCGTGGGCGATTTGGGCGTAGCGTGGTTCGTCGGCGCCCACCAGGCCGAGACCGTCGCCGCCCAGCAGCGGCGTCACCCCATACAGGATGAAGAAGACTGCGAAGACAACGAACACCGAAGCTTCGCAAACAGTGGCCCAGTTCGGCAGCCGTCTCGGCGGGCCTTCTGTCGCTTCGGAAACAGCTGGTTCCAACGCAGTCTCCACGTTCGGGGGTTTCTTCAATGGATCGGCACTCATGCGGTCTTCATGCGGGAGTGAGGGAAACTCCGGGCGAGCAGGTTGAACGTTTCTATGGCGCGCCACCACGAGCAGCGATTCGGGGGGACCGTACGCGGGCGCGCTGCGACCAGAACCAAGGCTAACAGATTCACCTCGAATCTCAAGTTCACCTGGAACCTCAACCCGGCTCGTCTAGGTGGGGGCGCAGCAGGCCGAGAATCTCGTCCAGCGCGCGGAGAAGCGGCCCCTCGAGGGTGCAACCGGATGCATTCTCGTGTCCGCCGCCGCCCAAACTCTCGGCGATGGCAGCGACGTTCACTTTGTCTTTGCTGCGCAGACTCACACGGATCTGGCGATCGGGCAATTCGCGCAGAAAGACGGCTGCCTCGACGTCGGCGATGGAGAGCGCGTAGTTGACGATGCCCTCGCAATCCTCTTCAGCGGCGCAGGTGCGCATCATGTCGTGATGGGTCACCCACAGCCAGGCCAGGCGTCCCTCGCGGTGCAGGTTATTCAGCGCAGCGCCCAGCAGCAGCAGCTTGGACATGGGCGCACGAAAGTAGGTGTTTTTGGCGATGCGAACTGGGTCGGCGCCAGCGTGGGTCAGCTCTTCGGCGAGGGCGAAGGTCGAAGCACGCAAGCCGCCATAGATGAACCCCCCGGTATCAGTGAGCAAAGTCGTGTAGAGGCAGGTCGCGATCTCCGGGGTGATGGTGGCCCCGGCAGCTTTGACCAGACGATAGACGAGTTCGCCCACACTGGCTGCGTGGCGGTCGATCCAGTTAATGTGTCCCCAGGCGCGGCCGCTGGCATGGTGATCGATATTGACGATCATGAAGCTTTCCAAGCCACGCAGACGGGTGCGCTCGAAGCTGTCGCACTCGAGCAGAATCGCGGCATCGTAGGGGCCGTGTACACGCAGCGCGGTGCGAAAACCGCCGACGCCCGGCAGATTGCGGTAGACGAGCGGAACGCGGTCGGCGGTGACCAGATCGGCTCGCTTCCCGAGTTGCTCCAGAAGCATGCCCATGGCCAGAACGCTTCCAACGGCATCGCCGTCGGGGCGGGAATGGGAACAGACGAGGAAGCGCTCGCCCTCGCGGATGACGCGAAGGATCTCTTCGACGGGATTCGCGGCGCTTTCGGCGAGTGTGGACTTCGCCGCGGAGGAGACCGGATCGTCCATCGTGCCTACTCCACCTGCGCCTTTTGCCGCTTGCGCGAGCGGTCCATGAGTTGTTCGATACGCGCCTGGAAGCGGCCGGAGCGGTCCGCTAAGAAACTCAATTCGGGGACGTGGCGCACCCCCATACGCTCCTTTAATTCAAAGCGTATGTAGCCCTTAGCCGATTCGAGAGCGGCAATCGTCTCCTCTTCAGCGCGAGCGATGTCGGGAACGGCGTTGTCGACCGCGACGTAGACCCTGGCGGATTTGGCGCCGGGGTTCAGGACGACCTCACTGATGTAGCAGAAAGCGATCCGGGGGTCGGAGAGCTCGCCTTCGAGCATCGCGCCGATCTCTTCGCGAAGCGTCTCGGCTACGCGGTCCTGATGATGTTTGCGTCCTCTATGTTCCGGCATGCGCAGTCTCTTGCGGGGGAAAACTGATCAGGATAACAGAGTAGGTCGGCGGAGGAATGCGAAGGGGTATTGTCCTAAGACAGAGTTGGGACACTAGCATGCGAAGGGAGGTGTTGGTCGCACCCTGCAATGCGCAAACACAAAAGCCCGGTCATCCATCCGGAGCTCTTACTGAATGGGTGTCCGGAAGGCCGCACGCGCCTGCGAAGCTACATCTCTGCGATTAAATCGGAATCTGCGGGAAACTTGCTAGGAATGGACCACAACACGCGAATCGCGCCGCATCTGCTCCGGCGACTCACGTTGCATTTGGATGGCGTACTGCAGTGCTTCGGCGACCAAGGTGCGAATCGTCGATCGCTCTTCCAGTTCCAAAGCCTCTTCGATGGCTCTCAGTTTCTCCACAAGCTGAATTGGATTCATCGCGGCCCGTTACCTCTCACTTTCTAGCATGGGTGAGGCATGCCGCCGGGGATGTGACCGAGCGCACTCCTGTCGAGAAAGCGTCATCAGATGACGAATGTCGGCGGCGGAAAACATCGCGCAGTCCAAGCACCTAAACCTTGTCGTGTCAGCTCTCTACGTAATCCAAGAAGGTGTCGGTCAGCTCCGCACCGAGCTCATTGGCCATGCGCCGGGAGGCGCGCTCGACCTCCTCAATTAATCCGTGGAGATAACTGCGCGAATGCGAGATGGCCACGATGCCCAGCGTGGCCGACTGCCAGGTCACGGCCTCGTCCATTTCGGCGATGGAGATGTTGAACGACTGGCGAAGCTGGTCCTTCATCGAGCGGACGACCTGGCGGCGGTCCTTGAGCGACTGGGCGTGCTCGATGCGAATCTCGAGAGTCAGGTGGGCGACAGGCATAGCAGTCGATCTTTTTGGCTGGATGCCATTCTACGGCTGGTCGTCAAGGGCTGGGCGTGATCTGCAAGAGCAAGGTGGAAGCTTCGGAGTTCCGGTCATCGTAAAAGCGCGAAGGCAACCACTGTTTCTTGTGCATCGCCGCTCTCGGCGAGCAGCCGCTCTTCCAGATCGTGCGGAACGGGCATCTCGCAGGCAGCGATCTCCGCCTCGCTCGCGCCGACAAAGCACAGTTCGCAGCAACCCAGGCCATCATCGACACGCGTCGGCGGACCGAAGACCCTGCAGGTCATCGGACGCCCATCATACACATCGCACAAGCCCGTCTCTGGGTTCAGCGCCGGACAGGGCGCGTCATTGGCAAAGTCCTCGAATCGGGCGCGGTCGTCTTCGGATGTGCCGAGCACGCCGGTCGTCGGATCTCCGGGAAACTCAGACCGAAACTCGGCAATCCAGACGCTGGCGCGCTCTCGTACAGTTTCAGCGGTTTCAGGATCTGCCGCACGCAATGCTGCCTGAAGCCGCGCCACGTCCAGCGCGTTGATGGCGAATGCCCCATTGCAGCACTGGGTACAGCCGGGCTTGCAGGTCAGCCATGCGCCTGCACACTGGGTGGCGTCGGCCAAAGCGGCATCCATAATTTGGACAAGCTCGCTGTCGTCGATCTGCACAAGCCGAGTGTCTCTTGCCGTCAGATCCATCTCGCCAAGCATATCTGAAGCGGACTTTCAGCCGGTGCTTACGGACTTTCTCATCTCCGCCATTTCGATCGGAAATGTTTTGTGAGGAAAGTGACGCTGCACCGACCAGCCATACCGTTCATAGAAGCGAATCGCATCGCCATTGGGCGCAACGACGCGGAGCCGGGCTGTCAGGTAGCCCCATGCAACAATTTCGAGTTCTGCCCTTTCCAGCAGGCGGCGTCCGATGCCAGTGCCTCGATAGCGCCGGTGCACCCAGAGGTCGTCGATCCACTCGTTTTGGGTGAGCACGACGCCGGCGATTGTTCCTCGACAACGGCGACCCAGGCCAAAGACCAGTCCTGGTCACCGAGTGGAAGAGGCGGATCGGCCCACAATCCTCCATAGATTTCATCGACAACGGTCTGAACAAGATCCCGCACGAGGGTACATTCGTCGGCCTTCGGGCAACGAATCTCGATATCAGCGGAAAGCTTGTTCATTTAACGCCCGATTGTAGCGGCGATGGATGCCTATGTCAGCTCGTGCCAGTGCCCCTTTACTCGTGCTATAAGGGGTTGAGGTCGCCGTGCTCTACCTGGAGCGCATCCCCGCCGCCCCACTGGACAGGTTCATCCGCGTGCTGTGGTATGCGCGTGTCAACGATGCTCCGCACAAGCGCGAGCGCGTTCTGCCCGGCGGCTGCGTTGAGGTGATCCTCAATCTAGCGCGCGATTTTTTGTTGGATTGCCCCGAGGGTGCAAACGACCATCGCATGCCACCGGCCCTGATCGTTGGCGCGCGCTCGGTCTACGAGATCATCGACACCTCCGACATGGCCGATCTCGTGGGAGTCGCGTTTGCGCCTGGAGGTTTTGCTCCATTCGCGTCCGATGCGGTCGACGTGTTCAGCAATCGCTCGATCGACCTGACGGACTTATGGGGCTCATCCGTCCGCGGCCTGCGCGACCGGCTGCGCGAGTTGCACAGACCGGAGGAGAAGCTCTACTGCATGGAGCGCTTCCTGCTGTCGCGCTTTGTTCCGCGTATCCTGCAGCCTGCACCCGGTCGCACGCGTGAAGTGACGTTCGCCCTGCAGCAATTCGATCAAGCACCCGGAATCGCCACGGTACGCGAGGTGGCCCGGCAGACCGGGTGGAGCGATCGACGATTCTCTCAGGTCTTTCGCGAAGCCGTCGGCCTTTCTCCCAAGGTATGGTGCCGCGTGCAGCGATTCCAGAAGACCGTGCAGCAGTTGCACGCTGGTCGTGATGTGCGCTGGGCGGAGCTGGCGCTGGACTGCGGCTACTACGACCAGGCGCATTTCGCCAACGAGTTTCGTGCCTTTTCGGGCATCGACGCAACGACCTACTCCGCGCGTCACCAGGGACCCTGGGCCAACCACCTTCCAGCGGAATAGGAGTCCTCTGCGCACCATTGCGAATTTCCGATTCTTCCAAGCGCTTCGCAACGGCGATCTGCAATATTGATGGCAATTGAGGAGGTCGTATGTCAGGTCCCGCACCATCTTCCCCATCCACCATCATGCCCGCGCTGCGCTATCGCAATGCGCCAGCCGCCATCGACTGGCTCTGCACCGTCTTCGGATTCGAGAGACACGCTGTCTATCCCGGCCCCGACAACACCATCGGCCACGCCGAGCTCAAGCTGGGTGGCGGCATGATCATGCTTGGTTCCCAGAAGGACGATGAGTACGGCCACAGATTCAAATCTCCTGAAGATGTCGGAGGCTTCGAGACGCGGAGCGCCTACATCGTTGTGCCCGACGCCGATGCCGTCTATGCGCGCGCCAAAGCCGCAGGTGGACCCATCATCCGCGAGATTCAGAACACCGCCTACGGCAGCCGCGAGTTCACGGTGAAGGACCCTGAGGGCCATTCGTGGAGCGTGGGCACCTATAACCCGTGGAACGTGCAGGGCTGAGAAATCAGGGAATAGAGATTGGAGATTAGAGAACAACTCAAATCCTTTCGCGATGGAGCTGCGCAACGAGGGGGCGCCAAGCGTAGTCTTGGCGTAGCTTCCCTGGAGGGTTTCCTTGCGTCTGATGCGATTTGTGTTCTGCTCTGTCCTCGTTGTATCGATGGTTGCCGCCGCTCACGCGCAGCAGCCACGCCTGCTGGTTGCGCAAAAGGGCGAGGCCAGTCTCGCGATCGTCGATCCGGTTGCCGGCATGGTTTTCGGCTCTGTTGCCGAGGGCGGTGTGACCGGGCATGAAGTAATCGCCTCGCGCGATGGCCGGACCGCGTTCGTGCCCATCTACGGCAACTCCGGCGTAGGCAAGCCGGGCACCGACGGCAGCAAGCTCGTCGCCATCGACATTGCCACGCAGAAGGTTGTCGGGACACTTGATTTCGGACATGGTGTGCGGCCGCACTGCCCGCAGATCGGCCCGAAAGATGGGCTTCTCTATGTGACCACCGAGCTCGACAAGACTGTGTCCATCATCAATCCCAAAACGCTGAAGATCGTCGGCAGCATTCCCACCGGCCAGCCGGAGAGCCACATGCTGGTGCTTTCGCATGATGGCCGCCGCGGCTACACGGCCAATGTGGGACCGGGGACGGTCTCAGTGCTCGACATCGCGGCGCGCAAGACGCTCAAGGTGATTCCGATCTCCGGCAACACCCAGAGAATTGCAATTTCCAACGACGACCGGTGGGTGTTCACCGCCGACCAGACCAAGCCGCAGATCGCAGTGATCGATACCAGGACCGACGCGGTGGCGAAGTGGATCCCGATTGAGAGGGTGGGGTATGGCAGTGCGCTCACACCCGACGGCCGGTGGCTCCTGATGGCGCTGCCCGATGCCAACGAAGTTGCCGTCGTCGATCTCGCAACCATGCAGGCATCCAAGACCGTGCGGGTGTGCGCCAACCCGCAGGAAGTGCTGGTGCGGCCCGACGGCAAGGCGGCCTATGTCTCGTGCATGAGCGGTGACCGCGTGGCTGAGATCGACTTGGCGAGCTGGACTTTGACGCGGACGATCGCAACCGGGAAAGAAACAGATGGGCTGGCCTGGGCTGCGGGGCAATAAGACGCGAGGCTGGCCTGATCGCAGCCTTCAAGTCGGAACTCGGGCTCACAACCACGCTGCCAGTCGTGTGAACAGGCCCTAATTCGCCGTCGGTTTCTCGGCGTCCTTCGTCTCTGGCTTCGCCGCGCCAGTGTCATCGGGGGGCTTGGAGAGATGGAGTTTGCTCATCTCTTTGGCTCCGACCGATGGATCGACCGGAGTGACTTTGATGCCCGTTGCCATGGTCCCCGCGGTCCATTTGAAGTAATAGGTCTTGCCCGGCTCCGCCTCAAACCGTGCCCGCTCGTTCTCTTTCTGCCTTGCTTGGTTCAGGGCAGCCCCGGCGGACATGATGACGCTTCCGTAGTACATCTTGGGCAATCCGGAGATGACGACCGTCCCCGCCGGCACCTCAATGAATTCATATTCGCTGTTCAGGAGTTTGCCAAGATGCGTGTCGTTGACAAAGACCTCGTCGTGTGAGGCGGAGCCGGTAAATCGATACGTGCGGTAGATACAGACGATTGCTTTCCCGTTGGAGGGCGCAGGCAATACGGCGGGAGTTTTGGAATCCTCTGCGATAGACATGGGCCCTGTGAAGAGAAACGCCATCGCAGTGCATGCGACCAGAAGGCTTGCGTGCGACTGGCAAGCTCTCCGGAGGCACAGCGCTGCAACACTACGAAAAACAGTGCGATGCATGGGAGCGCTCCTTCCCCTGGGTTCGGAATCTGGCGCGCACTATAGCAGGTCGGCGCCTGCCATCGCTGTGAGGTGAAGAAGCTAGTCCTGCAGCTCAGGTACCGGCCCATCCAGCAGCGGATGATCGAGCGCCGAAACCGTTGCTCCACTCTTGCCCTTGAGATCGAAGACTACGATCTCGTTCTCGCCTTCCTTCAACCACACGCCCGGCACATACAGCGTCTGCTGCGGGCCGATATCCCAGAAGCGCCCGAGGCCGTGGCCGTTGATCCAGACCGCTCCCTTGCCCAGCCCGCGCACGTCGAGGAAGGTGTCGCCGGTCTTGGCGAGCGTGAAGTGCCCGCGCTCAAAGCACGGCCCGCTGCATGCGGCTTGATTGAACGAAAGCTGTTCCGACTCTTTCATTGGCAAGGAAAAGATAGCCCAGCTCTCGAGCGGTTTGCCCTGCCAAAGCACTTGTTTGGTAATCCCGGCGCGTTCGCCCCGCAACACAATGGAGAAGTTTACGCGGCCCGAATCCTCCACAAGAATATCGAGCTGCTGGCCCGAGCGCGCGACGTGCAGCGGCATTGCCATCTTTTCCCGCCGCCGGTCCAGACTCCCCACAAACGCGCCGTCGAGATAGACGCGCGCATAGCTGTGCAGCTGGTCCAGAACGAGATCGCCGTCGCCCGCGGTGTTCAGCGTCGTCCGGTACAAGACGTAGCCATAGTTCTGGCCGATGTCTTCCATCGTGAGCGGCTGTGCCGACTTCACCGGTTCAGGCAGCGTGTCCCAAAGAGAGAGCGAAGCATCGAGTCGGGTCTCCGGAATCTTGATCGGCGCCGGCGTCTCCGGAACCGGCGGCGGGGTCACGCCTGTTGCCTTCGCGAGAATGTTGCGGAAGGCGAAATACTTCGGCGTGGGCCGCCCACTTTCATCCAGAGTGGCCTGGTAGTCGTAGCTGGTGACGTCGGGCTCATAGTTCTTGCCGTCCGAATTCGCCCCGCTCATGAAGCCGAAGCTCGTCCCGCCGTAAAACATGTAGACGCTGACGGAGTAGCCCTGATCGACGATCCAGCGGAATTCGGCGATCTGTTGGTTGACATCGCGCGCCTCGTGTTTGCCGCCCCAGTGATCGAACCAGCCATCCCAGTATTCGCCGGCCATGTGCGGCTGCCTCGGGCGCATTTTCAGCACCTTATCGAAGGACTCTTTGGCCTCGCCGGTGCCGAAGTTGACCGCCGCGGGCAGATCGCCAAACGAACCGTTCGGCATCTCGTCGGCGCCATCGGCGGTGTAGAGTTGCGCGCCGGTGAAGCCGCTGTCGACGATCGTCTGACGAATTTGATTGAGGTAGCCGCGATCGTTACCGAAGCTGCCGTACTCGTTTTCGATTTGCACCATGATGATGGGGCCGGCGCGATCGATCTGTAGCGGCGCAAGCTCCTGGCCGAGGCGATGCATCCAGCGCGAAGCAGCAGCGATGAACTTCGGATCGTTCGAGCGCACGACCATGGAGTGGTCTTTGAGCAGCCACGACGGGAATCCACCGAACTCCCACTCCGCGCAGCTGTAGGGCCCGGGGCGGAGATTGACGTAGAGGCCTTCCTCCTGCGCCTCGCGCACAAACTCGGCGACGTCGTAGTTGCCGCTGAAGTCGTAGACGCCCGGTTCGGGCTCGTGGACATTCCAGAACACGTAGGTTGTGATGGTGTTCAGGCCCATCGCCTTGGCTTTGCGCAGGCGGTCGCGCCAGTAGGCGCGGGGCACGCGCGCATAATGCATCTCGCCGGCCAGAACGCGGAAGGGCTTGCCGTCGAGCTCGAAGTGGTCGCCCTCGGCGCGAAAGCTGTGTCCTGTGGCGGGTGCGATCTGGGCGAAGCCTGGAGCGGCGAGGACAAGGGTGGAGAAAAGAGCGACAGAAGCGATTGTCGAGAGTCTCATAGCCGGGCCATTTGAACGATACAGCATGACTGACGTAACTGGCTGTTTGTGGTTGCATCCATAGCAACTCGACGGCCAAGCAAAGCCAAGACTCGCGCGAGGTTATCTGCCTCATGCACCGCAAATGAGGCAATGGGCATTATGTGAGTTGCCCCCACTGAGCGTGCCCAATGTTACTTTTGTGTGGTTGTGTTACTACGCCATGGTCGCGGCGTTCTGCAACAACATGCTTTGATGAAGGCTGTTCATCGGAGACTTCCACGATTTGTCCGGGGAAGCGCAAGGCTCGAAGGTCGGTAGGAGCAGCGGAGCGCTTCAAAGTTGAAATAGATATCCCCGACAGGATCGGCCTCGCTGGGCGGGGCATCCCATAGCCTGCTCGTCTATCCCCAACATCTGCAGAACCCACAACGCCTGAAGACATCCAGCTTCGCTCTGGAATCTGTGTACCTTGAGCCAGGAGCATCCATGCGCCATCGATCTGAACGCCTGCTTTCATCCTTGTTGATCCTCGCCGGTGCGCTCTCCCTTTTGACCGGTTGCAGCAGCAGCTTCAACGTGACCGACCCCGGCTACTACACCGCGATCTCCGCGTCGGCCTCGTCCATCCGGATCGGTCAAACACTTCAGATCGTCAATAACCAGAAGGCCACGGGCGTGCCGCTCACCTTCTATGTCAATGGCGTAGCTGGCGGCAACGCGGTTCTGGGAACGATCGACAGCAACGGGTTGTACACGACTCCCGCTGTTGTGCCGACGCCCAACACCATCACGATCACCAGCGCGGCCAGCAATGCGAGCTACGGCCAAGGTACTGTGGCTCTGTCCGTCCTGAACCCGATTCCGATTCTCAGTTCGGTCACGCCGACCGGGTTCTCCGAAGGCACCACGACGGTGACGATCAGCGGTTCCGAGTTTGTGTATGGCGCGCAGGCGTCGTGGAACGGGACCCTGATTACGACGACATACGTTTCCTCCACGCAGCTGGTCGCGCAGATCGCTGCGCCGAATCCTGGAACCTTTCCGCTGCTCGTGACCAATCCGAATCCGGGTTCGGCGAATTCGGCGACGGTGCAAGTGAAAGTGGCACCGGGCCAGGTGGTCCTGCAGCTGCAGCCCAACGCGGGCATCGATGTGCGCGTCACCAACTCCATCAGCTTCGGCCTTACCGTGCAGGGCACGGCGAATACAGGTGTCACGCTGGCGATCAACGGCGTCCCGGGTGGCAACGCGACGGTCGGCACTGCGGTTCAGAATCAGGACGGATCGATCACCTACACGGCTCCGGCGGTGGTGCCCAGTCCCAACATCGTTCAGATGACGCTCAGCAGCGTCGACAACCCGGCGGTTTCAATCAGCCAGAACATCTCGGTGATGAATCCGATTCCGATCCTGATGTCTTCGAATCCAACTTCGTTCAATGTCGGTTCGGCGTCCGTCGTTCTCACCGGCCAGAACTTCATCAACGGAGCGACGGTGTTGATGAACGGGCAGCCGGTGTCGACAACCTTTAACAGCGGAGCGCAGTTGACAGCCACGGTGAATCCGACACAGCCAGGCACGATCGATTTGCAGGTGCTCAATCCCAATCCGGGGCCGGCGACTTCGGCAGACTTGATCGCCGACGTTGCGGGCGGTGCACCGACGCTACAGGTCAGCCCCACCGATGCCTCGCGGTTCCTGCAGCAGGCCACCTTCGGCGCGACGGACGGCGACATTCATAGCCTTGAGCTGATCGGCTATCAGACGTGGTTGACTCAACAGTTCGCTGCGCAACAGACGGTGATGGAACCCGGCGTCGAGCAGGCGTTGATCCTCGACAATCCCGCTTGCGCCGCAAGCGACGTGAAGTGCAACGCCGCTCTCTTTGTGCAGAACAACCAGGACGAAGAGTTCGTGGAAAATGCCTTCTGGCAAGACAGCCTCTCGGCGAACGACCAACTGCGCCAGCGTGTGCAGTACGCACTCTCGCAGATCCTCGTCATCTCGGGAACCAACCCCGAGGTGCAGAACATGCCCCGCGGCGAGGCCTACTACTACGACATGCTTGGTGCAGATGCGTTCGGCAACTTCCGTCAGCTTTTGCAGGATGTGACGTTGAACCCGATGATGGGCCAGTTTCTGTCGATGCTCGGGAATGACAAGGGCAACGCCAACACCGACCCCGACGAGAACTACGCCCGCGAAGTCATGCAGCTGTTCACCATCGGACTCTACCAGCTGAACAACGACGGCTCGCTCAAGGTCGACGGATCGGGCAACCCGATCCCGACCTATTCGAACACCGACGTTCAGGGCTTGGCCAAGGTCTTTACCGGCTTCGGCTGGCAGATCCCGGGCGACACCACGGAAGCTGGATGGTCGAACTGCTGCACCTATGTCGGTCCGGGAATCGGCGAGGATCTGTTGCCGATGACGGCCTATCCCGATCACCATTCGACCGCCGAGAAGGATTTTCTCGGCGTTACGATCGCGGCTTCCACGAACCCCGACCCCAATGGCGACCTGAAGATCGCGCTCGATACGCTTTTCAATCATCCCAACCTGCCGCCATTCTTCTGCAGGCAGCTGATTGAGCACTTGGTGACGAGCAATCCGAGCCCTGCTTACGTCAATCGCATCGCGACGGTGTTTGAGGACGATGGGACGGGTACGCGCGGCAATATGAAGGCAGTGATCACTGCGATCCTGACCGATACAGAAGCGCGCGATGCAGCCTCCGCTTCGTCGAATCCGCAATACGGCAAAGTGCGCGAAGCGTTGCTGCGCTACACTGAGTGGGCCCGCGCGTTCAGCGCGCAGTCGCGTAACGGCGGCTACTGGCTGGGAAGCTCGGAAGACATGATCTACGGCTTGGGCGAGATGACGATGCGCTCCCCCACTGTCTTCAACTGGTTTGCGCCCAACTATGTTCCGCCGAATACCAGCATTGAGGCCGCCGGACTGGTTGGCCCCGAGTTCCAGATGACCAACGTGAGCTCGGTTGTCGGTTATCTCAACTACATGCAGGACTCGATCGGCGCCGGTGCGCAGAACGGCCCCGACGTGTTCTCGTCCTACGGACCTGAACTCGGCCTGGCCAATTCGCCGACCGACCTTGTGGATCGTATGAATTTGATCCTCATGGCAGGCCAGATGAACAGCACGCTGGAAGGCGAGATCGTAAGCGCCGTGAGTGCCATCGACGTTCCCGCCAGCGGCGATCAGAACGCGATCAACGCCGCGCTGGCAGCGCGTGTTCAAACCGCCGCATATCTCACCCTGGCGTCGCCAGACTTCACCGCACAACAATAGGGAGCCCAACTATGTGCAAGCATGACCACACACGGCGTCAGTTTCTGAGAACGGCTTCGTATGCCTCCATGGCAGGCATCTCGGCCAGCCCATTCCTGATGGGCTTGAACTCGATGGCCGCGATGGCCCAGAGCTCGGCCACCACCGACTACAAGGCTCTGGTGTGCGTCTTTCTGCAGGGCGGCAACGACGGACACGGAAGCGTGATCGCAACCGACGCGGATTCCTACGCGGCCTTCACCGCGGCGCGTTCAGGGGCTCCGGGACTCGCCTATCCTCTGAGCGAGATCCTGCCCATTACGCTCAAGACGCCCCAGACCGGCCGCACCTTTGGCCTGAATCCGGCCCTGACCGGCATCCAGAACCTGTTCAACGCGGGCCGTGCAGCCATCGTCGCCAACACCGGCACCCTGATTGCTCCCGCGACCAAAACGCAGGTGCAAGCCAACTCCGTCCCCCTGCCCGACTCGCTGTTTTCACATTTTGACCAGACCGCGGCATGGCAGGCCATCGCCTCCAACCTCGGCAGCGGCGAACACGTGGGCTGGGGTGGCGCAGTCGCCGATGTCATCGAAAGCTTGAACATGAATTCGAACGCCATGTTCACCTGTATCTCTACCGCCGGCATCGCGCTCTTTCTCTCCGGCCAGACTTCGTTCCAGATCAACTGCACGCCCGCCGGCCCAATTCCGATCAGCGGGCTGGCCAACGCGCCCTTCGGTAACGCCGCGGCGACCAACGCGCTCAACTCGATCCTCAGCGCAGACGAGCAGAACCTCTTTGCCAAGGAATACGAGGTCGTCATCCAGCGCTCGATCGAGGCGCAGCACACCCTGGCGGCCTCGATGCTGCCTGCGGGAGCCGGCGGCGTTCCCAATCCTCCGCAGTTCCTCGATCCGATGACCAACAAGCTCGTCGACAATCCCTTCGGAGCTTCGCTGCAGACCGTGGCCCGCATCATCGGCGGAAAAGCCGGCCTCGGCGTCACGCGCCAGATCTTCTATGTGCAGCTCGGCAGCTTCGATACGCACACCCAGCAGGCCACGCAGCACGCGCGCCTGCTCACGCAGCTGGGCGCCGCGCTCGAGTACTTCGACGGCGTGATGACCTCGATGGGCCTGGGCAACAGTGTGACGGCCTTTACGGCTTCCGACTTCGGCCGCACGCTCACCTCGAACAGCGACGGCACCGATCACGGTTGGGGCAGCCACCATTTTGTCACCGGCGGAGCGGTCCAGGGCGGCGACATGTACGGCCAATACCCTGTGATCGGCGCCAACCAGGCCAACGACGTCGGTCAGGGCCGTCTGATTCCGACCACTTCGGTGGATCAGTATGCGGGCACACTGGCGCGTTGGTTCGGCCTCTCCGACGGCCAGATTCGCCAGGTCTTCCCGAACTTTGCCAACTTCGGCTCGAGCCCGTATCTGGGAATCATGGGATAAGCGCGAAGCGTGGATTGCAACAGACACAAAGAGTGGCCGAAAGGCCACTCTTTTGCGTTGGTACCGGAAGGCAAAATACCCATTTTTGCGAAGTACTTGCCTCTCCGCGCGCACACTATCTTCAATGAGCCCGGAGGCCTTCAATGCCACAGCCAACGCTCGCCAAAGCGATCCTGCCGTTGCCGACGCATGCTTCTGGGTGCAATCACCGGTACGGATGGCGCTCGCCTTCTCTACTCCCCGCCAGTTTTGCCCACACCACCTTGCGCGACCGGACGCAAAAGAAGTCCGGCGGCACCGCCTGAGGAGGCCCTCCCCCCCCGGGGGTCAATTCACCGTTTCTTCGCTATTGGAGTTCAGAAGGAGTGAATGATCCGTGGGACGCCGGGACGAGAAGCTATAAGGTCTTTGCGCAGGGCGCGCTCTTGATCAGAGTCGAGTTTGCCGACAGTTGAGAGCGATTCATCGAGGGCATGTTTACTCTTGGGCGCGTTTGCTCGCGTCGATCACGTTCTTAAGATCAGAGGCCATTCCCTTCAGGTTGCCAATAATGATGTTGTATCGGCGGACTGCCGCCTGTTTCTGTAGGGGGTTAGTCGAAGCGTCGGCAATCTTTTCGGCGAGCTGCTCTTTCTCGCCCCTGGCCAGACGGATTTGTTCCCGCACTTCGGCTAGGCGAGGCCGTTGGCTATTCATGGGTGTCAACCGGATGCTTTCGCATATTGCCATTGTGCGCCTCATTGCATGAGGGCGCGTCAAGTCCTTCCTGATTCTCTTCAAAAAGGCACTGCCCACGCCGCTCAACTCATGGCCCAACAGAGTCACGCTGGACTGCGATTAAACTGATTCACGTTGCGGGGCTTCTTGGTTTCTACTCGTTCTCGGAACGGTCTCAGCTCTAGCAATTCCTCTATGACATACGCGCCTGTGGTTCCGTCTGAGAACGTCACAATCAGGCCGTCATCCCCGTCGCGCGCTGTGGTGAGTACATGAATTGAATCGGGCATAGAAAGGCGATACTCTCTTTAGGTCCGAGAATCTGTGTCGTTTTGCTCAGTAGCAGGATCATCGTTTCGCCCCTAGCTGCGTCACTGTATCTTCGACCACACGCGTTTCATCCAAGATCGCTTCCAGCGCTTCGCGCCTCGTTCCGTTTCTCGGGAGATACAGGAGAAGACAGGACCGACCGCAAACGCATTTCGCGCCGATGCAGTACGACGAGCGTTGTTTCCAATTCAGCGATAGTCTGCTTGCCGGGCTGTTCCATGAAACGAATATAGGCCTTTGCTGACGGGTATATCGTGAACAACCGTCAGGACCGCGCTACGGTGTCTGCGTGCCAGCTTCAACGCATCCCGCCGGTCGGTCTTCACCCGATCTGCGGGCATCTTCGGAACCAGGCTCGGCGCCAGCACTACACAGTCGACTCCTAGCTGCGTCAGTTGCCAATAAAGCACGAATCCTGTCGGCCCTGCTACATAGCAGGCGCGTAGCTGCTCGGGCCAACCAAGCCTCTTGATCAACTTGCGGATCGAATCTTCACGGTTGGCGATCGTACCAAGGCTGCGCACCTCGCCGTCCGGCTCGGCTATCGTTTCCGCATGGACATCTAAACCCAAAAATCGTAACTTCTCTCTCATGACCGGCTCCTCCGCTTGTGGCTCTGGACTGTAGTTCCTCAAACAAACTCAGCCTAACCCACGACTAGCGCAGCGGGCCGGTCACTCCATAATGACTACTCAGTCAACACCCGCCGCCCTAACGTCAACAACGCTCCGCTACTTCGCGTTCGTCTTGTTCTGCTCCTTCAACCACGCATACAACGGCGCAAAATAATCAAGCATCGCCTGCGCGTTCAGATGGTCCGTTCCTGTCATCTCCTTCAGCGTCTTCTGCCACGGCTGCGACTGCCCTGC
>Ga0181526_10000918_pt1 | contig 29824 bp, 16 predicted proteins | sample PEATcosm2014_Bin_35_FD_119750 | JGI IMG/M metagenome (GOLD analysis project Ga0181526, IMG submission 119750) | Peatland microbial communities from MTU Mesocosm Facility, Houghton, MI, USA - PEATcosm2014_Bin06_30_metaG | ecosystem: Environmental > Terrestrial > Soil > Wetlands > Peat | place...
CACGGGGAACTTTTCCGCCGAAATCGGGCGCGCTCCGGACTGCGGTCTCGGGTTCAGCGCCAGTTTCGCCAACAGCACGCTGACCATGAACTTCAACCTGGGTATCGACACGCCGGCCACGTTTAACATCCTGCTGCATTCGAAGACCGGCGCCCGCGAGCCGTACTCCAAGGCGATCTCGGCCGTGGCGCCACCGCAGGCGTTCACGCTGACCTGGAGCGCTTTCCCCGACTTGGGCGACACGATCGTGGAGCCGACTTTGGCGGCCCAGCCCGGCGGATCGGGGCTGGGGTTGTGCTCCGAATGGACGACGGTGAATACGGCGCGGTAGGTGGGAACCCTACTACTTGGCCGCGGTCCACGAATAGTCTGTCATGGTGGTTCCCTCGAAGCGATACACCATCAGGTCGCTGCCGAAGGGAACCGGCACGGTTGTGGGATCGTCGCCCGTTAACGCTGTCAGTCGCGCTTTGGCGTGGCATGCGATGCAGTTGCTGGCGGTACCGTTCGGCAGGTGAGTCGCTTCCAGATACGGGTTGAACACGAACGCGCGCCGGCCATCGGAGCATGCCCTTTCCGGGCATGGAAACTGAAAGCTCAGCGCGTAATTCGACACGTAGTTGCTCCATACCGACGTTGGCGGGATGACCCGATCGCGGCCAAGAGTCTCCTGCGGAGCCGGGTTCACGTCCTTCGATTTCCACCAGGCGGTCATCCAAGTCCAGTCGGGGGCGTCTTTTCTCGCAATATGCATGCCTACCAGAATGAGGAGGTCGTTCGGGGCGAGGGTCCCGCCGTCCAGCGGTTTGAATCGAGTCTTCCGTTCCGCCAGTAGCGTCGAGGAAACCCGCATCCACACGAAGCGATCCTGCGCTCTCAAGCGTGGATCCTCTGCGCGAGTCGGGGATGCAGCTTGATCGCAAGCCGGCGCGGCCGCGCCCGGCGGCGTATCGTACACCAGCGCGTGGCGGGTCCAGGTGCCTTCCTCGAAGACACCCCTCAAGCCTTGCAGATCGTCCCAGATACCCAGCGCGATGCAACCGTTTTCCGGAATGTGGCGCCAGATCGTCTTCACTTCGGTCGAGCCGGCAGGAAATTCCTCGAATGTGCGCCAGCCGAGTGCATTGGCCTTTTTTCGTTCGTTGGGGGCCATCATCCGTTCGCTGGCATATTTCGCCGCCTTCGGATTTAAGTGGATCATCTCGAATGTGTCGAAATCGGACGCGGTGCCAGTCCCGTTGGCCTTCGTGTACAGGCTGATCGCCGCGTTGAAGCGGGATGGCTTCGGTGGGCCCGGTTCGCTCCATTCCCACTCGCTCCAATCCGCGCCGCTATCCGGGGTGCTCTTGGCGACCTGGCCCAAGAGTTCCCACGCGTATGCCTTGCCCTGACAAATGGCTGTAGCAGGGTGTCGATTGAAAATGAACTGATGGCGCAAGCCGATCAGAAAAATCGTGCGCGCGACGTCTTGGCCGGGGGCGAATAACTTCTGCTGGTAGTACGCGTTCATGTCCAAGGCACAATCGGCGCGAAGCAGAGCGGCGAGAAGGAAGAAGGCGGGCGCCGCGTAGCAACCGTGGCGCTCGCAGCGGGCGTTCATGAACCAGACTCCTCACCGAGCCAGTCGGTCTGGGCGATGTTGGCAAGCTGGGAGTACTTCAGTCTGCAAGTGCTGCTCCAGACCTTGGCGGTGGTGCAATAGGCCAGATAGGCACCGTAAATACCCTGCGCGGCCTGCAAAGTTGGCAGGTATTCGGGGTGCAGGGCGATGAAAGCCTTGAAAACATCGATGCCATTTTGCCCGGTCGGGGTGGCGGCCGCGCCGGAATTATGGAAGATGTCGTAACAATCCGCGTTTGCCCGAAGTTCCGCCTCCTGAGCTGCGGTCATGAACTGATTGGCCGCGGGATCGGTGGCAGCCACGGTCAGCGCGAAGAGCAGCATCGAAACCGGCGGTCCTTGCAGCGGCACATAATTTTGATCGTCGGCGACGGGGCTAAGATCGGCGTTCCTGAGCGCGGATGGCGCAATTGTCTGGCTCAGTAACTTCTGGGTTTCGTTTAGCGACTTCTCCGGAATATTGAAATTGATGGTGACGTTCATTCGATCTCTCCTGGTTAGACGAACTGTTATGGGTTTGACGACAACGCTCGCATTGCCGTCTGAAAGCGATACAACTTCCGAGCCTCGGGACGCGCGTCGGAGGCTGATACTAGGAAATCGCGTGTGCCTCGTCCCCACGCGCCCAACTCCGGGAGAAAAGGATCAATCCACAGGAGCGCCGCGGCGCAAGCTTGCTTCCGAATTCGATCCGCTGGCGATCCGGCGCTAACGGTCGCTTGCGGGGAGGCGTGATAGGGCGCCGTGAAACCGGCCGCCAGAGTGCGCTTCGCCGCCGCCTCGGCGAATCTGCCCGCGGCCCAAAGATTTTCCGCATCGGCCAGCGCCTCGCCGAATTGGCATTTGGGAACTCTTGGCAGCTCGTGCAGCCGCGTTAAGTATCCCTTCGCCTCGGGGCGTCTGGCCCGGCTCGATACGATTGCCGCATGCGTGAAGGCGGTTGGTCCCGGTCGAAGGGAAATCGCTTCTTCTAACATCTCGCGCGGATCGCCGTCTGTCGCGGCGAGCTCGCAATAAGCCATGCCGATCAGAGTGGCCGCGCGTTGGCCGTTTGAAGCCGCCTCCCGCGGCCGCGCCAACCCTTGTCTGAGCGCACCCGCGGCGAGGTCCATGCGGCCCGACTCCCCGAAAACCATCGCCTCCCGCAGGTAGGCCTCGTTTTGAAACCAAACCAACTCCGACGTCCTAAGCTTCCGTGCGGCGCCGAGGGCGCCCCTAAAGTCCGCTTGCGCGAAACAAAACAGGGACTCCATGACGAGCGCCCAGTGAGTCATCCCCAAACGCTCCAATTGACGGGCGTGGCGGTCGAGCAGTGTCCGATCCCCCAGAACGATCGCGCAACAGGATTGATGGAGGTGCGCGGTCAGGTAATCGGGGTCGAACTGCAACGCCGTGTCGATCGCTACCCGCAGCTCCTCCGGACGGTTCGCCATCAGCAGCGAAAAGCCGCGATATACGTATCCACGCGCGTCGGTCGGATATTCCGATGCCCACTGCGCAAACCGCTTGTCCGCCTCCGCGTAGTCGCCGCAGTCGAAGGCCGACATTCCCAGCGCGCGCAGTTCCTCGCGCCGCGAAATCTTGCGCGAGCCCAGCGATCGCAGCACCTCCTGCCATGCCAGGATGGCCTCGAGTTCGCGGCCTGCGCTGGCCAAGATGTCGGCGCGCCGCGTCGCCGCCAAGGTAAACAAGGGATCGGCCCGCAACGCGGAGTCGAGTTGCAGCAGTGCTTCATCGCGGCTCTGAATCGCGGCGAATTGTTCGGCTTTCGCGTAATATGACAGCGCTTCCCAGGAAGCCGTGGTCACGTCCTCCGGCAGCCGGTCGTATTGGGCTTCGCGCTGCGACAGGTCGCCCGCCGACTCACGAATCCAGTTCGCCGCGTCTCTTGCGGAAGCGATCACGTCGTTGGTGCTGCGCGCCGCGAAGGACTTCGTCAGTTGGTTGGATGGGCGCTGTGGAGCGCTCCCACGCCATTCCACCTGCACGGTCAAATTGGGCAGCGTCCCCACATAGGAGACGGTTCCGAATACGACGGCGCCGGCGTTCATGCGCCACGCCGCTTCGCGGTATTGCTCCGGTTTCACGGGCGCATTGGCGGGCATGAGCATTTGCTGTAGCGTCGCGGCGATTTGAGCCGGATCGGCCACGTTGAAGTAGGTGGATTGATCGAGTTGCATCCGCAACGCGGTCCCCATCGCGTTGAAGCGTGCATCGCCAGTCGTGTTTTGGATTTCGGCTACCATCAGCTTCGACCCGCGGGCGGGTTTCACTCCTCTAATCAGATAGCGCAATCCAGCCGCTCCGAGGGACACGCACCCCGCAATTCCCGCAACTCGCAAGGCGTTTCGCCGCGAGATGAGTCCAGGCTCCAGGGCGGCGGCTGCCTCCGCCGGGGTGTCCCAACGATTCCGGGGATCGATCTCTAGACATTTCCGGATCGCCGGCGCCCAGGCCGACGGCAGTTCGACGCCTTCGCCGCCGTTCGGATGCTGCCCAGTCACCATCTCGTGCAAGACAATCCCGAACGCGTAGACATCCGAGGCGATCGATGCGGGCTTGCCGCCCCATTGTTCCGGTGCGACGTAGCCGGGGGTGCCCAGCAGCAGGCTGGTGGTTTTCAACTGTGCTTCCGCGGTCCCCGGGCGGATAGGCGCCGCGAGTCCGAAGTCAGTCACCACGGCGCGGCCTTCCAGCAGCATCACGTTGCCGGGCTTGAAGTCGCGATGGATCACGCCGGCTGCGTGGGCGGCACTCAGCCCGGCCGCCAACTGACGGGCGATCTCGAGAGCCTCGGCCTGCGGGATGGCACCATCCCGCTTTATTCGCGACGCCAACGTCTGGCCGTCGAGCAATTCCATAATGTAGAAGTGCAGAGAGCCCAGCGGATGGGCGGGATCCTGGACCAGATCGAAAACGCGCGCGACGTTCGGGTGTGAGATGCGGCGCGCCAAGCGGATCTCGCGCCGGAAGCGTTCCACGAAAGCCGGTTCCTCCGAGAAATCCGGCCGCAACAGCTTCAATGCTACGGTCTCGCCCAGTTCCTGGTCGTCCGCGGCGTAGACCTCAGCCATTCCGCCGCGACCGAGGAAGGCCTTGATGTAGAAGCGGCCGGCGACCGTTTCGCCGCACGCCAGGCGCGGTAGTGGCTCCTCCCAAGCGGTCGCGGTTTCGTCGGGCGAGTACCATTCGATGGCCGGCCGCTCCAGGATGTCCCTTGAAGGCGGGGGCACCGCGAGGAGACTGAGAGCCTCTTGTAGAACTTCCGGATCGTCGGTTTGGCCGCGAACATATGCTTCGCGTTCAGCCGGCTGGATTGACGCAGCTTCGGCGACGATCTCCGCCACCTGATCCCAGCGAGAGTTCTCCGGCATGCGGGGCCTACCGCTTCGAGGGCGGGCCCTCCCGCTGCAATTCCCGGTAGAGCCATCGCTTCGCGGCTTCCCAATCCCGCTTGAGCGTCCGCGAAGAAACATTCAAGGCCAGGGCAGCTTCTTCGAAGCTAAGTCCCGCGAAAAACTTGAGTTCCACTAACTGATATGCGCGAGGCGACTCATTTTCGAGACGCGAGAGCGCCACATCCAGGGCGACAATAGTGGATTCAGGCTCTTGGCCTAGCTCGCAGGTCCCGTCGAGGTCCACACGGGTCAGTCCGCCGCCACGCTTGCTGGTGAGGCGGGCGCGCGCATGCGAGATTAAAACGCGGCGCATGATTTTCGCGGCGACAGCAAAGAAGTGTCCGCGGCTCAGCCAGTCGATTTCCTTGATCTGCACCAGCCGAAGATAGGCTTCATGTAGAAGCGCGGTTGGCTGTAGCGTGTGGCCTGGGCGCTCGCGGGCCAGGTGGGCGGCGGCTAGAGACCGCATTTCCTTATAGATATGGGGATAGAGTTCGTTCTGGGCGGCTTCGTCGCCTTCCGCGGCGCGTTTCAAGAGTCCTGTAACGTCAACCTCGTTGGGAAAACCACCCATCCGCAGCCTCGATTTGGGGATTCCGTATGGTACCACACCAAATCCCGCTGACGGACGCGGCGCTAGTCTAGTTCCGTTTTACTAAGTGTCGGTCATTCCGGAGATTCTATGACCTGACTAGTCTAGTGACTTGTCCCGCCTAATAAGATCTTGGATGTGAGGCGGCCCTGTTAGGGCATTTGATAGGCATCGTGGGGCAGCGCCATGCGCTGCCGCGGGGCTAAAGCCGGCTGAAAGCTGGCTGCAGGCAGAATTGCCCGCCCTCCGCCTGGTTTAATCGCCACTCGTGGGCCGCAGGCCCATCCTGACAGGCCTGGAGGCCTGCCCCACTAAAAAGCCAATCTCCAGCGCGGGGCTTTTAGCCCCGCTCATGGTCGAAAACCCACGGCGAACTTCGGGGAAGGGGGCGGGTCTGGAGACCCGCCGCAGGCGTGGACGCCTGCCCCACAGGGTTTTCATCATGATTGGTGGGCCGCCGGCCGTCTGAAAGCCGGCTGCAGGCAGAATTGCCCGCCCTCCAATTCGTGCGGAATTCGCGTATCTTGCAAAAGTAATAGGACAAAAAATAAAAAGGTTCTCGCGCGTCGATCGTGGCCGCCGGGACTATCATGGCAGATGGCGAGGGAATTCTCCTCGCCGAAAGGATATCGAATGAACAAAGACGCAATTGCCATTCCAGGCAGCAATCGGCCACCTCTGCCCGATGCGAAATTAATCGGTAAGGCGGACTCCACAGAGCGGATTAAAGTGAGCATTTATGCGCGGCGGAACCCGAGCCCGCCCGGCAGAATGTTTTCAGCCCTGCCGGGGCTGCACGCGGCGCCGCCCGCCAAGCGGAAGTGGCTCTCGGACGAAGATTTTAACGCGGTTTACGGATCCGATCCAGGCGACCTGAAAAATATTGCGGAGTGGGCCCGCCACAGCGGACTTAAGGTGCTCGACCAGAGCGCTCCCCAACGGCGCGTGTTGGTGCAGGGCGATATCGCGGCCATTGAACGCGCTTTTGGCGTGCAACTCAACGAGTACGAGCATCCCCGCACGGGCCCGTACCGGGGCCGCGAGGGCAGCGTGTATGTCCCGCCGGATTTGTGCGGCATCATTGAAGGCGTCTTCGGTCTGGACCTGCGCAAAGTGGGCCACCGGCGTTTGCGGCGCGGACGCTATGCTCCGGCGGAGGCCGCCGGGCTGCAGGCTACCATTAGTGCGATCAAGGCCAAGGGCAAGGGCAAGAGCAAGACCGCAGTGACGCTGGCCAATCTATCCAATAATTGGCCGGGCGTTTTCTTTCCTCCGCAAGTGGCGAGCCTTTACAATTATCCGCCCGGTACCGACGGTTCCGGCCAAAACATCGCAATTTTCGCCTTCAACGGCACCCAGGGAGGAGATCCTCACGGAGGCTACAACCTGGCGGCGCTCAAGACCTATTTCGAGAAGGTCCTGGGCGGCGCCACTCCCGCCATTACCGATGTGGTGGTACAAGGGCCGGGCAACGATCCGGGTCCCGAAACCACGGCATCCGGCAAACGTGGAGATTCGACCGACGAGATTCTGTTGGACATGTGCGTGGTGGGGTCGGTGGCGCCCGGCGCGCACATCTTCATGTACTTCACCGAATTCAACTCCCAGGGATGGGTGGACGCCGTGCACCAGGCCATTACCGACGCCAATCAAATCTCGGTGATCTCGATCAGTTATGGCAATCCCGAGGACGATCCACAGGGCGCCTGGACACCGGCGGCCATCAACCTGGTGAACCAGGCGTTTGAAGCGGCGGGCGCGAAAGGCATCACCATCTGTTGCGCATCGGGAGACGACGGCTCGCTCGACGACGAAGGCAGCGGCGCGCACGCCGACTTCCCGGCGTCCAGTCCGTTTGTGCTCGGGGTGGGCGGCACCAAACTGGTTGCCAACAGCACCTCCAATCCGACTGCCATCGCCGACGAAACGGTTTGGAACGACTCGAGTGCGGGCGGCGGCGCCGGCGGAGGCGGAATCAGCGCCGTTTTCTCCCTGCCGTCCTATCAAAACGGGGCGAATGTACCGCCGTCCGCCGAACCGCCGCACAAGATCGGACGCGGCGTTCCGGATGTGTCCGCGGTGGCCGACCCGAACACCGGCGTCGCGGTGATCCATATCAACGGGACGCATCTGGATCCGGTCGGCGGTACCAGCGCTGCCGCGCCGCTCTGGGCCGCGCTCGTCGCGCGTCTCAACGAGGCGCTCAAGAGCCGCTGCGGATTTCTGAATCCGGTCCTTTACACGAAGGCCGCCAAAGGTGTGCTTCGCGATATCACCGTAGGCAATAACGGCGACTACGAAGCCGGCCCAGGCTGGGATGCCTGCACCGGTCTGGGAAGTCCGGATGGGCAGAAGCTGCTAAAAGCGCTCTCGGGAGGCAGCACGGCAGCCACCAGCAAGAAGGCTGCCAAGTGAACTGAGGCGCGCTGGCGTGCCGGCGGCGTGAGAGGCCGCCGGCAGGCCTCGGGCCTGGGCCACGCGCCTTAGCGTATATTCAATAGAAGCCATCTACCTATGACCCGACAATTGCAAACCACATTCGCCGCCCTGGCCGTGGCCGCCTGCCTGCACCTGGCAAGCCCGGCGCGCGCGGCCCAAACTTGTGAAAGTCTGACAAAGCTCAATCTTTCCAATACCGCTGTCACGGGCGCGGAGTCCGTCGCCGTCGGCGCCTATACGCCGCCCACCGGCAAGGCCTTGCCCAACATGCCGGCCTTCTGCCGGGTGGCCGGAACCATCAAGCCATCCTCCGACTCGAATATCTATTTCGAAATCTGGATGCCGGCGTCCAACTGGAACGGCAAGTTCCAGGGTGTGGGCAATGGCGGCTTCGCGGGCGCCATCGGCTACGACCAATTGATGAACGCCGTGGCCCATAACTACGCTACCGCCGCCACCGATACCGGCCACCATGCCGGCGCGACGGATGCCACCTGGGCGCTCGATCACCCGGAAAAGATCGCCGACTTCGGCTATCGCGCCATCCACGAAACCGCCGTGAAGGCCAAAGCCATCCTGCACGCCTTCTACGGCGAGAACCCCAAGCGCTCCTACTTCAGTTCCTGCTCCAACGGCGGCCGCCAGGCCCTGATGGAAGCCCAGCGCTATCCCGAGGATTACGACGGCATCATCGCCGGCGCGCCCGCCAACTATTGGACGCACCTGCTGGCCAACGCCGCTTGGGACAATCTGGCTCTGCTGGGCGACAAGGACTGTTTCATTCCGCCGAAGAAGCTGCATGCCATCCAGACCGCCGCCCTAGCCGCTTGCGACGCGCTCGATGGAGTGAAGGATGGGGTCGTTGAAGACCCGTCCCGCTGCCACTTCGATCCCGGCGTGCTGGAATGCAAGGCCGCCGAGTCGGACGAATGCCTGACCGCGCCGCAGGTGGCAGCGCTGAAGAAGTTGTACGCCGGCGGACGCAATTCCAAGGGCCAGATCTTTCCCGGCTACTCTCCGGGAGGCGAGGCCGAGTTCGGCGGCTGGGCCGTCTGGATCACCGGGCCATCCCAAGAGCGCAGCCTCATGTATGCCTTTAGCACGCAGTTCTACAAGAACATGGTGTTCGACAATGCCGCCTGGGACTACCACACCTTCAACGCCGAGAACGACACCAAGGCCGCCGAAGACAAGCAAAACCGCAATCTTAACGCCACCGACGACAATCTCAGCCGATTCCGCGAACGCGGCGGGAAGCTGATCCTTTATCACGGATGGAGCGACGCGGCGATCGCGCCGCAAAATACCATCGATTACTACCGTAGCGTCGCGGCGAAGATGGGCGAACAGCAGGCGGGCAGCTTCGTGCGCCTCTTCATGGTGCCGGGAATGCAGCATTGCGGCGGCGGCTCCGGCCCGAACAGTTTCGGCCAGCTTACCGTCGCATCCGGCGATGCCGATCACGATTTGGATGCCGCGATGGAGCGTTGGGTCGAAAAAGGTATCGCCCCCGAGCGTATCGTGGCGGCCAAGCGGAAGAGCGATTTCGACCCCGTCAGCGCTATCGTACGCACGCGCCCGTTGTGCGCCTACCCGCTGGTAGCGCACTATCAGGGCAGCGGCAGCACCGACGACGCGGCCAACTTCACGTGCGCCCGGTAGGACAGGCTTCAGCCGGTCACTCTACCATGACGGAACCGCGCACCGTTTCCCCCGCCGCAGCGGCAGTCCTGACGCTGCTTTTCCTCGGCGTGGTTTCCTGGTGGAGCATCCTCCAGGTCAGCCCGCCGCCGGTTGTCCCCGACACCGCCCCGCCCGCCGATTTCTCCGCCCCGCGCGCCCTTACCCATCTGCGCGCTTTTGCCCGGGTGCCGCATCCGGTCGGCAGCGCCGCGCATGACGCCGTGCGCGATTACATCGTCCAGCAACTCACGGCCCTGGGTGCGCAACCGGAGGTTCAAACCGCCACGGTGGTCAGCCCGCGCTGGGGTTCGCCCTACAACGCCGCCACTGTGTACAACGTGCTGGCGCGATTGCCCGGTACCGGCAATACCAAGGCGGTGATGCTGGCCGGCCATTACGATTCCGTTTCCGCCGGCCCCGGAGCCAGCGACGACGGGCATGCCGTGGCCCTGCAGCTCGAAACGTTGCGCGCCTTGCGCGCCAGCCCGCGCCTGCGCAACGATGTCGTCTTCCTGTTCACCGACAGCGAGGAAGGCGGCTTGTTGGGAGCGAAGGGCTTCCTGGAGCATCATCCGCTGGCCAAACAAATCGGCCTGGTAATGAACTTCGAGGCGCGCGGCACCAGCGGTCCGGCCATGATGTTCGAGACCAGCGAAGGCAACGGCAGAATCGTGCGCGAATTCGCCGCTGCCGCGCCTCACCCCGTCACTTCGTCGCTCAGCTACGAAGCTTACAAGCTGCTGCCCAACGATACGGATCTCACGTTGTTCAAGCAGGCCGGACTCGCCGGACTGGGCTTCGCCTTCGTCAACGATGTGCAGTTCTACCACACGCAGTATGACGATGTGGCGCATCTCGATCCGCGCAGCCTGCAGCAGGAGGGCGACTATGCCCTGGCGCTGACGCGGCGCTTCGGCGGTCTCGATCTGCGCGATGTGGCGAGCCCCAATGCCACTTACTTCGTCCTCCCATTCCTCGGCTGCATCGTGTATCCGGTGAGTTGGAGCGTGCCGCTAGCAGTGTTCGCGACGCTTGTATTTGCCGCCGTGGTCGCGTTCGGCATTTCGAAAGGCCGTCTCAGTCTGGGCGGAACCTTGGCGGCTTTCTTGGGATTTGTGCTGGCAATCGTGGTGGCCAGCGGCGCGGTGGCCGCGATGTGGTCGCTCGTCAAGGGCCAGGGCGCGGGAGTCTGGCAGGCTTTCGCCGGAGATCCCTATCACGCCGGCGTCTATCGCTTGGCCAGCGTGGCGTTAGCCGTGGCCTTGACCGCGGCCCTCCATGCGTTGTTCTGCAAGCGGGTCCGCATGCTGAACTTGTGGGCGGGCGCGTTGCTTTGCTGGTTGCTTCTGGCTCTTGCCACCAGCGTATACATGCCCGGTGCGACATATCTTTTCCTCTGGCCGATGCTCTTCGCGACCTTCGCGCTAGGCATTCTCGGGCGCTCTCCCGGGCCGCGCGTGCCGGCCAGCGGAATCCTCTTGCTTTTCGCCTTCACCCTCCCCGGACTGGTGATGATGGCGCCCACCATCGAACTGCTGTTCCAGTCCCTGACTATGCGCATGGCCTTTGTGGGCGCCTTCGCCACCGTGCTGCTGCTGGGCCTGCTGGTTCCCTGCCTGAGCCTGATCGCCGGCGCCGGCCGTTGGCGTCTTCCGGGCCTCGCCGCCCTGGTGTGCGCCGGCTGCCTGATTACCGGCGCTTCCATGTCCGGCATCAATCGCGACGATCCGCGCACCGACAGCATGTACTACGGCCTGGACGCCGATACCGGCAAGGCCGCCTGGTTCAGCCTCGATCCACAGGAAGACGATTGGACCGCCCACTATCTCGGCGCCCACCCGGAACACGCCGCCATGTCGGCATTCGCGCCGTTCTTATCGTGGCCATTTCTGACGCACGAAGCGCTCGCCGTGCCTTTGCCGCCGCCTCTGATCGACCGGCTCGAGGGCGCGCCCAACGAGCTGCACCTGCGCGTCAGTTCGCCCCGCCAGGCTCCCCGCATGTACCTCTACGGCGACGACCGCAACCCCGTGCTGGAGGCCACCGTGGACGGCGCGCCCATAGAAGCCGCCAAGGCCTTTGTGGGTTTGAAAGCCGGCCAGAAAGCCTACGCCTTCCGCATGCAGCGTTGGGGACTTTGCTATTACAACGTGCCGCCGCAGGGCATCGAGCTGCGTATGCGCCTGCGCGGCCCTGCCGCCGGATACCGCATGGAGGTGGTCGATCAATCCTATGGCATCGCCGGCCTGCCGGGCGCCGCGCCGCGGCCGGATAGCATGATCCCGTTTCCGCTGATGATGGATTCCGTATGGGTGCGCAAGGCCTACGTGTTTTAACGCAACTGCGCTCGCCGTGGTGGGGCAGGACTGCAGTCCTGCGCGGGTTCTCCAGAACCCGCTCCTGGCGAGCTTCCCTTGCCGCTGGCGAGCGTGGCTCGCCAGCGCCGGCTGAAAGCCGGCTGCGGGCAAAATTGCCCGCCCTCCAAGGCGCTAAACTAACAGAATGCATCGGCACTCCCTAAACTACATTCCTATAATCGCTGTCATGATCCTTCCGGCATGCCTGTCTGCGCAGCCGGTCGTGCGAATTCTGCAGCCATCCGCCCAGTCCGTCACTTCCGGTCCCTCGGTCGCGCTTCAAGGTGTCGTCGCAGGGGATTCCGCCATCGTCAATATCTACTGGACCGACCATCAGGGCCATACCGGGCCCGCCCAGTGGACTCCGGCCACGGGCGGCCAGCCAGCCTCACTGGCATTCTCCGCCGACGTGCCCGTGCGTCCCGGCGCCAACCGCATCGCGGTGATTGCGGTGGATAGCCGCAATCGGTCCGGCTCCGCCCAGCTAGCCGCTTACAGCGAAGGCGCGCGCGGGCCTGCTGTGACCGAGGTCCGTTCGGGCTGGTGGCATGGCATGCCGGTCACCTATGCCGTGATCGGCGGTCAGGCCATTATGGAAGGGGACATCATCCTCGGCTCCGCCGCGCAGCTCGCCGCATCCCGGCCGCCTGGGCCGGGTGTCAATCCCGATGGCTTTTCCCTTGGCTATGTCTCCGAACTTTGGCCGGAAGTGGGCGGAGTCTATCAGATCCCCTATACCATTGAAACCCCGGCTACGAATCTTAGCGCCGCGCTGTCTTACGTGAACAGCACCCTAACCGGCATCATCCAGTTCATTCCCCAAACCGCGCAGACGAACTACGTGACGTTCAATTTCGACCCTACCGATATGAGCGGTTCCTGCGAATCCTCGGTGGGGATGGTGGGAGGCCAACAGTTCGTGGGCGGGTCGGTATCTTGTGCGCTGGCCACGCTTGTGCATGAGATGGGTCACACCATCGGTTTGTTTCACGAGCATCAGCGCCCCGACCGGAATACCTGGATCACGTTCAATTATGCCAATGTCGACGAGCCTTTGGTCGCCGGAAATTTCGATATCCCGACGTATAACTATCAGACGATCGGACTTTACGACATCGCCTCCGTGATGCACTATCCGCCGTTCTCCTTCACCAAGAACGGCCTGACGGTTTTGGAGTCCATCCCGCCCGGCATACCGCTCAGTAACCCGACCGGCTATTCGGCGGGCGATATCGATACCATAGAGCGGCTCTACGGATTTACTCCATCGGCCGTAACCATTGTCACCAACCCGCCGGGCCTGCAGATCATAGTCGACAGCACCACGTATACCGCGCCGCAAACCTTTAGTTGGACGCTCAATTCGAAGCACACCTTGAATCTGCCGCCCGACCCGCAACTGACCAACCCCGCCGATGGCGCCACCTACGAATTCGCCGTGTGGAACGACGGCGGCGCGCGATCCCACAGCGTCACCGCCGGCGGAGGCACGGGTTCGCTCACATCGCCCGCCTCGAAGCCCGCCACCACGGTCTACGAGGCCAGTTTCATCCAACTGTGGCCCTTCTCGCTCTCGGCTTCCCCAGCCGGCGGAGGATCGGTGAGCGTCACCCCCCTGCCGCAGTCCATCTTCAACGGGAGCTTCTTCGTGGCCCGCCAGGAGATTACTCTGAGCGCCACTCCCAACGCGGGCTATAACTTCTTCGGCTGGAACGGGCCGCCCTATCCCCAGGGCGGCAATCCTTATCCGTTCCTGATTCAATCGCCCGAATCGACGTTGCAGGGCATATTTACGACTTACCCGGTAACTACCATTGGCGAGACCATTACCGGACCCAATACCTGGGACCCGCCACTCGTCGCCACTGTGGATACCTATCCCTATGTTTATCTGCCGCAAGGTTATTCGCAGGATCAGTCGGGTATTGCCTGGGCGCCCGGCACCAGTCACTCGATCACCGCGCCTTCGCCCGACGTTCCCATCACCACCAACGTCTCATACACGTGGAACAATTGGAGCGATTCCGGCGCTCAAACTCACAGCATCGCGGCTTCCAGTTCCGGCGTAGAGAGCATCGTTGCGTCCTACACTCCGGTGTATCGCAGTTACGCTCTTACGGCGGGCGATTGCGGGACGGTCGCATACTCGCAATCCTGCCCGGATAACGATTGCAGCTTCGCGGACGGGACAGTGATTACTATGACTGCTACCCCCAACGCGGGCAATGGCATGCTCTTCTCCGGCTGGACCGGCGACCTGTCCGGCACCACAAACCCGTTCACCACCACGATTCACGACGAATTTTTGCCCGTCGCCAATTTTAACATGGTGCCCACCATCATCAACGCGGTAACAGTGACTCCCGCATCCCCGGTTGCGACGTCCAGCGCGTCGAATTTGACCGTGACCGGCACGGGTTTCGTCAACGGCAGTTTTTTCGCTTACTGGAACAACAGTTACCGTACTACCACTGGGGTCACACCCACCCAGGCGACTGTCGACTTGAACGCGGGCGACCTCTCCGCCGCGGGCGCTCAATTGTTGCAGGTCAGTAATTATACTGCGTTCTGCGGGGCGTCCGCCCTCACTCAGGTTCTGGTGAAGGCCACCCAAGGCACTCCCCGCCTGAAGATTACCAAGACCCACACCGGCAACTTCACCAAGGGCCAAAAAAAGGCGACTTATACGGTGACTGTTGCGAATCCCGCCACCAGCACTGGCCCGACGGCCGGCAAGGTCACGGTGACGGATACGATTCCTTCCGGCTTGACGCTGGTTTCCATGGCAGGCACTGGATGGACCTGCAAAACCAATTCCTGCAACCGCAGCGATGTGCTGGCGGCCGGCAAGAGCTATCCGGTGATTACTGTCACAGTCAACGTCGCTTCGAATGCGCCGGCGGAGGTCACTAATACTGTGGCGGTATCCGGAGGCGATTCGCCAGCCGCGACCGCCACGAACCCGACAACCATCAATTGACGAAACCTGTGGGGCAGGCTCGTAGCCTGCGCGGGCCTCGTAGGCCCGCTCTTCGGCGAGCGAAGCTCGCGCCAGCGGGGCTTAAGCCCCGCGCGGGACAAATCCCCCCCCATCCGGGTATACTAACCCTATGCCCCTAGCCGAGGCGCTCGCACCGATCGTCCTACCCGACGCCGACGGCCGGCAAGTTCGCCTTGGCTCTCTGTGGGACCGGCAGACGGCCGTAGTGGTCTTCCTTCGCCACTATGGTTGAATTTTCTGCCGCGAGCACGTCGCGCAGTTGCGCGAACACGAACAAGCCTTCCGCGAGCAGGGCGCCAACCTGGCGGCCATCGGACTCGGCGACGCAAACTACGCGCGCCTGTTCCGGGAGGAGACCGGCATTACGTTTCCCCTCCTGATCGACGACCAACGCCAGGCTTATCACGCCGCCGGCCTGCGCAGCGCGAACCTGCTGCACATGCTGCGGAGCGAAAACAAAACCGCCCGCGACCGCGCGCGCGCAGCCGGCCATCGGCAGCATAAGCTGGGAGAGAATCCCTTTCAGCTCGGCGGCAGCTTCGTCTTCGCACCCGGCAACATCGATCGGTACATCCATGTGAGCCACACGTTTGGCGATAACGCGCTGGTGGAAGATCTGCTCGCCGCGATGTGAGGGATTTCAATTGCCGCTGGGTTTTTCGGCATGGTCGATGACCAGAACCTCGCCGGGACCTTTCCGCGGTTCCAGCTTGAGCCCGAGCTGCTCCTGGATGGCACTGAAGATGGTGGGGCCTTCGGCGCCGGGCGGCGCGGCTTCGCCGCCGCTGTTTGGCTGGCTCTCATCCGGCACCCACTCCAGCTTGAAATCGTACTTGCCCGCCAAACCAGTGGCCTCTTCGACTGGCCGGCCCAATTCGCTCTGCAGAAACCGCGCCAGGTCCGAGATGCCCACACCGTGGCCTTGGATGAGGCCCCTGTCGATCCTGGTGCCGGCGGGTCCGGATGTGGAATGTCCTTCTTTCGCCTCGTGCAGCTTGGGACCGCCCTTCGCGACCACCAGCTTGTAAGCTTTCATTTCCCTAGTCTCTCGGTGGAATTTCAGTTGGAAGCGGTCTGCCATCAGGGCTTGCAGTAGCTGCATCTTTTCCTGGTAGGTGGTGCGGCCCTCCGTCTTGACGTTAATGTCCCAACCGTCGGAATCCAGCCAGCTCGGCCCGCCCAGGATCCGATAGGACCGAACGCCATACGCTTCTTGAATGATGACCTTGAGCGGAGCACCCGTCCAGCTCATTCTCTCGGGATCGAAGTGATTTCCGATGGCGCCGCCGGACTTGTTCGGTTTGACGGTAGCCACTTCAATGGATGCCTTTGGCGGTGACTGCGCGAAAACCGCGAACGATATCCAGAGAATCGTGCCGCACCTGCACTTTGCCCTCACTGGATCGCAATCCGGACCGGCTGGCTCTCTGCCCCATCCAGCGCGATACTCAAGTTGTCGCTTCCGGCCTGTGCTCCTCCCGGTACCTGCGCGTTTATCTGATACAGTCCTGCGAAGCCCGGCGCCAGCCCGCTGTACAGCACGTCCGCATTCAGACCGCCGATGGTTACCACGGGAATCGTGACGGTCCACGTAGCGGAGCCCGGCGCCGGGCCTCCGTCGGTTACCCCAGGTGTTACGGCGCCCAGCCCAGTGCAGAAGATAGTAACAACCTCGCCCGGCGAGGCCGGCGAACTTGAATTCACGAGTGAGTAATTCGCGTGGGTAACGATCGCCTGCGTGCCGCCGGCCATAAACACACCCGGATGCGCCGCTGCAACCGAAACGCTCACCGGTTGGCTCAAGACGCCGCCGGCATTAACGATTACCGGAAGCGCCCCCTGGCCGGCCAGTTCAAAAGGAACCTGCAGGTTGATCTGCTGCGTGGCGCTCCCATTCCCGCCCGATACGGCCAGCAACGGCGCCGCAATGCCCGCAATGGTCACCGAGGTGCCGCCCAGCTCCGTTGGAAGCGGGAGCTGCGCGGCGGAAACAACGCCGTTCACCCCTCGAACTAAATTCTGTCCGAATATGCTCACCAGTTCACCGCCGCTGGCTCCCGCAGCGAAGCTGGCGGAACTGACTACGCCTGTGGGGCTGAACGCGGGTACGCCCGGCTCGCTGGACGTGGGATACACAATATAGACCTGTTGTCCGGCGCCGAACGCTAAGCGCCCTTGGCCGCACGGGACCAGGCGGGTAGTAGCCGTCGTACTAACATTGATAGTGCGCGTCTGCACTTGCTGCAGGGTGCTTAGATCGAATTTCGTCAGGATCACCGTGGGTGGCTGCAACGGCGATGACGTGCCGGGCGACAGGTAGTAGAGCAGTCCGCTGTCTATCGCGACACTGCCGCTGGCGGGAACCGTGCCCACCAGCGCCAGGTTCTCGGGATCGATAATGCGGCCGTTGGTGGTGTAGACGAGCCCTTGGTAATACAGGATCGACACATTAAATGCGCCGATCAGATCGGGGCCGCTGGAGTTGATGACGCTGACGCCGTTCTGGTCGACGGCCAGGCGATAGAAACTGAAATCGCTGGTTGCCCCGTCGTAACAGTAGAGACGGCTGGCGTTGGCGCCGGGCTGTAGCGAGGAGCAGCCTTCGGTAAGGAAGACCGGCCGCTGCACAGCGCCGTCGTAAACGCGCACGCTGCCCTCGCCGCAGCAGTTCAGTACCGCAATGGATCCCGGCTGCCCGGCCAGCGGCGCCATATCGAGGATGTCCATCACCGTCTCTCCCAAGGGAGGCAGCGTCGCGAACTCCGGGCTGGCCATGCCGGTCGACAGATTAATGCTGCGCAGTCCTTCGCCAACGTACAAGACGCCATTGTTCACCAGGCCGGTAGTGTCAAAAGCGGTGCTGCCGTCGCCGGAGACTCTGATCAGATGAGGATTCACGGCTCCGAAATATGTGGCGGCTACGGCGCCCGATCCGGGGTCGAGGGCCAGCGCGCTGTCTCCCAACGCTGCCTCGCTATTGGGAGCCGTGACATACAGAAGGTTATTCGCCGCGTTATAAGCCAGGTCGCTTACCGCCAGATCGATTACTCCGACGCCGGGCGTACTGGGCAGCAGCACGGGCGGCGGCGGAACGGGATGGGCAATCGAGGGAATGGAGGCAATACTGACCACCCAGACATCGCCGGTGCTGGTGAGAAATGCGAGGTTCGTCCCCACCTTCACGAGTGCAGTCGCTTCACCACTGTAAGTGGGCAAGGTAAGTGAGCCGATCTCCGCGAAGTTGTACATGTCGAAGACGAGGATCGCCGGTCCGGCGATAAAATACACGCGCCCGGCGGCGAGGTCGGGCCATACGTGCTTCGAAACTGTCTGTTGATCGATTACCTCCTGCAGGTTGGGATCGATGAACTGCGCCACCCGCCGCGACCGTTCCGGATCGATGACGTCGCCGATCGAGGTGTACAGCAAGGTGCCCGCGGAACGGATCTCAGTGCTGTACCCGACGGTCAATCCGGGCGCGGCGCTTAAGCCTTGTATGCCCGAGCTAGACACACGCATGCGCCGTATCCCGGATTGAACCCACTGATCGTATCCGTATAGCATGGAGCCACTGGAACTGAAAGCAAGCTGTTGCCTCGCCGAGAACTGGGCGAAGCTCTCATTGTTAAGATCCGCATTCGGACGGAGTTGCCCCTGCGCAAAGGCAGCTACCGACCCGTTGTAGAAACTTGCCGCGACGCTGCCATCGGCTGCCGCGGCAATGTCCCAGATCTCGTACTGGTTGCCTTGGCCCGTGGGATCGGCGGTGAAACCATAATCGCGCGACGATGTGGAAAGATTGAAGTGCGCGATGCCAATCTCGCCCGAAACCGATGCGTAAACGGAGCTATCGCCGGGGACCACGCTGAGCTCCACCGGCTCGCTGCCAACGTAGCCGGACGCGAGGATATTCGCATTGTTGGGATTCACAGTCAGCACGCAATTGCCGTAGTTGCCTGCCACGCTCGATGTAGCTACCAGCAGGTTGGCGCCATCCGGCGCGGCGGCGATGGCGTTCGCCAGAAAGGGCATGGTCGCAATGCCCGGCGCCACGGACTGGAGCGTAGGAGTCAGGCTCGGCCACGCCTGGAGGTTGCTCCACGAGATCAGTATCACCTCGCTGGCCGTGCGCAAGGCGAAGCTGGTTGTGCCGGTCCGCACGGCTGAAAGTACAGCCAGGTCCGTGGTAGGGAGCTTGATGGATGAAAGCGGCCTATAGGTGTTGAGAGCGAACAACCAAACGTCGATATTGCCGTAGTTGTCAACGCTGGCGTACGCCACGGCGTTTTGGTCGGGAAAAGGAACCGGAACCCCGTCACCGGCGACCGCTCCGATCTCGGTGGGCGCGGCGCCCGTCCAAATGGTCCCGTCGCTCGAGTATAAGTCACCGGATTCATAAGCGAATGTCCCGTTGAATGTGCCCACGATGGGAATCAGTTGCCGGTCGATGGCGATGCCGTTGCTGCCGACTAACAGCCGATTGAGCGCGAAGCTGCTGTCCTGCAGATCGAGTGAAAACAGCGCGTCGGCGGCATCCGCCCGGTAAATGCGGTCCGCTAAGTAGTTTTGCTCCAGAATATTTGGACGGGCGACGCCGGAGTCGTAAACCACGATGCTGCGGGGGCCCTCCATATCGGTGCTGCGGACAACGGCCACGCTTTCGGCGGCGCCTTGCAGTGTGACCAGATCCTCCACGAACCAGCCGTTGTACTCAGGCCAGACCACGCTCAGCGGCGGCAGCGCATCCAGCACGGGGTATGGCTGTTCGGCGGCCATCGACTGGAGATTGACGGGCACCACCATGGGCGCTCCCGCGAGACCTGTGAACACGCGTGAGCCGTCGTCGGTCAAGGAAATCGGTCCGGGTTCGCTGCCCGCGAATATGGAGCCGACGATATGGCCCGACGCCGGATCGATCTGTGCGATGGTGTTGCCCAGTGTGCCGCCGCTGATGCCCGCCACGCTGGCCAGCAAGTGGTTGCGCGTACTGTCGAATGCGAGCCCGCCGGTCTGCAATGGGATCCTGATCGCGCCGGAAGGATCGACGGTGGGCGTGGGCGGCGAGCCGGCCACCGGTTGCAGAGACGAGAGCTGCAGGAAGACCAGGTGAACGCCGGTGTTGATCGCGATGCCATTGCCGCCCCATATCTGCATCGAGGCGGAGTTTGAAGCGACCTGGAGTTCCTGCGCCAACTGCACCAGCGGCATGCTGGCAATCGGCCGGAATGTGCTCAATGAATAACTGGTCAGAGCCGTGGGAGCGTTCGTGCCCGAAGTGTTCACGGCGAGGATGGCATCGCCGCCCTGGTCCATCGTGGAAACGCATCTCAAGATACCAGCCGCTCGGCCGATGACCATGCCGGCATTCGTGTCGAACACGTACCCCCAATCATCGGTCACGTAGCGATTACCGTTGAAGGGGCGCGCTTCGGCTAGCGGGAGTCCCGGCTCTGCTGCGGCGAATGTAACGCCCTGTGCTCCGATGGTGAAGGAAGCAACCACGCCGGCGCCCCACGCGTCCACGCTCGTCGGCGATTGAATGAAGAGTGCGTCCTTTGGCCCGGCCGCGGTGTTCGGTCTTCTGACGCTAGCGTCGTAGACGGCAATCGATGCGGTATTCGCGAAATCGGACCCAGCGTTATCGGCCAGCGCCGCGACAAACGAACCGGACTGATTGGGCAGCACGGCCAGGGCGGTCGCGAACAGAGTACCGAAGTTGTCCGTACCGAAAACGATCTGGAGATCCGATGTGTGAGAGGGGAGCGGATAGCGGTACACGGCGCCGATGGAACCGAAACCGGCATAAAGATACTGGCCGTCGGCGGAGATGGCCAGGGGGCCCGGGGTCTGGCCGCAACCGATCTGATCGGTTATCTGCGCGGTGGCTGGATCGACTTGCAAGATCGAGTTGGGATACTTGGGATCGTCGTAGGTGGTGGCGACCCAGAAGACCGCGCGCGTGGCGTCCCACACCATGCCCGTGGAATTGACTGTGAGTTCCTGTGTTCCCGTCGGGATACTCTGTGCGAATGTGAAACCCACCCCAAGAGCCGCCGCAAATACCACGCGGCAGAAATCAAACTTTCGGCTGATAAGCTGCATCTAGCCTCCAATCGGGATTTCCGTTTGGCATCTGCGCAATCGTAGATTATAGCTCACCTTCCAGGCGAAGCCGGAGGACGGCTCCAGAATTGGTGTTAACCGTTTTGAGGATCCCGACCGGCAGAAACCGCTCCAGGGTTGGCTGCCCCGCAAGTTACTTCGCGCCGCACTTGCACTTAGCCTGGCACGCGCGGCAGAAGACCCGCGCGCAGGCCGGACAGGGGCTCCAGCATGCCGCGCAAAGCATGTGGACCTTATCGTCGCAAAGATACAGTGGCCGCGCCCGTCCGGAGCATGCTTCACAGAGCGGCGTATCCATCGCTCGTAACACCGCGTTCCATGCGAGCGTCACCTGGCGTTCCGCCTTCTTGCGGATCAGCCTGACGGAAATCGCGCGCACCGGCAGAGACACCACCAGCACGTCCGTCAGCTCGAGCTGCACGCGCAACGAATATTTGCGCACCAGGTCTTCGAGTTTCGCGGCATGGTCGAGCTTTGTGGCTGCGATGCGGCCGCGATCCTTTTCCACGGCTTGCGGCTCGGCCGTGCGGCGCGCGGCGCGCTTCTCCAACATTCCGCTGTAGTAGGATTCCATGCGCGCCGTATCGCGCGCCAGGCGGCGGTTTGCGCTTTGCTCGAGGAACGCGATGCGCGCCCGCACTTCGGCTTCGGCGGCGCGGGCGGCCAGTGGGTAAAGCGCGCGTAGGTCCGCGGCCGGCACGGTAAACGCAGGATCGTCCTCCAGTTCGTCGCGCACGGAACGCAGCAGCAACTCCGCCTGTTCAGCGACTGAACGGGCCGCGCCGTTCAGGCAGACGCCCGCGTAACCGATGGTGCGTTCGTCGGACTCCACCGTGTGCTGGAACGAGAACAGGTAATAAGGCATGGCGCCGGCATAGTCTTCCACCAGCCGCCAAACGCCGTTCTGGACGATTAATCCGCGGCCGAGAATAGCATCCGCGTCGATGCGTCCGACAGGCGCGCGCATGCGCAAACGGGCGCCGGCCACGGCGGGCGATGGAGGCAGCAGCGCGCTCAGGCGGTCCATCCACTCCGCCGGATCGTCGGCGCCGCCGCGCCCGCCGAAATCGAGCGATAGCCAGTCGCCCACCGCCAGCTTAGCGGAAACTTCCGGCGGCACCAGGGCGCGCACTATGCCGTCGCCCTCGCCTTCCACCAACGCGCCGCGGCTCATCAGCAAATCGCGCGCCCAATCGGCTAGCTGAATCACATCACACCTCGAAATCCCGATGGAACAGCGCTTCGTCGAACTCCTTCACCTTGGCATGCTCGGCCTTGGCCGCCAGCAGCCGCTCCGCTAACTCATCGAAAACCCGCTCCACGGCGGCAGGCCGGGAGGACTGTCCCGCTTCCCGCGCCGAGAGCCACAGGTCCATCACTAACTCGGCGAAATCGCGGGTATCGTCGAGACTGCCCAGAATGGCGTCCATCTCGCCCACCACCAGTTCGAACATATTCACCTTATCGTGCAGCACGCGCAGCAAGTGCTCTTCCACCGTGCCGGCCTGGCAGAAGTTGAAGATGAACACATCGTGTTCCTGCCCGATGCGGTGCACGCGGCCCACGCGCTGCTCGAGGCGCATGGGGTTCCATGGCAGGTCGAAGTTGATCACGGTATCGGCGAACTGCAGGTTGCGTCCCTCCCCGCCCGCGCCGGTCGAGAGCAGCACGTCGGCTTCGTCGCGAAAGCGGGCAATGGCGGCGTCTTTGTCCCCCCGCGAAAGATCGCCGCTGAAAAGCGCGTAGCGGATGCCGCGCCGCCCGCAGATTTCCGCCAGGTGCTCCAGCGTGGGCACGAATTCGGTGAAGACCAGGTCTTCGCCTTGCGCCCCGCCAGCATCTCGCCAAGCTGCCTGCCCTTCGATCCGTCGCCCACGCGGGAAGCCAGATCCAGGATCGACTCCAACTCGGACGCGTCGCTGCGGTCCGGCCGGTCATGGTCCGCCAGCCGGCGCATGATCGAACGATGCAACGCTTGCGGGCTGCTTCCGGCCTGCCGCTGCATCCAGTCGAGGGCCATCATGCCGGATTGCCTGCCGGTCTTGTAGCGCGCCGCGACATACGCCGAGACCCGCTCATATAGCTCCGCTTCCGCGGCGTCCGGCGCCACCACCACGCTGGCCGCCACGCGATGGGGCAGGCGCACGTCCGCCGCCGAGCGCGTATTGCGTATCATCACTTCGGCCAGCAGCGCGCGCAATTGGTCCGGATTCTTCGGCGATTTCGGCTTGGCCGCATTCACATACAGCTTGCGGAATTCCGTTTCGGTGGCCAGCAGGCCCGGCTTCAACAGCGTGATCAGATTGTACAATTCGATCAGATTGTTCTCGACCGGCGTGGCCGTCAGCATCAGGATGAATCGCTTTTCGAGCGAATCCACCAGCTTCCAGTTGGCGCTGGCGCGATTCTTCAGACAATGCGCCTCGTCCACCACGACCATGTCCCAAGGCGTCCCCGCCAGCGCGCCGGCGTGCGGCTCCAGGCGCGCCATGGCGATCGACGCGACCACCAGCGGCTCGTTTTTCCAGAAACGCTCCGGATCGCGCCGGAATTCCGCGCCATCCGGCGACATGGGCGCGAAGCCGAACTTTTCGGTCAACTCCCCTTTCCACTGGGTGACCAGCGAAGGCGGGGCCAGCACCAAAGCCTTGCGCACCATGCCGCGCGCCCAATACTCCTTCAGCACCAGGCAGGCTTCGATGGTCTTGCCCAGGCCCACTTCGTCCGCCAGCAGCGCGCGGCCTTTGAAGTGACGCAGCACTTTGCGGACGGTCTCGTGTTGGTAGACGTAACTGTCCACACCGGTCAACGCGGGCAGGCAAACCAGATCTTCGAAGCTTTGCGCGAGGCGGAGTTCCTGCAGGGCGCGGCGCAGGAGGTAATCCACCAGCGCGCCCGTGGCCGCGGAGGGCGCCAGTGGAGGCGGCGGGAGGAAGGCCACGCGCACGCGGGGCGGTTCGGGCTTGGGCGCCGGCCGAGGCGCAGGCGTGGCGGCCGCGGGTGGTGGTGGTGGCGGAGGCTCGGGTTTGGGGGCTGCCTCGGGTCGGGGCACCGCGGCCGGCTGCTGGCACCATTGCTTCACCGGCAACCGCAAGTCTTTCCATGGGTGCTGCACATTTCCGGCGGTACGCTCCAGAAATTCCTGGAAATAGCCGCGGGCCTCCGCGATGCGCCCCAACTCCTTGTGCGCGAGTCCGCAGTGGTACAGTGCGCTCGGATCGTCCGGCCGCAGCTTCCGCAGAGTCTTCAAGTATGGAAGGGCCACCGCAAACTGTTCCGCTTCGCAGTATATGCGGCTCTGCAGGTGCAGCGCCAGCGCATGCTCCGGGCACAAGACGAGGGCTTTCTTCAGCACCCGCGCGGCTCCCGGAATGTCGCCGCGTTGGAAGGATCGCTGCGCCTCGGCGTGCATGTAGTTCGCCTGGTCCCGGCTCTCTTCCTGGCGGGCTTCGGCTTCGCGCAGTTTCAGCTCTTTGCGCCGCCGCTCCTGCTTCTTCGCGTCCGTAGTCAGCGCTCCTTCTTTCCCTTGGTTTTCAGTACAATGGGCGTCCCGCGAAAGCCGAAGTGCTTGCGGATCTGGTTCACCAGGTAGCGCTCGTCGGAGAAGTGCAGCGGCGCCACCCGGTTGGTGAAAAGTACAAACGTGGGCGGACGCACGGACGCTTGCGTGATGTAGTAAATCTTGCGCTCTTCGAAGCGCAGCCGCTCCACGAACCGGTTCAGTTCCCCCGTGGTCACGCGCTTGTTGGCCGATTCATAGACGTCGCGAATCAATTTGAAGATGCGGTCCACACCCGCGCCGGTCTTGGCGGAAAGGAAAACCACCGGCGCGTATTCGAGGAACTTAAGCTGGTCGCGCACATCCTGCTCAAAATCCTTCTTCTTTTTGTCGGTGATCAGGTCCCACTTGTTGACGCAGAGGATGACGCCCGACCCGCCTTCGTGCGCGTAGCCGGCGATGGTGGCGTCCAGGCCCAGCACGCCTTCCGATGCGTCCATCAGCACCAGCACTACATCGGCCATGCGGATATTGCGGCGCGCCATCACTACGCTCAACTTCTCCGCCATGAGCTTGGTCTTGCCCTTGCGGCGGATGCCGGCCGTGTCCACAAAAGTGTAACTGGCGCCGTCCCGGACCACGGTTTCGTCGATGGAGTCGCGCGTAGTACCGGCGATGGGCGAAACGATGGCCCGGTCTTCGCCCGTGAGCGCGTTCAGCAGCGTCGATTTGCCTACATTGGGACGGCCGATGATGGCCACTTTCACGGAATGCGGCGGCTCTTCGGCGGCGGTCTCAGTGGTCGCCGCGATGCCCGCGGTCACATGATCCACTAAAGCATCGATCCCGATTCCGTGTTCCGCGGATACGGGGAAGATATCGCGGATTCCGAGCGAATAGAAGCCGTGCGCCAGGTCCTCGCGCGCGCCGGTGTCGGCTTTGTTCACGGCCAGGGAGATGGGCCGCCCCAGCCGCAGCAGCATGCGCGCCAGATCGCGGTCGGGCGCGGTGATTTCGGCGCGGCCGTCTACCAGAAACACGATGTGCGCCGCGCGCTCCAAGGCGAAACGCGCCTGCTTCAGGATCTGGCTGGGGATGTATTCGGAATCGTCCACCACGATGCCGCCGGTATCGATCAGTTCGAAGCGCCGCCCACGATATTCCGTCAGGCCGTGCAGCCGGTCGCGGGTGATGCCGGGCTCGTCGCCGACGATGGCGCGCCGCTGCCCTGTGATGCGATTAAAGAGAGTCGATTTTCCGACGTTGGGGCGGCCCACGATGACCACCGTGGGGAGAGACTGGGACATGCGTTTCATGATAACAGGAAGCGGGTAGGTGTCATCTGCCAGCTATCAGCTTTCAGCTTGAACCTGTCTGGTTTTTAGCCGATCGGCAAGGTGTTTTTACCGCGAGGAGCGGATGCCGACAGCCGAAGGCTGAAAGCTGAGTGCTGAAAGCTGAAAGCTGATAGCTTATTTCACAAATCCACAGAGTCCTCGTTGCGCACGTTGAAGTATTGGATCACATCGTCGCGCAGTTTGATATTCCGTTCGGTAAGTTGCAGGATACCTTGGAAATCGTATTTGATGTCCAGATCGGGGTCGTATCCGTCTTCCACCAGGATCTTCCAGCGGTCCTGATAGCGGCGGTGTTGTTTGGACCCGTGCCAATAGTGATTGGCAGTCCCGCTAACCACGCCTACCTTGCGCTGGACGTACCTCTCGGCGCGGTCCTGCCAGCGATTCCAATAGCAGACATAAGACTTGCTAATGCCAACGGGAAACGACTTATCGACCTGCCCCAGCAAGGCGTAAGCCATGTGCCGGTCGCCGGAGCCCAGAATTCCGATATCGCCAAGTCCCCCCAGGTCGCTGATGGCCGATCGGCGCGCTGCCCACGCGTAACCGGTGTGCATCAATCCTTTGAATGGGTACGACCCCGGATCGACGGCTTTGCCATTTTGTGCGTTGGGATTGCGAATGATGGGTTGCAGCACGCGCCGGTCTTTAAGGTACGACGCGAACAGACTGCCGCACTGAGCGATGGGCTGGTGCTCCGGGCCGTAGTCGATACTGTGGCTCCACATTTGGACTACTTTGTAGATCTGCAATTGGTGCAGAGTCTCCTGCACCCAGTCGGGGCGGGCAAACTGAATGTCGGCGTCGATCCAGGCGACATATTCGGCGTCCTGCGGCAGGCGAGAGATTCCGATGTTGATCAGATTCTCTTTGTGCCACAGGATCTCCGGCGACCGCAATTGTATGTGGCGGGGATTATCGTGGGTGGTGACTTCGAAATGCCGGTCCCGCAAGGCCAGTTCCACAGTATAGAGAATCGCGCCAGACTCCTCCACCATCTTGGCAAAGGCCTGATAGAGTTTGTACCGCGCGTAGTACCGCATCGGGTTACTCACCACGGTAACCACATACAGGTGCGGAGTAATCGGCGTGATATGGTGTTGCCGCTGGGAGGGGTGGACGTCCCTCTGGGATTCGTGTTGTTGCTGCGGTGTTATGTATTTCATCGACGTCTGCGGCTTCCTTCGGAGATGGCTTTGCCCCGCACACCGGCAGCGAGAAGAACTCCGTTGTGATCTGGTGTTGGAGGGATGGTTATGCCGGCTGTGGGCGGGAGCCCGAGGCGAATGGAACCGCCCTTCCGATTACAAGATTAGCATTCGGAGCCGTAAATTCCGGCTGTTGGAACGTGGGAAACGGCCTGTAAGTGACTGACGAGGTAGGTAATAGGTTTTTTGGGGGGGGCATGTGACCGTGTTTTGATCGCGCCAGAGGAGAGTTTCGCGCGCCGGCGACCGCAGGAGTGCGGTCGCGGCAGCATCGAAAGCCTCCGGTAGGCGACTGAGAATACGGCCGGGCGGGCTGCGAGCCTGCCCCACAACTCGGCTTTCATGCGCATTTGGTGGGCCGCCGCGGCCCATGGAGACAGGCACGAGTGCCTGCGCCACGAAACTCAGGCTCGCCCCGCGTTGCGCCTTTTCACCCAACAAAACGGCCTGAAACGCCGAAAGTCGGCCCTTTTTGCTTTGGCACCCGCATTGCCTGCTGCAATCGGTGACACCGCGCTTGATTTTCGCCCTCCTGCTCCTGGCGGCCGGAATCCCGGCATCCGACGGCACACCATCTCCGTTAGTCGTCGACTTTCCGGAAGAAGGCGCCGTTTTCCCCCGCGACATTGCCCCGCCTACCTTTCTCTGGCGCGATGCCAACCCTTCGGCCACCTCCTGGCTCATTGAGGTCGTTCTCGGCGAAGGCGTCCCCCGTATCAAAGTGCGGTCCCCGGGGTTGAAGCTGCAGGTGGGTGAGATCGACACCAACCTGCACGACTTCGTCCTGCCCACTCTCACGCCGCAGGAAGCCGACAGCCACACCTGGAAGCCGGATGCCAGGACCTGGGCAGCCATCGTCAAGTCTTCGCAGGCGCGGCCGGCCACCCTCATCGTGACCGGCTTTCCGGACCGGACTGCGCGCGAGCCGGTTTCCCGCGGGCAAGCCACCTTCGCGGTTTCGCAGGATCCCGTGGGCGCCCCCATCTTCTACCGGGACGTGCCCCTGATCCCGCCGCGTCCTGAAGATCGCGAACGCGGCGTCATCAAGCCCCTCCCCGACTCAGTCCTGCCCATGATCAAATGGCGCCTGCGGAATGTCTCCGAGCCGGGCAGCAAAGTAATGATGGAGGGCCTCCCCACCTGCGCCAATTGCCACTCCTTCTCGGCGGATGGCAAAACGCTGGGCATCGACGTCGACGGGCCGCAGAACGACAAAGCCTTGTACGGGCTGGTGCCCGTCCGCAGGGTCACCTCCATCAAAGACGATTACGTCATCCGGTGGAGCGCTTTTACCGAGCAGGGATCGCCCAAACGTTTTGGTTTCATGTCGCAGGTATCGCCGGACGGGAAATATGTGGTCACCTCCATAGAGGTTCCCGGCACGCGCGGCCGCCGCGTGGACGACCGGCTGTATCAGGGCTTCTACAGTTTCTTCGGGTTCGGCCAGGTCTTCTATCCCACGCGCGGCATACTAGCCTGGTACAGCCGCGAAACCAAGAAGTTGCAGCCTCTTCCGGGCGCCGACGACCCGCAATACGTGCAGACGGGGGCGTTCTGGAGTCCCGATGGCAAATTCCTGGTGTTCTCCAGAGCCACCGCCCGGGACCCCTACTCGCCGGGGCAAAAGACCTCCGAGTTTGCCAACTCGCCCAACGAAACCCAGATCCAGTACGACCTTTATCGCGTCCCGTTCAACGATGGCAAAGGCGGCCCCCCGGAACCGGTCGCCGGCGCATCCGCAAACGGCATGAGCAACAACTTTCCAAAGGTCTCGCCCGACGGCAAGTGGATCGTGTTCGTCGAGAACAAGAGCGGCCTGTTGATGCGCCCCGATAGCAATCTGTATATCGTTCCGGCGGCGGGCGGCGTGGCGCGCCCGCTGCGCAGCAATCAACCGGTGATGAACTCCTGGCACAGCTTCTCGCCCAATGGACGCTGGCTGGTTTTCTCGTCCAAGTATCCTTCTCCGTACACGCGCCTGTATCTGACCCACATCGATGCCGACGGCAACAGCACGCCGGCCATCCCCATCGAGAACTCCACGGCAGCCAATCGCGCGGTGAATATCCCCGAGTTCGTCAACATCGCGCCGGACGCCCTGGAGCGCATCGACGCGCCCGCCGCGGATTTTTACAAACTCTTCGACGTGGCCATCCAATTGGCGCAGAAGAAGCAGTTCGAGGACGCCGTCCCCGCCTGGCGCAAAGCGCTGGGGCTGGCTCCGGACGATGCGCGGGCGCACAACAATTTGGGCATCGCGCTCGTGGGAATTGGCAGGAACGACGAAGCCGTCGCCGAATATCGCAAGTCGCTGGAGCTCGACGGCCGCAGTTCCCAGACCAACAACAACCTCGGCAGTGCGCTTGCCGAAGCCGGCAGAATGGCCGAAGCCACCGCCTGTTTTGAGCGGGCGCTGGAGTTGGATCCCGACAATCCGCGCGCGCATAACAACCTGGGAGGCGCATTGGCGGAGAGCGGGCACCTGGTGGAAGCCATCGAGCATTTGCGGAGGGTTGTGGAGATCGAACCCGATCTTGCCGACGGGC
>Ga0181526_10000919_pt1 | contig 29822 bp, 23 predicted proteins | sample PEATcosm2014_Bin_35_FD_119750 | JGI IMG/M metagenome (GOLD analysis project Ga0181526, IMG submission 119750) | Peatland microbial communities from MTU Mesocosm Facility, Houghton, MI, USA - PEATcosm2014_Bin06_30_metaG | ecosystem: Environmental > Terrestrial > Soil > Wetlands > Peat | place...
ACTTCGTCAGCTTAAGCTGTTTCCCTTAGACGAACAAAAAGCGAACCAGATCATAAATTTCGCTGTTTCAAATCCACCCTACGCATCCCCACCGAAAGGACACGAAGTGCCGACGCAACCGCGATACCACACAGCGACAGGCGGCAGAACTCGTGCAGGATGCGGCCACGCCCGCTTGATACCGGCGCCACCGATCGGGTAAGTTTGTTTTGGAGTTGCACTCTGGACATTCATCTGATCGACGGCACATACGAGTTGTTCCGGCACTATTACGCGCTGCCGCCGGCGCGGGATCGGGACGGCCGCGAGGTGGCCGCCGTGCGCGGCGTGCTTTCGTCGGTTCTCGGGATGATTCGCGGCGGCGCCACGCATGTGGCCGTGGCGACCGATCACGTCATCGAGTCTTTTCGCAATGCGCTATGGGCGGGCTACAAGACTGGTGAAGGGATCGCGCCGGACCTGCTGGCACAGTTCGGATTGCTGGAAGAGGCGCTTTCGGCGGCGGGTGTCGTGGTGTGGCCCATGGTGGAGTTCGAGGCGGACGATGCGCTGGCCGCCGGCGCGGCCATCGCGGCGCGGGATGCGCGGGCGGAACGCGTTATCATCTGTTCGCCCGATAAGGATCTCGCGCAATGCGTGCGCAATGCGCGGGTAGTGCAGTTGAATCGGCGGACGCGGGTGACGTTCGATGAAGATTCCATCGTGAGAAAGTTCGGTGTGAAGCCGGCGTCGATTCCGGACTACCTGGCGCTGGTGGGCGACGCGGCGGACGGGTATCCGGGGTTGCCCGGGTGGGGAGCCAAGTCGACGGCCGCGGTGCTGGCCAAATTCGGGCATATCGAATCGATTCCGGCGGACTGGCGGGAGTGGAGCGTGAACGTTGTCAATGCCGGTGCGTTGGCGCGGACGCTGGCTGGCGAGCTGGAGTTGGCGCTGCTTTTCCGGACACTCGCCACCCTGCGCACCGACATCGCGCTGTTTGAGGATGTGGATGAATTGGAATGGCATGGTCCGCGGGCTGGGTTCGAGGAGTTGGGGGCGCGACTGGACGGGGCGGCGACATCGACGCAGAAGCGGGGTTAAAGCCAGGTTAAGGCAAGGTTAAAGCCGCCGCCGCAGTTCGAAACCGCCTGCCCGACCAAAAGGCCAAAGTCCGGAAGCGGCGCTAAAGCGCCACGCGGGATAAATCCCGCCCCCCCACACAGGCTGAAGCCTGTGCTACCTTTTCAATCGGGAGCTTATGTGAAGACCTACGAAGGCAAGGACATCCGGAACGCCGGTGTGGTGGGCCACGGCGATTCCGGCAAGACGACGCTCACCGCCGGGTTGCTCTTCACGGCCGGGGCCACCAGCAGGCTGTTGCGGGTGGATGAAGGCAACACTATCACGGACTTCGACGAAGAAGAGGTCCAGCGGAAGGTCAGCATCTCCACTGCCATCGGCGTGGCCGAGTGGAAGAAGGCCAAGATCAACATCCTGGATACACCCGGCTACAACATATTTATAAACGACACGCGCGGGGCGCTGGTAGCGGCGGATGCCGCGCTGGTGGTGGTCGACGGAGTGGCCGGCGTGGAGGTGCAGACCGAGAAAGTCTGGAGCTACTCGGACAATTACAAACTGGCGCGCGCCATAGTGATCAATAAGCTGGACCGCGAGCGCTCTTCGTTCGAGAGGGCGCTGGCGAGCGTGCAGGAGGCTTTCGGCCGCACCGCCATACCGGTGCAGATTCCGATCGGGGCGGAGCGCGATTTCAAGGGCGTGATCGACCTAGTCCGGATGAAGGCCTACACCTACACGGCGGATGGCGACGGCAAGGGCAAGGAGGGCGAGATCCCGGCGGACCTGGCGGACGCCGCGCAGGCCGCGCACGAAGCGCTGGTGGAACTGGTGGCCGAGGGCAACGACGCGCTGATGGAAGAGTTTTTCGAGAAAGGCACGCTGCCGGCGGAACATATTCTGGACGGAGTGCGGGCGGGCACGAAAGAGATGCGCCTGTTCCCGGTGCTGTGCTGCTCGGCGCTGCACAACATCGGCACGGATTTGATCCTGAATTTTGTGACGGACAACCTGCCCGCGCCCACCGAGCGCGAGGTGGTAGTACAGATGAACGGCGAGGAGAAAGCCTGCAAAATTAACGATGCCGGGCCCTGTTCGGCGTATGTTTTCAAAACCACGGCCGATCCGTTCGCGGGCCGCATCACCTATTTCAAGGTCTATTCCGGCGTGCTGAAGAACGACGCCAATCTATACAACCAAAAAGGCACGGCGGAGCGGCTGGCGCACATCGGAGTGCCGGTGGGCAAGACTATCACGCCGGTTACGGAAATACACGCGGGCGATATCGGCGCGGTGGCCAAGCTGAAAGACACTCTGACGGGCGATACCATAGCGGACAAAGGCGTGACGTACAGATATCCGCCGGTGCAGCTTCCGGAGCCGTCCATCGCCTTCGCCATCGAAGCCAAGTCGCGGCAGGATGAGGACCGCATGGGCAACGCGGTGCATCGCATTCTGGAAGAAGACCAGTCGCTGCGCTTCTACCGCGATCCGCAGACCAAGGAGTTCCTGCTGGGCGGCAGCGGGCAGCAGCACGTGGAAGTCGTCGCCAGCCGGTTGAAGAAGCGGTATGGCGTGGAAGTGATTCTGAAGGCGCCGAAGATTCCGTATCGGGAAACGATACGGGGCCGGGCCGACGTACAGGGACGCCACAAGAAGCAAACGGGCGGGCACGGGCAATTCGGCGATTGCTGGATCAAGATGGAGCCGTTGGTGAGGGGCGCCAAGTTCGAATTCGTCAACGAGATCTTCGGCGGATCGATCCCGAAGAACTATATCCCGGCGGTGGAAAAGGGCATCCTGGAAGCGGCGGAAGGGGGGTTCCTGGCCGGATTTCCGATGGTGGATTTCCGCGTGACGCTGTACGATGGGTCGTACCACGATGTGGATTCGTCGGAACTGGCGTTCAAACTGGCGGCGCGCAAGGCATTCAAGAACGCCATGCAGGAAGCCAGACCGACGCTGCTGGAGCCGATCATGAACGTGGAGATCCAGGCGCCGGTGGAGTATGCGGGCGACCTGATGGGCGACCTGAACAGCCGGCGGGGCCGCATCGCGGGCATGGATACTAAAGGTAACACTCAATTTATCCGGGCCCAGGCGCCCATGGCGGAGATGCTAAACTATCAGAACGATCTGACCTCCATGACGCAGGGGCGTGGCACCTTTACCATGGAATTCGATCATTACGATTACGTGCCGTCGCTGCAAGCGGACAAGATCATCGCGGCGGCCAAAGCGGCCAAGACCGGAGAGGAGGAAGAAGAGGAGTAGAATAGAAGGTGTGGGAACGTACATCTCGTTCTGTGTCGTTCGGACACACGTATACTCGGGATACCCGGTTGACCTCGGCCGGGCAATGCGTTAGATTCTAGGTTTCATTTCGGGTACAACTTCCGTTGGCGGCTTGTAAAGCTGTTCGAATCTGTTCGAAGGATCGTTTTTAGTGACCAGTCGAACCAAGCGATATTTCTATATTTTCGCGTCCTCCGTGACCCTGGGCATTTCGGGTTGCAGCTATAATCAGCAGTCCAAGTTCCAAACGGCGTTCCTGCCCTCCACCCCGGCCCCCGCGGCCGCGGAGGTTGCGGAACCACCGGCGGTGGAACCGAATCTGTACCTGAACGACGAGCCTGCCATTGTGGTGCGGCAAGCGGCGGTGGCGCCATCGGAAGGCGACCTGACGATGCAGAGCGCCGATCAGGCTTTCCAGCGGGGCAAGCATGCCTATCAAGCGAACAACACCGAGCTCGCGCGCCGGGAGTTCGACACGGCTGTCGATTTGATGCTGGAAGCTTCGGAAGAGAACCCGTCGGACCGGCAGGCGTTTGAAGCCCGGCTGGAGGAGATGGTGGATTCCATTCATCGGCGCGATCTGGCGGGGCTGGGCGCGGGGGTGGATCTGGACGAAGCGCGCTTCGAAAAGGCGCCGCTCGAAGACCTGCTGCAGATGACGTTTCCCGTGGATCCCAAGCTGAAGGACAAGGTAAAGGAGCAGGTGCAGGCGACGGTTTCGCAGCTTCCACTGTCGTTTAACGACGCGGTGCTGGGGTACATCAACTACTTCTCGGGACGCGGGCGCAGGACCTTGGTCGCGGGTCTGGAGCGGGCCGGGCGGTATCGGCCGCTGATCGCGCGCATCCTGCAGGAGGAGGGCATTCCGCAGGAGTTGATCCACCTGGCGCAGGCCGAATCGGGATTCTTCCCGCGTGCCATTTCTTACAAAGCCGCGGGAGGCATGTGGCAGTTCATGGCATGGCGCGGCCAGGAATACGGGCTGATGCGCACCGCGTTTACGGACGACCGCTTCGATCCGGAGAAGGCGACGCGGGCATCGGCCAGGCATCTGCACGATCTGTACAATATGTTCGGCGATTGGTACCTGGCGATGGCGGCGTACAATTGCGGTCCGGTGGCGGTGGCGCGGGCGGTGGAGCGCACAGGATATGCGGACTTCTGGGAGTTGCGCGCCCGCCACGTGCTGCCCGAGCAGACCACCAACTACGTGCCGATCATTCTGGCCATGACGATCATGACCAAGAACGCGGCGGAGTACGGGTTAGAGGGTGTGGTTCCGGAAGCGCCGCTGGAGTTCGATACCATCGAGGTGGATGCGACGACACACTTGGGGCTGGTGGCGGATTTGACCGATGCGCCGTTGGCGGAGCTGCAGGATCTGAATCCCGCGCTGCTGAAGGGCGTGGCGCCGGCGGGTTATGTGCTGCATGTTCCGAAGGGCACGGGCGGCATGCTATCGGCATCGCTGCAGATGATCCCGGCGGAACGGCGCGCTGCATGGCGCATGCATAAGGTGGCGAGCGGCGAGACGCTAGCTTCCATCGGCAAGCAATACGGGATGGCCAGCGGCAGCATCGCGGCGGCTAATGGATTGAAGCAGGATTCACCCGCGGCGGGCGACCGGTTGCTGATTCCGGTGGCGTATCGGGCGGCCGCGGTGGCGCCCAAGCGGGCCGTGGTGGCGCGGCGCGCTTCGGCTAAAGGGCAGCGGAAGCGTTTGCCGGTGGTTACGCACACGGCATCGAATCGGGCAGCGCGCGGGTCGCGCAGCGCGGGCGAATAGAGCCCGACGTCTGCGATCCAGGGTGGACCGCCCCACCCAAGAAAAGCTCCACCGCCCAGTCTAGGCGGTGGAGTTTGGCCCAGTGCGGTCGCCGGCTAGCGAACACTTAGGGCGGGAACGATCACGGCAGCCACCTGGCCGCTGCCACCCGAGGTGAGCTCGCGCTCCAGTTTGGACGGCGAAACCTGGCCGCACACCGCGTCGGTCTTGACCTCGGACAGGAAGTAACGCTCGCCGATCTGGTGGAACCGGACGACGTTCTTGTCCCGGGCGCTCCTATACCCGCTCTCGCTGCTGGGCGCGATAACGAGGATGGCCTGCTTGGTTTCGTCATTCCGGATGACCATCAGGTCGTGGGACGTGGAAGTAGCGGACATGGTGTACTGGCCGGCCGGCAGCGTGGTGTTCTGCACGGTGAAGGCGAACGGGATGTCGGCAACCGCTTTGGTCTGTGCGGAGAGCCCGCCCGCTCCCAACAGGGCAACCGCGCCGATGCTCAGGATCATGGTCTTTAACGTTGTCATTTTCGTATCTCCTTTTTTGTGTGCTCCTCCGAGTGCTGTTCCCGGTGGATGATGGTGCCTACTAAGGCACACTCTGGGCCAAAGTCGCGACAGCTTGTGGGTTTGCGCAAGCCCATGATAATCCAGGCAGTTAAGCATCGGATGCGGAACGCGGCGCCTGCATGCGGCTGCCGGAGTGAATCTCCAGGTGAATCCGGTAACCAAGAGGTGAACGAGTGCTTAACCGGAAACCGCTTCCTGACGGTCGCGGCTCGGTAACGGTCGCGGCTTAGTAAACCGTGCGCAATCAAGGCGAGTATTACCGAGCCGCGACCGTCAGGGAGCGGTTTCCCCAAAACTGTTAAGCGCCCCAGGGCCACACCGTGAGCCGACTTGAACGCGTCTCGTGATAACCTACCATGTACCCGCTTCTGAATATTGGAGTGACGCTGCCCGTCCTGTCGGCCCGGTTGGGCCATTCTAGTGTGCGTGTGACGGCGGACATCTACTCGCAAGCGATCCACGGCCAGGACGACGAAGCGGCGCGGAGGTGGGAGGAATACCGGCAGAGGAGTCGCCCGAGCCGGTTCCGGTGCTGCGACCACGCCGATTTTCACTTTCGCAACCGACTCTCGCAACATGAATAGGCATTGTTATAGGCCTCCCGCGATTTTACAGCTATCTTGGTACCACGGAGGGAGAAATGCATTTACGAATCTTCGCGGTGGCAACCGCGGCGATGTTGTCGCTTGTCCCGGCGCACGCACAGCAGAGTCACTGGGCGCTGGCCGACGACAAGAACGCGAAATACATCATCGACATGGAACGCAAATGGGCTGAGGGTGTATGCGTCGATAACGGCGTAGTCGCCAGTCTGCTTGCCGACGATTTCCAAGGCACGTCAACGAAAGGTGCGCACTTCACAAAAGCCGATGAATTGAAGGACGAGAAGGGCGCACGCACCGCGCATGATTGCGGGCTCGATGAGGCCAAAGTGCATTTTTTCGGAGACAGTGTCGCCGTTGTCTATGGCCGCGAACATGCTCTCGGCAAGGACAAGTCCCAGCCGAGCGCAAAGGTGTGCCAGGTTTGGACCGATACGTGGCTGAAACGCGGTGGTACGTGGCAGATCGTCGCCTCGCACGATGATCGCCTGGAATGTAAGTAGCTAGAGAATCTCTCGCGGGTGGATGTGCCTCCCGGCGTTTATTCGACCGCAGCGGCCGTGGAGCTACGAAACGTAAGCGGTTGCCGCGCTGACGAAAATCGGCGCCTGAAGGGCGTGCTGCTACTGGACCACCGCGCGACACGCCGGGACCCACGTGCTGGGTGCGAATTTCCGAGGCGCCAACCACGGCAGTCCTACGATGCGCCATTCGTTCGCCCGCGGGCACGTTCGCTACTTCAACTCGAAAGCGGCATGCACGAGGTTGGAGTATCCTGGTCCGACGGATGTGCTCTGGGCCAGATCATAATAGCCGTCAACTGAGAACTTAGCTTTGTACGTGCCGGGCGCCAGCTTGGTGATGAAAGGCGTGCGGCCGACGGCAGTGCCAAAGATGCTTACCAGGGCTCCTGGCGGATTCGAGGTGAATGCCATTTCGATCAGATCGCCCGTAGTGGCGGCGGGAGCGGACTGGGGCGGATTTGGAGCGGTTGGGCCCGCCCGGGTAGCCAGGACATCCATGGCCGGCGCCTGGGGTCCTGCGCCTTGCGGTGCGCCGCCGGTCGCGGAACTGTCTTTGTCCAGTACCTGCTGGCGTACGATCGGTATCTTGCATCCTTGCCGTCAGGATCAAGGACCCATAGGTAGCCTTTTTCCTGGGCGTACTTAATGTCTTCGCCGACAACGAAGCGGCACCCGTGCTTCCTGTTGGCGAGCGCGTTCATTAGGAGGCCGCCGGTGGCGTACCTTCGTGTGTCCTCGATCACGTAGAGGTACCTGTGCGTGACAATCAGCAGCTAGTTGGTCTGCACGGCAACCCGCTGAATGGCCGTGGAACTGACGGTTTCGCTTCTGGCCGTGGCCGTGCCACTCATGGCCGTGCCGCTCTGCAACGTGGTGAGATTGCCAATCGTCAACGCACTGCCAGTGGTGTTCGCAGTCGCGGCGCCGGATGCCGTTGCCGTCCCGGAGGTGTGTGTCACCGTGCCGATGTCATAGACCGAACGGCTCATAGCGGAATCCAGGACGCGCCCGACCTGCCAGTCCCGGTCCTTGGCGGCGAAGGCCGCCAAAGTCAAGATGCAACTCGAAAGCACTGTAAGCGTCCTGATTTTTTTGAGGATGGGACATTCCTAATTGTCGGCGTGCAAGTCGCTAAAAGACAACATTGCTTTTTGTTAATTAGCCCTGGGCGGATTCACGCAGGCCGACGTGGACGCCGGCCCGCAAGACTGGAGTCCTGCCCCACGGTTAAATGCCCAGCCGCGGGAAAACGCCTGCGCCTCCAGGGGACCGTTGCCCATCGTTTCAATGGGAGCGCTACTTGGTTTTCCGGTCGGCGGCATGCACTTTGGTTAAGGCGACCACAGCGGCGAAGCGTGGGTCGCCATGGAGCGAGTTGAAATCGGCGTCCTTCTCGATGGCGAGGGCGACGTCGGCGCGCAACCCGTGGTTGACCGCGGCCCGCAAAACCGAAAGCGCCTCATCGTGGTCGCCTTTGCGGGCCAACATGGATGCCAGATTGTATTCGGAAAGGGCCGTGGACGGATGCGACGGCCCCAAGACACGGCGTTTGATAGCCAGCGTTTCGCGTGCCAATGTCAGAGCCTCGGCGTGACGGCCCTCGGCGTCGAGAACGTCGGCCAAGTCCGTCATCCGGCTCAGCGTGAGCGGATGCTCCGGACCCAAGACCCGGCGTTGGATATCCAACACCTCGCGAATCAACTTCTCGGCGTCGGCGTGGCGGCCCTCATCGTCGAGAACGTCGGCCAGGTTACCCATTGCACTGAGCGTGTCCGGATGCTCCGGCCCCAAGACACGCCGCTTCAGGTCGAGGGTCTGGCGCTCCAAGGCCTCCGCATCGGCATAGCGGCGCTCCGCATAGAGAACCAGCGCCAGGTTGTTCATCGACCCCGTGGTTTCGGGATGCTCCGGTCCCAAGACACGACGCCTCAGATCCATGGCCTGGCGCTGCAGTTTTTCGGCTTCGGCGTACCGCCCTTCGTCGTAGAGAATGGTAGCGAGGTCGGCCAGGGAAGCCAACGTGTCGGGATGTTCGGGCCCTAAAACGCGGCGCTTAAGAACCAACGCCTCGCGCTCCAACTTTTCGGCCTCCGCGTAGCGGCCTTCGCGATAGAGGGCATTAGACAAGTTACTCATGGACACCAGCGTGTCCGGATGCTGGGGGCCTAAGACGCGACGCTGTGCTTCCAGTGTCTGCCGGCCCAACTTTTCCGCTTCGGGATACTGTCCCTGTCTTGCCAGGGTGGTACACAGTCCGCTCATGGAGGCCAGGGTCTCGGGATCCTGCGGCCCGCGCACCCGGCGCCGGATATCGATAGCCTGCGTAAGCAGGGACTGCGCTTGCGGATATAGCCCGAGGTTGCCGTAGACCTCCGCCATGACTTGCATCATCTGGGCCCTGATCTCGGGATCCTGTGTCAGGCTGGTGGCGATCTCGTGGGATGCTTTGTCCAGGATTTCCCGCGCCGTGATGCTGTTGCCGCGAGCCGCGGTGGGAGACGACACCTTAAACATGCCGGTCATGAAAGCCGTGATGCGGTCGGCCCGGTCGCGCTCGCGCGCGGTCCGTCGCAATTGCAATGTTTGGGCCACGCCGAACGCGATCAGGACCAACAGCAAGCCGCCGGCGGCCGCTACACCCACGCGATGGCGGCGGATGTACTTGCGGGCCCGATAGCCGACGCTCGCCTGATTAGCCCACACCGGCTCATGCCGCAGATACCTAACGATATCGGCGGCAAGATCCGCCGGTGTGGCGTACCGCCGCGAACGTTGCTTTTCGAGGGCCTTTAAAGCGATGGCATCCAGGTCGCCGCGCAGTTGCCGGGCAAGGGCGGCCGCATCGGAGGCGCGGCTTGCAGCCGCGGCGCCAGACTCGTCGCCCAGGGTGCGCAGCTTCGTGCTGGGACGCGGCGCTTCCTCCTCCCGCAGCCGCCGCAGCACCTCATCGAGAGCCAGTTCGTGGAAATCCAGTGGCCGCACGCCCACCAGCAACTCGTACAGCACCACGCCCAGCGAGTACACGTCGGTGCGCGTGTCCACATCCATGCCCGACGAGCCAGCCTGCTCCGGGCTCATATAAGCCGGCGTTCCTAGAATGGCCCCGGTCCGCGTAAACTGATCTTCACCGGCGGGACCCTGCGCGATGGCTTTGGCTACCCCGAAATCGATGATGCGCGGCGCCGGCTTGCCGTCCACTTCACTCACCAGAATGTTCGAAGGCTTCAAATCGCGGTGGATGATGGCTTTTTGGTGCGCATGCTGCACGCCTTCGCAGACCTGAATGAATAACTCCAGGCGCTGCCGCACAGTCATCTTATGCTGGTCGCAATAGGTCGTAATGGGAATGCCGGTGATGTACTCCATCGCGAAGTAAGGCCGGCCTTGCGGTGTCGAGCCGGCGTCGAAGACCTTGGAGATGCACGGGTGATCCATCAGCGCCAGCGCCTGCCGCTCGGACCGGAAACGGGCCACCACTTCGCCCGTATCCATGCCGGCTTTGATCAGCTTGAGGGCCACGCGGCGGTGCACCGGTTCGGACTGCTCTGCCAGCCACACTTCGCCCATGCCACCGGCGCCGATGGGCCGGAGCAACTGATAGGGGCCGATCGACTCATTCCGCTGCCACGCCACCGCCAGGGCCGGATCGGCCGCCGGATCGCGGGATAGCGCGGAAATATCGAGGTTGGTATCTCCTCCGGGCGGATCGCTCCGATCGGTGGGTTCCGATGGTTGAGATGGCATCGTGGCAGCGACTCCTTGGGCGCGAAATAATAACAATATTGTCTGTCTAGCTTAGCAGGCGCAACTTCAGTCTGAGTAGCCTGAAGCACGGGCTATGCACCGTGGGGCGGCCAATCTTGGCCGCAGCCGCCTTTCAGGCGGCTCCTGCTTTCACGGCGCGCCTCGTGGTGGCCGCAAAGGCCGGCTGAAAGCCGGCTGCGGGCAGGGTTTGCCCGCCCCACAAACGCCATATATGGTCTACTAGGATGCCTTGCGCGTGTTCAAGGTATACTCACAACCATGGGCAAACATCTGGCACGAGTTCTTATCGGCCACCTGACGACCCAGACCAAGGGAGATCGTCCGGATGGGCGTGCGTGAACGGTTCCCGGAGACATCCTGGACGCTGCTCTCAAGAGCCCGCCAGCAGTGTGACGAAGGCTCGCGCGCCAGAGAAGATTTCGCGCAGAGATACTACCGGCCGGTTTACGAGTTTCTCCTGGTCCTCGTGCAGGACGCCGAACAGGCGCAAGACCTGGCGCAGGAGTTTTTCACCCGGCTCAGCGCATCGGGGGGACTATTAGAGCGCGCGCACCCCGAAAAAGGCGCCTTCCGCAACTATTTGCAGCAAGCCTTACGGAACCTGGCGACCGACTATCACCGCCGCAACCGCAAGGAAGCCGTGCAGGCGCATCCCGATCAAGCGGACGCCGGAGGGTGGGACGTTATAGAGCTGCCCGGGTTTCCCGCGGCTGAAGCCGCCTTTCATCATGCGTGGGTAAAAGTCACATTAGCGGAGGCCTTGACTCGCGTACGCGCGCTCTGCCTCAAGCGAAAACAGGAGGTACACCTCGGCCTGTTCGAAGCGCGGTATCTTGGCGAGGCGGAAATGGCGCCTACTTGGGATGAACTGGGTGCACGCTACGGCATGGACCAAAAGGCCGCTCGCGAACGCGCCGACACGGTAGTGCGCCATTTCCGCCTGATTCTGCGCCGCATGCTCCGCAACGAGATCGAAGTTCCTGGCGGCAGCGCGGCGCAGCGCCCGCAAGTAAGGGAAGCAGCCATCGACCAGGAGATTCGGGCGCTGCTTTCGCCGCTTAAGGATTGAATCATGTCAGAAGTGGAAATTTCAAGATTGGATCATTGCACCGGCCGGCAGCTCAAGGAATTGCTGGCCCTAGCGTCCACCGATGAAAGAACCGCGCGCGATTGGCTCCTGGAGATCGGTGACAGGGAACAAATGGAGTATCTGCTCACGGAGATGTGCGCCGCCATAGGGCAGTCCGGAGGCGAACTCTTGCGGGCCGTATGCTCCCCGGACACTCCGGTAGAGGTTCTGGTTTCAATAAAAAGCGCCGCCAAGCGTCTGGCCGCGGCAGCCGACGCCCCCGCCCAGAATGCCGCCGCCACGCTGCTCTATCACCTCTCGATTGCGTCCGCGCTGGGCTACCATGTGCAGAACATCTCTTCCAAGGACGTGGCCGGACGCCTGGCTCTCTATCGCGACCTGGCGGCGGAGTTGTCCGACGACGAGTTCGCGGCTATTTTTGAAAAGGCCATAGCCGGCGCACCCTCCGTAAAGCCTTGACGCTGCCCGGATTCGTGTGCTGAAACCTTAAGAAACTTTTTCTTCCCGTATTCCGGCTGCGCGTCCGTATAGAAGATCGGGGGCATTCGGAATATGCGGTCGCGCTATCGCCTAGTATGCGCGGCCGCGTTTCCGGCCGCCTACCCCTCGTGCGCTGTTTTTGAAAAGTAAAGGAGATTCCGGATGAAACACTTGAAATCGCGCTTGTTCGCCACTGGCTGCATTCTTGCGGGCCTGAGTTCGTCTGCCTGGGCTGCGTCCCTTCCTTTCGGCCAGGCAGAGACCGGAACGATCGGTTCGGCGGGCGAGAGCGCCAGCTATACTTTCAGCGCCAACGCGAGCGACGTCGTTGACTTCACCATGGTCAGTACCAGCGGCAATCTCAGCCCGCAAATCCAGCTTTATAACCCCACCGGACAACTGATCGCGTCGGCCTCCAACAGATATCCGGACGGCGCTTGCGCGGGCGGTTCCACCGTCGAGTTGAACACCGTCACGCTTGCAGTGGCCGGCACTTATACGGCGATCGTCAGCGACTGTTCGGCCACGAACACCGGCAATTATACGCTTTACGCGCAGCGGACGAACAATCCGTCCGGCGCCGTGACTCTCCCCTTTGGCCAGACGCAGACGGGAACGATCGGTTCGGCGGCGCAGAGCAATACCTACACATTCGCGGCCAACGCCAACGACGTTCTCGACTTTACCATGGTCACTACAAACGGTAACCTCAGCCCGAAAATCCGGCTCTACAATCCCACCGGATCGCTGCTCAGTTCCGCCAGCAACAACTATCCGGACGGGGCCTGCGCGGGCGGCACCACAGTGGAGATGAACACCGTCACGCTTCCGGCCACCGGCGCCTATACCGTGCTGATCGGCGATTGCTCGGACACCAACACCGGCGCGTACGATATTTACGTGCAGCGGACCAACAATCCGTCCGGCGCCGTGACTCTGCCTTTTGATGAAACTCGCACCGGCACGATCGCTACGGCGACGCAGAGCAACACCTACACCTTTGCCGCAAACGACGGCGACGTGATGGACTTCACCGTGGTGACTACCAGCGGCAGTCTCAGCCCTAAGATCCGGCTCTATAATCCCAGTGGGACGCTGCTCAGCTCCGCCAGCAACAACTACCCGGACGGGGCCTGCGCGGGCGGTTCCACTATAGAGATGAACACCATCACCCTCCCGTCGAGCGGAACCTATATCCTGCTCGTCGGCGACTGCGCGGATACCAATGCAGGCGGCTATGATATCTACACCCAACGGACGGAGAATCCCTTGGGGGCGGCGAACCTCCCCTTTGGCCAGACACGGACCGGAACCATCGGTTCGGCGGCGCAGAGCTTTACCTACACCTTCGGGGCGAACGCCAACGACGTAGTCGACTTTACCATGGTGACTACCAGTGGCAGTCTTAGCCCGAAGATGCGGTTGTATAACTCCGCCGGCGGCCTGATAGCTTCAGCCAGCAACAATTACCCGGACGGCGCCTGCGCGGGCGGCTCGACGGTCGAGTTAAACGCGGTCGCGCTTCCATCGAGCGACACTTATACCTTACTGGTGGGCGACTGTTCGGACACCAACACCGGCGCGTACGATCTTTATGCGCAGCGCACCAATAATCCGTCCAGCGCCCCGATGCTCCTGCTGGGTCAAACACAGAGCGGGAACGTCGCCTCGGCGGCGCAAAGCGCCTCCTACCGCTTCAGCGGCAGCGCCGACGATGTGTTCGACTTTACCATGGTGACCACCAGCGGCGGTCTCAGCCCGAAAATCCGCCTGTACAACCCTAGCGGGACCCTGCTTAGTTCCGCCAGCAACAACTACCCCGACGGGGCATGCGCGGGCGGTTCAACCGTGGAGATGAACACCATTACCCTCCCGGCCAGCGGAACCTATACCGTGCTGATAGGCGACTGCTCGGATACCAACACCGGCGACTACCTGATCTACGCGCAGCGGACGAACAGCCCGTTTGGCTTTGCGCCTCTTCTCTTCGGCGGCCAGACGCAGACCGGTAACGTCGCTTCGGCGGCGCAAAGCAACACCCTGACGTTTAGCGGAAGCACTAACAACGTCGCCGACTTTACCGTGGTAACCACCAGCGGCAGCCTTAGCCCGAAGATCAGGCTGTACAATCCCGCTGGGAGCCTGATCGCTTCAGCCAGCAACACTTATCCGGACGGCGCCTGTGCAGGTGGCTCCACAATAGAGTTGAATTCGGTCACGCTTCCGCTGAACGGTATTTACACCGTGCTGGTGGGCGACTGCTCGGACACTAACGCCGGCGCCTACAACCTATCGGGCCTATGCTTTGGCTCTTGCCCAGCGATGCCGGCCATCGCCTGGGCAACTCCCAAGGACATCATTCATGGCGCACCCCTAACTACAACCCAACTGGATGCCTCCTCGCCGGTGGCCGGCACGCTTACCTATAACCCGAAGGCCGGCACGGTGCTGCCGGTAGGTCCGCGGAACCTGACCGTCACTTTAACTCCGAACGACGCGGCTGAATATTCGGCAGCCGTGGATTCGGTCCAGTTGCTGGTGAACAGCGCCGTTAAGGCCACGCTCTCACCCACTTCGCTGAACTTCGGCAAGCAGGCCGTCAACACCACCAGCGCGGCGAAGTCGGTGACGCTGACCAACACGGGCACAGCCACCCTCGATATCGGCGGCATCGCCGTGAGCGACGCCTTCGCGATTTCGGCGAACACCTGTGGGAGCAAGCTCTCCGCGGGCGACCAGTGCAAGGTGAGTGTCACCTTCACTCCCAAACAACCGAGTGCGCAGGCCGGCGCACTGAGATTTGACGACAACGTGCCGGACAGCCCTCAGACCGTGGCGCTATCCGGCTCGGGGGTCGAGCCGTAACACGCGGGTGCCGCGGCGTGAGCGGCGGCGAACAAAATGTTACCGTATGCAGGCGCCAAGTCCGTATAAGCTTCCGAGGCAAATGACAAAGATGAAAAACGCAAGAGTGGCTCTTGTACTGTTTGCGACGACGGCGCTGGCCCTCCCCGCGCAGACGATCACGACCCTGCACAGCTTCGATGGCACCGATGGCGCCGCCCCGGACGCGGCGCTCGTCCAGGCCGCCAATGGCGACGGCTACGGAACGACCGCGCTGGGCGGAGACTTCAACTCCGGAGCCGTGTTCCGAACCACGCCGGGTGGCAGTCTGCAGACGCTCTACAGCTTCTGCGCACAGAGCGGGTGTCCGGACGGCGCCTACCCTCAGGCGGCGTTGGTCCAGGGCAAGAACGGAGATCTCTACGGCGCGACCGAATATGGCGGGGCGAACAACGCTTCCGGCTGCAATACCGGCGGCTCCTTTACGGGCTGCGGCACGATCTTCAAAATGACTCCGAATGGCAAGCTGACGACGCTATACAGTTTCTGCTCCCAGAGCGGGTGCGCGGACGGCCAGAGCCCGCAATATGGCTTGGTCCAAGCCGCTAATGGGGACCTCTACGGGACCACGTCCTATGGCGGGGCCAACTGCGCCTACCCGTGCGGTGGCACAATCTTTAAAATCACGCCGGCAGGCAGCCTCACTACACTGTATAGTTTCTGCGCGGCGGGCGTTTTCCCGGGTTGCACGGACGGGGAAAACCCGGCGGGCGGCCTCGCGCAGGGCGCCAACGGAGACTTCTACGGGACTACGGTCTATGGCGGAGCGCACGTGGGTGGAACCGTCTTTAAGATTACCGGGAGCGGCAAGCTGACGACGCTATACACCTTCTGCGCCCAGGGCGGCAGCGCGTGCGGCAGCGGGCTGCATCCCTACTCTGGGTTGGTCCGGGCCGCCAACGGCGACTTCTACGGGACAACCGCGAACGGCGGGTCCGGCAGCGCTGCCTGCGTGTCGGCCTCCGAGTCCGCCGGTTGTGGGACTATTTTCAAAATTACCCCGAGTGGCACATTGTCCACGATTTACCGGTTCTGTGCCGAAAGCGGTTGTCTGGACGGACTGTTCCCATCGGCGGGGCTAATTCAGGCCACGGACGGCAACTTCTACGGGAGCACGTCTGAAGGCGGCGCCAACAATGCGTGCACACCTTTCTATGCCTGTGGCACGATCTTCAAAATCACGCCGGGGGCCGCGCTCACCACGCTATACAACTTCTGCTCACGAGTCGATTGCGCCGACGGCTCTTTGCCGAACACCGCGCTGGCCCAGTTCACGAATGGGGATTTCTATGGCACAACCGTTGCGGGCGGAGTCTTCGGCGATGGCACGCTCTTCAGCCTATCCGTGGGTCTGGGCCCAAGTGTGCAGACGGAAGCGCTTCGGGCAAGGTAGGGGCGGGCTAACGGATTTCGAGAATGGGAATTGGTCGGGGCGAGTGGATTCGAACCACCGACCTCCTGGTCCCGAACCAGGCGCTCTAGCCAGGCTGAGCCACGCCCCGAATCTATCAGTGTAGCATCCATGGCGCCCTCCTGGACAAGTGCCGCTCCCGCTCTGTACCATCGAACAAGGCGAGCCCTTGACTGATAGCGAAAAACTGCGCGAATTGCCGGCTGTCCACGAAGTCGCCGGGCGCATTACCGCGCCGGGCATTCCGCGGCAGCTTGTCGTGGCGGAGATCCGCCGCGTGCTCGATGAGGCGCGCCGCGAAATCCGTGCGGGCACCGCCAACGGCGCTATCGAGATGGCCATCGAAGCGCGTGTCGAGCGGGCGCTCCGGGCGGTGGCCGCGCCTTCGCTGCGCCGGGTGGTCAACGCCACCGGCGTAGTCCTGCACACTAACCTTGGCCGCGCGCCGCTGGGGCCGCAAGCCATCCACGCCGGATACTCCAACCTCGAATACGACCTGGCCACCGGACTGCGCGGCAAGCGCGACCTCCATGCCGGCACGCTCATCGAACGCCTGCTGGGCGCGCCGGGTATCGCGGTCAACAACAACGCGGCCGCGATCTACCTGGCGCTGAATGAACTGGCCGCGGGTCACGAGGTCGTCGTCTCGCGCGGCGAACTGATCGAAATCGGCGACGGCTTCCGCATCCCCGACATTATGTTGCGCTCCGGCGCTCTGCTGCGCGAAGTGGGCACCACCAACCGCACCGGCATCGCCGATTATCGCGAGGCCATCACCGACCGTACGCGCCTGCTGCTGCGCGTACACCCCAGCAATTTCCGCATCGAAGGCTTCACGGCTCGCCCGTCGCTCGCGGAGTTGGCCGCTCTGGGCCGCGAGCGCGGCATCCCGGTGTATGAAGATCTGGGCAGCGGCTGTGTGGTGGACCTGCGCCCGTTCGGCATCGACGAGCCCCTGGTTTCCGATAGCCTGCTGGCCGGCGCGGATCTGGTTTCGTTCAGCGGCGATAAGCTGCTGGGAGGTCCGCAGGCCGGCATTTTGGCCGGCAAGCCGGAAATCGTCGCGCGCCTGCGCCGCAACCCTATGTTCCGCGCGCTGCGTCTGGACAAGACGATTTACCAGGCGCTCGAGACCACCCTGCGCCACCTCCTGCTGGAACAATGGGACCAGGTGCCGGCGCTGCGCATGATCCGCCAAAGCGCCGCCGAAATTCGCGGGCGCGCCGAGCGGCTTCTTGGTTCGCTGCCCGGCCTGAATGCGGAACTCACGCCCGGCGAATCCGTGATCGGCGGCGGCGCCACGCCCGAGCAATCCATTCCCACCTGGCTGATCGCTATCGAGTGCGCCGATGAGGGCGCCGCGCAACGCCGGCTGCGCGCCAACGATCCGCCGGTGATCGCGCGCGTGGAAGAAAAGCGCCTGTTGCTGGATCTGCGGACGGTCCTGCCGGAAGAAGAGACGGAACTGGCGGCGGCCCTTCAGGCCCTTTCCAAATAGGTGCCTTCCGCGGTGTTGACGCGAACCTTTTCGCCTTCGGTGATGAAGGGAGGCACCTGCACCACTAGTCCGGTTTCGAGCTTGGCCGGCTTGGTCACGTTGGATACCGACGCGCCCTTCATGCCCGGCTCGGTTTCCACCACCGTCAGGTCCACCGTGGCCGGCAATTCCACGCTGATCGGCTTGCCCTCGTAAAACTCCACGGCCACTTTCAACTGCGGAACCAGGTACCCGACCGCGTCGCCCAAAAGATCCTTGGTCAGGTGCATCTGCTCGTAGTTTTCGGTGTTCATGAAATAGAAGTATTCGCCGTCGTCGTACAAGTACTCCATTTCGTGTTCTTCCAGCGCCGCGCGCTCCACGCGGTCTTCCGAGGAGAAGCGGTGCTCGATCATCGTACCGCTGCGCAGATTGCGCATCTTGGCTTGCACGAAGCCCCGCAGGTTGCCGGGCGTCCGATGGTTCACGCTGAACACCGAGAACAAGTCGTTATTGAACTTAACCACCATGCCCGGACGCATTTGTGTTGACTGAATCATGAACTACCTCTCGATCCTGTGAATATTGGCGCTACAGGCGTAAATGCCAGTATAGCAAAAAGCCTTCAGACGTTAGCTCTCAGCTCTCAGGCGTAATGGCCTGCTTTGGGGGGCGGGATTTATCCCGCGCGGGGCTTAATCCCGCTGGCCGGTGCGCCCCAAAAGCGCGACGTGTCCAAAGCTCCTCACCCTCTTGAGCCGTTCTACATCGGCCTTTCCGGTCCAGAACAAATAGGACCGGATTCGTTTGCCATAACTCTGTCGCCGGAATCTATCACCGCACCCTTTACGACGACGACCCAGCCTCAAAACGGCAGAATTTCCTCCCTCACCGGATCGAAGTCGATCCGCCGCTTCTGCATATACGAAATATTCCCCAAATGCGAAGCCTGCGCCGACCGGTGCCCGATCAGCACATCGCCGTTAGGCCGCTGCCGCGAGCGCACGCAGTCGAGGAAATTGTTCACATGATCTTCGTCGATTTTACTGAACGCCTTCACCGTCACGGGCTTCGCGCCCCTGCCTACCGGGTGAAATTCGTAGTGGCCGCGATCGATATACAAGCGCCCGTCCGTGCCGCAAATCTCCACCGCCGCGCCCGTAATCCCCGGCACTAACGTGGCCTCAAACGTCGCGTTGAACTCGGCCGGATATTCCAGCAGCACATTGATGGTGTCCGGCGCCGTGCGGCCATCCTTATACTTGTAAACGCCGCCCGCGGCCGATGCCGAAAAGGGCACCTCCTGCCCCATGAACATGTGCACTACGTCGATCCAGTGCGTGAATAGGTCCGTCACCTGGCCGCCGCCGAAGTCCAGATACGCGCGCCAGTTGAAATATTGCTGCGGATCGTAATCGCGCCACTTCAACGGCCCCAGGAAATGCGCCCAATCGAGATTGGCCGGCTGCTTTTGCAACGATTCCGGCGCCACCCGCAGGTGATAGCCGTTGCCGTGCCACCACGTGCGCGCCAGCGTGATCTTGCCCAACTTGCCCGTATCGAAATACTCGTGCTTCGCTTGTAGATAGTGCTGCCCGGAGCGTTGCTGCATACCCACCTGGCAGACGCGCTCGTTGACCCGCGCCGCTTTCACGATCGGCGGTCCCTCTTCAATCGTGCGCGTGAGCGGTTTCTCCACGTAGACGTCTTTGCCGGCGTTCAGCGCGTCGATGGCGGTCTGCGCGTGCCAGTGGTCGGGCGTGGCGATCAGCGCCACATCCACCTCCTTCATTTCGAGCAGCGCGCGATGGTCCTTGAAATCCTTGGCGTTGGGCGCCTTCTCGCGGGCCTTGTCGATCTGCTCGCCATAGATGTCGCAGACCGCCACCACATCGGCTTTGGCTTTCTGGAAGTTCTCCATGTCGTAGCGGCCGCGCTCGCCGCAGCCGATCACGCCCAGTTGGATGCGGTCGTTGGCGCCCATCACGCGCGAGTAGGAAAGCGCCGTCAGCGCGGAAGCGCCGCGCAGAAAATTGCGGCGGTCGAGAGCGATTTCAGACATAAAACTCATTATACGTCCGTCGTGGCGCACGCACTCTGCGTGCCCCGTCCCGACTCATCACGACGCGGCGGCGCGCCGCGCGGCTGCGATCCGGTAGAGTTCCGATCCGGGCTCGCTGCGCGGTAGCTGCGCGCAGTACCGTTTCGCCGCCTCCGCGGTGGACTCATCGCTCGCCAGCGCGAAGCCGCGCGGCTCCAAGTAATCCGCCAGCCCCGCGGGATCGAAACCGAAAATGAAGGGTTCGCCGCTCGAACGCACGGAGGACTTCCATCGGCGCGCTTCGCGGAACGCGACCGAACCGTCCAGCGCGCCCTTGTGCACATAACTGAAAATCAATTGGCTTCCCTGTGCCAATATGCGCGCCAGCATGCGGAAGTTCCGATCCACGGCGGCGGGCGTCAAGTAGCTCACCACGCCTTCCCACAGGGCCACAGTGGCAACGCGAGTGTCGAAACCGGCGTGCAGCAACGCGGCTTCCAGGTCGTCCTTCTCGAAATCCACCGGCACGAAACAAACGTTGCCGGGCAGCGGCCCGAGCCGCGCCTCCAAGCGCTGGCGTTTGGCCTTCTGCGTGGAGGGATGATCGACTTCGAAGACGGGGACGCCGCATAGCTCTTTCAGCCGGTGTGGACGGCTGTCGAATCCCGCGCCGAGCAGCAGCGCCTGGCGCGCGGCGCCCCGGACCGCCTTTCGCACCAGGTCGTCGATCAGCCGCGTGCGCACTACCGCAGAGCTGCGCGTGCGCGGCCATCCGATGTCCAGGAACCAGGTCGCCAGGCGGCCGAACCAGGGCACGCGTGCGAACTCCGCCAGCGCTTTGAGCCGCCCCGTGACCAGCGCAGCCGCATACGGATCCTCGAATAGCCGGCGGTCCGCGCGCTGGGCGGTCTCCACCGCGCGAAACAGAGCCATGTATTCCGCGGTGCGGCTGGGGCGGTCACTGGTCATATTTGGGGCGGGACTCCAGTCCTGCGCGGGTCCTCCAGGACCCGCCCCTCGGCTAGTGGGGCGCAGAGGGGCCTGGAGGTCCGCCCCACTCTAAATCGGTTTGCCGTCCGCATCCAGGAACTTTACTTCGCCCAAATTCAGCTCCCGCACACCCGCCTCGATCTTCGCCCGGTCTCCCACCACCACCCACACCAGGTTATCCGGCCGCACCACGCGCTTGGCGATGGCCTCGATGTCGGACACCTGCAACGCCCGCACGCGCCCGGCGTACTTGTCGTAGTAATCGTCGGGCAGGCCATATTCCACCAGCGTCTCGATCGAGTTGGCCACTTCAGCCATCGTCTCGCGCGAACCCGGCAGGCTCAGCGTCTCATTCGCCTGCACCTTCGCCAGTTCCTCCGCCGTGGGCGGCTTCCCGCCCAGGATGCCGCGCAGTTCCTTGTCGATCTCCGCCATCGATTCCTTGGTCTTGTCCGTCTGCACCGGCGCAAAAACCACGAAGGGCCGCTGCCCGCGCGCATCCCAATAAAAGCTCGACGCGCCATAGGACCAGTGCTTGTCCTCGCGCAGGTTCATGTTGATGCGCGCGCCGAAATTACCGCCCAGAATGTCGTTCATGGCCTCGATGCCGATCTCGTCCGGGTTGTTCCGGGGCGGCGCGATCTCCCCGGCCAGAATGACCGACTGCAGTGCGCCAGGCCGGTCGAGCAGGTACACCACCGGCTTCGGTTGGTACTCCACCGCGCCGATGTTCTTCGCCGGCACGTCGCCCCGTTTCCATCCGTCCAAGAACTTTTCGAGCTTTGGCGTCAGCTCGCTAAGGGTGGTGTCGCCGACTACTACCAGCGTCGCGTGGTTCGGCTTGAACCAGGTTTCGTGGAACTTCACCAGATCCTGCCGCGTCATCTTCGAGACGCTGGCCTCCGTGCCGGAACCCGTCAGCGGATTGCCATACGCGTGCTGCTGCCCGTACAGCAAGCCTGGAAACACGCGCAACGCCATGGGAATGGGCGTGACCTTCTCCCTCTGAATCGCAGCGATCTGCTGCTTCTGCTGCCGAAGGAAATCACTCTCCGGGAACGACGGATGCAAAATCACATCGGCATACAGCTCCAGCGATTGGTCCAGGTTGCTCTTCAGCGCGGAGAGAGAAACGGTGGAGACGTCCAAGCTCGAGCTGGCGCGCAGTTGTGCGCCCAACAGCGCGGCCTGTTCGCTAATCTGCAACGCCGTGCGCTTGGCGGTTCCGCCGTCCAGCAGCGCCGCAGTCAGGCTGGCGGTGCCGGGCGCGGCGAACTGATCGGCGGCATAACCGGCGTCCACCTGGAGCCCGAAATTCACCACTGGGATCTCATGGCGCTCGGCCAGAATCACCTTCAGGCCGTTGGAGAGCGTCACGCGTTCCAGCTTCGGCAGTTTCAGCTCCGGCGGCGCGCCCGTCTCCGGCATCTTGGAGCGGTCCACGCTTTCCGAGGCGGTCTTGTAGGCCGGATACGGATGCACTTCCAGAGCGTAGACGCCGTCCGATAGCCACCGCCGCGCGGCGGATTTCAAGTCCTGCACCGAAGCGTCCTGCACGCGCTGCAATTGCGTCTTATAAAAGCCGGGGTCGTCCAGAAAGGCCTGACCGCGCGCCAGCACGTCCGACTTGCCGCCGAAGCCGCCGATGCGGTCCACGCCGCGAATAAAGCCGGCCGCGAACTGTGTCTTGACGCGCTGCAGTTCCTGCGGTTCCGGACCGCCTTCGAGGAAGCGCGTCACTTCCTCGTCCACCTCTTTTTCGACCTTGGACAGGTCCTGGCCGGGGCGCGCGGTGGCTTCGATCTCGAACTGGCTGCCGATTTCGTTTTCATCCACGTACGCCTGCACATCGGTGGCGATCTGGTCGTCGTAAACCAGCCGCTTATACAAGCGCGACACCCTCCCCTGCGCCAGGCAGCGGCTCACCAGCATCAGGTAATCCGCGTCGGCCGTGCCATATTGCGGAACGTTCCAGACTTTGTAGATGCGGGCCTGCGGCACGCGGTCCTGCACCGTCCCCCGATGCGAGCCAGTCATCTTCGCCACCCACGCTTCCTGCTTGCCGATGGGCGGCCCGGCGGGGATGTCGCCGAAATACTTCTCCACCTTGGCCTTCGCCGTATCGAAATCGATGTCGCCCGCCAGCGCCAACACCGCGTTCGACGGGCCGTAGTACGTCTTGAACCACTCCTTCACGTCGTTTAAGGAGGCGGCGTTGAGGTCTTCCATGGAGCCGATCACCGTCCAGGAATAAGGATGCCCGGCGGGATATGTGTTCTGCGTGATGAGTTGCTCGGTGACACCGTAGGGCTGGTTCTCGCCCTGGCGCTTCTCGTTCTGGACCACGCCGCGCTGCCGGTCCACCGTCTTCTGATCGAACGATCCTAGCAGATGGCCCATGCGGTCGGACTCCATGAAAAGCGTGTAATCCAGCGCCGAAGTCGGCACGTCTTCGAAGTAGTTGGTGCGGTCGTAATTGGTGGTGCCGTTCATGTCGGTGGCGCCCACCCGCTCCATGGCATCGTCGAAGCTGCTGTGAAGGTTTTCACTGCCAAGGAACATCAAGTGCTCGAACAAGTGCGCGAAGCCGGTCTTGCCGGGCTTCTCGTTCTTCGATCCCACGTGGTACCAGACATTGACGGCCACGATGGGGGCCTTGTGGTCTTCGTGCACGATCACGGTCAAGCCGTTGTCCAATACGAATTTCTTGTAAGGGATGTCGATGCCCGCCGTTTGGGCAAAGGCAGCCGTGCACAGCAGGATGGTAGGGAGAATCTTCTTATACATATGGATGCTTCTTTATAATATTCCCTGGAGGGCGGGCTATAGCCGGCGCGGGGCTTCAGACCCGCACGGGCATTCGCTGTTACATCGCGAGCACCGCCCGGAACCGCGCTTTCCCGCTCAGCATCCGTTCGTAACCCTCGTTCACTTGTTCCAGCGGAAAAACCTCGTTCATGGACCGTACACCCGCCAGCACGCTGAAGGAAAGCGTATCCTCGGAATCGATCGATGTGCCCGAATACCAGCCCTTGATGGCGTGGCTTCCGCCGATGAGCTGCGCGGGAGAAAGGTCCATCTGCATGGCAGCCCCAATCACCATCAGGGTTCCATTTACGCCCAGCCCGCCCAGAACCGATGCCATGGCGTCGCCCGCCGTCACCGTAGCCAGCACCACCTTGGCGCCGCCCAGTTTCTGCAGCTCCGCGGACGGGTCCTGCGCGCGGCTGTCGATATATCGCCAGGCGCCCAGCGACTTCGCCAGCGGTTCTTTGTCCTGCCCGCGGGCGATGGCCACGGTTTTGAAACCCATCTTCGCGGCAAACTGGACACCCAGATGGCCGAGTCCGCCCACGCCCAGCACAGCCACCACGTCACCCGGCCGCGCGCCGCTGTTGCGCAGACAGTTGAAGGTGGTGATGCCGGCGCACATCAGGGGCGCGGCGTCCACCGCGGACAACTCCTCCGGCACCCGCGCCAGCGCTTCAGCGCGGGCGATCGTGTAGTCCGCATAGCCGCCGTCGCTGGTAATCCCGGTGATGTAGGTGGCCGTCTGGCAGGCGAAGAACTGCCCGCGGCGGCAGTGATCGCAGTACCCGCAATATCCTCCGTTCCAGCCGACACCGGCGCGTTGCCCAGGTGTCCAACCGGCCACGCCGGCGCCCACGGCGTCGACAATCCCGATCACCTCATGTCCGGGAACGCGCGGGTACGATATTCCCGGAAAGTGTCCTTCCTTCGTCAACACGTCGCTATGGCAGACCCCACAAGCCTGCACCTTGATTCGTACCGATCCCGCGCCAGGCTCCGGGATGGGCCGTTCCACGATCTCAAAAGGTCCGCCGGGACGGGAAACCTGCACGGCGCGCATCTTCGGCATATTGCCTCCAATGCTTGATTCTGACACAGCCGTGCCCTCTGGCCAAATCATCCAACGCAAAGATTTTAAATGGTTTGTACGTATTCATCCACCCGCCCGGCACCCCTCGTTGCCAAGTGATATAATCGGAGCTTATGCTTGAACCAAACGCACGCCGCTGATCTGGGCCTTCGCGCCCTCACCCTGTATTTCCTCGGCCGCTAGTTGGCCGGTTCTTTAGAAAACAAATTTCAGAAACGAGGTTATTTCGAGATGCGAAAACTGCTTTCGAACGGTTTGGCCGTTTTTGCCGGCGTGGTTTCCCTGCCGGTAGGAACGCCTGCGGATTCCGCAAAGCCAACCGCGGCCGAGCATCGCAACGAACCCGCCCAAGATTCCCGACTCGCCTTCCTGCGCGCCTTCTTCGAGCAGGGCAATTGTCCCGCAGCCAAACTCTCCCCGATATTCCTGGAAGCCGCCGACATGTACGCTCTGGACTGGCGCTTGCTTCCCAGCCTCTCTTTTGTGGAAACCTCCGGCGGTAAAGCAGCCAGAAACAACAATCTCTTCGGATGGGATTCCGGGCGCGCGGCGTTTTCATCGGCCGCCGCCGGCATCCGCGCCGTGGCGTCCTCCCTGGCGCATTCCGCGCTTTACAGAAATAAGGATGTCGATGGGATTCTAAAGACCTACAATGGCAGCGCCGGCTACGCCCGCAGGGTGAAGGATGTGATGCGCCGGATCGCGCCTACGGTGGATTAAGCCCGGATTAAGCCCCCTACTCTCCCGTCCGTTGCCTTGGCTTGCCCAATCGCTGTCCGCAGGCTGAAGGTTTCTTACCCCGGCTTCCGTCCGCGTACATGCAGGAAGTATGCGACTACCCGGGTATCCGCCACCGCCGGAAACCGCACCGCCCGCTCGCGGTCCACGCACGGCTCCGCCACACGCTCGATCTGAAACCCCGCGTCGATCACCGCGTTCAGCCAAGCCGACAGCGGACGGTGGAATCGAGGCACTTGGAACGGCCGCAGTCCGGCTCTGGCGGCGGGCGGTGCCTCGGAGAACAGCCACCGGTCTAACCGCGTACGCATTGCCGCCGGCATCGCGCAGCAGCTTGCGGTACGGCGGATCGAAGCAAGGGTGCGTGATGGAGAATTGCAGGAATCCGCCCGGCTTCACGACGCGGCAAGCCTCGCGCAATGCGGCAAGCGGTTCCGGCATGTCCATCAGACTCATGAAAGCCGTCGCAAAATCGAAAACGGCGTCGCGAAACGGCAGCCGCTGCGCGGACGTGGCGCGCGCTCTCAGCGTGCCGTGTCGGCACTTCTGCCGACACAGGCGAGCTACGCTCGCCGGAGCGGGTTCTGGAGAACCCGCGCAGGACTGGAGTCCTGCCCCACCACGGCTCACAGAATGCAGAAACTCGAGAGGCGCGCTACGGCAGATCCACATCCAAAGCGTACAGATCTCCATTGTTCCGTAGCACCGTGGCGATGGGCGCGCCGCCGGGAGTCAGGCCTGTCAGCGTATATCCGCTGAAACCCGATTGCGGTATCTGCCGCGCGTCCATCGTCCGCTCCACCTCGCGCGTGGCCACGTTGGCGCGGAAGATGGGTTGATCCGAATCTCCCAAGACCTGTTGGAAGTAAAAATTCCGGCTGTCGCCAGTCCAGTATGGAATGCCGTAGGCCCCCGCCCCCGCCAGCCGGGTCCACTGGCGGGAGCGCATGTCAAACAGCACCACCTGACTACCGTTCTCGCGCAGCGCGGCAATGTATCGTCCATCGGGCGACCACACCGGCCGCAGCAGCCCTTCGGTTCCAGGCAACCTCACGATTTTCCGCGTCTTCCAATCCAGCAGACAGACGGTTGCCGATTCCGGCCAGCCGCCCGGCGGCCAACAACCGAACATCAAGGTCTGCCCGTCGCCAGACCAGGACGGCTCGCTCGTCAGGTACGGCGCCGTCGCCACCGTCTCTAACGATCCTCCCTTCGACGCGACTACAAACAATTTCGTGTCGATACCCGCCTGCCCGGCGATGAAAGCAATGCGCTGCCCGTCCGGAGACCATTTGGGGAAGGCAATGTGCCGCGGCGGCGCAGTCAGGGGCTGCGGCTCGCTGCCGTCGGCGCGGCTGCGCCACAGAAGCCCGTCCATAATGCCCTCGTAGGCGACCCACTGCCCGTCTCTCGAAAAGTCGACTCCCCTCCGGGCCCCGCCGGACAGAAAGGGCAGAAACTGGTTCCGCTTCGCGTCGAAGCCGACCAGTTCGCGATTCTCCTGGCCGCCCGCGAAGAATAGCTTCTTGCCGTCCGCGCTGGAAACTACTACCCCCGCATCGCTCGGCGTGGCGTAGATCGGGAACGGACGCCGATCGAAAAGATGGAACAGGTCTCCTCCTTCCCGCACCGCCCAAACGCCGACATTGCGCTCGCCCAAGGACTCCAGCAGGTAGTACTTTCCATCGGGTGTCCAGCCGGCGCCGAGTTCGCCCTCGGTGGCTCCCGCCCACGGCCTGGCGGTCGGGAAAGGGCGCATCCCGGAACCGTCGGGCGAACATTCCCATATGGAAAACACTTTCTTCGCGAGGGTAAATCGCAGGATGGCGGGTTGCCCCGGCGGCGACCAGTGCACGAAGTACGGCGTGCCAGGCGTGGCGGCCAGTTGGCGGGGATTCGTCCCATCGCCGTTCACGCCATACAACGCCTCGCCAAACCCGTAAACAACGCTCCGTCCGTCCCGCGACCAGGTAGCCGAGTGCGCCCGCACGTCGCCCAGCCGGCGAGGCGATCCCGCGACCGTCGGGACGATCCACAGGGGCGCGTCCTCCTCGTTGCCGACGGCGATCTTCACCATCAACTCGGACCGATTTGGCGAAATCGCCAGCAACTCCAGATTGTCGGGCGGAACCGGAAACGGCGATGGCGTGCCGCCTTCCACCGACACCTGGGCGAGCGGGAAGCGGCCCCCGGACCGCTCGTGGAAGTAGATCCGGGCGCCGTCTGTAAGGATGGTCGCGTGTGGGTCGGCGCGCCCGGTATGGGTCAGTTGTACCGTCCGCAGTACGGCCGGCGAACGCGCAGGTTGCAGGAGCCGGATCGCTAACAGGCTGAGTGCGGCCGCACCCGCCAGAACTGGCACCCAAGGGCGACGCGGACGGTGCGCCCCGGGATTGGCTGCGGGCGGAGGACTCGCATCCGGAGCCGGGGAAGCTGCGACGTCCGGTGCCGCACCGCCTGCCTGCGCCGGCGCGCCGGCGGCCGGCATGGCTTCCACGTGTCCAATGAAGCGATAGCCCCGGCGGGGGACGGTTTCGACGAAGCGTGGCGTTTCGGCATCGTCTCCCAAAGCCTGGCGCAGCTTCTTGGCCGCCATGTTCAGGCTGTTGTCGACGTCGATCGGCGCGTCCTCGGGCCACAGCCTCCGCGTCAATTCCTCGCGCGCAATCGTCTGACCGGGACGCTCCAGCAGCACCGCCAGCAACTGGAAGGGCCGATCCTGCAATTTGATCTTCCAGCCGTGTTTCCGCACCTCTCCCGCGCGGAAATCGACTTCGAATACACCGAACCTTACCAGTTCCGGGGACTGTTTGGGAACCACCGACGATTCTGCCCTTTTGCCTAAACCTTATTGCAAGTCTAGCATCGCGGAGGCTCCCGCCGACGTGCTTTGCGATTCCGCACGAATTGGAGGGAGGGCAATTCTGCCCGCAGCCGGCTTTCAGCCGGCTAAGCGGAGCTAAAGCTCCGCGCGGGATAAATCCCGCCCCCCTAAGTCGGCACCTGTCCCAAAAGGCCAATCTAATGTCTGGCCAGCATGGCCTCGATATTAGCCTGGACGTCGTCCTTGTCCACCAGGCCCTCCTTGTAAACCGCCGCCACTCTGCCCTGGCGGTCGATGAGAAACGTGTCCGGCAGATTCCCGATTCCGTAGTGTTTTGCCATGGCATCGTCGCCAAGCAACATGCGGTAGGGCACATGCGTCTGCGCCAGGAAGGGCTTCACCACCTTCCATCCGCCTTCGTCCATGGAGACGCCAATTACGGCGAGGCCCTGCGCCCCGTACTTTTTCTCAAACTCTGAAAACCATGGGATTTCCAGTTTGCACCCGTGACACCAGGTGGCCCAGAAATCCAGCAGAACTACTTTGCCAGCGTAATCTTTGAGGTGCGCCGTTTTGCCGGAACTGTCTTGGAGCGAGAACTCGGGCGCGGGCTGGCGCTCGGTCTCGGGCTTTAGAGGGGCACGGACGGCCGGTTGCGCCGCGGCGGCGGCGGCGCCGGACAAAGCCAGAAGCACGATCCGAAGCCAGGGTGTTTTCATCTGCTGTTCTCCTTGAAACGCGTGGTTGCGAAAACAAATATGAATTGCCAGACGATCGCGGCAAATGGCAGCACCTGTGGCGTCCAGGCAAGCGGTCCATTCAAGGTTCCACCGCTGCTCCAGGCCGTAAATGCGCGGCTCTCCCGGCCGCCCTCCACCTGTGCGACGAGGGTCAGCGCGGCGATCGACGCTGCCAACCACACCGTGTGGCCGATTCCCAACGCGCCACGGCGGACACCCCGGTGCACGCCGCGGAGGAAAGGAATCAAGACGAGTACAGCAAGAGGCAGCAGCCAAAACAACGCCCGGTGAAGACGGCTCGAAAGCAGAGTGCTCAGCAGTGTTGCAGAGAACCAGGCTGCGGGGCAAACGACCGCCGGATGCAGCCACGCGGTTCGCCGCGACAGGGAGCCCAGCGCGAAGCCGCCGCTCCAAGCCCATGCCATCGAAAGAACCGGGAAGCAGAGCAGCCGCACGATGTCGTCGCTGGGCGGCAGTCCCACTTCGTAACGCACTCCATAGGTCCAAACGGTACGGAATTGCAAGCGGATCCAGGCGAACCCGAGGCCGCTGGAGAGCACCGGTACAACCAGTCCAAGGGTAGCGAGCCACGGCCGCCAGCCTCTCCACAACATCGCCTGGCGCCGGAC
>Ga0181526_10000920_pt1 | contig 29820 bp, 24 predicted proteins | sample PEATcosm2014_Bin_35_FD_119750 | JGI IMG/M metagenome (GOLD analysis project Ga0181526, IMG submission 119750) | Peatland microbial communities from MTU Mesocosm Facility, Houghton, MI, USA - PEATcosm2014_Bin06_30_metaG | ecosystem: Environmental > Terrestrial > Soil > Wetlands > Peat | place...
GGCGTGTTGCGCGAGGTTGACGAGGTGGTAGCCGAGGACGGCGTCGCCCCAGAGTCGGTGTTCTAGCCAGAAGGCGGTGTGCAGGAGGGGGTAGTACTGCTGGGTGGCGCCGAGGGAGAACCAGATGCGCCAGAGTCCGCGGAAGGAGCGGAGGGCGGCGGCGGTGACGTGGGCGTTATCGTCCCAGATGAAGCCGCCCTGGAGAGCGGGCCAGTAGGCGATGAGGGTGGCGCCGAGGATGGCGGGGAAGGCGAGGAACGACGCGGCGGCACGGGGACGCGGCGGTGCGGCGATCCGGGCCGGAGACTTGTGCAGTTTTGTGCGGGATTGGGCCGCGGCGGGCATGCTCAGAGGAGCCTGAGTGGGATCGACTCGGGGGAGGCGGGGCTGAAGCCCCGCGCGGACTAAAGTCCGCCCCCCAAGCCGGGTTTGTTACGGGGCGGACTGGATGGTCTGGACGGCGCAGCCGCCGCTGCCGGAGGTGGTGCAGGAGGCGTTCAGGGTGGTCGAGTAGTAGATGTTCTGGGCGGTGGCCAGGGAGTTATCGACGACGATTCCGCTGGGTCCGCCTTGGGCCAGGATGGTGCCGGTGGCCGTGGTGCTGGGGCTGACGGTGCCGGCGGTGACGTCGAAGCCGGATACCAGACCGACGGTTGGGGTAGTGGTGGCCATCAGGGCGCCGGCGAAGACGTAGTCGTTGGTTCCGGTGTAGAACTCGGTGACCTGGAGACCGCCGGCGTAATAACCGTTGGTGTAGTTGGCGGCTACGGCGGGGCCAGTGGTGATGGTTCCCATGGTACCCGAGGTTATGGCGATCTGGTAGAGCGTGTTGTTTTGCGGGCCGGTGCCGCCGACGGCGTAGAGGTTGCCGGTTCCGGAATTGTAGTAGTTGTTGTCGAACGCGCCGGAGAGCAGGAATTCGTAACCGGCTCCGACCTGGGCTTCGGTGCCGGTGGCCGCGGCCGCGAAGGTTTCCGCGAATTGGGAGACGCCGGCGCACGGGCCGCTGGAGCAGGCCGTGGTATTATCCGCGCCGGCGAAGGCGAAGACCAGTCCGGTGGCGGGGTCAACGATGGGGCTATCGACGATGCCGTATTGGTAATCGAGCTGGTGCGATTGGACGACTGCGGCCGTGGATGCGACGACTGAGTAGAGGTATCCGCAGGAGCCGGCCGAATTGGTGGCGGAGGGTTCGCAGGTGGAGGCGTAATTCAGCAGGTAGTCGCCGATGAAGACCTTGCCGGTGGTGGCGTCGTAGACGGGACTGCCGAGTGCGCCGCCGGTGGTAGCCGAGCTGACTTGGACCGGCCAGCCGCCGGTGGTGGTTTCGGCGGGATTTGCGCCGGTTAGGGTGACGATGTTGTTGACGGCGGTTTCGCCGAAAACGCCAGTGAACTGGTGGAGCTTGCCGCTATCGTCGCCCACGTAGAGTGTGTCGGTCGTGTAATCGTAGAACGGCGAGGAGTAAGTATCGCTGGTGGCGCCACTGAAGGCCACGGTGGTCATGCAAGGCGCGGTGCAGCCGTTGTACGAAGTTGCCGGGAAAGCCGTCGGGGTGGTCGGCGCGCCGGCCGATCCAAGGTCGTTCGCGACCCTGACGACCACCAAACTCGCCGCCGATCCCGAGTTGCCTTGGATGAAAGCCACCTCGGTGCCATCGTACGAGAGGTCGACCGAAGTGGCGACGGCGGCCGTCCCAGTGTTGTAGCCGAAGTAGGGTGTAGGCACGCCGCCGCAGGAGGCGTAGATGTTGTTGTACGCGACCACGGTCGCTTGCGAGCCGCTGCCGCCGAGGCCGGTGTTGTAGATGGCGATGTCGGTGCCGCAGGCGGAGGCGGTCTGGGTGAAGGTGGCGGGGAACTGGCCGACGCCGGTGGTCCCGTTGGTGCCTTCGCTGACACTCCAGTCCTTGTGGAAGCGGTGGTGTTTTTGAGGGGGCGGAACCGCTTCCTTGCCTGTGGGCGGGATGAGGGCCTTGGCGAGCCCGCGCGGCAGCGGACCGGTGTAGGGCGCGGTGGAGATGTCGGGCTCGGGGCCATTTTTCTCGGCCGCGAGCGGCGCGGGCAGGGACGGAGGAGCGGCCATGGCGGCGCGCAGCTCCTGCTGGAGGATGTAGCGCGGATCTTTCAGCAGCTTTTGCAAGCGGGCCGGCGAGACGGACGCGCCGGGCTTGGAGAAGACCACATGATGCATGGACCAGTCCTTGGGGAGGCCGCGTTTGGGCTTGGCGTCCTGCGCCGACAAGAGCAGGGCGAAGCCGAGTACGAGGGCCAGGGCGACCGCCGTGGTCCACAGCTTGGAATGAGTGATATGTTTTGTCATCTGATTGCTCCTCGTGATTCGATTCATCAAAGATTTCCTTTTCATGTGGCCTACCAGGCCGTGTTCATGACCAGATTGTAGGCGTTGACGCTGCCCAGACCGGTGGCGAAGTCCCAGCCGGGGGTCGCGCCCCAGGCTGGCGCATAACCGGGTGCCGGAGTGAAGAAGGTCAGGTTCACCCCGCAGGTTGCGGCGGTGGTGAAGCTCGCTCCCGACAACGTGCAAGTGACTGGCTGTCCGGGCGAATAGCCTCCGAGGCCGCTGACGCTCACGTTGGCTACTCCGGTGGTAGTGGGGGTGGCGGCGGTGATCCCCGTCGAAGTGCTGGAAACGGTGAAGGTTCCGCCGTTTGTTAAGGCGCCCAGGGTGAGCTTGTTCGTGGCTAACCCGCTTCCAGTGGTGGAGACGATATAGGCTGAAGCAGAGGTGTTGGCCGTCTGGCCGGTGAAGACGCAACTGACGTCGGCGCATTGCTGCGGGTTGGCGTTTATGACAGCCATCAGATTTTGCATTGTGGCCGATTCCTCTCCCGTCGTTCCACCAATGGCGCTTGCGCAGCCGGAGACCGCGCATCCCTCGAATTGGTTGACGGCGGTGGGCGCCACATCGAACACGCATGTATACGTTGTGCCTCCTACTGTGACGGTTTTGCCCGTACACGTTGAAGAGGATAGCTTAGTGCCGTTAGTCAGGGTGCTGACCTGGCCCCAGATGGTGGAACAGGTCGCGGCCTGTCCTCCCGCGTAGATGGTTCCGTTGGTCGGGCTGAGATACGGCGTGGTGTAGGGCGACACGCCGCCGATGGCGCATGTAGGTGCGCTGCTGTAGCCGGAGCCGGGCGCGCTAATGGTGAGCGCCGGGGGTTGGCTGCTTTCAGCGCCATATTGGGCGACACCTGCGGCAGTCGGAGGCGCGTAACAGCCACTCTGCGCGTTGCCGTTATATTTGCAGACCACGTCGATATCGCCCGCGGTGATGTCGTTGAACACGCACGAGGATTGCAATCCCCGGCGCCCCGGCTGGTTGATGGAGTAGCAGTTGCTGTTGCCGCTGGGGCCGAACTCGGCGTTCGCGATGGAGTAGTAGGTCGGGTTAGGATTGCCGACCTTGGTAAGGCCCCACTTCTCGTTGACCAGGGCCTGCACGGAAGCCATCATCGGCGTAGCGACGGAAGTGCCGCCAAAGCCGCTCCAGGTGCTCGGCGCGCCAGCGCACGAAGTGCCGCCGTTGGTGGTATCGGAGAAGCAGGTGACCATGTAATGTCCCCAGAAGCCGTTCGAGGCAAACATGGAAACGTCCGGAATATCGCGCACGCCGTCGGCAGGGTTGCCGAAGATGCCGGACTGGAAGCTGGGCTTGGCATACCCCGCGCACGTTCCGTCCTCCTCTGCCTCGTCGAGCTGGTCGTTCCCTCCACCCCCAGTGGCGCAGCCGCTCGCGCCGCCGGAGGCCGCGCCGGCACTGATGAAGGCGTTGTTGGTGGTGGCGATGGTGCTGTTGCAGAAGCCGCCGGTGCCGTATGGGACGGCGTAACCCTCGAGGTTGGTGATCAGATAACCGGCGCAGGAATCGTTCCACGGAATCTCCGGGATGTACGATTTTGCCGAGCCGTATTTCGAGGTGTTGGTCGAGCTCCAGTAAGTGCTTATCGGGGGCCCGCCCTCAAGGGCGTTGTACTCATCCATGAAGTCGGTGCCGCCGACCGCGACGTTGTAGATCGTTTCGCCCCATCCCGTGACGCCCAGGCCCGGCAGCGCCACGTCGTCGGTGGGCGCGCCGAAGAGGTTCTCGCAGGTGGAGCTGCCTTCGTCGCCGGTGGAAACGAAGATGGAAACACCCGCCGTCGCGCCGGTGTGGAATGCGGTGTTGTACGACGCATTGGCGGTGGCGCCGTTGAAGGCCTCGCACTCGCCGTAGCTCATACTGATGATGGAAGGAGGCGTGACGGAGTTGACCAGGTTCTGGACCGCATTCAGCGGACCTTGGCTGCAGATCGCTACCACGATGGTCGCGTTGGGCGCCATGGCGCTGGCAATCTCCGCATCCAGGTCCGCCTCGCCGTCCGCGGCGTTAGTCGCATTGGTGCAAGCGGAACCGCCGCTCGGATTCGAGGGGGTCACGGTACCCGTATACCCGCTGAGAAACGTACTGCGGTAGGTCGCTACGTCGGTGCTGTAGGTAGCGGAGGATTCAACCACGGTGATGGTCTGGCCTTTACCGTTAATTCCCTGCCGGTAGAGCGGATTCAGGTTGTAGATGGTCTGGAAGTCGGCGGGCACCAGCGCGTAGCAGTTAGAGCCGCAGCCGGAAAATGTATAGTTGCCGCGGGGCACCAGGTGCGGGTGCGGCTTGAAGTCGTGCATGGCCACCACGCCCACCACGGCGGGCGCCAGCGCGCGGGGAATTTTCGGATCGCTCATGTTGGCGAAGTGATGCTCGCCGTGTACGTAAAGGTTGTGGATCTCGGTGTGGAAGGCTTCGCGGATGTTGCCCGCCGTGCCGGAGAAGCTGATCACCATTTTGTTGGGTTGAACGCCATCGATCGAGAAGCCGTGCGACTCAAGCCATTTCGAGACGGTGTCGATATCTTCCTGCGCGACGCCGAACTTTTCGCCCTGTTCGTCCGCCAGCATCCAGTGGCGGAAGTTGGGGGAGTTTTTGTCGGTGAGCGATTCGGTGAACTGGGCAAACTCCGCCTCCAATTGGGGCGACCGCTTCAACTGCAGCATCATCTGCGGCATGGCGAAGTTGTCGTCCACGCGGCCGCGGTCGAACTTGGGGTTGGCCTCCGGACGCGTGTTGCGCCAGAGCCTGACAAGCTGGGTTTCGTCGATCCGCTTCGTGATCAGGACGCGGGGATAATCGCCGAAGACGGGCGTGTAGAGTAGCAGGCCCAGGGCGACGAGGGCTCCCATCGTGAGGGCGACGGAGAGCCTACGAATATTAGCTTGGCTGAGTTTCATGTTCGCTTCTCCTCTCTATCCCTTCCTTACGAGGTTTTCCTGTTTTGGTGGCAGCCGGACTGGGTGGTCTGGACCTTGCCGCAGGTCAGCGCCGAGGTTTCAAAGACCCGCTCGTAGCGCAGGGCGGGCTTGTTATAGGGCTTCTTGGTCCGGGTTGCGCCGGGCCGTTTGAATCGGGTGTTTTCTTCAGTTGGACTCATAGATTGCTCCTATTGCAATCGCTAAGACGGGGAGCGGGGCCTGGAGACCCCGCGCAGACCTGGAGGTCTGCCCCACATCCAGTGTCAGTTTTGAGAAACTAAGTGGCATTAGTTACCACGCTGTGTTCATTACCAAGTTATAGGCATTGACCGTGCCGATACCGGTGCCGAAATCCCAGCCGGGGGTGGCTCCGAAGGCGGGCTGGTAGGCCGAGCCCGCAGTGAGGGTTACCAATTGCGGCGAGCAGGTTGCGCCGGAGCCGCCGCCTCCCGAAATGGTGCAGCCGCTGCCTCCCGCGTATCCCGATCCCCCGTTGGTGACGGTGATCCCGTTCACGGCACCGTTCGCGGCTTGAATCGTGATGGCGGTCGCGAACGTTGCGGGACTGACGTTCACGTTCGAAAATGTGTAACTGACGCCAGGGGTAATGCCGGTGACGGTAATCGGGCTGCTGGTTCCGCTGGCGGTGGCGCTGGCGTTCGCGACTGTGCCAGGTCCATAACAGCCCGAGGTGGCGCACAGGGCGTTGTTCGCGTTAATGGCCGCCGATAGGTTCTTAAGAGTGTTATTGCGCCCCGTGCTCCCACCGGAAGTATTCAAGAGTACCTGATTAGCTGTGGTCAGCGTGCCGGTGGCGAATGTATATGTCGTTGCACCTACCGTAACCGTGCTACCAGCCCACGAAGTGGCCACAGTGCCCGACGAGAGGGTCACGGTCCCAACCTGGGCGACGGACCCGATGGTGGCTGTACATGTAGCTTGGGTGCCGCCTGCCCAGACGGGATTACCGAAGGGATTGTAAGGGCTCAGGCCCGCCGGCGCGGCGAGCGTGCATGTGGGCGTACTAGTGTAGTTCGATCCGGGGTTAGTGACGGTGACCGTACCGATCGGGCCGAGAGTGGTGGAACCGTTGGTGCTGCCATCCAAGTAGCAGCCGGCGGGGTCGCTGCTGGCGATGCAGTTCACTTCGATATCGCCTTGAGTGATGTCGTAAAATGTGCAACTCGTGCCCAGGCCGCGGCGGCCGGATGGCTGGTTAATGGAGTAGCAATTACTGTTGCCGCCCGCGCCGAACTCCGCATTGGCGATGGCGTAGTAAGTGGGGTTGGGATTGCCGGTCTTAGTATGCCACTTCTCGTTGACCAGGGCCTGGATGGCGGCCGAAACTGGCGAGGAAATCGACGTTCCGCCATATCCGGCCCAATCCACCAGGTTGCCCGGAGTACAGGGCGTTCCCTCGTCGGCAACGTGGCTGTAGCAGACTATTACATAGTGACCCCAGAGTCCGTTGGCCGCGAAGTTGGAGATATCCGGAATGTCGCGAACACCGTCCGCCGGGTTGCCGAAGATTCCCTGCTGCCAGGAGGGCTTGGGGTATCCGGCGCAGGAGCCGCTGACCACGCGGGAGGTGACCACGGTTCCGGTGGCGCAGCCACTAGGGCCGCCACTGCCGGAGCCCGTATCGAGATAATCGTCGTTGGTGGTGGCCGCCGAAGCTTGGCAGAAGCCCGCGGCACCGTAACCGGTCGAGTAGCCCAGGTAGTTGTAGATCTCATAGTTGGCGCAGGAATCGTTCCAGGGCATCTCGGGAATGTAGGACATCGCGGAACCGCCGGTCGAAAGGTTGCCGGTCGAAATGGTTCCGGTCGCGGGGTCTGTTTCGGCTGCCTGTGTGACCTCGGCAACCGTTATGGTTCCAGGCGCAGTTGCCGTTATTGTGAAATACCCGTTATTCGCGGCGGTAACAAAGCCGTCAGCCAGCATAACCTGACCGATAGCCGGCGCCGATCCGGTGAAACTGGAATAGCTGTATACCGCGTTCGACCCAACCACCGATACTCCGGTTAAGTTTACGCTAGTGGATGTTTGGTTCCAATATTGGGCACCCGTGTTCAAGTAACTATCCTCGTAGTCGGTGCCTCCCACGGAAACGTTATACGGTGTGGAGGTGTACCCGCTGACGCCGATGCCGTACCGGCTGAAATCGAGATTGGAGGAGCAGCTTGTGGCGCTCTCGTCGCCCGAGGAGACGAAGATGGACATGCCCGTAGCCACGCCGGTCTGATACGCATTGTAGAAAGACAGGTTGCTGGCCGCGCCGTTCGAAGTCTCGCATTCGCCGTAGCTGATGCTCATGATGGATGGCACCGTGGTGCCATTGGTGCCATTGACCAGATTCTGGATGGCGGTGAGCACGCTGGTGCAGGTGGCGAGGTCGATGGTGGCGTTGGGCGCGATCGCGCCTGCGATCTCGGCGTCGATGTTCGACTCGGCGTCGTCGGTGTTGTCGCCAGGATCGGAGCAGCCGCCGGGATGCGTAGTGATAAAGGTGCCGGAATACTGGCTCAGGAACGTGCTGCGGTAAGTGGCTACGTCGTTGCTGTAGCTATCGGAATCGTCCACTACCACGATCGTCTGGCCGGCGCCCAAGATACCCTGCCGGAATAACGGATTGAGGTTGTAGATGACCTGGTAATCGGCCGGCACCAACGCGTTGCAGTTGGCGGGACTCGTCGGAAAAGTGGGATCGGGACCGCAGCCGCCGAAGGTGTATTTGGGCGCCCTCTTGGCCATGGTGTGCGGCTTGAAGTCGTGCAGGGCAACGGGGCCGGCCACCGCCGGGAACAGGGCCTCGGGGATTTGCGGCTCGCTCATGTTGGCGAAGTGGGTCTGGCCCTTTACTTCGAGATAGTGAATCTCCGTGTGGAACGCGTCGCGGATCTGGCCGGCGGTGCCCGAGAAGGCGATGACCATGCCGTTTTCGTAAGTGTGATCGACACTGAGGCCGTGCGACTGCAGCCAGTTTTGGATGGCTGCCAGATCCTCATGGGCCAAGCCATACCTTTCGGCAATCTGCTGGGGAGTGAGCCATTTACGGAAGTTGGGAGAGGACTTGTCGGTGAGCTGATCGATATACTGCTTGAACTCGGACTCGAGGACTGGGGAGCGCTTGAGCTGCAGAAGCAGGTCCGGCATGGGGAAGCTATCGGGCACGGCGCCGCGATCGTTTTCGGTGGTGGCTTCGGGACGGGTGTTGCCGGCCAGGGTGACCAGTTTGGACTCGTCAACAGCCTGCGTGATGAGCGTGCGCGGGAAATCGCCGAATGCCGGCGTGTAGAGCACCATCGCCAGGCCCATCAGAGCCAGCGCCGTAAGTACAATCGACCACCGGCGGGTAGCGCGGCTGCTGAGGTTCATACGTTTGGGCGGTCTCATTACGATGTCTTCCTATTCTGGTGGCAGCCGGACTGGGTAGTTTGGACTTTACCGCAGGTAAGTGCGGAGGTCTCGAAGACCCGTTCGTAGCGCAGGGCCGGTTTTTGATAGGGCTTTCTGGCGCCCGGTTCGATTTCCGGCTGGCCGGTTACCCGGTTCGTCTGTTTCGTATGGCTCATCTATGGCTCCTGACGTGCTCCTGAGGTGCTCCTAATCTGTCATACACTGTCTTACACGGCTCGGGTACGGGGCATCCGGTATTATCGTAGCCTGACATGGGATACAAGTTTAGATTATTATAGGTCCGCGCTGGGGCGAAGGCTAGGGAAATCTGCGGTTTCTTGCGTCAGATTCGGAAAAAAGTACTTAGTTGGACGGCGTAAGCGAGTGTTTGCGAATGTAAGACGCAAGAGGGGAGCGTTTACAGTGATTGCGCGTGTCATACAGAGGGCCCCGCCTGTCCCACCGTTTTCATTCAACAATATTGAGAAGCAAGTCACCGGCTCTCCGGAAACCCACTCACCTGTCGATTCGCGAGGTGCGGGGCTCAAGCCCCGCGCGGGATAAATCCCGCCCCCCAAGGCACCAAGAGCGGGACTACGGGGCGGCTTGCGAGGTTTGGACGGCGCATAAGCCGGTACCTCCCGAGGTGGCGCAGGTTCCCGTGTTACTCAATGTCGTGAAATAGATCTGGGACGCGCCGGCTCCGGCGCCCGCATTGTCGATTACGATCGCGCTGGTGCCGCCGGCTTCGGCGCTGCCCGCGGTGGGGGCGGTGGGCACCGCGCCGGTGGTGACGTTGAATCCGAAGACGCAGCCGGTATCCTGGGTGCAGCCTTGGTAAGCTCCTTCCACACTCAGGAAGATGTAATCCGCGGCGGCGTTCGTGTTATAGAATTCGGTGACCGCGGAGCAGGGGTAGCCATCGCCCAGATAGTAGGAACTTACGCTCTGGCCGCCCATGACGTTGGCGGTAATGGGTATCTGGTTCAAGGTCTGGACGAAGTCATAGTCGGTTTCGCCGCAGACATAGAGATGGCCGGTGGGGCTGGAGGCGGACGAGGACAGGTAGATATTGTCGAACGCTCCGGTGAAGAGCGGGTAATAGCCGACATAGACCTGGCTTTCGAGGTTGGCGAGATTGGTGAAGTTGGTGGGGAAGGAGAAGACGCCGCTGCAGCCGTACTCGCCGCTGTACTCGTCGTAGCAATCGGTCTGGCCGTCGTTGCCGGAGAAGACGTAGGTCATCTGGGCGCTGGAGTCGACCAGGGGGGCGTCCCACAGGCCGTAGACGAAGTCGAGCTGGGCGGATGCGCCGGTGACTGCGCCGGTGGAGGCGTTGACGCCGTAATAGAAGCCGCCGGTGTCGCCGACGAAGATGTCGCCGGAGACGTGGTCGAGGACGGGCTGGGAGAGGGGGGCGGAGCCGAGCGTGATGGGCCAGGGGCTGGCGGTGTTTTCGGCGGGGGCGCCTTTGAAGACGCCGGTGAATTGGTGGAGCGCGCCGGTATCGTCGCCGATGTAGACGGTGTCGCTCGCGTAGTCGTAGAAGGGGGAGGAGAAGCCGGAGAATCCGCTATTGGCGAAGGTAAGGGCGGTCATGCAGGGGGCGGCGCAGGCGCGGTAGGAAGCGGGGGCGGTGGAGGATAGCGTCACGAGCGAGGGGTTGGATTTCCATTTCAGCACGACCAGGCTGGATTCGTCGACTTCGCCGGTTACGCCGCAGCTCGAGAGGCAGACGTATTGGACATAGGCGATCTGGGATCCGTCGAGAGAGAGGACGGGGGAGAGGAAGCTATCGCCGGCGGTGTTGTACTGCCAGGCGACGGTGGGGACGGTGCCTCCGCACGCGGTGTAGAGATTCTTATAGGCGGCGATGGTGGCTTGGGAGGCGGCGCCGAGGATGCCGGTGGAGAAGGCCACGTAATCGTTGGCACAGCTTCCGGCGGCGGTGGTGAACGTGTACTTGGCGGGGAAGGTGGTGAGGCCCATGGCGCCGGCGCCAAGGTCCATCGACCAGTCTTTGCGGAGGCGGCGTCGATCGGGGCTGGAGGAACCGGAGCCGGGGGCGGGATTGATGGCGAGGGTGCCGCGGTCGCGGGAGAGGGGCACGGGGCGGGCGGTGTGGGCGGCGGGGAGGGCGAAGGTCCCGCGGGCCGGGAAGGCTGGTAGCGGCAATTGGGTGGGCGTGGGCGCGGGGTGGGAGGCGGCGGGTCCTTCGAGGGCTGCGACGGCCGGGCCGGCGGGTCCTTGGGCGGGTTGGCCGCGATGCAATTGCTGGAGGATATAGCGGGGGTCGTTGACGATGGCGAGCCAGCGGTCGTGGGTGCCGTTCCGGATGGCTTCGGCTTCAGTGCCGGGGTTGGAGAAGACGATGTGATGGTGGGTCCAATCGTCGGGGATGCCGGCGATGCGGAGTCCGCCGACGGTAAGTTCTTGCGCGGGGGCAGGCCGCGACAGGGCGATGCCAAGAGAGAGTAGCACAACTAACAGCGTCGTTTTCATTTCTCTACCTTCCCGTACTTCAGATTAGTATACGACTGAGTTGGGTAAGGGCGGCGCATGGCGCCGCTCCACAACTGGCGGCGAAGAAAACCGGTCACGATCGGACTATGGCCGGTGTCCGCATCCTTAGTGGGCGGAAGGGTCACGAATGTATTGGGGCTCACTGCACCCTCCGTGGGGTCAGGGTATCGGATCCGGGCTGGGGTCCGGCGTAGTCCATGTGATAGGGGCTGCGATAGGAGGGGGGCAGTCCGATGGTGCGCTGGCCGGGTGCGCCGTGGGCGGTGATGGTGGCGCCGTCCGGCTGGAGGCGAACCTCGGCCGCGCCTGGGCCGGGTGCGGCACGCCGAACTCTTCTTGAATGGAGAAGGTTTGGATGGGCGAAGAGCGGGCCTTTGAGGCCCGCGCAGGCTGCGAGCCTGCCCCACTTAACCATGCCATGAGGATGGCGGGCAACACGGTTCAATCTCCGAGGGCGTGACTGCCTACGGCGGCGGCGGCGGCTTGTTCGGGCAGCGCTTCGACCAGATCCGCGAAGCGCGGCACGAGCTGGCCCTGATGGAAACTGCGGCCGCGCTCGACCATGCGCGGATCGGGCACGCTGAGGGTGGCGCTGGCGAGAATGCGGCGCACGACGCGATCCACATCGCCATGGTTGGCGGCGGCCAGCGGGATGCCGTTGCCGGCGGCGATATCCATCACATGGCTTTCAGAGGGGCCGACATACAGGACTGGCGCGCCGATGCACATGATGTTGTAGATCTTGCAGGTGTGCACGATGCCCACCAGCGGATCGCCCATAACGACCACGTGCAGGTCGGCCGCGGAAAGCGACGCTGAAAGATCCGCCAGCGGCTGATAGGGCAGGCAGCGGATGTTGGGCAGATTGTGCGCGGCCGCGAAATTGGCGACGGTGGGAAACTCGCTGCCGCCGCCTACGAAGCAAAACGCGATTTCGGGGTGATCGGCCAGGCGCTCGGCGGCCAGTAGAACGGTGGTCAAAGGATGGCAGGGACTGTGATTGCCGGAATACATCACGACGTACTTGCCGGTGAATCCATGGCATTCGCGAAAAGCCTGGCGGCCGGCCGGGTCGTAGCGCACGACTTCGCTGTGGGCCCAGGGCGGGATCACGGTGATCTTCTCCACGGGCACGCCTTTTTGCATGACCCGCGCGCGCATGAAGCGGTCGAGCACCACCACTTCGTCGGCGGTGTGCAGGCTGAAGTCGAGCAGGCGGGCGAGGATGCGGGCGGTGGCCGAGTTTTTGTTTAGCCAGCCGGCGGCGATGGCTTCATCGGGATTCAGATCCATGACCCAGAAAATAAAGCGGCCTCCTTTAAGCTTGACGTAGAGCGCGCCGAGCAGGGAGATGAGCGGCGGAGAAGTGAGGGCCATGACGACGTCGAAGCGCGGGAGGAAGATGAGGCGCAGGATGCAACTGAGGAAGAAGCTGGCGAAGTTGGCGGCGCGGCGCCACTTGGCGGTCTTGCCTAGAGCGAGGCACGGGACGCGCAGAATGCGGCTGCCGCGCCAGTGTTCTTCTTTCGAGAATTTGACGGCCGGGTTGTCATAAGCGCGCGTGCCGGCGACCACGGTCACTTCATGACCGCGCCCGGCGAGCGCCGCGACGAGATCGCCGGCGTGCTGGGCGGTGGATACCACATCGGGATAGAAGCACTGATTCAGCAGCAGTATCTTCATGGGTGAGCCTCGAATGGGCGAAGTTGGCGGCGAGCTTCACTCGCCGGCAGCGGGGCTAAAGCCCCGCGCGGGATAAATCCCGCCCCCCTAGTGCAGGCGTAGGGGCGAGCTTCACTCGCCTGCGCCGACAAGAGTGCGGCAGGCACGCGTGCCTGCGCCACGATTCTCCGATTTCAGGAGCATGTAGGAGCCGATGGCCAGCGCGTCCATACGCGTGCGCAGGAAACAGTCGAGGGCCTGCGCGGGGGTCTGGACGATGGGTTCATTTTCGTTGAACGATGTGTTCAACAAGACGGGGACGCCGGTGATATCGCCGAAGCGGCGAATGAGTTTCCAGTAAAGCGGGTTGGATTCCCGGTCGACGGTTTGCAGGCGACCGGTGCCATCGGCATGAGTGACGGCGGGGATGTCTTGCAGGCGGGCGCCCTTGATGCGATATGCGGTGACCATGAAAGGCGAGGGATAAGCGGTCTCGAAGAAGTCCGAGACGGATTCGGCCAGCACGGAGGGGCAGAAGGGCCGGAAATGTTCGCGATGCTTGATGCGGCTGTTCAGCAGATCCTTCATATCGGTGCGGCGGGGGTCGGCCAGGATGCTGCGGTTGCCGAGGGCGCGCGGTCCGAATTCCATGCGGCCCTGGAACCAGCCGACCACTTTGCCGGCGGCGATTTGCGCGGCGGTTTGATCCACTAAGTCCGTCTCACTCATGCGGCGATAGGCGACGCCGGCGGTTTCGAGCTCGGCGAGGATTTCGCGGTCGCTGTATTGGGAACCGTAGTAAGCATGGTGCATGACGAACGAACGGGGCCGATGCAGGCGCTCGTGCCAGACGGATAGAGCCGCGCCGATGGAAGTGCCGGCGTCGCTGGCGGCCGGCTGAATATAAATGTCGCGGAAGGGAGTTTGTTCGAAGATTTTGCCGTTAGCCGCGCAGTTGAGCGCTACACCGCCCGCGAGACACAACGCCTTCTGGCCGGTGCGATGGTACACATGATTCAGCAGCGCGAAATAGTTTTCTTCCAGAACGGCTTGGACGGAGGCGGCCAGGTCGGCGTGCCGGTCGGTGATGTCGGTGCGGGGGGCGCGCGACTGGCCGAAGACTTCGAGCATCTTGCGCGAGAAGACGTTGCCGGATACGGGTTCGCCGCCATCCCAGGTCATTTTGACGCCCTGGCTGTGATGCGTGAAATAATCCAGGTCGAGGCGGGTGTTGCCGGATTCGGTTTTGACGATGCGTCGGATTTGGGGCGCAAAGCGCGGCTCGCCGTAAGCGGCCAGGCCCATCATTTTATATTCGTCACCGTATTTCGGGAAGCCTAGAAACTGGGTGAAGGCGGTGTACAGAATGCCGAGCGAATGGGGGAACAGCACGGAGCCGAGCACGTCGATGCGATTGCCGCGGCCGATGCCCCATTGCACGCTGCTGTAATCGCCGAAGCCGTCGACGGAAACCACGGCCGCTTCCTCGAAGGGCGAGGCGAAGAAGGCGCTGGCAAGGTGCGCGCGATGGTGCTCAACCTTGTGGATGCGGGCGCGCTTCAGCTCGGAGAGGACGGTGCCGGGGCGTTCGGAGCTGAGGCGAGCGACCTGGACAATGTTGGCCACGCGCGACATGGACCGCTGCCAGGAGGCCGGACGGACGGCGGCATAAAGCACCTTGCGCGAAATGTGGGCAAACGGATCGCGGGAGATGGCCACGTGTTCGACGTCGTTGCGATCCGATCCGTTGAGGCAGGCGGCGGCGGCGAGATTAGGGAATCCAGCCCAATGTTTGATGCGGTTCAGGCGCTCCTCTTCGACGGCCGACACGAGCTGGCCGTCCGAGAGGAGGGCCGCCGAAGCGTCGCCATGGAAGGCGTTGAGTCCGAGAATGTTCACCCTTGTGCCCCTTGTGGCCGGGAACCACTCCCTTACGGTCGTGGCTCGGTTCTTAATTCGAAGATCATCGCGTCTACGAGGAAGCGAAACCAAAAGCCCTGTAAGAAATGGAAGATGAGTCCTTCTTTACCGTCGAGGAAACCGAGACGGAAGAGATAGCGGTACGACCAATAGGCGAAGGCGCGGCCGAATAGGGGACCGCGGGAATAGGCATTGCGGAACCAGCGCCGCCGTTCGATCGGATTACCGAGTAAGTCGGGATGGACCTGGCGGCGGCGATTGTCGTGCGCCAACATTTCGGTGGCTTCGAGCTCCGCCCATCTTTTGTGGCGCAGCGTCCAGGTGCTGAGGTTGGTGGCTACGATATCGAGATAGTCGCTGTCCAGAGGTTTGACTTTGCCGGCGACCACGAAGTGCTGGTCGTAGAGACGGTCTTCGCAGCGGCCCTTTTGCGGGCGGAAAAGGCGTAGGTGATAAGACGGATAGTGTCCGCCGTGGCGGATCCAGCGTCCCATGAAGATGGTCCGTTTGCGGAGGAGGTAGCCATCGATGTTTGGGTCGGCGGCGGCGAGCGTTTGGTTGATTTCCCGGGCAAGTTCGGGAGTAAGGCGCTCGTCGGCGTCTAAGTGGAGGACCCACTCGGCGTCGAGCGGGAGATTTTCCTGCGCCCAGTTACGTTGGACGGCGTAATTCTCGAAGGGGTGGGATAGCTGCGCGGTTCGGTAGCGTTCGGCGATTTGAAGCGTGCGGTCGGTGCTGCCGGAATCGACGACGACTACCGAGCAGTTTAGGTCTTGCAGGCTGTCGAGGCAATGGGGGAGATTGGCTTCCTCGTTATAAGTCAGAACGACGACGGCGAGCCTGGTCATGAGGCGGCCTCGGTGCAAGCCGTCGCGTAGGCCGCCGTGAGTTGACGGCTAACGGCTTCGAGCGAGAATTGTTGCCGCGCCAGGCGCACGCCGTTCTCACTCATGCGGCGGCGGAGGGCGGCGTCGGTGAGGACGTTGAGGATCGCGGTGGCCAATTCGTCGACCCGGCACGGAGTGACTATGCCGGCTTCGGCGCGGCTGATTTCGCGATGGATGCCGACCTGGTCGGACAGGACCACGGGGCAGCCGCAAGCCAAGGCTTCCACGAGCGCGATGCCAAAATTTTCGGAGTAAGACGGCAGGACGAAGACATCGGCTCCGGTTAGGGCGGCCCACTTATCGTCACCCGAGAGGAAGCCGGCCCAAGTCACATCGGCGGCGATGCCCAGACGTTCGGCGGTAGCTTTCAGGCTGGCCACCCAGGCGGGGTCGCCGGCGCCGGCGAGGACCAGGAGCGCGTCGGGGCACTGCTGGCGGACACGGGCGAAGGCGGCGAAGAGCAGGTCGAGACCTTTCTTACGATCGATGCGGGAGAGGAAGAGGACGACTTTGCGGTCGTGACGCCGCGGGCGGGATTCGCGAGCGGGGAGTTCCACCGCATTCGGAATGACGATGGGGTGCGCGGAAACTCCCAGTTCGCCGGCTTCGACGAGTTCCTGTTCGCAGGTGTAGTGAACGCCGGCGGCGCTGGCGAGGATCCGGCTTTCCAGGATACGGAAGGAGAGCTTCTTCAGCCATGGGCGCCGATTCTCGATTCCCCAACGGTTGAGCGTGCCGAGCGGGCGGACGATGTAGGGGACTCCGGAGCGGTGCGCCAACAGTGCGGCGGGAAGCGCTGCGTAGGAGAAAAGCGCGTGGATGTGGACCAAGTCGAACTCGCGCACGTGCCGGGCGAGCCAGCGGGTGAGCGGCCAGGAGAATGTGTAGAAGCGCGTCTGACGGGGAAAGTACCAGAACGTGGCGCCGTCTTCCTGTTGTGGAACGCCGAGGGGGACGGGCAGGCGGCCGGGGCCGTTGTCGTCGGTGGTGGCCACGTGGACTTCCATTCCGGTCTGGGAAAGGGCGCGGGCGAGGGTGCGCATAAGCACGCTGGGTCCGCCGCGCTGGGGGCCGACCGAAGGGATCACGTGGAGGATTTTATGCGCGGGCATGGGAGGCCGCCTGAAAGACGGCTGCGGGCAATATTGCCCGCCCCACAATCTTCCAAACTTCGTCTACTGAGATGCCGGTCATACAGGGGTGGCCGGCGACCGGGCACTCGGTACACAAGCAGCCGGCGCAGGGCACGTCGTGGCGCAGCACCGAGTGGGAATCGCCAAGCGGGTCCCAATGACCGGCGAAGCTGTTGGCACTCTGAATCACGACGCAAGGGACGCCGACAGCGGCGGCCAGATGAGTGGTGCCGGTATCGAGACCGATGAGCAGGCTGCATTCGCTGAGCAAGGCGGCGGATCCGGCGACGGAGAATTCGCCGGCGGCATTCAATATTTCCGGGTTGAACTGCGCGGCCAAGGTGCGGTCGGTGGGTCCGCCGATTATTACGATCTCGGCGCTGGCGGCGGATAGGATACGGCGGCTCAGCTCGATAAAGCGTTCGAGCGGCCAGGAGTTGGCGGGCTTCTTGCATCCTGGACAGAGGGCGATCAGCGGCCGTTCGGGATGGCGGCGGCGGGCGGCGAGCCATTGCGCGGCGGCGGCGCGATCGGCGCGGCTGGGCTGCAGCAGCGGAATCCGGAGATAACCGTTGGCCTCGCCGGCGATGCCGCTATCGCGCAGGCGCCGCAACAGGATCACGGCTTCGCTCTGCGTGGGCATGGCGCGACCGTTTTCGCGGGGACGCACTACGGAATCGGGGACGATCTGGAATCCGATCACGCGCGGAATTCCACAGCTTCGAAAGAACCAGGTGTCGCGGCGCAGAGCCGCGGGCGAGCGTTCACTGGGGAGGAGACTGACGACGGCATCGAAGCGCCGCGCGCGCAGTTGGCGGCGGAGGGCAAAGGCGGTGCGCGCCCGGCGATAGAGCGGCTCCCCAAAATGGTAAGGGATGAACTCATCGACGAGCGGCGTGCATTCGAGGACCTCCCGCGTGGTGACCAACCCGGCGGGGCTGACGTTGTGGAGCACGGCAATGTGGGCGTCGCGTCCGAAGTGCGCGCGGACGGCGCGGAGAGAGGGTATGAGGACGATGGTGTCGCCGAGCGAACCGATCTGGTAGACCAGGATGTTCACTTCACTGTGCGGTAACTGTTTTGGCAGGCGAAACCGCCTGCCCCACGTGCTGCTCCACCTGCTGCTCCACCTGGCCGGCGTGCCAGCTTTCCAGGACGCGGTTTACGAACAAAGCCACTACGAGGCTGGCGGCGGCGCTGGCGGTGATCTCGACAAGCTGGCCGCCCACCTGCAAGAAGGCGATGCCCGGCAGAAACCACAGCACGAAACCGTACAGATCGTTGCGCGCCAGCCGCTCGGCCGCCTGCCAGTCGAAGGCGGTGACAAACACACCCATGACGATGAATCCGATGACCACGCCAGGGGTTCCGAAGTTGAGGTAGAACTCCATCACCTGGCCGACGCCGACGCTGGTGCCTTCGGCGAAATCGATGCCGGTATAGCGGCTGACCAGGTTGCCGCTGCCTGCCGTAATGGGTTTCTCCGGCCAGATCGCGCGGGGGATGAGGGCCAGGAGCGCATCCCACAGCGTTTCACCGCGGGCGAAGTTCTGGGTCTGACCCAACTGATAGACGGCTGCGCCGACGAGGAAGTTCTGGTTCAAGCGGGCGTCAATCCGCTGGAGATGTTCGAAGTCGCCGGGATCGAACCATTCGAAGGTGGAGACGGTTTTCGAGATTTTATCGAAGCGATCCTCGAATGACTGTTCACCCCAGACGGTGGCTCGGATTTCAACACGGTCGCGCATGTAGCTGACAAACACCGAGAGACCCAGATAGACTACCGCCGAGCCTGCCAGGAAAACACTGACTGGCTTGCGGAGGAAGCTTGAGACGAAGATCAATATGGTTAAGACAGCCATGGCGCCAGCACCGAGAAAGCCGGCCGTGATGAGTGTAATGAAGGGCAAGACCATGGGTACGGCGAGCCATGCGATCAGCCGGCGAACGCTATTCTCCCGCCATGCCCGCCAGCAACAGAGAGCCAGGCCAACTACTATAAGCTGCTGGCCCGTGGATACGATGGCTCTGGCGGTCGGCAAGTGTCCCAGGAATGTAGACAGCAGCAGATAGAAGAGCACGCCGCAGAGGAGGTAGGCTTTGGGGAGCCTGGGGTCGGCTACCTGGGTTGCCTTGGCGCGCGGCAAAATGCCTTTGTGCGCCAGAATTGGCGTGATGATCAGGCCGCCGATGGCAAATGCCACGACCCCGTAGAGGCTCTGTTCGAACCCCATTTCGGTCAGGTGCGGATCGTGATCCTGAAAAGCGGGGAGTACGTAAATGGCCGCTCCCACCAAGTGGATGAGTGACAGATTAAGCAGGTAGGCAAGGGTCAGGCCGGTTCCGGGCATGTTCCACCGGGCGCGCGCGAAGAAAAGCAGCCCGATGGCGCAGATCCAGATCAGTAGCAGTTCAGATAATTTGCTGGGGTCCATCGATTCATGCGGGCCTGCGAGGCCCGCGCAGGCTACGAGCCTGGCTACGAGCCTGCCCCACTAACTTGTGACATATTCTGCGCAGACCGATTCAAAATCGGCGGCCACATCGGCCCAGGTGCGCGGCTGGAACCGATAGTAGATGCGGCGCACCATTTCGGCGAGTTCGTCGCGATGGGAGTCGCACCAATGCAAGCGTTCGGCGAATGCTTTCGGATCGCGAATGGGGAGCACCCAGCCGGTCCGGCCTTCCTGGATGAGATCCGGACCGCAACAGTTGGTGGTAGTCAAGATGGGGAGACCCGCGGCATTCGCCTGCGCGAGGGTGACGGCGAATCCGTCCTCAATGGTCGGAAAAACGAAAAGGTCGCCCCAGCCATAGCTGGACGGCAGCTCATTTTGCGGCTGCTTCGCAACGAATTCAGCAAGGGGTTGCAGGCTTTTGATAAGCGGCCTGGATTCCTTAGGGACCGGACCCACAAATCGGAACTGAAATCGCCCGCTGCCCGGGGCGCGCAGGATGGAGGCCATGTCCAGCATGCCCTTCCGAAAACAGAGCGTTCCGACAAACAGAACGCGGAGCCGGCGGCCGGAGAGTATACGGGTGCAACGAGCCTCCACAATTTCGGGCGCGGGGCGGAAATGATCGAGCCTTGAGCCATGCGGCACCATGGTCAGCTTTTCGCCGGTTACACCCTCTGCGACAAAGCTGTCGCGAGAAAAGCTTGAGAGCACGTAAATGCGCTGTGCCAGGGCGTATTCGCGCTCTTCGCGGGCAACGATCCATGGGCTGGGGCAATCGATACGGGTGCGGGTTCGAAGCTGCTCCTCTTCCATAAGACGGGCTTGGGTGCGGATGTGGGCTGAGGCGCGCACGATCATTCTTAAACCGCTACGGCCGCCGGTGGCCTGCAAGATCTCTTCGGAGACGCCGCTAAAGGAGTGCACTACGTCCCACTGCTGTTTGGCGATGCGGGCGGCAGCCCAACGGCCGAAGAGGCGGTGGAGAGCGGCTTCGGGATATGGGATCGACAGATTTTCATGGAGCCACCAAGCCACGCGCGAGGCTATGCCGTGCGGCCAGAAGCTCTGAGTCAGGGCGGGAGGGAGGCCAAGACGTTTGGCGGCCCACTTCGGGTAGTTGGTGAAGACCATTACTTCGTGCCCGCGCGCGGTTAGTTCGCGCGCCAGGTCGAACGCATGAAAGCGGCCGTGGACGGCTATGGCGATTTTCATGATTTGGCGAGGAGGCGGCCTACGAGGCCGCCGCAGGCTGCGAGCCTGCCCCACTCTACGCCTAGCATGGCGGCCAGGCGGTGTTCGTATGTATGACGGCCGGCCATGATGCGGGTGTGCGCGGTTGCGGCGAGCTTTTGGCGCTCGGCGGGGTGGGCGAGCAGCCAACGGGCTTTATCGATCATTTCGGGAATGGCGCGGAAGTAGAGCACGGATTCGCCTTCGGCGGAGAAGATTTCGCGATGCTCCGCGGTATCCTCAACCAGCATGCATGCGCCGATGGCGGGGATTTCGAAGGTGCGCATGACGTGGCCATCGCGATTGGCGCGGCGTACGAGACAGAGGGCGATTTTGGCGGCGGCGGTCGCTTGGCGGAGAATGTGGGGATCGGCGTAGCCTCGGTAATGCGGCTTGGTCTCGGGAAAACGGCGCCAGCCGGCTCCATAAAGCGCGATGGAGAAACCCGCCGCGGCCAGCGCCGCGATGAAAGGAGCCCGGTCGCGATCCGCGCCGCCCACGAACAGGATATCAACCGCAAGGCGGTTGGATTCGGCGGCATCGGCGAGCGGCGGGTAACATAGTTCCGGATCGAAACCGAAGGGCAGGTAGCGAACGGCGCGGCATCCCAGGTTTTCGAGATCGGGAATATTGGCGCGGCGGGTGGAAAAGACAGTGTCGTAGAGGGGCAGAGCTTCAAGAAACCAGCGGGCGCGGAAGGATGGGTTCCAAGGGTCGTCCGTCAGATAATTCAGGCGATGGATGCCCAGGTTTCCGATGGCGTGCAGCGTGCCGCCGGTAATGGGGGCGAAGCCGGTGGCCAGGAGGTTGGTGGGGCGCAATTTTTTGCAGAGGGCAAGCACATCGGCACTGAAGGTTGCCAGGCGGGCGGGTCGGTGGCCCAGCAGGCGCCAGGCTATGCGGCGTTTCCAGGCGGGCGCCGCGGCGGCTTGGAGGGCGTCGGCGAACTGGGCGGCAATACCCAGGTTGGCGGAGGCGTGGTAGAGGCTCCAACCTATATTGGTGCCGCCTTGGTTGCCTACCAGGAGAAGGTCGCAGTTTGGGGTGGTCATACGAGTGGCGGGTATGGCGGCCTGAGAGGCCGCCGGCAGGCCACGGGCCTGCGCCACGAAATTAGCGGAAGGACTTGGCAAGGTTGTACAAGTTGGCCTGCATGGCCTGAAATGCCTTGATGGGGACTAACAGCCCGGCGAAGCTTACCGCGCCGTACAAGAGCCTGAGGCGCAGCTTGGCGGCCCAGGAGATGGGCACGTTTTCCAGCAGGTTGCGCGGTCGCATTCCCAAGCAGATGCCGAGGGCATATCGCCACGACTGGACGCGCCGGTATTCCACGATCCAAAAAGGATACGTGAACAGCAGCAGTTGCATAACGACTTTTTCGAGGAGCCGGCCGGGGGCTTGATAGGGCGCGATGGCGTCTATCACCAGACGGCCGATTTGCACCATCGGAAGCCGGCGCTCCTTCACCGGGCAGCGCGCGATGCGCGGCTTCAGAGCGTAGCTATCCACGCGCTCATCGGGGAGTTGGATGTCCTTGCGCACGGTTACGCGGTGGATGTTCAGCAGGGGACCGCCTTCGGCTACGATTCGGCAACCGATGTACATCTGGTACATTTCGCTGCGATCCCAGCGCGATGTGGCATGCGCTTGGGCTCGTTCACGATTGAGGACGATGCCGCTGACAAAGCTGAAATTGCGGAACGCCGTGACGGCGACGGCCGGCCCCGAACCGGCGATCTCCGTGCGGCGGACGCGCGCGGCGGGAACGCCGGTGGCGAAGTCTTCGAAATTCGTCATCACGACGCCGGCTGGACCGAGCCGCTCGATATCGGCGGCAAGTTCCTGCAGCACGGCCGGCGAGGCGAGGCAATCGTCATTGCCCAGCAGGAAGCAGTATTTGCCCGACGCCAGGCAGAGACTGTCGCGGAGATTGGCATCGTATGCGCCGTTGGCTTCCCGCTTTTTGTAAGTGAAACTGAGCGACGACTGTTCCAGGAACGCAAGCAATTCGTGTTCCCGCCCGTCGGTCGAGCGGTCGTCGGAGATGCAGACTTCGAAGTCGCGAAATGTTTGCTCCGCGAGAGACCGGCAAGCCTCCAGGATGAATGACGTGCGGTTGTACTGCGGAATGCAGATGGAGAAGTACGGGTTCCCCGAGGCGCGGCGCTGCATGTTAGTTGGAGACACGCTTCAACCATCCATGTGGGAAGAACGTCAACAGATGCCGTTGACAGGTCAGATCGATCTCGAAGCTGCGATTTCGCGCGAGGAATTCGTGTACCGCCTCCCAGGGGCCAGGACCGTGGTCAGGGGATGCCGGGTGGCCGTTGACGTTGGTGTCCTCTACGACAAGGTACGAACCCGGCGTCACGTATGGGCTGTATATTTCCAATTCACGGGCCACATTCTCCTGAGTATGATCGGAATCCAATGTAACTATGACCGGCCCCGGCCTTTGTCTAAGCCTGTCTTTAAGGATAGAAGACACCGTGGCAGTTACGCGTCCTTCCGTCGAGTAACCGACAACGGGGAAGATGCCATGGTCCTCCGGTTTGTATGCCAGTTTGGGATTAATATCCACCGTAATCACGGAGCAAGGCTGGCCGAGCAGCGCGGCCATCTCGGCGAAGTAGAGCGCCGATCCACCGCAGTGGGTTCCCGTTTCGATCAGGACCGATGGGCGAACTTTGCAGATCAGTTCCAGCATCATCCAGAGGTCGCAGGGATTTTTCAGGACTTCGATGCCGCGCCATTGGAGGTTTCCCGCGGCGCCGCTCTCGTAATAGAGCTTGTTGAACTGGTCGACGGCATTCAGTGCGGAGCGGCTCGCTAAGATCTCGTTCAGCGATACCGATATCTTAGCGGGCTGAGGCCGGAGGAAGCGGATCACTCTGGCGAGCCTCATCCTGGTTACGTGATTCATGATCGAGCAGGTTTGGCTAATAGCCCGTGGCAGAAGCGGCAAAACGCCGCTTACTTACGTGCGCGGCTCAGTAGGTTCAGTGCGTTACGGAACCACGACCGTCAGGGAGTGACTTCTGCCACGGGCTCCTAGGCCCGGAGGCAGCGTAACACGGGCTGAAAGCAGGCTTCGTAATTCCATTCCGTAGCGATGCGCTGCCGTCCCTTCTCTCCCATGGACCGGGCCAGTTCAGGATCGTCCAGGAATCGGCGGATGGTGCGGGCAATACTTTCGGCATCGTTCGGCTGGCAGGCGAGGCCGTAGCCGGGTTCCACGTAGGCCGCGTGCCAATCGGGAAGGTCGGATACCAGGAGCGCCAATCCGCAGGCGAGGTAATCGAACGCCTTATTGGAGGCGCCGGTCATAAACCGGTTGTTCAAGTCCTTGGGGTGGGGTGGGAAGAGCGCGAGGCCGACCTCACATTGCGCACAACGATCCAGGAGCTTGTATCTCGGCAGTGCCCCCAGGATTTCCACGCGTTTGTGGATACCGAGGCGTTCCGCCGCCGCGCGCAGCTCCTTGACGTAGCCGATGGCGCCGACGGTCTCGTATCCGACGACCCGCAAGCGCACCGTACCGGGAAGCGTGGCCAGGGCGTGCAGAAGGCTTAAAGGGACATATTGCGAGCTGATGTTGCCGTGGTAATAGAGCACCAGACCGTCGGATCCGCGGGGCGCTTTGGACGCCCGGACCTCCTGTGTGCTGGGGCAGTTCCACACCGCCGCGTACGGCGCCTGGCCGCCTGTCTCTTGCTGGTAGGCTTGGGCGCGGCCTTCGTTCGGAAAAATGCAAAGGGCGGCGCGCCGACCCATCTGCCGGCGGGCAGCTAAAACGAGGCGCAGGAATGGGTTTAGATCGGCGGTGTCAGCCGGCGAGTCATGTTCGTGGTATAGCACGCGCAGCCAGGGGACGTAGCACAGCGGTAGGGCCATTGGGCAGGCGAGTGAGTCCGAAGCGTAGACCCAATCCGGACGCCAGACGATTATCCAGGCCAGCACCCACAAGCTGAAGAGCAGATAGTGCATTTTCTGCCGCCAACCAGCGCGGCAGAAGTTCAGGTATCGGACGCGAATGTTGGCGTGCGGGGGGAAGCGAAGAACGTCCGCGCCGAGCGCCCGGGTACCGAGAAACAGCACCTGCCAGCCGGCGTCGGCCAGTATCCGCGAACTGTGCTCTAACGGCGGATAACCGGCTGGATTTGTGTATTGAATGTACACTACGCGAGGCATACGAGCGGTGCTCGCTAACAGAATTTCGCCCGCGGCTTCCAAAGGCGATTGTTGGCGGTCAGGCACCAGAAGGCCAAACCCGCCAGCAGGTCTTTTGGCCCCATCTCGCCGATCATCGCGGAGCAATCGCGGAGCCTTCCTTGGAGACCTGTCCTGATGCAGCAGTGCGTGTCAAGCACGTCTTGCCTGCGCCGGAGGTACCAGGTGGCGTTCCCGCGCGCCTTTTCCGGCATGAGCGCCAGCAGCCTGGCCCGGACGCGGCGACCTTCGCGCAGGAAGGCTAGCCTGGAGGATTTCGCCCGGCTCAACTGTCCCGGGTGCCACCGCAGTCTGACCAACAACTCATGAACGACGGCCAGTTGGCCTTGGGCGCATAATCTGACCCATAAGTCGTAATCGCCCGATACGCTGAGTGTTTCGTCGAACCCGCCGACTCTACGGAAGGCGTCCGTTCCGACTGAAACCGTAGACAGATTCCCGGGCATGCATCCATGATAGAGAAACATCTGCAGCGCCAGGCCGGGTTCTATCAGGTCGGGCAGATCACGGAGTGCGCACTGGCCGACGATGGCGCCTTCGGCATCGACCATCCTGCATTTGCAGAAAGACATGGCGACGGCTGGCTGGCTGGTGAAGATCGCGTGCTCCCGTTCGAGGCAGTCCGGCTCGAGGGCATCGTCCTGGCAGAGAAACCGGAGGACGGGCGCGGAGGCTCGACCGGCCAGGTCGTTCAGGTTCTTGAAGAGGCCATAGTTGTTTTCGCGGGGGAATCGGCGTATTCGCGGGTCAGCGAAGCCGCGCGCGATGTCTCTGGAGCGGTCGTGGGAGTGGTCGTCGCCGATGAGCAGTTCGAAATTAGTCAGGGTTTGGGCCATGACGGAGCGGATGCACTCGCCGAGGTATCGTTCGCCGTTGAAGACCGGCAGGACTACGGATACGGATGGATGGCTCATTTGGTCTTCAAGGGGTCTGGTCGACGATTGGCGCCACACTCCGGGCTGTCAAGACCATACTTTTCCAGAGGTAGGCGAATCTGCCGGCGCCATAGAATTCGATCTGGCCGAAGCCAGCTTCCGCGAGAGCCGCCGACAGCGTGGCTCGCGACCAGAACTTAATATGACCGCAGTCCCACAGAGGATTGACATGGGAGTCGAATCTTCCCAGCACTGCGATAAGCAGGTTTTTCAAGTAGCCGTGGTATGGGGTGGTTAGCAGGAGGCGCCCATGCGGACGGAGCATGGTATGGGCCTGGCGCAGGAAACCGCGCGGGTCGTAGACATGTTCGATTACTTCGGCGCCGATGACAAGGTCAAGGCTGCGGTTCAAAGAGCGTTGCCGGGGCGACCGTGGCGTCGGCCAGCCGGACGTTGAAGCACTGGCCTCGGGCTATCGAGACGGCGGATTCGGAGCTGTCGATTCCACACAGCTTCCACGATCCCAGTTTCCGGATTCGGCGAGCATCGCGCCGTTTCCGCAGCCCATGTCGAGCACTGCGCCGTCTGACGGTATGGATCGAAGGGCCTGCACGATGGGCGGCAATACGATGCTGTGGTCCCAGCCTGGGAGTGCGTCGGTATAGCTGTAATCCAGCGGTTTTGGCGCTGTCATTGGCACAGTTTTTCTCCGTGGTGTCTAAGATTTCCAGCGGCTTGCCGCCGGAGCAGCGACGCCCCCGGAATGGACCAGACGCAACACCAGCCCCCTGCAGGGGATTCGACGGGCCACACCGTGCTGGCAATCGCGTCGAAACGGGGCAGGCTGACTAGCAGAAAATATGCGCCAATGCCAATCGACGTCGGTTGGGTGGCCTTACGCGTGGCCCGCTTGATGTGTATGTCCAGTATGTGAGATGAGTTGGAATAGATCTCTCCGACTGGTAAGCCGGCGTTCGCCGCCGCCACCGCGAGTCGACTGTAGCGCGGATCGTTGGCGCCTTCGGAGTTGGTTGCGAGCCCGTTCGCGACGAAGAGGGCTAGCGAAGCGGCCCCGTACAGCAGCCACCGGTTTGCGGACCCGGTCTTCGGCCGGCATGCAAGCAGTATCAGTATTAGGCCGTATCCCATCAGTCGTGCATCCCCGTCGAACTGCCGCACGATCTGCAGCATTCCGGAGACGGCCAGGATCGTTATACCGATGTTCCGCAGTCTCTCGCGGCCTGGATGCGGCCGCAGAGTGACAAGGGCGGCGATCGCAAGCACGAGTACCATAGTGAAAGGCGCCCAAACGGCGGGTTGCCGGATCGACCCGTACCAGTTGACTATGAGCTGTCTCGGTATGGATTCCAGGAGTTGCGACAAAGCGCGGGGGAGTGAGAGGAGGGTCGGCTTACCGTGGCTCGCCGGGATCATGCTTCCCGTGGCTTTTTGATTGAACCATAGAAGAGTGGCAACGGTAGCCGACCAAAAGGCCGCTCCAATAATGGGTACGGCGAGGTCCTTTATGCGGCGGTCGTTCCGCCACCCGGCGAGGTCCGTCAACAGCAGTGCGGGGACGAAGGCTACGGCGATCAGCTTGAAGCAGATGAGGATGCTCCACATCAGGTACGCTGCCAGCCGGGGAACGGAGCCGGCGCGTAGGCACAGGGCGCCGCCACACAGAAAGACGCAGTACGCCAGGATGTCCGGCTTGGCACTGGTCGAGAGGCCGCCCAAGAAGCCTAACGTAAGAGCGATCGCCAAGCCAAGCGCCTCGTGGGTGTCCCACTTGCTGTTCTTCGCCAACCGGAAGAGCATCCAACTCGCGAGGACCAGCGCGATGTAATTGAAAATGAGCGCCGCGTTTAATGGGGTTGAGAAGCGCGAAAGTAGCAGCGAGTAGCCGGGTGGCCAGTGGTTCAGCGGGGATCCGGACAGATCGGTGTAGGCGTGGCTCGCCTGAAGCGAGTAGGCTCCCACAATATAGGAGTATCCGTCGTCGTCCCGGACGCCGATCCTCGGGTGCAGAAGGCACATGGTCAGCGCAACGATGGTTGCGAGCACCCCGTACTGGGGGAGGCATGCCGCCGCGCGCCCCCACTTCCGCAGGTAGGTGGTCGAGGCCTCCGCGGACTGAGGCCGGGCGGGCGTTCCTCGTTCTATGGGGTCAAGCGTGGGCGGACTCATACCGCGCGCTCCACAGGATGCTCTTGCAATTGGCGGCCGTCACCAGGCATGGCCAGCCCAGCGATTTCGATAATATCCTCGACCCGGCGCTCCCAGCTCCAATGGGGAGAAAGTGTTTCGTGCCGGAGCCGGGCAGCTTCGAGGTGAAGGTCTCGCTCCTCGGTTAACCGTGACCAAAACCGGAATAAGTCGTCATGCGCGCGTTCGGGATCCAGCGGCACCACGAAGTCTTTGCCGAACATTTGCGAGAAGCCGGGGTCCTTCGGCGGTTGGCCAACCACGACAGCCCCGCTCGCAGCCGCCTCAAACCAACGGCAGGTTATAGGGCTGAACGTCCGGGCCCTGTCCGGATTTGTCGCTTCCACCGGCCAGCAGAAGTTAAAAGCACTGTGCCTCAGGCGCCAGGCATAGTGGTTGTACTGCTCCTGGGGCGTAACGCCGGTCATGAGCCGGGTGGTAGTCGTGTAGTCGTAGTAGCGCCCCGTGTCCGCACAGAACCGTTTGACGCTTTCGTGGACACTGTTCAACCTGCGCCCGTAGGCGCTGAAGTCTATGGGACGATCTCTGTGGCTCGGGGGGCCGAATCGGTCGAGCTTGACACCTTGGGGAACCGCGAACCACTGTCGCTGCGTCTTTTCTTCGAGAATTGGAACGGCGCCCTGAAATGACGTAATCGTCAGATCCCACCGTGCCGAACGGAGAACAGCCCTGATGCTCGAAAGTTGGCGCTCCATGGTATCGAAAAGGTAGAGGATTTTGAATCCTGCGCTACGATCCCACTGTTTGAAAACGTCGAGAGGCGAGTACTCCTCAGGGCCCATGAGCACTGCCCATAGGACGTCGGCGGCTGGGTGAAAGCCGTCTTGCCGCATGAAACGCCGGAGCGGCATGTAGCGCGTTCCCAAGCCAAAGCGTTTCGTCAGGCTGCCGCGCTGCGGCGCCGGGACGCGACTAGCTCCCGTCAGCCTGATGATCTCATCCTGGAAATCCTGGAGCATTCCGTGCTCAAAGCCGGACAGTTCTTGATTCACCAGGACGGTGTGGCGCTCTGGCATACCGTTAACCTACCGGCACCGCAGATCCGCGTTCGTTGCCGGGAGCCTTCCAAGCGCCCCACCAGCTGTTTTCCAGATGCCGTATATCGAAACCCTCGCGGCGGAGTAACATACACGCCATTGTGCTTCCGATCAAGTGCCGCTTCATGCTGGGGTGGGTGTCGTGGAATAGAACGAGCCCGGCTGGCTTCACGAAGGGCCTTATTTTTTTGAAATCGCTCATAACGTAGTCGGTATCGTGACAAGCGTCGATGACGGCTAGGTCGACTGGCGATCCACGTAGTGTGGACCCGAGGTCAAGTTTGAGCGTGTTCGCGAATATTTGCACGACGCGGTCGGAGTACCCGTTTGCGCGATAGACCCGGCCAATATCCTCCCGCACCAGCGAGTGAGTGGTAATTCCTCCGGTCTGTTGCTCGGGCGTGGCATTGACGGTGACAACCTTCGCAGTGGGGCACTGGCGACAGAAGTTGGCCGTCATGTTGCCGTATGATGTGCCGAGTTCGACGATGGTTCTTGGTCGCAGCGACCTGGCGATCATGAGGATTGGCTGCAAGTCGTCGTGGTTGGGTGAGCCCGCGTACGGCGGGACACCCGCGTCGTCGAGGATTGCAGGAGCTAAGTCAACGTTATCTGAGCCGGCCAGGTCCCGCAGCGTAGTTTCCGGCAGGTCCCAAGAGAAACGCGTCAGTCGCGCCCTCGCCTTAAATACGAAGTTTTCCTGCTCGCGCCTGAGGCGGCGGGTGGCTCTATGGAGGAGCGGCGCTGTCATAGCGGCGATTACTTAACCTCGAGCACGGTCGGCACGTTGAGAATTCCATTCCACGCGTCGTTATGGTGTGTTACTGGTTGCGTTCCGACGACCAGGCTGGGAGTGCAGAACCATTCGTCGGTCAAATTGTTACTGTGCCAGATGGTGACGTGCCAGTTATACACGCCGGGGCGGATCGGCAA